>VAPL010456346.1_pt1 | contig 19319 bp, 18 predicted proteins | sample 3395061 | NCBI WGS metagenome assembly VAPL01 (sample SAMN08290444, study PRJNA428436) | hydrothermal vent metagenome | isolation source: Deep-sea hydrothermal vent chimney 2 | place: Pacific Ocean: Juan De Fuca Ridge | depth 2182 m m | reverse complement strand
CGGGAAAACAACGTGCCCATAGTGGTTTTTTCGATACACAAACCGGGCGCATTCGCCGATGTTGTCAAAGGCAACGGAACCTTTACGGTTATTTCCGGGGAACGGTCCGTGTCGAAATAAGAAAATCGGGAGGGTAAACAGTGAGTACAGGTATCAGCGCCGACAAAAAGGATGTGGCTCGCCGCATGGAAGGCGCCGTCGATGTCCTGCACAAGGAATTCGGCGGCCTTCGAACCGGTCGTGCCGCGACCAGTTTGCTTGAACCGGTAACGGTTCAGGCCTATGGATCGGAAATGCCGCTAAATCAGGTTGGCACGGTCAGCGTCCCTGAACCCCGCATGTTGAGCGTTCAGGTCTGGGACAAGGGGTTGGTCAAGGCCGTCGAGAAGGCAATTATGGATTCAGGGTTGGGGCTGAATCCCAGCGCCGATGGCCAACTAGTCCGGATACCCATACCGGCGCTGACCGAAGAGCGACGGGTGGAACTTTCGAAAATTGCCGGAAAATATACCGAAGAAGCCAGAATCGCGGTCAGGAATGTTCGCCGTCATGCAATGGACGAACTCAAACGGGCCGAAAAGGATGGTGAAATTTCGGAAGACGAGCACCGTGATTATGCCCACGAGATGCAGGAACTGACCGATCAGTACATTAAAAAAATAGACGATGCCCTGGCCAATAAAGAGCAGGAAATAATGCAGGTTTGATGACATGAGCCCCGGTAATCCAATCGCTGCGGTTCATGGCAAAATTGCCGATGACGCCGCGCCGCCCAGCCATGTGGCCATTATTATGGACGGCAATGGTCGCTGGGCGAAAGCCCACAACCTGCCGCGCGCGGCGGGCCATCAGCGCGGCGCCCAGGTAGTCAAAACGGTGATCAAGGCGGCTATCGAAGCCGGCGTCGGCTATTTGACGCTGTACGGGTTTTCGTCGGAAAACTGGAAACGGCCGCCGGATGAAGTCGAAGATTTAATGGGGCTGTTGCGGCTGTATTTGAAAAGCGAAATCAGGACCCTTCATAAAAAGGGCGTCAAATTGCTGGTCATCGGGGACCGGCACCGCCTGGAACCGGATATCGTAAGCCTGATCGATCAGGCCGAGGCCTTGACCGCCGATAACCGTCGTTTGACGGTGACCATCGCGCTAAGCTATGGCGGGCGTGACGAACTCACCAACGTCGCCAGGTTGCTGGCCGCAAAGGCGGTGTCCGGGGAAATAACCCCGGAAGAAATTGATGAGGAAATGTTTGGCCGCCATCTGTACACCAATGGCACGCCCGACCCGGATATCCTGATTCGCACCAGCGGCGAACAACGGGTCAGTAATTTCCTGCCCTGGCAACTGGCTTACACCGAATTCATCTTCCTCGACATTCTGTGGCCGGATTTCTCGAAACAGGATTTTGATGCCGCCATTTCCGACTATCACGGGCGCGACAGACGCTACGGCGCGACCCGTGGGTAATCAAGGAACCGGTTTCAGCCAGGTTACGGTGCGGGTGGCTGCGGCGCTGGTGATGATTCCGCCGGTTTTGGCGTTCGTCTACTTCGGTTATCCTGTTTTTAATATTTTTGTTGCCGTCATGGTCGCGCTGATGGCCTGGGAATGGCGGCGGCTGGTCTATAGCGGAGAACGGGACGGGCGCTATTTTTGGATGACCCTTGGCGTGTTCTATATCGGTCTGCCGGCCCTGGCGTTGATCTGGCTGCGGGGCGACGGCGAAGACGGGCGGAATACCATATATTGGCTGCTTGCGTTGGTCTGGGCCGCCGATACCGGCGCCTATGCGGCCGGGCGGATGATCGGTGGCCCGAAGCTGGCGCCGGCAATCAGTCCCAATAAAACCTGGGCCGGGCTGGCCGGCTGCATCGTTGCGGCAGCCCTGGTTGGCGTCGCGGCGGCCTGGCTGGCGAAGTCCGACGATTATCTGTTGCCGGCCCTGCTAAGCGCCGCGATAGGTATTGTTTCGCAGGGCGGTGACTTGCTCGAATCGGCCATAAAACGGCGTTTCGGGGTCAAGGATTCAAGCCACTTGATTCCGGGCCATGGCGGTATTCTTGACCGGGTGGACGCCCTGTTGGCGGCTATTATGGCCGCGGCGTTGCTCAGATATGCCTTTGGGGGCGGTATTGTTCGATGGTCGTGACGGAAGCACACAAACAGTCCGGTACGGCGCCGCGTCGGGTGACCATTCTTGGTTCCACCGGGTCGATCGGCTGCAACACCGTTGATTTGATCGAACGGGCGCCGGGTAAATATGTTATCGAGGCCTTGACCGCCAACAATAACGTCGAAGAACTGACCCGCCAGGCCCTGAAACTTAAACCCAGGATCGCTGTCGTCGCCGACCCGGCCAGCTATGGCGATTTAAAGCGGGCGCTGGCCGGCAGCGGCATAGAGGCCGCGGCCGGGCCAGAGGCGGTGGCCGACGCCGCTGCACGCCCGGCGGAATGGGTAATGGCCTCGATCGTCGGCACGGCGGGTCTGGTGCCGACACTGAAGGCGATAGAACGGGGCGCCATCGTCGGCCTGGCCAACAAGGAATGTCTGGTTTCGGCCGGTGATCTGTTGATGGCCGAAATCAAGCGCTGCGGCGCTACCCTGATACCCGTTGATTCCGAACACAGCGCGATTTTTCAGATCTTCGATTTCGACGATCCCGGCAAGATCAGGCGCATCATCCTGACCGCCTCGGGCGGGCCGTTCCGGCAGATGACGTCGCGGCAAATGGCGGCGGTTACTCCGGAACAGGCGGTCGATCATCCCAATTGGGATATGGGGGCGAAAATTTCCATCGATTCGGCGACCATGATGAATAAAGGGCTGGAACTGATCGAGGCCCATCATCTGTTCGGTCTGGGCGGGCCGCAAATCGATATTCTGGTGCATCCGCAGTCGGTGGTCCACAGCATGGTTGAATATGTCGATGGCTCGGTGCTGGCGCAGTTGGGCGCGCCCGATATGCGCACCCCCATTTCCTATGCCCTGGGTTGGCCCAAACGGCTGGAGACGCCGGCGGCCCGGCTGGAACTGGAAAAAATCGGATCGTTAACCTTCGAAGCCCCCGACCCGGACCGTTTTCCGGCCCTGCGGCTGGCCCGGGAATGCATGATGCAGGGCGGTGCTGCGCCGACGGTTCTTAATGCCGCCAATGAAATTGCCGTCGAAGGATTTTTGTGCGGGAAAATTGGTTTCCTGGATATTGTCCGGATCGTCGAGGAGACCCTGGGGAAAATTACCGGAACGGCAATTCACACGCTGCAAGACGTACTTTGCGTAGACCTGGAAGCCCGTAAAATAGCCGGTGATTTCCTTGAATAAAATAGCGATTCAGACTACTTAAAAGGCTGAGTCAGTTTTATTAAATTAGCAATAGGCCTTTTCGCCGTGGATACACTGGTTAATTTTGTCATCATCCCCGTGATTTTGCTGACCGTTTTGGTTTTTGCACACGAACTGGGGCATTTTCTTATAGCTCGTCGTAACAAAGTGCGTGTCGAGGTGTTTTCGATCGGTTTTGGAACCGAATTATTCGGTTTTAACGACAAACACGGTACCCGCTGGAAGTTTTGCGCCATTCCGCTTGGCGGTTACGTCAAGATGTTCGGGGAAGGCGAGGAAATTGCGGTTGAGGGCGGCGCGGACGATGAAACCCGCCCCCTGAGCCCGGAAGAAAAGGCGGTCTCGTTCCATCACAAGAGATTGGCCCAGCGCGCCGCGATTGTCGTCGCCGGCCCGGTGGCCAATTTCATTTTCGCCATTCTGGTGCTTGGGTTGATGTTTGGAATCGCCGGATCGCCGTCGCCGTTAGCCGGCGTCGGCGCCGTGCAGTCGGGCAGCGCTGCCGCCGGGGCCGGTTTCGAAACCGGTGACCAGATCGTTGCAATTGATAATCAGGGAATCAAATGGTTCGAGGATCTGCGCCGGGTAGTCAGCGCCAGTCCGGGCGTGGAACTGACGTTCGAGGTGCGGCGCGGTGATCGGGTGATGCAAATCCGGGCGACGCCGAAATTGCAGGTGGTCGCCGATGCCGATGGTGTCGAACGCGAAATTGGACTGCTTGGCGTCACCCCGGACCCGGATAAAATCGAATATGTTGCCGTTGGCCCGCTTGACGCCGCCTGGATGGGGGTCGAGCGCACGTATGGCCTGACCCGGCAAATTCTTGGCGCCTTGGGGCAGATGATTAGCGGCGCACGCGGAGCCGAAGAATTGGGCGGCCCGATCAGAATCGCCCAGATGATTGGTGAAATTTCGTTTGATAATCCAATAGGACTGGCCTTTATTCTGGCCGCCTTGTCGGTCAATTTAGGATTGATTAATCTGTTTCCGGTCCCCATGCTGGACGGCGGGCATCTGGTGTTTTATGCCATCGAAGCTATAATAGGACGGCCTGTGAAAGCGATTATTCAAGAATACAGTTTCCGATTCGGATTGGGTCTGGTATTGCTCCTTATGGTCTTTGCAACGTGGAATGATCTGGTGCAATCCAAGTTTATAGAGACCATAAGAAATTTCATCACCTGATAACGTTTTGATTTCACAGGGGAAGCGTACGTGAGGCGCATGAATCACGCCATTCGTTTGATCTGTTTACCGCTGCTGATGGCGTTTGCCATCGGTTTCGCGCCGGTGTCGGCGCACGCCCAGGCGACCGGTATGGTCCGCGAGATAACGGTGGTCGGCAACCAGCGCATAGAAACCGGAACCATTCTTTCCTACATGCTGGTCAAAGTGGGCGATCCCTATGATAATTCTCGCGTCAACCGGTCCCTGAAAAGTCTTTTCGGGACCGGCCTGTTCGCCGACGTCACGATCCGTCGCGACGGCGAGGCGTTGATCGTCACCGTGGTCGAGAACCCGGTGATTAACCGTATCGCTTTCGAAGGTAACAAGCGATTGGAAGACAAGGATATCGAGCAGGAAATTTCCCTGCGACCGCGCGTCATATATACCCGCACCAAGGTCCAGAACGATGTCAAACGTATTCTGACGCTGTATCGCCGCAAGGGCCGGTTCGCCGCGACTGTCGAACCCAAGGTGATCCAGCAGCCGCAAAACCGCGTCGATCTGGTGTTTGAAATAAATGAAGGCAAATGGACGGAAGTCAGGAACATCCGGTTTATCGGCAACCGGGCGTATAGCGATTCCCGTTTGCGCGAAGTAATCCGCACCAGGGAAACCCGCTGGTATCGGTTCCTTTCTTCCGACGACAACTACGATCCGGACCGCATGACCCTGGACCGCGAACTGCTCAGGCGTTTTTACCTGAGCGCCGGTTATGCCGACTTCAGGGTCGCCTCGGCCGTAGCCGAACTGACCCCGGACCGCAGGAATTTTTTCATTTCCTTCACCGTCGAAGAAGGTGACCGCTATTCATTTGGCGACGTGAAGCTTGATATTAATTTGCGTGGTTTGAAAGAAACCGATATTGCCGACATTATCGAAATTGAAAAAGGCGACTGGTACGACATCGAACGGGTCGAAAAGACCATCGATGACCTGACCAATGCCATCGGCGGTCTGGGGATTTCGTTTGTCGATGTTCGACCGCGCATTAAACGCAATCGCGAAGACAAGACCGTGTCGGTGACGTTTGAAGTAAACGAAGGGCCGCGCGTGTTCGTCGAAAGAATCGATATCGAAGGAAATGTCCGGACCTCCGACGAAGTAATCCGACGTGAATTCAGGCTGGTCGAAGGCGATGCGTTCAATCCGGCGAAGCTCAGGCGATCCAGGCAACGCCTGCAAAATCTGGACTTTTTCGAATCCGTCAAGGTCGAGCAGGTGCCGGGAGACGGCCCGGACAAGACCTCTGTGAAAGTAGAGGTACAGGAAAAATCCACCGGGTCGCTGTCCCTTGGTTTCGGCTTCTCGACGACAAGCGGCGTCTTGGCCGACATCGGCCTGAGCGAACGCAACCTGCTTGGGCGAGGGCAGTATATCAGCCTCAAGGGAACCCTGGCTGCGAGAAAATCCGAAATCGATTTCAGTTTTACCGAACCCTATTTTCTGGGCCGTGATATTGCCGCCGGCGTAGATGTTTTCCGGACTACCCGCGACCAGCAGGACGCCAGTTCCTATGATTCCAGGGATACCGGCTTCAATCTCAGGGCAGGCTATCCGATCACCGAAAAGCTCAGGCAAAGCTGGGTCTATACCGCCAAACTGGTGGAAGTCGATAATATCGGCAGTGGCGCCTCCAAGTACATCAGAGACGAAGAAGGCAAGCAAACGCTGTCCAAGGTATCCCACAATTTGACATACGATACCCGCGACAACATAAGGACCCCGTCCGAAGGCATTATTATCAAACTGTCTAACGGTTTGGCCGGGTTTGGCGGTGATCGCCGCTATCTCAGCAATGAACTTAGCGGCGGCCGGTATTTTCCGCTGTATGACCAGTGGATTTTCTCCATTGGCGGGGCGGTGGGCTATATCGTCGGTATCGGGCAGGATGTAAAGCTGACGGACCGCTTCTTCATAGGCGGCGACGATTTACGCGGCTTCGCCACTTCCGGTGTCGGGCCACGCGATGATGTCACCAATGATGCCCTCGGCGGTGAATGGATGTACAAGGCTTCCGCCGAACTGACATTTCCCGTTGGCTTGCCCCAGGAACTGGGGGTGTCGGGCAAATTGTTTACCGATCTGGGCAGTGTCGGCGCCGTTTCACCGGGCGGCACGGGAATTAATGATACCGGCAGCATGCGGCTATCGGTCGGTACCGGTATCATCTGGGTTTCGCCGTTCGGGCCGGTTGGGGTGGATTTTGGCGTGCCACTGATAAAAGAAAATTTTGATGATACGGAAAATGTCCGAGTAAATTTTGGTACAAGATTTTAGGAGATTGTCTTGAAAATATCTTCCGCAATTCTGTTGTTGCTGCTGACGGCGTTGATTGTTCCCCCCGCCGCCAGCGCCCAGGAAAATTCGACAAAGCTTAATGTAGCGGTCATCAATATCAATGCGATCCGTCAGAACGCCTTGGCCGTCAGGTCGATTGCCGAACAGATTGGTAAGTACCGCTCGGCGTTTCAGGCCGAAATAAAGAAGGAAGAAGAAGCCCTGCGCACGGCCAATCAGGAACTTTCCCGGCAACGCACCCTGTTGTCGGCCGAGGCTTTCGCCGAAAAGCGGCGCGAATTCGAGCAACGGGTATCTGAAGTGCAGCGCAAGGTGCAGCAGCGCAAGGTCAATCTGGACAAGGTTCAGGCCGAATCCATGGGCAAGGTGCAGGGCGCCCTTAACAAAATCGTTTCCGATATCGCCAAGGCAAAAGGCTATAACCTGATTTTGCGACGCGATCAGGCCGTCCTGGCGGACGCATCGCTGGATATTACCGGGCCGGTCCTGACGGCCTTGAACAGGGACCTCGCCAACGTGGTTGTCGCCGAACCGGAAAAATAGCGGACAGGTTGATTATACCGACGATGACTGACAAGCGGTTTTTCAAGGTTTCCGGGTCGTTCTCACTGGCCGATTTGGCCGAGATTTCCGGTGCTGAGATTTCCGGAAACGCCGATCCTGCAATGCTGTTTACCGATGTCGCGCCGCTTGATGCCGCCGATGGCGGCATGGTCAGCTTCCTGGATAACAGGCGCTATCGTGAGGCTTTTTCCAATAGCCGGGCAGGGGCCTGTGTGGTTCGTGCCGAGATGGCGGCGAAGGCCCCCGAAGGGATGGCGCTGCTGCTGTGCGATCAGCCTTATCATGGCTATGCCCGCATCGCGCGCGCCTTCTATCCGGACCGGCAGGCGGCCCGGTTTCAAGCGGCGAACGCTACTGTCGATGCGTCGGCCAGACTGGGGGCCGATTGCCGTATTGAACCGGGCGTGGTGATCGGGGCGAACGCGGAAATCGGCGACCGTTGCCTGATTGGCGCCAACGCGGTTATCGGCGAAGGGGTGAAAATCGGCAATGATTGTGCCATCGGTCCCCTGACGACTCTGGTTTGCTGCCTGATTGGCGATAATGCCGTTATTCACAGCGGTGTTCGAATCGGTCAGGATGGTTTCGGTTTTGCGCTGGGGGCGACAGGCCATCTGAAGGTCCCGCAACTTGGCCGGGTGGTGATCGGAGAAGACGTTGAAATAGGCGCCAACAGCACCATTGACCGCGGCGCCGGGCCGGACACGGTTATCGGGGCCGGTACAAAAATTGATAATCTGGTGCAAATCGGCCATAACGTACGCTTGGGTCAAAACTGCATAGTGGTTTCCCAGGTCGGTATTTCCGGTTCCACCACCATTGGCGATGCGGTCATGATCGGTGGACAGGGGGGGCTGGCGGGACACCTGAATATAGGCAGTGGCGCCCAGATTGCGGCGCAAAGTGGCGTTATGCGGGATATTGAACCTGGTCAAAAGGTCGGCGGTTCGCCGGCGGCTCCATTCCGGGACTGGATGCGCGGCGTCGCCGCGATCGATAGGATGTCGAAGAACAAGGGCCGATAACTTGCGCAATAATGCCGAAACCACTGTCACGGATACCATAGATATCAACAGGATCATGGAAATGATCCCGCACCGCTACCCGTTCCTGATGATTGACCGGATGGTCGATGTCATCGCCGACAAAAGCGCCGTCGGGATCAAGAACGTGACCATTAACGAGCCCTTTTTTCAGGGTCACTTCCCAAGCCTTCCGGTAATGCCCGGCGTCCTGATTATCGAGGCGATGGCGCAAACGGCGGCGGTTTTGGTGGTTCAGACCATGGGTCAACAGGCGGAAGGAAAGCTGGTTTATTTCATGTCAATCGATCAGGCCAGATTTCGCAAACCGATAGGCCCGGGCGATTGCGTTCGTATTCATGTTGAAAAACAGCGCTCCCGGGGCAATGTCTGGAAATTCAAAGGCCAGGCCCGGGTCGAAGATAACCTGATGGCGGAAGCGACTTTCGCCGCGATGATAGTGGACAACACCTGATATGACCGATATCCATGCGACAGCACTTATTGCAAAGGGCGCCGAAATCGGCAGAGACGTCAAAATCGGCCCCTATTGCACGGTCGGTCCCGACGCCAGGCTCGATGACGGCGTCGAACTGGTATCCCATGTGGTTATCGACGGTATTACCGCCATCGGCGCCAATACCAGGATTTTTCCGTTCGCTTCCATCGGACTGCAACCGCAGGATCTTAAATACGGCGGCGAGCCGTCGCGGCTGCAAATCGGCTGCAATAATGTAATTCGCGAGCATGTCACCATGAACCCCGGCACCGAAGGCGGTGGCATGGTGACGTCGGTCGGAAACAACTGCCTGTTCATGGTCGGCGCCCATGTCGCCCACGACTGCCAGGTCGCCGATCATGTTATCCTGGTCAATAACGCGACCCTCGGCGGCCATGTCAAAATAGACGAGTGGGCGATATTGGGCGGCCTTTCCGCCGTTCATCAATTTGTCCGCATTGGTCGCCACGCCATGATCGGTGGCATGTCGGGTATCGAAAGCGATGTCATTCCATACGGCTCGGTGATCGGCAACCGGGCGCGTCTGCAAGGCCTGAACGTGGTTGGGTTGAAGCGCCGCAGCTTCGATCGCGAAACCATCCACGCACTCAGGAACGCCTATCGGCTGTTGTTCGCCAGGGAAGGCACTATGGCCGAGCGTCTGGAGGATGTCGCCGAAATGATGAAGGATATCGAGCCGGTGATGGAAATTGTTGATTTTATCCGTGCCGATTCTTCCCGCGCTATCTGCCAACCCGATATGGAAGATGCCGCCTAAACTTGGAATCCTGGCCGGCGGTGGGAATTTGCCGCCGCGAATAATCGATTCGTGCCTGATAAACGGGCGTGATTTATTCGTCATCGCCTTCGAAGGACAGGCCGATCCGGAAATTCTTTTTCCGGACAACCAACAATCCCCGCCCCATGCCTGGGTGCGCCTGGGGGCGGCCGGAAAAACCATTGGTTTGCTGAAAAAAGCGGGCGTCGGCGAACTGGTGATGGCCGGGTCGATCAGGCGTCCCGGCCTGCGAGACCTGCGGCCGGACCTGTGGGCGACCAGATTTTTCGCCAAAACCGGCGCCGCCTCACTCGGCGATGATGGTATCCTGACGGCCCTGATCAAGGCCCTGGAAGGAGAAGGCTTCGGTATCGTCGGTGTCGATGATTTATTGCCTGAAACCATAGCACCCCTTGGCCCGTTCGGCGGTTGTCACCCAACCGGCGCCGACCGGGCCGATATCGCGGCGGCGCTCAAAGCGGCGCTGCGGATAGGCGAGCGGGATTTGGGGCAGGGCGCAGTCGCCCGCAACGCCAGGGTGATCGCAGAGGAAGATGCCGATGGAACCGACGCCATGCTGGCCCGGATAGCCCCGCCCGCGTCGGGCGAGCTGTCCGGTGTGCTGGTCAAGGTCAGTAAACCGGGCCAGGAAAAAAGGGCCGATCTGCCGGCCATCGGGGCACACACGGTGGCGGCGGCGGCGGCGGCCGGATTGCGCGGGGTCGCCGTACAGGCGGGGGCGGCGCTGGTCATTGGTTATGACGATGTCGCCCGGGCCGCCGACCGGCACGGCCTGTTCGTTACCGGAATCGATACGGGGCGGGAAACTTGACCGGCCCGCCCGTGCTTTACCTGATTGCCGGCGAGCCTTCGGGGGACCTGCTGGGGGCCAGGTTGATGGCGTCGCTTAAACAAAAGCTGGGCCGGAACGGGGTCGAATTCGCCGGCGTCGGCGGCCCGGAAATGGTCGCCAAGGGACTGCACAGCCTGTTTCCCATGGCCGAACTGTCGGTAATGGGGTTGGCTGAAATTCTACCCCATTTGCCGCATTTCATCGGTCGTATAAGGCAGACGGTGGCCGATATCAAAAATACCGCTCCAGCCGTCCTGGTGACCATCGATTCTCCTGGTTTTTGCTTTCGCGTCGGCAAACGATTGGCCGGCTGCGGCATTCCGCTGGTCCATTACGTGGCGCCTTCGGTATGGGCCTGGCGACCGGGCCGGGCGGGCAAGATCGCCGGTTTCGTGGATCACTTGCTGGCGCTGTTGCCGTTCGAGCCACCGTATTTTGAAGAAGTTGGACTGGCTACCACCTTCGTCGGCCATCCGGTGGTCGAAGGCGGCGCCGGCGCCGGTGATGGTGCGGCATTTCGCGAACACCATGGAATCGATCCCGGAACCAAGGTGCTGACCGTGTTGCCCGGCAGTCGCAGCAGCGAAATATCGCGGCTGTTGCCGGTCTTTGGCGAAGCCGTATCGCGCCTTGTCGCCGCCCATTCAGGCTTGCGAATTATCGTGCCGACAGTGGCGCCCCTGCGGGAGAGAATTCTTGAGGCGACAAAAAAGTGGCCCGGCGGCGTTATCGTGGTCGAGGGGGCGAGCGAAAAGTTTGCCGCCTTCGCCGCTTCGAACGCATCCCTGGCCGCCTCTGGAACCGTGGCCCTGGAACTTGCCATGTCCGGTACGCCGGCGGTGGTCGCCTACCGGGTTCATCCGCTGACCGCCTGGATCGCCGGCAAGTTGCTCAAGACGCCATACGTCAACCTTGTTAACATCGTCCTCGGGCGTGCGGCGGTGCCGGAGTTGCTGCAACAGGATTGCCGGGCCGACCGGCTGGCCGATGCCGTCGGTGAATTACTGACCGATCGGGAACTGGCGAAAAAGCAGATAGCCGCCGCTGGAGAGGCCCTGGACCGGCTGGGCCGGGGCGGTCGATCGCCGTCGGACCGGGCCGCCGATATCATTATCTCGATTATTGAAAGGACATAGGCAATGAACGACGAAATAGCAGATTTCCGCTTCCTGCACACCATGATCCGGGTTTTGGACATGGACAAGTCAATCGATTTCTACACCCGCCACCTGGGTATGAGGGAATTGCGCCGGATCGACTTTCCGGAAGGCAAGTTCACCCTGGCGTTTGTCGGTTATGGCGATGAAAGCGACAGCACGGTGATTGAACTGACCCATAACTGGGACCAGGACGCCCCCTATGAACCGGGTTCCGGCTTCGGCCACCTGGCGATAGCCGTTCCCGATATCTACGGGGCGTGTGAAAAAATGAAATCCGAAGGGGTGTCCGTGCCGCGCCAGCCGGGCCCCATGAAACACGGCGATACCGTGATCGCCTTCATCGAGGACCCGGACGGCTACAAGATCGAACTGATCGAACGCAAGTGATGCGAGTTCAGGTGCGGTCTTCCAGCGGTATAAAATCACGCTGTGTCGCCCCGGTGTATAGCTGGCGCGGGCGTCCGATTTTCTGGGTCGGATCCTCGATCATCTCGTTCCACTGGGCGACCCAGCCGACCGTCCTGGCGACGGCGAACAGCACCGTGAACATGGATGTCGGGATGCCCATGGCGCGGAAGATGATGCCGGAATAAAAATCGACGTTCGGATAAAGTTTCTTGCTGACAAAGTAATCGTCTTCAAGGGCGATCCGTTCCAGTTCCATGGACAGCTTCAGCAGCGGGTCGTCATCGATGCCAAGATCGTTCAGGACTTCGTGCGCCGTCTGCCGCATGACCTTGGCGCGGGGGTCGAAGTTTTTATAGACCCGGTGGCCGAAGCCCATAAGCCGGAACGGGTCGTCCTTGTCCTTGGCCCTATTGATGAATTCCGGGATGTTATCCTCGTGGCCGATTTCCTCAAGCATATTCAGCACCGCTTCGTTGGCGCCGCCATGCGCCGGCCCCCAAAGCGAGGCTATCCCGGCGGCGATGCAGGCGAACGGGTTGGCCCCGGACGAGCCGGAGATACGCACCGTCGAGGTCGAGGCGTTCTGTTCGTGGTCGGCGTGCAGGATAAGAATGCGGTCCATGGCGCGCGCCAGTACCGGATTGACGATATATTCCTCGCAAGGGTTGGAAAACATCATATACAACAGGTTTTCCGAGAAGCTTAAATCGTTTTTCGGATAGGTGAAGGGCATGCCCAGCGAATAGCGATAAGCGGTGGCGGCTATGGTCGGCATTTTTGCGATCAACCGGGTCGAGGCGATAAACCGGTGGGTCGGGTCGGTGATGTCGGTGCTGTCATGGTAAAAGGCGGATAGCGCGCCGACCACGCCGCACATGATGGCCATGGGGTGCGAATCCCTTCGGAAACCACGGAAGAAATAGTTTATCTGCTCGTGCAGCATGGTGTGATAGGTAATGCGGGAATTGAATTTTTCCAGTTTCTCATCGGTCGGCAGTTCGCCATAAACAAGCAGGTAGCATACCTCCACGAAATTGGAGTTTTTGGCCAGCTGGTCGATCGGATATCCCCGGTAGAGCAAAATCCCGGCCTCGCCATCGATAAAGGTGATTTCCGATTCACAACTGCCGGTTGAGGTAAATCCAGGATCGTAAGTGAAGTGGCCGGATTCGGCGTAAAGCTTACGGACATCGATAACGTCGGGACCGACCGACCCGACCAGTACCGGCAGGTCATAGCTCTCGCCGGTAGCGTTATTGGTCAGGGTGAAGGCTTTCGGATCACCGGATTTTATCTTGTCTGGCATGTCCACTCTCCTGTTGATGATCTGTGGTTAATATTGATTATATCGACAAATGGTCGCAAAGTCTAAGTCAGCGCATCTTGTAGCCGGCCTATGGTCTCCTCCTGACCCAGTATCTCCATAACCTCAAAAATACCTGGTGAAATTGTCGAGCCGGTCAGCGCAGCCCGCAGCGGTTGCGCCAGTTTGCCGAGTTTCAGTCCGTTCGAATCGGCGAACTCGCGGGCCGCAGCTTCGACGGCGGTGCGGCTCCATTGGCTAATGCCGCCAAGGATAGCGGTAAATTCCGCCAGCGCCTCAAGGCTCTCTGCGGTCAACAGGGCTTGCGCCTTCTCGGTTAGGCTAAGTGGTCTTTTCTCAATATAAAAGTAAGAATTATCAGCTAGTTCCAGGATTGTTTTAGCGCGTTCCTTTAATCCGGTCATGCCTTTCAAAAGGCGGCTTTCAACCGCTTCCGACAGCGCTTCCCCGGATCGTTCCAGCAATAGCGGACGGATCAGGTCGCACAGCCTGTGGTCATCGGCATGGCGCAGGTAGTGGGCGTTCAAATTGGTCAACTTGGCTACATCGAAGCGCGACGGGGATTTGCCGATACCACCGATGTTGAACCACTCGATGGCCTGTTCGGTAGAGATAATTTCCTCATCGCCATGGCTCCATCCCAGGCGCAATAAATAGTTGCGTATGGCCTCTGGAATAAAGCCCTGGTCACGATAGCTGGCGATGCCCAACGCACCATGCCGTTTCGACAATTTAGCCCCGTCGGCGCCATGGATCAGCGGGATATGGGCGAATTTGGGGGGTGTCCATCCAAGCGCCGTGTAAAGCTGAAGCTGGCGAAAGGCGTTGGTCAGATGATCGTCACCGCGAATTACATCGGTTACCGCCATGTCGTGGTCGTCGACGACGACCGCCAGCATATAGGTTGGGCTGCCGTCGGCCCGCAGTAAAATCATGTCGTCCAATTGATCGTTGGCGACCCGGACCCGGCCTTGGACCATATCCGTGATGACGGTTTCGCCGGACTGCGGCGCCTTCAGCCGTATCACCGGCGCGACACCGTCCGGGGCATCCGTATCGGGGCGGTCCCGCCAGCGCCCGTCATAGCGTATCGGGCGGCCTTCGGCGCGGGCGCTTTCGCGCATTTCCTGCAGTTCTTCCGGGGAACAGTAGCAACGATAGGCGTGGCCTTCGGCGAGCAGCCTGTGGGCGGCTTGGCGGTGTTGTTCGACGCGCGAGGCCTGCGACACCGCATCGCCATGCCACTCCAAGCCAAGCCATTCCAGGCCGTCATATATTGCCTGAACGGCCTCTTCGGTGGATCTCTTGATGTCGGTATCTTCGATACGAAGCAGAAATTTGCCCTGATGATGGCGGGCGTATAACCAATTGAACAAAGCGGTGCGGGCCCCGCCAATGTGGAGTAAGCCGGTCGGGGATGGGGCGAATCTGGTTACCACTGTCATCGGATTCTCAAGTGCCGTTTCCTTGGTGTTTCAGGGAAGTTTCTGGTTTGATAGGGCCGCATCCGGACGGCGCCCGCTGAAATCGTTGCCCGTGATGTAGCACATTCAGTTAGCAGTTGCAGCAAAAAAGCCGGACCGGATGCGTGGATTATGTAACAAGCTAGTTAATACCCTGTTGAAATACAGGGGAATTATCCATTCGCTGCTGATCGCCGAGCGTGATCGCTGGGTCTTGTGGCTGCCCGTTTCACTGGCCTCTGGGGTCGCCGTTTATTTCGGCCTGGATATCGAACCGCCATATTTTCTGGGCGTCGCGGGAGTGCTGATTTCCGGCGCCGTGGTCTGGGCTTTGCGTCAGACAAAGCCGGCCATGTGGCTGATCGGGGTCTCCATGCTCGCCTTCAGCCTCGGTTTCACCGCCGGACAATGGCGGACCATGCGGGTCGCCGCCCCGGTGATCCTGGAAAATCTTCGTGCGGTTGGCATCGAAGGCCGTGTCGTGCGTATCGAAAGCCGCCACAGGGGAGTTAGGATTACCCTTGATCGCCTACGAATTTCGACCCTCGGTCCGCGCCGGACGCCGGCCAGAATAACCGCCACGCTAGCCGGAAAGCAGCCGGATTTGAACATCGGCGACTGGGTTCGCGGCCGCTTCGGCCTGTCGCCGCCGCCGCCGCCCGCCGCCCCCGGGGCCTTTGACTTCCAGCGCCGGGCCTATTTTCGGGGTATCGGCGGTGTCGGATTTTCCTATGGCGCGGTGACGGTAACCGACCGGGCCGATTCCGGCGGAATTTCGGGGCTGTTATCGGGAATTATCAACCTGCGCCGCAAAATCGCCACCCGGGTGGCTGGATATTTTGCGGACCGGGGCCGGGCCGATACCGGGGCGGTGGTGGCGGCGCTGATGACCGGCGAACGGGGCGGAATTTCCGAACAGGTAATGGCCGGGGTCAGGAAATCCGGCCTGGCTCACCTGCTGGCTATTTCCGGCCTGCATATCGGCCTGATCGCCGGTATCGTATTTTTTGGGGTGCGGGCGATTCTGGCCCTGGCCGGGGCCACGGCGCTTAAATTTCCGATCAAGAAATGGGCCGCCGTGGCGGCCCTGATCGGGGCTTTTTCATATGCGCTGGTCGCCGGGGCGACGGTGCCGACGGTCCGCGCCTTCCTGATGATCGGGCTGGTCCTGGCGGCGGTGCTGTTTGACCGTCGCGGGCTGTCCATGCGTCTGGTCGGTTTCGCCTCGGTAGTCATTTTGCTGGTCCAGCCGGAAGCCCTGCTCGGCGCCAGCTTCCAGCTATCGTTCGCCGCCGTGATCGCCCTGATCGCCGCCTACGAGGCGCTGTCGAAATGGCGGCAGGGCAGGATGCGATACGGTGATTTATCGCCCTCGGGATGGCAAAAACCGTTACTGTATCTGGGTGGGGTGGCGCTGACGACGCTGATTGCCGGCAGCGCTACGGCGCCGTTTGCGGCCTTCCATTTCAATCAGTTTCCCCATTACGGGGTAATCGCCAACCTGATCGCCGTGCCGCTGACGGCGTTATGGATCATGCCCTGGGCGGTTGTCGCCTTCGCCCTGCTGCCGTTGGGGCTGGAAGGCCTGGCGCTGACGCCCATGGGCTGGGGCGTCGATCTGGTGCTGGCCGTGGCGGACACCGTATCCCACTGGCCCGGCGCCGTATCGTTGCTGCCGGCGATGCCGGGCTGGGCCTTGCCGGTGATGGGTTTGGGCGGGTTGTGGCTGTGTTTGTGGCGGACCCGCTGGCGGTTGCTGGGCGCCACCGGGTTAGCCGTCGGGCTGGCCACGCTCGTCTTCGTCGAGACGCCGGATGTGCTGGTCGATCACCGGGGACGCCTGATGGCGGTGAAAGACGGCTCGGGCGGGCTGGCGATTTCATCCCGGCGGGCCGGTCGCTTTACCGCAGGAGTCTGGCTTCGGCGGGCGGCGCTGGAAACGGCTTCGCCCTGGCCCGGCGCCATACCGGGGAACGATGCCGCCGGCCTGTCATGCGATGGCCTGGGTTGTATTTATTCCGCCCATGGGAAAACCATAGCCCTGATTACCGACATGGCGGCGCTTGCCGAAGACTGCGCCATGGCGGTGGTGGTAATCAGCACCATTCCGGTGCGGGGCCGGTGCCGCGGCCCGGAAGTGGTTATCGATAAATTTGATTTATGGCGCGATGGCGGCCATGCCCTGTGGCTGAAAAACAACGAAATACGGGTGCAGAGCGTCAACGGGGTGCGCGGCGACAGGCCCTGGGTGCTGCGTCCGGAAAACAATAAAAAACCGACCGGTGGCGCGTAATACCAGGGGGCAGGGGGCACCGATAGGGAATTTACCGGTAATTTCTCAGTACTTGCGAATAAGGCCGACCAGCTGTCCCTGAACCCGGACCCTGTCGGGGCCGAAAATGCGGGTCTCGAAATCCTTGTTGGCGGGTTCCAGCGCAATCGACTGGCCCTTGCGGCGCAGCCGTTTCAGGGTCACTTCCTCGTTGTCGACGATAGCCACCACGATGGCCCCGTTTTCGGCCCTTTCCGATTGCCTGATAAGCACCGTGTCGCCGTCGTGGATACCGGCTTCGATCATTGAATCGCCATCCACTTCAAGGGCGTAATGGTCGCCTTTACCAAGCAGCGATGGCGGGATGCCGATGGTGTTGGAGGGGTCGCGCATGGCTTCTATCGGAGTTCCGGCGGCGATTCGTCCGTACAGCGGAATATCAATGGTTTCAGTCTGTTCCGGCGCTTCGCCACCGGTAAACTTGAAGTCGCCGCGAATAATTTTCGGGTCGAAGCCGCCGTCGCCGGCGGGCCGCCCGCCGGCGACGGCAAGATCTTCCGGATGGCGTAAAATTTCCAGCGCCCGGGCGCGGTGCGGCAAACGGCGGATGAAGCCGCGTTCCTCAAGCCCGGTTATAAGCCGGTGAATGCCGGATTTCGAGGCCAGTCCCAGGGCGTCCTTCATTTCATCGTAAGAAGGCGATATGCCGTTTTTATTCAACCGCCGTTCGATAAAAACCAGAAGTTCGTGCTGTTTTTTGGTGAGCATGGCGGTTTCCGTGGACAAAAATGGAACAAAAGCAAAACGTTGTCAAATGTTCTACTTTGGTTCCTTTGGCGCGTCAAGCCTAAACGGAAATACACGACCCTCGCAGGGGCAGGATTTCGACCGAATCGCCGGCCTTGGCCACCGCCGCGAAAGGCCGTCGGACAATCAGGCAATGGGCTTCGCTGAACCGGGCCAGCATGGCGCTGTCCTGCTTGCCGAGCGGCATCACCAGTTGCCCGCCATCCGCGCCGGTGGCCAGCGAGGCCCGCAGGTATTCCTGGCGCAGGTCGTTTTCCGGCAGGTCCTGGCCCAGCGTGGCGGTCTCGCTGGCCGTCACGGTTTGCGAAATTCCCAACATCGCGGCCAGGGCGGGTTTCAGGAACAGCAACGAGCAAACCCCGGTCGAGACCGGATTTCCGGGCATGCCGAGCACCGGCAGCCCGCCGAAGCGGCCTTCCAGCACGCCGAACAGCAATGGTTTGCCGGGGCGCATGGCTATTTTATAGAAAATCTGGCGCAGTCCCAATTCCTGCAGGACTTTTCCGACCAGGTCGTAATCGCCGACCGAAGCGCCGCCGATGGTGATTAGCAGGTCGCATCCCATGGCCCCGTCGATGGCGTTTTTCAACTGATCGACCGTATCCCCGGCGATGCCCAGATCGACCGGCTGGCCGCCCATGGCGCCGACCATGGCGGCCAGCAGGAAGCTGTTGGAAGAGACTATCTGCGATGGGCCCATGGCCTGGCCGGGCATGACCACCTCGTCGCCGGTGGCCAGTATGGCCACCCGTGGTTTGCGGCGCACCGACAGGCTTGGCGCGTTCATCGCCGCCGCCAGGCCGATGTGGCGGGCGTTTAGTACGGCACCGCCCTTGAGCAGCACGTCGCCGGCGGAAAAATCCATGCCGCCCGGCCGGATGAATTTACCCGCCGAAACACCTTCCAGCATCCGGATGGCGCCTTCTGCCGGTTCGCTGTTTTCCTGCATGACAACGGCGTCGGCGCCATCGGGTAGCGGTGCGCCGGTAAAAATACGCACCGTTTCCCCGGCCCCGACGGTCCCCGCGAAACCGCTGCCGGCCTGGGATTCGCCGATCATCTTCAAAACCCCCGGGGTATCGGCGGCGCGAACCGCGTAGCCGTCCATTGAAGACACGGCGACCGGGGGATGGGATGTCCGGGAAGCCAGATCATCGGCCAGCACCCGGCCCAAGCAATCGCCCAGGGGAACCGTTTCGGGTTTCAGCGGTGAAAAGGCATCGATAACATGCGCTAGGGCTTCGGCGACTGGAATCATCTGGGTCTGGCCTCAATAACTGATATGCGTTTCGGTGGGTT
>VAPL010397879.1_pt1 | contig 19328 bp, 18 predicted proteins | sample 3395061 | NCBI WGS metagenome assembly VAPL01 (sample SAMN08290444, study PRJNA428436) | hydrothermal vent metagenome | isolation source: Deep-sea hydrothermal vent chimney 2 | place: Pacific Ocean: Juan De Fuca Ridge | depth 2182 m m | reverse complement strand
CGTTCAGCAATAAACGCGGCGGTTTAATCGGCTAAATAGGGTAGACGAATGAAAAAGATCATAACAACCACAGCTTGCGCTGCACTTTTATGTTTTGGCGGATCTGCAATGGCGACGTCGATTTACTATGAGGCAACAAATGTAGCAGGTATTGGCGAAGTTAATTATGGTGTGGGTTTAGGGGTAAACAATCCTGCCACATTCAGCTTTACGGGTACTTCCGGGAGTGTCGATGAAAATCTTAGCCTTTTTGTGCCGGGGGAGTACACGATAAGCTTCACCCTAGATGGGTTCTGGATGGATTTCGACGGGGATGATATCTCGGATTTTGATCTGCCAGACACCAGTTTCACCTCGGATGCTTACCTGATTCCTGCACTGCCGCCTTTTAGTGGCACTGCCGGGGCATTGACGTGGTCTGTAAATCCGTATTCCGGTGGGTCAGTTAGCTATGATTTTGGGAATACGGGATCTATCACAAATTTTGATGTTAACGTATTGCTCGCTGGGCTGGATCAACAATTCAGCGGTGGGATGAATGGCGTTATGGATGCAGATATCTATTGGGATACGCTGAGAATTGAATTAAACAGCACGGTTTCTGTCCCCGAGCCTTCCACCATCCTGATGATGGGAATTGGTCTTCTTGGTCTGGTGGGTTACAACCGCAAACGCTGTCAGCTCAGCAGGATGGGGTAAGGCACGAGGCCGAACAATCCACCCACAGTCAATAACGCCGCACAGAAAAAAGGCCGGCCGGGGAAACCCGGCCGGCCTTTGGCGTTTCAGGTGCTTACTTAGCGAACCTGAATCGTGGCCTGTTCGACCAGCAGGGGATACATGTAACCCATGCCGAAGTCGGTATCCAGCACTACGGTGCCGGTGATGGTGACCTGGTCGCCGACTTTGGCGGTCTGCTTGCTGGTGACGATCAGATTGTTGCTGTTTTGGCCGCCGGTGCCGTCCTGAATGTGGACGAAATTGCGGCGCATGATGCCGTTGTTCACCTTTACAACCTTGCCGCTGACGGTAACTTGCTGGCCTTTGAGGCTGGCGAACTCTTTGTTGACGGCTTCAACGGTCTTGGTGGCGGCGGCCATGGCGCCGGTGGCGATCAGGGCGGACAGGCAAAAGGTGACGGCGAGCATAATCGGTTTCATAGGTATTCTCTTCGTTGGTCTCTAATGGGTGATGTTTCCCGCGCTGCGGCGGGGGCGTTTACGGCCAGCGGCTTACATTATCCCTTCAATTCATGATTGTCGAGGGGGTAACCGCGATCACGGTAGAAACGGAAGCGTTCGCGGCCGCTGCGCCGGGCGTCGTTGTCGGCGCCGATGACCTCGGCCACGCGCAGGAAACGGCTGAAGAACAGTGGCACGTCGTTGGCCAGGTTGATGAGCACGTCGCTGTCGGTGTCCGGTGCCTCGTCGCTGCCGATGAGGATCGGTGAGTCGCAGTCCCGAGCTGCCTGATATTGCTCGTGGGGCAGAAAGCTGCCCTCGCGGAATACCCACAGCAGCTCGTCCATGTGCCGGGCCTGGGCGGGGTTGGCGGTGTGGATGTAGATGCGATGGCCCAGACCCCAGGCCTTTTCCGCCAGCTTGCAGGCGGTGTGCTCGCGTGAGCCGGCGGAGAGGATGTAAAAGTCGACTTTGGTCATGGGTGACTACTTATTGCTTTTGCTCTTACCTTTGCCCTTGCTTCCGCAGCGATCGATGAGAAACTGGGTCAGCAGCGGCACGGGGCGGCCGGTGGCGCCTTTCTTTTCACCGGAAACCCAGGCGGTACCGGCGATGTCCATATGCGCCCAGTGGTACTTCTTGGTGAAGCGTGAGAGGAAGCAGGCGGCGGTGATGGTGCCGCCCTCACGGCCGCCGATGTTGGGGATGTCGGCGAAGTTGCTCTTCAGCTGGTCCTGATATTCATCCCACAGCGGCAGCTCCCAGGCGCGGTCGCCGCTGCTCTTGCCGGCGTTCAGCAGGTCGTGAACCAGCGGGTGATGGTTGCCCAGCACGCCGCTGGCATGGCGGCCGAGGGCGATCACGCAGGCGCCGGTGAGGGTGGCGACGTCGATCACGGCATCGGGTGAGAAGCGTTCGACGTAGGTCAGGGCGTCGCAGAGGATGAGGCGGCCTTCGGCGTCGGTATTGAGCACTTCGATGGTCTGTCCGGACATGCTGGTGACGATGTCACCGGGCTTATTGGCGGCGCCGTCGGGCAGGTTTTCGCAGGTGGGGATCACCACCACCAGGTTGATGGGCAGCTGCAGTTCGCAGCAGGCGGTGAGGGCGCCGAGCACGGTGGCGGCGCCGCACATGTCATATTTCATCTCGTCCATGGCTGCCGAGGGCTTGATGGAGATGCCGCCGGCGTCGAAGGTGATGCCCTTGCCCACCAATACCACCGGCTTCTGTTTGCTGGTGCCGCCTGTGTATTCGGCGATGATAAAATGCGGCGCCTCGCGCGAGCCCTTGGCCACCGACAGAAAGGAACCCATGCCGAGCTTTTCCAACTGCGGCTGCTGCAGAACCTCTACTTTTAGTTTGCTGTACTTCTTGCCCTGGGCGCGAGCCTGCTTGGCCAGATAGCCTGGTGTGCAGATGTTGCCGGGCAGGTTGCCCAGGTCTTTGGCCAGTGACACGCCCTCGGCGATGGCTTCACCTTCGCGCACCGCCAGTTCACCATTGCCCAGGTCGCTGCGTCGTGGCACGGTGAGGATTAGCTTGCGCAGCGGGCGGCGGATATCGTCCTTTTTGGTTTTCAGGGTATCGGCGCGATAGAGGATTTCGCGGCTGCATTCCACCGTCTGGCGGACCTTCCAGTGCAGGTCGCGGCCCTTGACGTTGATCTCGGTGAGGTAGCAGGTGGCCTCCATGGTGCCGGTTTCGTCGAGACGGGTCACGGCGCTGCCGATGATTTCACGGTATTGCTGGTCGCTGATGTCGCGTTCGCGGCCGCAGCCGACCAGTAGCACGCGGTCGGCCATGGCGCCCTGCGGGTTGTGGATCAGCAGGGTCTTGCCGAGCTTGCCTTCCATGTCGCCACGGCGCAGCACGGTGGAGAGGAAACCGTCGCTGGCCTTGTCTAGGGCTTCGGCGGCGGGGCTAAGGCGGCGCGGTTCGAAGACGCCGACCACCACACAGGCGGAGCGTTGTTTTTCGGGTGAGCCACTCTTGATGCTGAATTCCATAGTCTTCCTGCTGGTCGATGGTGAGCCGGTTGGTCGGCGGTTTTGTTGTGCGGGGTTTTGTTATACGGTTAGCCCCCTAGTCTACTCGAACTTCCGTGTTGGCCACAAAGTGTGTGTCCCGGGGTTTACCTTTCGCTAAACATTCCAGGCCGAGCTTCTTGATTATTGATCGCTATCTGGCAAAAGAGGTCGTGCAGACCATGCTGGCCGTGTTGCTGGTGCTGCTGCTGATCTTCCTCGGTCGTTTTTTTGCCGTCTATCTGTCCGATGCCCTGGCGGGCAAGATTTCCGCCGCCATCGTGCTCGACATGCTGATGCTGCGCACGGTGACCGCGCTGAGCATGATGTTCCCCTTTGCGCTGTACATGGCGGTATTGCTGGCCTTCGGGCGCCTGTACAAAGACAATGAAATGACCGCGCTGGCCGCCGGCGGGGTGGGCATGGGGCGTGTGCTGCGCACGGTGCTGGTGATCGGCCTGCTGCTGGCGGCACTGGTCAGCGTGTTGTCGCTGTGGACCACGCCCTGGGCGCACGAGGCATCCACCAAGCTGCAGGAGAAGACCGCGGCGACCAATGCCTTTGCGGCGGTAACAGCGGGGCGCTTCAGTGAGGTGGGTGGCGCCGACCGGGTGTTCTACGTGGAGGCGCTGTCGGAAGACCGCAGCGAGCTGCGGGATGTGTTCGTGTCTGATCGCCGCCAGGGCCGGTTGACACTGTTTTCCGCGCACAGTGGTTATCGCTACCGAGACCCCGACACGGGGGTGCTGTACCTGGTTCTGGTGAACGGTTATCGCTATGAGGGGCGGCCCGGTGAGGTGGATTTCCGCATTTATCGTTTTGACAAGCATGCGGTACGCCTGGACGAGGGTGAGGTGAAAAAGATGGTGCGCCGCCTGTGGGCGTTGCCCACGGAGCGTCTGTGGGGTTCGACGCGCCTGAACGAGATTGCCGAGCTGCAGTGGCGCCTGGCCATGCCCGTTGCCACCCTGCTGCTAGCGTGGCTGGGGGCGCTGCTGAGTCGTACCTCGCCGCGTCAGGGCCGCTTCGGCAAGCTGTTCGTGGCCATCCTGTTGTTCATCATTTATTACAATACCCTGGGCGTGGCGAAGAACTGGATCGTGCGCGGGGTGGTGCCGCCGGAGCTGGGGCTGTGGTGGGTGCACGCGGTGCTGCTGGCGCTGCTGGGTTGGCTGACGGTGCGCCAGATCGGCGCGCACTGGTTGCTCGACCGTCTGCGCGGGCGGGTCCAGTTGGCACGGCAGGGTTAGATGCAGATCCTTGACCGTTACATCGGCCGCAGCGTGCTCTGGAGTACCTTCATCACGCTCACGGTGCTGCTGACCCTGTTCACCTTTTTTGCCTTCATGGATGAAGTGGGCGATATCGGCAAGGGCAATTACGGCACCTGGCAGGCGGTTCAGTATGTGCTGCTCACGGTGCCCAAGCTGGCTTATCAGCTATTCCCGGTGGCGGCGCTGATCGGCTGCACTATTGGCCTCGGCGTGCTGGCCAGCAACAGCGAACTGACGGTGATGCGCGCCGCCGGGGTGTCGCTGGGGCGTATTGTCTGGTCGGTAATGAAGGTGGGACTGCTGATTGTTATCGTCTCGCTGGTGATCGGTGAGGGTATTGCGCCGGTGGCGGAGGAACAGGCGCAAACGCTGCGCTCGGTGGCCAAGTCCGACAAGCTGGATCTTGGCGGACGCAGTGGCTTCTGGGCCCGCGATGGCGACAGCTTCGTCAATGTGCGCAACTTCCTGCCGGGCAAGCGCCTGGGCGGCGTGACTATTTACACCTTCGACGGCGAGCAACAGCTGACGCGCATGCTGTATGCCGAATCGGCGGTTTATCAGGACGGCCGCTGGATGCTGGAAAATATCACCAGCAGCGATGTGAGCTTCGACGGCGTCAGCGCCCATCGCATAAAGACCGAACCCTGGAGTACGCGCCTCAGCCCGGACCTGCTCAGTGTGGTCACGGTCAAGCCCAACACCCTGTCCATCAAGGGGCTGTATGACTACGTCAGCTATCTGCGTGAAAACGGCCTAGACGCGGCGGTCTACGAGCAGGCCCTGTGGGGCAAGATCGTCGCGCCGCTGGTGACCGGGGTGATGGTGTTTCTGGCCATCCCCTTCGTGTTTGGCCCGCTGCGCTCGGTCAGCATCGGCCACCGCATTCTGGTGGGCACCCTGGTGGGCATCGGCTTCCATCTGCTGAACCAGATGTTCGGTTATCTCGGCCTGGTGGCGGGCATCTATCCGGCGCTGACGGCGGTGCTGCCGCTGGTCTTGGCGCTGGGTACGGGGTTCTGGTTGATGCGGCGGATCTACTAGCCCGTATTTACCACAGAGGCACGGAGGATATAGAGTTTTTTAACTTGTGGTACCGCTCTGCGGTGTCACACAGCTTGTGGTGCTCAGCGCCATGCCGCCCGGGGCGAAGTTAGCCACCTGTTTTCGTCTCCAGGGTTACGACCACATTTCCCTTTTTGTGTCCTTTTTCAACATAGCCATGGGCATCAGCAGTTTGTTCCAGGGGGTAGCATCTATCCATGACAGATTTCAGCTTTCCCATCTCAATAGCCTCCTTGAGTTCTTCGAGGAGTATTCGAAGCTCTGGGGCGGGGCGTAAGCCCGTAGCCGAAAACTGGGCTTTCTTGCCACCGATGATTGAAGTCCATAACATCTGAAAAAGAAGTGACATCCCAAGGACGGGTGAAAGATAAACCCCCTTTTCTGTTAGCGAGCCTTTACAACGTGAAAATGAATTTTTTCCTAATGTGTCAAAAATGATGTCATAGCGTTGATCTGTTTTAGTGAAGTCCTTTTCCGTATAATCAATGACCTTATCGGTGCCTAGGGACTTCACCAGTTCCACATTCGTGGTACTGCATACCCCGGTCACTTTTGCCCCAAAGTATTTGGCAATCTGCACTGCAGCACTGCCCAGACTGCCAGAAGCACCGTTGATGAGAACGGTTTGTCCGTGCTGGATATTTCCAATATCCTTAAGAAAACTCAGCGAGGTTAATGCCCCATCGCAGATGGGAGCGGCCTTTTCGTAAGTCATATTGACCGGCTTTGTTGCCAGTACGCCTTCTTCAGGCACACAGACATACTCGGCATTCGTGCCAACCTCCAGGCTTTCTCCAAAAACCTGCTCACTTTTTTTAAATCGCGTTACATCTTTGCCCGCAGCTTCGATCTCCCCAGCAAAACCGGTTCCAGTAATCGGGTTCTTTGGTTTCATGAGACCAATAAAAAACCGACCAATAAATGGCATTCCCTTTCGCATCATAGTATCCGCCGTAGTGACGGATGCCGCATGTATCCTGATCAGTACTTCATTATCCTTGGGCGTCGGTTTTTTAATCTGTTTGAGTTGGAGAACATTCGGTGATCCATATTTTGTGCATACAATGGCTTTCATTTTTTCTTTCCTTTACTGCCAAGCACATCGGTGTGCCCGATATTAACGTGGGTAAGCGATAGCAGCGGCATGCCTAAATCACGTACTTTTTTTAACATCCCATATAAAGCGGCCTGATCAACCACCGGCCCGGTTAAAAGCGTGTCGCCGTTGGTTTGAAGAGTAATGCTCAGGCCACCAAACCAGTCTGCCCATTTGTGATCCAAATGGCCTTTGATCCTGATTTGGTAGATCCTTACTGCGTTTGATGCTGTTGCTGAATGGGGTGTATTTGGCATGCGCCTGTACCACTTGTTGGGTGTGTAAAGAGTATGGTCGCGAGCCGGTGTCAGTGTGTAGACACTTTGGTGTGATTTGAGGTGTTGTTTTTAGATGATGTTGAGGGAGCGGGCTTTGGCCACGGCTTCGGTGCGTCTTTGAACCTGTAGTTTGGCAAAGAGCCTGCGGTTGTGGCCTTTTACGGTATCCAGGGCGAGAAAGAGTTTCTCGCTGATCTCGCGGTTCGAGAGTCCTTGTGCAATGAGTTTCAGTACTTTTAACTCGCGTAGACTCAGGGGCTCGATAAGGGTGGAGGATGCTGGAGCCTGTCTTTCAGTAGACGGGGTGCCCGTATGAAGCACGGCCAGTAATTTATTCACAGAGTCCGGCATCATTCCATGGGTAGCGGCCGTGGACAAAAGCTCGGCCATTGGCGCGCCTTCATCGACAAAAACACGCATGCAGCCCTCTGGCTCCGCCAACGTCAGGGCGTGTTGCAGGGATGCCAGCGCCGCAGTGATGTCACCTTGTGTCTGCCGGGCGAGTGCCTGCAACACCAGGAGCTCGATGACGCTTCCCGTTCTTACGCCTCCTTCTGCGGCGTTTAGCAGGCGTTCGATGAAATTCACTGTCTCGTGAATCGCGCCATCTGCCGGGTGGTTCGTGTGGCGGGCGATGCGTAGTCTTGCCACGGTGATGTGTTCGAATTCGCGCAGGAAGCTGAGTTTGTCATCAATGGATAATTTCTGCTCATGCACCCAAGCCAGGGCTTTGTTCAACCTCCCTTGTTTAATCCAAATCCGCACCTTCAATGCCGCGATGGGGCGCACGACGGGGAGGGGGGTGATGTAATACAGTCGTTCTGCCTCATCGAGCAGATCGAGCGCACCGTCCAGGTCTCCCTCGGCCTGCTTTATTCCAGCCTGTGCAAGGCACAAGCGGTGTGGCCAATCCGGTAAGCCCGCTTGCTCGCCCAGTGTCTCGCTTTTCAGCAAATATTGTTTGGCGGTTTCCAGATTGCCCTGTTCATGATGCAGTCTGCTCAAGCCTAAATAAAGATCAGCAGTTCCCTGTAATGCCGGCTCTCCCTGTGCCAGCTGCAGTGACTGCTCGCAGACTCGGATGGCATCAATGAGGCGACCTTGCGTCACTCTGATCTCCGCTAGTCCAACGGTGACGCTGATGGCGAAAGCGAGGTTGCCGGTCTTTCGCAGGCTCGCCATGGCATTGGTCAGGGATGTGTAGGCGGCCTCCAGATCACCGCTCGCCCACTGTGCGAGGCCCAGCAGCGCGGCGGTAATTCCGTGGCCGTGATGGTCCGTCGCCGGTAACAGTTCGAGTGCCCGGCTGGCATACTTTATTGTGGCGGGCGTATCGCTCAGAGCCTGGGCATGATAGGCGCGAGCATTGGCGATGTGCGCCGCGAGCGACCGGTATTGCTCTTCGTTCTCTTTGGCCTCTGATCTCTGAGCCGTGCCCGCGGTGTTGTCCAGCCCGCATTCAGCGTCCTGTATTCGGGGCTCGGCGGCCTGCAGCTCGCCGATATCCAGCAAGGCCCAGGCATGGGCGATGCTGAGTAGTGGTCTGGTGCGGATCAATTCACTGGGTAGTGCCTTTACCCAGTCCATAAATGCCGGACTCTGGAAGGTGCTGCGGTGAATGGCTGGCCATGCCTGCTCGATCAGGCCTGCTGCTCGCTCAAAATCCTCCGCGGCAAACGCATGATGAATCGCGTCGGACAACAGGTCGTTATGCACGTACCACTCGCTCGCGCGCAGATGCAGGTCGGCGATTTCATCGGGCTGCTGCTGCATCAAACGTGCTTGCAATACATCGGCAAATAAATGGTGATAGCGATACCATTGGCGCTGGTCATCCAGTGGAACCAGCAACAGGTTAGCCTGCTCCAGATATGCCAGGGTTTCCCGGCCACAGGTACCAGGGGCTTGCACCACGGCATCACATAGGGGACCACACAGGCGATTGAGGATAGATGTACGCAATAAGAACACCTGAATGCTGTCGGGCTGTTGTTGCAGCACTTCTTCCACCAGATAGTCCATCACAAAACGATGACTGCCAGTAAACGATGCAATGAAGCGGCTGGCATCCTCATGTCCCTGCATTGAAATCGCCGCCAATTGCAGGCCGGCAACCCAGCCTTCGGTGCGAGCCTCCAGTGCCGCAATATTATCCGCTGAGAGACTTAGCCCCATTGCCTGATTGAGAAGTTCGGCCGCTTCAGCAGGCGTAAAACGCAAATCAGCAACGCGCAGTTCAGTTAACTGACTGCGGGCGCGCAAGCGGGCCAGAGGTAATGATGGGTCTTCACGAGTGGCGATAACCAAGAGCATCTGTGGTGGCAGATGCTTAAGAACAAAGCTCAGGGCACTGTCGACCGGTTCGGCATCAATAAGATGGTAGTCGTCAAGGACGAGGACAAACTGATCCGGGATGGTCGCAATATCATTCAGCAGAGCCGTCAGAATCGATGCCGTTGTTGGTTGAGGGGATTGCAACATAGCCAACACCCCTTCGCCGACATTTGCCTCAATCGTCTGTAAAGCAGTGACAAGATAAGTCAGAAAACGCGTGAGTTCATTATCCCCTTCATCCAGCGATAACCAGGCAACCGATCGTTCGCACCCGACGACCCACTCGCTGACCAGCGTGGTTTTACCAAAGCCGGCAGGTGCAGAGATGAGTATCAGTTTACGCTGTGAATCCTCGTCCAGCTTCTCGATCAGGCGGGGACGGCGAACAACTTTGGACCGAGGTGGAGGAATATAAAGCTTAGTGCTCAGAATCGGCGTAGACATGGGTCGATTACAAAGCACGCACTGCACTAATGGGAACGATGATTATGCGACATTGGAATTTGTCTTTAGGCTATAAGTAGAGGCATTTCCAGTTGCATTATGGCGCATAATCAACGTTCTTATTCGTAATTGGCGGGATGAGCTGTAGTCAGACCTCGGCCAGTCCCGGGTTATCGCCCAGTCCCTTGATCTTGGGAATGTTGAGTTCCTTGATGCGTACCGTATCCTGGGCGCGGATGTACTCGGCCACCACGTCCCAGATGGGGGTGCCCTCACGTTTCTCCATGCTGGCCCAGCCGGCCAGACGATAGTTCTTCCTGGCGTCCAGCGGTTTGCCATTCAGCTCCATGTCGGTGATGCGCCTGCCGATTTTTGCTGTCGGGTCGATACTGTATTTCAGACCACCCACACGCACCATGTCGCCACCCTGTTGATAGTAGGGGTCTTCATTGAACAGGTTGTCCGCCACGTCCTCGAGGATCACCTTGATCTGTTCGCCACTGACTTCGTTCAGTGTGGCGGTGGGGTAGGTGATGGCGGTTTGCGTCATCACATGTTCAAAGGTGATCGGTTCGCCCGGCATTACGCTCACGCCCCAGCGGAAGCCGGGAGAGAAGGCGATGTCGGCTTCCTGTACGTCGAGCATGGCATCGAGAATCAGCTGGTCGAAGGTGCCGTTGAAGTTGCCGCGGCGATAGAGCACTTCGTCCGCCACGCCCAGTTGCTCGTCGAGTCTTTTGATATACGGCTTGCGCACATCGCTGATGAATTTGCTCATCTCAACATCGGGCTCGATGAAGTTGGAGAAGATGGGCAGCAGGCGATAGCGGAAGTCTCGCACCTTGCCTCTCTTCACATCGAAATCCAGCACGCTGAGGAACTTGCCGTTGGAACCGGAGTTGATCACCAGCGTGGTGCCACCGGCATTTTTTACTTTGACCGGTTCGGGCACGGCGTCATGGGTATGGCCGCCCATGATGGCGTCGATACCGCGTACACGGCTGGCCATTTTCAGATCGACATCCATGCCATTGTGAGAAAGAACGACAACAACCTGTGCGCCGGCTTCCCGTGCGGCGTCGACGGTATTCTGCATCTTGTCGTCGCGGATGCCGAAACTCCATTCGGGAATCATCCAGCGTGGATTGGCGATGGGTGTGTAGGGGAAGGCCTGACCAATGATGGCCGTCGGGATGCCGTTCATTTCCTTGATGACATAGGGCTTGAAGACGTCTTCTTCCCACTGGTTGTCGATGATATTCTGGGCAACAAAGTCCATATGCCCTTCGAGATCGTTTTCGATGATCTCATTGACGCGTTCTGCACCATAGGTAAATTCCCAGTGGCCGGTCATCACATCGACACCGAGCAGCTTGGTAGCATCGACCATATCCTGGCCATTCGTCCACAGGGCGGTGGCAGAACCCTGCCAGGTATCGCCGCCATCCAGCAGCAGGGATCCCGGGCGTTGGGAACGGATATGTTTTACCAGTGTTGCCAGATGCGAGAAGCCGCCGACCTTGCCATACTGCCTGGAGGCCTCGACGAAATTTAGATAAGTAAAGGCATAGGCCTCCGGGGTATTCGGGGCGATGCCATAGTGTTTGAGGAAATTTTTGCCTACCAGGTGAGGGGGATGCCCCTTCATGTTGCCGACGCCGATGTTGATGTTGGGTTCGCGGAACCAGATGGGCATCAACTGCGCGTGGCAATCCGTAAAATGCAGAAATGAAACATTGCCAAAAACAGGCAGTTCATACATCTGGTTAGGGACGATGCCCCCCTTGCTTGCCGCCTGGCCGGGTAGTGCGACGCCGGCGGCGCTGGCCACGGCCAGCATTTGCAGAAATTCACGACGGGAGATGTTCATGTGATGCGTTCCTCCTACTACGGATGGTTTTGGCAGTCCTTTATTGTATTGCCAATGGATGCCTGTGGCTGATTATTATGTAGTTAGCAGCATGGCCTCAGCCGTCTGCCGGGGTGTGCAATAGTTTTTACGGTGCGGTGACAGGCCGGGTGACCGCGAATTCATTTTAGGTGCGCTTACTTCGTGCCCATACGAACAGAAAGTCTTACATGTGAATGCGACCACTCACACTCCTCTAAAGGGGTATGTGTTGAATAGCGCTTACTTAAAGCTTAAGCCAAAAATACCGTCATTCCGGGTTTCATGAAGTGAAGACCCGGGATCCAAAGTGCTTGAAACTATGTGCATTCTGGATTCCTGTCTTCGCGGGAATGACGGTAGTCCACAAGTCTCCCGGGCTTGAGTAAGCATCATTCGAGTATGTGCTCGCTTGACTATGGGCTTCCCCGATATCTTTTAATTGGCCTGGGCCACTTGCTTTACTTCTACCGCGAAACATCCGGGTTAAGAAAAAGGCCCGGGGAGAAATCCCACCGGGCCTTTTTCATTGCAAACTACGGTGCTACGTAAACACCTTACTTACGAGCGCCGGGGCCATTCCAGGGAAGCCCGTTACTCATGTAAGTCATGAAGTACTCAAGATTACGGTACTCAGGGCTTTGCGCCTTGAAGGGTAATGCTCGCACCTGCTTGTTACAACCCGAAAAACGGCGGTGGACGGTGCCCAGACTGCCCCACTTCGAACGGTAAACCGGGAAGTGCGTGAGGTGGCCCAGTGCCGGGGATAGCAGGTCGGCGCGGATCTTGTTGCCGGAATTGTCGACGTGGCAATGTGCGCAGGACATGTTCAGCTGGCCGCGACGAGCGTAGAAGAAACGCTTGCCATCTTCGTAAGCGTCACGAGCGCGCTGGTCAAATGGGATCTTGATGTCGACGACTTGACCCCGGGTCGTATAGGCCATGTAGGCAACCAGTGAGGCGAGCTCCCCCTTCTTGTACTTGAGGGTTTTTTCGCCATTCTTAGTGCGACATTCATTGATCGCTGATGCCAGGGTTTCCACGCGGCCTTTCTCAGTGTCGTAATAGGGATAGTCGCTCTTGACACCAATGCCGCCATTGCGGAAACAGCTGGCGTAGGTCTTGCCATTCTTGAAGGGGGTGTTGAACATTTCTTCACCTTCCTCAACGGCGATTTCGTAGGGTGGGAATTCCTCGATCGCTTCCCACTGTTCACGTGAAGCCTTGTCAATGGCATAGACACCATTGGCAAATTCTTCCAGTGGTACATTAGGAAAACGTTCCAGGAAGTATCCCTGAAATGCCTTAAGGTCATCCTCCGGGCTTGCTTGGCTGATCAGCGGGGCTGCGCCCAGGACGCCAACAGCCGCTGTAATCAAAAGCAGTTTCTTCATCAGTGTTCCTCCATCCATATCGACAGTGCCTGCCTGCAGGCAGTGTTTCGTTAGCCTAATTGTTGTTGGCAGTATGCGTTATCCGATCTTGGCTTCAGCGGATGCGCTTTCACCTTTGTTATCGATCCAGCTAACTTTGATTGTGTCGCCCTTGGCGGCACCGGTAAATTTGAATGCCAGGTAGGGGTTCTTGGAAATGGCAACCCCCCAGTGAGCAACCAGTACCTGGGTGCCCTTATGCTCACAGGTGACATCCTGAATGAAGTGTGCGGGAATCTTTTCGCCCGTTTTTTTGTTTTTACGCAGACCGGTTTCCATCGGGTGGCTCATCAGCGCCTTTATTTCAGTCACGTCGCCCTTCATTTTGGCGCGGATGCGAATTTTCTTCTTGGCCATTCTCTTTTCCTCAAACGGTTAACTTGTCAGGTGTTGTGGATGTGGCTTAACCGCCGCAGCCGCCGATAGTGACTTTAATCATCTTCTTGGCGCTGTACAGTTTGCCGCCGGATTTAACGACGGCAATGAGGTCAGAGGTCTTGCCCATTTTGACACGACAGGAAATGAAGCCTTGCGTTGTGGGGCCCAGGTCATAACTGCTAGCCAGGGGTATGGGATTCTTCTCAATGAAGATGGCGATGGATTCCACGCCGGACATGCCGGTGGAAATGGTGATGGGGACAACCGCGCCATTTTCTGCGATATCCGGTGCCTTGATCTTGATATCGCCACTTTCGATGACGTCGGAGGAGCCAAGGGCCGCCTCCATGCCGCCGTCGACACTCTTTGCCTCGAAGGCGGCTTTAGGCCATGCGGCCAGTACGCTCTGCGGGGTCAGTAAACCTGCGCCGGCGGCAATCCCCAGCATGCTGCTGGCAACGGTGCCCTTCAGGAAGCTTCTGCGTTTCATAATAGAGTGATCTCCTTCTAGCTTTAACCTTTAACAAGTGACCCGTCGATTAACGTGTGTAGATAAATTCTACAACCTTATCGAGTTCTTCTTCGGTCAGAATTTTGTGTTTGCCGTAGGGGGGCATAATGGTGTAGGGGTTGATCTTGGTAGCGTCCCAGATCTGGTCACGCAGGTCTTTTTTGTCGGGATAACGGTCAGCCATATTCACCAGGGCAGGGCCGATGTTGCCTTCCAGTGTGCCGTCCTTCATTTTGTGACAGGCTAGGCAGTTGCCTTTTTTTCGGTTGAAGGCAATGGCCTTTCCTTCCTCCACTACCGAGGCCCCTTTGGCAAGGGCAGCCTGGGGGGCAATGGCGAAACTGCCGAGCATCAAGGCCAGGGTACCGGCCGCTGCCAGTGTACTATTCGCGGATTTCCGCATTGCTGCTTCCTCCTTCTTTTATTAGAAATATAAGTTATTTTTCGCTGGGTATTTAATTCTTATATGACGACTGTACGTCGATTTTATTCCTTTGCAGGAAACGTCCACATCGTGTCAGTCCGTTGAGAGAATCCTGAACGCCAAGGACTCTTATACCAGAATTGACGGACAGCACAACAGGTCGGCTGAAAAAATGCGGGGATGGTGTGGGGGATATAAATGGCTGTTTTCCGCAGTGCCTGGTACTAATGCTTCTTGTTGCCGTCAGCCTGGCCTGTCTGAACTTCCTTCTTCCAGGCTGCAAGCCTGGCCTGCATGGCTAATTGTTCGTACTGGTTTTTGGTGCCTTGCTCAATGGCCTGGTTCAGGTAGGTGATGGCTTGCACCGTATTGCCATCTATGTACTGTAATTCGGCCAGTGACTGGTAGGCATCGGCATAGCGGCGAGCCATTTTGGCGGCCTGAAAGTGGAGGGCATACAGCCTGCGCTCAGGCCGGTAGCGAAGCTGCTGTTCCAGCAGTGCGCTCGCCTCGGTGGCATTGCCTTCCTTGAGCAGGGTTTCCGCCAGCATTTCTGTCAATGGCAGGTTGTTGGGGAACAGAATAAGGGCGGAGGCGAGCACCTTGTGTGCGGCCCGTGGTTTATCCGCAGCCAGCTCGATTTCGGCGGCGGTCAGGTGATACAGCACGCGTTGGGTATCATTTTTCAACAACTGCCGTATGGCATTTCTTGCCTTATCGTATTGCTTCTCTGACAGCCAGCTCAATGCCTGCCGGTACTGGATGGCGGCTTGTGGTATTTCGTCCGCCGTTTTCTGTCGCTGCAGATAAATGCTGTCGCCACTGAGAACCTTCACGCGCGCCTTGATAAGTTGAAAGGTCAGGTCGTCGCCCTTGCTGCCGGTGGCTATTTGCTCTGCGCGGTTACGCGCGTCGGCGATGCGGGAAAGGGTGAGCGGGTGGGTTTGCAGCAGTTCCAGCGCGCGCAGGCCGGCGTAGCGGTTGGCGGACTGCAGGGTCTCAAAGAAACTGACCATCTGGCGGGGATCAAAACCCGCCCGGGACATCATGGTGATACCCACCCGGTCCGCCTCCTGCTCATGCATGCGCGAGTAGCTGAGCTGCTGCTGGACGGAACCGGCCATGGCGCCGGTCAGCACGGCTTCACCGGCTTGCGGATTCTGGCTGCCGATAAGGATGGCGGCGATCATGGCGGCAATGGTGGCGATTTCCACTCGCTGGCCAGCTTCAAATGAGCGTACCAGGTGACGCTGTACCACGTGTGACAACTCATGGGCCAGCACTGATACCAGTTCGCCCTCAGTGCGGGCGGAGAGGATCAGCCCGGCGTGTACGCCGATATAGCCTCCCGGTCCGGCAAAGGCATTGATCGACGGGTCGTTGATGAGAAAGAAGGTGACCTTCTGCTCATGGCCGTCGACCTGCGAAATCAAGCGTTCGCCAAGATTTTGCAGATAGGCGGTGACGGCGGGATCGTCGAGGATATCCAATGAGCGGCGTACGCTACGCATGAACTCCCGGCCGATCAGTCGTTCCTGTTCCGGGGTGATCAGATTACCGCCGGCGTCGCCGATATCCGGCAGGCTCAGGGGCGTCGTCTCGGCGGCCCTGGCCTCGTAAAAAGGGGAAATGCACGCTGTAATAAAGGCAAGAAGAAACAGAAGGATGGATCGAAGTTGCATCGGCTGAGGTAAATGGGATGCCCGTGCTTGGGGGAGTCGAGTGTAGTGTGAATCCTGTTTGATGGCGAGCATTCCTTATCGAGAGAATGGATATGAATATCAGATAATCAAAAAAATATGCGTGGCCTGACTATGCACATACTGCAGGTTTTCCATGAATGATCCGATACACGTCTAAGATTGCCAGCCTGTGATTTTGTTCACTCAAGGCAGGGGAGTTCGGGTTGCATTTTCACCGGCTTTGGAATATAAGTTGACAATTGAATTCTAATAAAGGTTCCACAACCGCCGCTGGGACTCTGTCGGATTCAGGCGCTCATTGCGTTAGAGAAGGCTGGCTGAGCAGGCCAGTCCAGAATACGGCAGGCCTCTGGCACAACAACCATCGAAGGAGTTTGAAATGGCTGATTTTGATCAAGAACTGGATGCATCCGGCCTTAATTGCCCGTTGCCGATTCTGCGTGCCAAAAAGGCACTGGCAGCCCTGAGCGCAGGTCAGGTTCTGCATATTATCGCCACCGACCCCGGTTCCGTGAAGGACTTCGAAGCCTTTGCCAAGCAGACCGGTAATGAGCTGGTGGAGTCCCGCGAGGAAGGCGGCAAGTTCCACTTCCTGATGAAAAAGAACTAACAGGACAGGCCTGACCTGCTCCGGAGGGGGGATATTATGTCTGAAAAGAAGTTGGCGATTATTGCAACCAAGGGCAGCCTGGACTGGGCCTATCCGCCCTTCATTCTGGCTTCCACGGCCGCCGCACTGGGTTACGAGGTGGAGATCTTCTGCACTTTCTATGGTCTGCAACTGCTGCGCAAGAAAATGGATCTCAAGGTGACCTCACTGGGCAACCCCGGCATGCCCATGCCGATGCCCATGCCGGTACTGCTGCAGGCGTTGCCGGGCATGCAATCCATGATGACCATGATGATGAAGCAGAAGATGAAGTCCAAGGGCGTCGCCAGTCTCGAAGAGCTGCGTGAGCTGTGCATCGAGGCCGAGGTCAGACTGGTTGCCTGTCAGATGACGGTGGATCTGTTTGATTTCGATACCAGCGACTTTATCGATGGTATCGAATACGGTGGCGCAGCGACATTCTTCGAGTTTGCGGGTGAGTCGGATATCACACTGTTTGTTTGAACGTTGTTTATGGGTTTAAAAAAGGGGCAGTTCCGAGGAACTGCCCCTTTTTCTTGCGTTGAATGGCGGGCGGTTATGTCCAGTGTGAGCTTAGAGCGACCAGACAACCTGGGCGCTGAGAATATCCACGGAGCTTTCGTATGAGCCTTTTAGAAGGTCTCCAGTGGCTCCCCTGCGATCAATCTCTGCGTCCTTAACAAACAGGTGTGCGTAGCCAAAGTCAAAGGCGAGGCTCTTTGACATCTGGTAACCCAGTCCCAGCGCCAGCCAGGTGCGATCATTTCCCGGGATGCGAGCAGCGCGCAGTTCCGCACTGGGAACGACGGTTTCGTCATAGGCCACGCCGGCGCGGTAGGTCCAGGTCTGGTTGGGGGTGAAGTTGACACCCACCGAGTAGCGGTTGTTGTCTTCCCATTCGTTTTCCTCCACGGACGGCGTTCTGCCGTTGTCGTACTCTATTTTCATCTCCTGGTAGCTGCTCCATCCGGTGCGGGTGAAATCTGCCAGTACTGCCCAGGCATCAGTGAACTGATGGAACAGGCTCAGGGACAGGGTGCTTGGCAGGTCGATGTCCGCGCTAACGCCCTGGTCGATGAAGGCCGCTGCCAGACTTGGAATCCCCTGAGCTGCTGCTGGCAGGGTAAAGTCCGCATCGCCGTCCAGGGAGTGCTTGACCTGGGAACGGTAAGCCAGACCCACGCGGGTGGCCTCGGTGGGGGCGAACAACACACCGAGGTTATAACCAAAGCCCCAACTGCTGCCCGAGACGTCAGCAAAGCCGTCGGTACCTGCGGGAAGTGCCCCCCCGGTGATCGCACTGAAATCTATTGCATTGGTCAGTTCGGCCTTGAAATACTGGATGTTCGCACCCAGTCCGACGGACCACTGCGGGTTGATCTTGAAGGCCAGGGATGGGTTGATGTTGATGGCCTCGACGGCCGACTTGATGGCCTGGTAGCGGCCCTGCCAGTCCTTGTCGTATTCCGTGGCCAGACCAAAGGGGACATTGATGCCGAGACCAAATTTCATCTCGTTGTTAATGTCGGCGACGTAATAGAGGTTGGGAATCGCGCCCAGGTGGCCGGCATCCCCGCCATCGCCGCCACTGGTGCTGGAGCCGTCGTCGGTAAATTTGGTGGACGGCTTGATGAGGTGCAGCCCGGCAACGACCTGCTGGCCGTCGAGCAGGGTCATGCCGGCCGGATTGAAGAAAATCGTGCTGGCGTCCTCGGCGCTTGCCGCAGCGCCAGCATAGGCATTGCCGAGCCCGCTGACACTCTGTTCAATCAGTGAAAAACCGGCGGCGTGGCTGGTTGAAGAGCCGAGAGTGAGACCGGCCAAGGCGATGCCCACTAGCCCAGTGATGTGGATTGATTGCTTCATTGTCTGTAATCCTCCATGTTTGTTTTTCTTCAGGAAATTGGCTACGTCTCTATCATTACTGCCCAGTTATAAATTTCACTAAGTTAAAAAATCCTGAGTCCTTTAGTGAGTAAGGATGAATTTTAGTTATCGAGACAGCAATCTACCCTCAAAGGACACAAGGCTCAATAGTCGGAAAAAATGAACAAGCTGCGTGACCGGGCATTTTGCAACCCAGGAGTGGCTTGCCAATGCAATTGTTCTTACCTTGGTGGGCTGGGCTTTTACACTGTTAAGGGTGTCTGCCCGGCGATAAGGAATAGCCACAATAGATAACCCGGTTGCTTTCCGCACAATATTGTTTTGTTGGGGAAAACCCACTTTCTAGTGGCATTGTTCGAGATTAAAAGATGACTGCCTGAGCAGGAAAGCACCAGCCAAAGTCTGCTTATTGTTGAGTGGTGTATCTATACAATACAAATTTTCATGCTTCCTTGGGCTGGTGCCGGATAGATATGAGTACCCATAAATTAGAAGCTGCTAATATTCTGACTTACTGTTTTTTTATCGGTTCATATAATAATTCATCTAACGCTGATATTGACAAATCTTGGCCGTGCTCGCCACTATAGCCCAATTGTCTTAGGTGGCAGAGCGATATTTCCAGCAACACTCGAAGTAGGGGAAAACCATGGAATATTCTAAAAAGAACTTAATTTCAGCTGCTGTGGCGGTTGCGTTGTGTGTGCCGATGGGTGCGTGGGCGACAAATGGCTACTTTGCTCATGGCTACGGTATCAAGGCGAAAGGTATGGGTGG
>VAPL010021841.1_pt1 | contig 19350 bp, 21 predicted proteins | sample 3395061 | NCBI WGS metagenome assembly VAPL01 (sample SAMN08290444, study PRJNA428436) | hydrothermal vent metagenome | isolation source: Deep-sea hydrothermal vent chimney 2 | place: Pacific Ocean: Juan De Fuca Ridge | depth 2182 m m | reverse complement strand
TTTCACATAGAATAGTCTGCTTTAGCAGACATATTCTATGGGGACTGGCTTTGCGGTAGTAGTGAATTCGTGAATAAGTAACTTTCGTTAGGAATTACATTTTAGTTGTTTCAATTTGATACAAATTTTTACAAAATATTTACTTTAAACGGTGAACTTCACTTGGTGCTGCATAGTCAGAACTTACAAGATAGCAAAGTTAGTGTTGTTATCTTTTCCGCTTCTTTCCTCCCTGAGCGGAAGCCTTAGACATTAAGGCACTCTCGCCCCGATTGAATCCCCTTAATCGGGGCTTTTTTTGCCTGTAAAGTGTAAAGAATATAAAGTGCATATATACTCTCCGATATTGTTTTTTTTAACAGCCGAAACACATAAGTTAGTTATTTTTCACACCTAAATACGCGGTGATTAGCCCCAAAGCACTATAGACGATATAAGCAAAAAGTCTTATATCTAAACATTATATGGGTGCCACCAGCTTTTGCTTGGTAAAAACATTCTTTGTACATAACACAAATTAGTTGGCGTTTTAATTGTAGGGCTGATACAGTCTCTAAAATAAGAAATAGAAGTGTATACAGTTATTATTAGGATTAACGAAACAAAATGGTTCAAGCGGTTTCTCATCGTCAACTAGTCGCAGAAGAGGCGGCTATCATTCAACATGAAGCACCGGTATTTGCCGCCCAAGTAGGAATATCGGCTTCAATGGCAGAGAAGCAGCTGGTGCGTGGTGCATTATATAGTTTAGATAAAGATTGGCAGGCAGCTTACAACGCCTATGTGCCAGAAGAAGTGCCGGATTATGTTGCTGCGGCACAGTTTTTACAAAACGAATCTAAGGTAAATCAGAACACTTTTAAAAATCATGAAGGTGAAATTCAAGCGGTATTTACAGTAACTTCTGCTCAAGCAAGTGATATTGATTATGGGTTAAAAGAAGCCCTGCTACCTCGGACTATGCGCGCTTTATACGAAACTCATGCTCAGCTCACAGATGAAGAAAAAGGTGATATTGGATTGAGTGATAATTTATTACATACGCTTGTAGATGTTTATAATATACGAAAAGCGACTATTGAAAAACTTGAAAGTGCGGAGAAGCTTCTACATAAGGAGACGTATAGCCAGGCATTAGAGAGCGGTGTAACTCTAGTGCAATCATTACAGCAAGACCCACTCGGTACGCTAGATAAGATAAAAGATAGTGCGATAGAAGGTGTGCAAGCATATGTATTGACTAAATATATCAGTCAAATGCAAGGGAACTTCGTAAAGGCTTCTGAAGCAGATAGTGAGGTGGCAGTGAATCTTGTATTAGGTGCAGCTACTGGCTATGCTGGGTTGAAAGTAGCTGGTAAAGCAATGGACGTAGCACAAGAGACGGCAAACAAAGGTAAAGCATTTATACAAAAACATGTTGATGATGTGAATTGGCCTGACAGCGGGCCTGGTATGGCAGTTGCTGGTGATCCAGTAGGTAATTACCCTGATATACCTGAGCCCACTCAGCCCTCAGGCAATATGGTGGTACAAATGTCTGATGATGGCCCATTGGCAAGCGGAGGTGCGAAAACATCAACTTTATTAGGGAGTCTTCCTATTAAAAATTTACTAGAAGATTATCTTAAGATACGCTCAGAGAAGATTGGAACGATGAGTGCAGAAGATTTGCGTGAATTGAGTAAGCATGAGCTAGCTGCTGTAGAACGTATCGTTGAGATTGTTAAGAAAGATGATCATGCATTTGATGTTGCCCCTCTGACTTCTGAAGTTGAATTTAAAAAAGCAAGAGTTGAAAGGGGAGAAACGGATAAAGATAAAGCTATTTATGATGACCCTAATGTAACTTGGGATATTTTTCATTTTCAAGATCGTATAATCAATAATCAACAAACGATAGCAACTCTTCACCATGAACTGGCAAATCAAAATCAAGTAAAAAATTTGGGTGCTCTGCATGATTATCTTGTAGTAAGAGGGAAAATTTTTGAAGGCTTAGGAGATAACCCAGCACCATATAGACAGGCTTACGAGATGGAGCAGAGCAAGTTGAATGATTTGTTAATTCAGGAAGACCGTCAGGTGAGCCCAATTAATCAGGCTGGACTGGATGCTGATGGGATTGTTGCTGATAGAGTAAATGAGAACTTAGGGAAGCAGGCAACAAAATCAGATGTTGCTACACAAAATAAAGATCCGGAAATATAGGTGGTACTGTTATTTAGGACTGGTGTAAAAGTATTTTTTTAGTAAGTGTCGCCATCTTTGCCGCCCCACCTCCTTGGGTGGAAATTTAGATGATGAGACATCTGGCTTCGATTGAATCCCCTTGATCGGGGCTTTTTTGTTTTAAGGCCACATTTTTTAATACATTAGGTTGCCGTTTTTAGTTTCGCTTGGCACGTCTTGTAAAGCATCCCAATGTTCGACAATCTTGCCATTTTCATCAAAACGAAAAAAATCCATAGTCACGTACTCGTCATTATCTGGCCAAGTTTGATGGGTATGCAACGCCACTAAATCATCTTCAGCCACGCTTCGTATAAATTCAATTTCTTTTTCTGGGTAATCTCTTGCCATCATTTCAAAATAATCGATGAAAGCTTCTTTCCCGTTACCAACAAGTGGGTTGTGCTGAATGTATTCTTTGCCTACATATAGATTGACAGCTTTACGTGGATTACCTAAGTAGGCTGTGCGGTAAAACGCTATAGCATTTAGTTTATTAGCTTCTAAATCATGCACTATTAATCCAGCACTAATTGACCGGAAAATGTTTTTTCACTGCCTATCTTAATGATGACCTCATCGCCTTCATTAGGTTTTTCTAACGGGCTTTTTTTATTGATAACAATTGATTTGCCAGTATTGTCATGTTCAGGAATGGTATAGACAACTAGACCGTTTAGCATAATGTCGATGCGCTTATTATTGTAGTCTGGTTCTAGTTGTAGGTTAATTTCGATCGAACTACCCTTTTTCTTGTAGCATTCAAACTCAACTTCTCCGCGTCCTATACCTGTTTGAAGTGGAAACTTAACTTCATATTCCCATAGTTTGCGGTCACCAAAAATGAAGACATAGATAAAAAATATGATAATCCAGCCCCAAAAAGGCATGTCTTTAAAAAAATTGATTATTTCAGCGAATTCCATGCAAAGTACTTTCTGATGTTAATTTAGATAGTTAACGTATTAAAGTTTGCCATAAATGCCGCATAAAACAAAACCTGTTGAAGCGGGCTTTTATGCTCGCCTGATTGTCTTACAAGCTTCTTAAGGTTTAAAACACTGTAAGTCGTCTGCAAAATGTAATGGTCTTATAAACTTTTTCTGTATTTGTGCTTGGCTCTTAGTAGTCTGGCTTAGGGTCCTAAGCATATGATGTGATAAAACCAATTGTTTTACATTGGCTTGTGCTGCGATTTTCCCAATGACAGAAGGCGGCATATGCAAGTTTCGTGCGACACCTTTTGTGTCTTCTGGTACAGCATGATGTGCGATTAAGATATCTGCATTTCTCGCCAAATGGGCAAGGGTGCGCCTATCGTTATTCATGTCACCACTAAACACAATTTTTTTGTTGGCGATAACGACTTGCCAAGCGACGCCTGGTATGGGTCCATGATGGTTAGGCACTGCAGTAATTTGATAGTGATTGTTTTTTAATACTGTTTGTTCTTGTGTATTCTTAGTGTCGATGTCGTGTGGCCGAAGGGTATAACTATTCGTGCCATCAAGATAATGGCTTAAATAGCGATAAGCGCCATCTGGTCCAAATAGTTTTTGCACAAATGTCGTGGTTGATGGCATTAATGCATTACCACTTGGCCCAAAAATAGGCAGATCTTGTTGTCGGTTCTTAAAAAAAGAGGCTTTAATCAGTGCAGGTAAATCTGCACTATGATCAACATGTAGGTGTGTTAGTAAAACAGCATCTAAGTCGTTAGTATCGGCACCACTTTTTTCAAAGTGCAACATGCTACCGCTACCAATATCGACCAGTATTTTTGCTTTACCATCATGCCAAATTACATAACTGCTAGAAGCGCGATTATCACCAATTTCAGGCCCACCAGAACCTAAGACTTGAAGCCATACACCATTTTCACCACAGCCAGCGTTGGCAGTGATTGAGAAAAGCCCAAATAATAATATTAAAATGGTGTGCTTCATTATCAACTTCTAGTCGTTATTACTAGATAAAACTAAATCTGCTAATGCGATTTTGTTGTTGGGCCTAAGCGCTCTCATTCACAACAATAACTTTGCGATGTGGGAATGGAATTTCGATATTATTTTCATCTAATGCTTTTTTAATTTGCTCAGGCACAGAGTAGAGAATATCGAAATAATGCTCGCCTTTGCAGAAAGGCCTTACAAGAAAGTCAACTGAACTATCGTTGAGTTTTTCCACTTCAACAAATGGTGCTGGGTCTTTTAGAATATGCGGATGATTGGCTAAAACGCCATCAATCACTTTGCGGGCAGCATCAGTATTTTCATTGTAAGCAACGCCAAAGTGCATATCAACACCACGGATATCATAATGAGAGTGATTAACAATCTGCTCACCCCAAATTTTGCTATTGGGAATAATAATTTGTTGATGATCAAACGTTTCTAAAATAGTCGTAAATAAATCGATTTGCGTCACGTTGCCAAATTGCCCAGCAGCATCAATAAAGTCACCAACCTTATAAGGCCGGAAAATTAACAACATGACACCCGCCGCTAAGTTAGACATAGCACCTTGTAACGCTAAGCCAACGGCCAGACCTGCAGCACCCAAAAGCGCCACGATGGAAGCGGTTTGTACACCAAAGCGATTGAGCACCGCAATGATCACAAATGCCATGATGATATAGCGCGCAATGCTGCCTAAAAAACGAAACAGCGTGGCATCTAAATCAGTGTGTTTTTTACTGATGCCAGCAATCATCTTGTTCACTTTGCCTGCAACCCAAAAGCCTACCAGTAGGATAACGATTGCCAACAAAATATTAGTGGACCAAGTAATTAAGGTAGGAAGGTGTTGGTTAATATCAATATTTTTTAGTGATTCCAGCATTTTTTATCCTTTAGATTAGTCTTGAGTAAATATGAGTCGAGAGCAGCAATAAAGCCCATTGTAACGTGTTAATACGGCATGTATTTTTTAATACAAACACACTACGTTATTTAAAGTTGCCAATCAATGGGTGTTTGGCCTTTTAGTTGTAAATATTGGTTAATTTTAAGCGTTGATGAGACATTGTGTCACAACTCGCATAAATGCTTGTGGTTGCTCTGCGTGTGCTCATTGGGCAGGCTTGCAAAATTGGGTTTTTGTAAAATAGATTTTGATCTGTTCAACATCATCCAGCATTTCAACATTGACTCACCTGACCCCATTGATTCTACGGGTTAGCGTAATAACAATTAACACCAAACAAGCCAAGCCCATGGCTGCTGGAAATAAAACGGTTGTTAATGAATAAACACTAACTGCAGATACTACAACAAAGTTACGCACCATAAAGATAGTAAAAAAAGTTAAGTTTTCATCAAATGGATGGGTATACGCTTTTCTAATTGTTGGCATAAAGCCAATAGTATCCACGACCGTTAAAATAACAATTGCCCATAGCGGGTTATTGGTGAAATACCAAAATGGAAGAGATAGCATGCCAGAAAGGAAAAACAACCAGTCTAATGTAGAGATGGTGATTTCTGATTTTTTCACCCAAGCCAAAAAGGCAATATAGATTGAGATAATGCCAGACACGCCAATGGCTAAAACACCAATACCGCCACCACCTTTAATTTGTGCTAAAAAGGCAATAAAAGTTGTTGAACCCCAAATAATCCAAGAAAATACATGAGGCTTAGTTTTTCCCTTATTGATTGAAACAATATAAGGAATAAAGGCAAATAGCGTTAAGCCAATGGCTAAGGTACTCAGTAATTCTTGATACATTAAAAGCGCGCTTTGTTGGAGGCTGAAATTGTGATGTAATTTTTTAAATTCATGAATCTAAAATGCCTATTACTTATCGATAGTGTCTTTACCTTCACCACCAAAACGAGTGGCTAAATACCCCATAATTAATCCGATGATGGCGCCTTCTGCGACAAACCAGAAGGGTGAGTTTAAAATACCGTCATAGCCAAACATGGCTATTAATAAGCTTTGCATTGCATCGTAGGCAAAAAAAGTTAAAACAAAATTCATCCAGCCACCAATGAGTGGTGCACGAAACCACCAAGGCATCGGTAACCTTAAAACGGGATGATAAGTGATCACGCCAAATACGCCAATAATGGCGCCTAGTGTGGTGTACCAGAATAAGATGCCGACTCTTAATAATAAACTGGCATCAGGCCAAAAATACGGCAAGAAAATAAAGCCGATTAGCCCAAAAGTTAAACCAACGGCTTTACCAATTGCGATACGGGTTACTAATGAAGGGTTTACAAACATAAGATTCTCCTTTGCAATCTATATAGATTATTGGACATTCTAAAATAGAACTGATTCCTCGTGTTAACCAATAGAGTCTGAACTCGTTGATTTGTATCTCCATTGATCTATATTAAGTTCTGGACTCTAAAGGCTTTAAAGCTTAGCCGTAAGATACCAGCGAAGCTATATTCGTGTAAGATTTAAGCATACTAAATGCGTGTGCTTAAAAGTTAAAATAGCCTAAGGATTAAGAAAAATGCAAAAACCAGCTAATTTTATTTTGTTAGTGTTGATGAGCTTTGCTGGGTTTTCAGCTTGTTCTAATGAGCTCCCTGTCACTGGTTCTAAGTCGTCGTTATGTCAAGCATTAAGTACTGAGCTTCAATCTATGATGGAGCAGATTAACTACAGAGCAGGTACGTTTTCCATCTCAAAAAGTGGGAAGCACTTTTGTAGCAATGGTATTGGCTTTCAGCTAAGGGGAAAGTCAGACCCTATTGACCCGAACAGAAAAATGCGGATTGCCAGTATCGACAAGCCCATCACCTCAATTCTTATTAAGCATTTGTTACAAAAGGGTATTATTTCACATGAGACACGCGTTTTCGAATACCTAGAGTTTAACATTCTCAAAGAGAATGGCGTCCCCCGAGATGCTCGAGTAGCGCAGATTACCATACAGAACCTGCTTGATCACAAGTTGGGGTGGGATGCTGCACATGATGGGCTTTCTGGGGCATCGATTCAGCGCGCGCGGACACAGAGTGGAGAAGAAACACCCTCTATTTCTGCGGTCAGTCGATACATGGTGACGCAGCCTTTACAACATAAGCCAGGTGAGGTATTTGTGTATTCTAATTACGGATATTCTTTGCTGAAAGCCGCTGTAGAAAAAGCTTCTGGCAAACCTTTTGTTACGTTTGCGCATGACTATATGGCAAAGTATGGTGTCGATATCATTGAATCTGCTCCGTTAGAAAGACGTCACTCTACAGAAACCTGGTATGAGCCTGAAGCGCCAGTTCAGCAATTTACAATGTCAATCTCGGCAAGAGATCTCGTCAGCATTTTTTCAAACTACTGGGTTAGTGGAGAAAAACGTGTAGGTGACGGATATGATTTTACCTTTTACGGTGCTTGGGACGGTACAACATCAATCATTCGGCAGCGTCCAGATGGCTATACCTATGCAGTACTTTTGAATACGCGTGGGAGGATAGAGAATGATGAGATTATGCGGCGTATAGATTTACGACTTGATTCACTATTGAAAAAATAGCGAAGATTGGTTCTAGGCTCAGATGTTTTTCATTAACTCCTTTGGTTTAAGGAAAGTGGTTAGTGTAAAAGGCGTTTCAGATACCTCCTGCCAAATACATTCCCTACTTGCGACTAGCTGAATATAGCCGCATGTCGGTATATTTTGTATACCGCTATTGCTGAGTTGATTGCAAAAATTAGTTAATGCTGGATTGTGGCCGATGATTAAACACTCAGATATTGACTCGCTAAGTGATTGAAACCATTCATGCAGGCGACGGCTTTCAAAAGTATATAAAGCTTCATCAGTTTGCCATTGAAAATTGACGCCTGGTAACTGCTTGCTAATCAGCTTTATAGTTGACTGAGCCCTAGTTGCTGGACTGCAAAATACATGAACAAAAGGGCAACCTGCTTGATGTAATTGTGAAGCCATATACAACGCTGTGCTAGTGCCTCGGGTATTGAGTGGCCTATCGATATCAGCAAAAAAATCATCTCCCCAGTCTGATTTTGCATGCCTAAGTAGATGTATTCTTTTCATTGGGCTCATGCTTTGTGAGAAATTGTTCAACAACTCGTATAAATGCTTGAGGTTGCTCTACGTGTACCCAGTGGTCTGTGGGCAGGCTTGCAAACTGGGCTTTTGTAAAATGGATTTTGATCTGTTCAACATCATCATCCTGCACGTAATCACTGCGCTCACCACGGATAAATAAGCATGGTTTGTCATATTGTGCTGATTCGCACACCGCTTGCTGTATGGCAGGGTAGTTGGCTTTTAATGCGGCTAAGTTAATGCGCCATTGTAAATTATTACTATCGCTGTCATCCGACTTCACTAAATTCATCAATAAAAATTGGCGCACCAGTATGTTAGAGACTGCATCTCTTAGCGCTCGGTCAATCTCAGTGCGGCTTTGCATTATAGAAAGGTCGACTGCCATCATGGCTTCAATCAAATGGGTGTGTTCATCTGCATAAGCGCGCATGGCCATATCGACAATCATCAACTTATCCATTCGTTGTGCAAACTGCATTGCCACTTTTCCGCCAAGTGAATGGCCGAGTAAATGAATAGCATCCAGATTGAGTGCCTCACACAGCTCAGCAAGGTCTTCTGCCATATTCGTATAGCTTTGCGACTCGCTGTGTGGTGACCTGCCATGATTGCGTAAATCAACACTTATGATTTGGTGAGTTTGTGAAAAGTGTTTGGCAACCGTGCCCCAGTTGTCGCTTGAGCCAAATAGCCCGTGAAGCAGGATAAGCGGCTGGCCTTGACCAAGGGTTTGATAATGTAGTTGCATTGGGCGATTATAAAGGTATTTAAATACGTTGTCGGAGGCGGCGCGCTAGTTACTTTCTTTTACTTGTACCAAAGAAATGCACATCCTGATATCACGGGCTTATACCCGCCCGCCCGTACAGGGTGCCGCCAACTTCACCAAACGCTAAGACCGCAAGGGTCTTCTCCATTGAACTTACCACTAAAGTGGTAAGTTCAATGCGAAAGCGGTAAGTCAGTTGAGACACAGCTCATCCTAACAAGTCACACAGTCCGTGATATGTCGCAGTGCTCAAACAAGTCCTCGCCTTTATCTTAATTTGACTGCACTACTCAGTGATTTATAAGAGAGAAAATAAAAATGATCTGAATCAATGAAGTGTACCCCCCCCATTGACTTTACCTTCTAAATGCAAAGCAATACTTCACAATTTAAGGGCAGCGCCATTTTTGATTCAGGCCTTTTCTAATTAATCTTTTTTAGCTATGGCTTGAGAGCAGGTATTTTTTCCTTTTCCAGTACAGGTTCCAAAACAGGTACACTTTTTGATGGCTGAGGTTGCTTTAAACGCGAATCAGGAATCGTAGGCTTTATTGCAGGTATACTATTTGGTAATTTGTGCTTTTTTATACCTAAATTTGGATTGTTTAGCTTTATTGCTGGCGCGTTTCCATTTTGTTGTAGCCGCGTATCTGGTGCACCGGGTCTAACAATGGGGGCGTTTCCTGGCAACTGGTTTCTTGGGATTTGTAATTTTGGATTAACCCCTAGTTTTTTAATGTCTATATCAGTTCCAGGTGCATTGCAGTTTTTTTCATAAGTTAATAACTCTGACTCAAAGGCTTCTGATGTCCCAATAATTCTCAACCGACCTATTTTGTTGTGCTGATATCCTGCTCCTCTACGGTTAGGAACTGGAAAGCCCCACGTACCGGGCTACACCATTTTCATCGGCTGATATTACGCTTGGGTAAGTAGTACGGTTGTTATAATTAACATAGTCATAATCTTGCCGATTGTGCTCATGAACGATTTTGAAACGAATAAGTTTGTGAGGTGTATTAGTCCTAAATTCATACTTCCCACTGACTCTACACTGTCCTGGTTTGTTTATTACTGGAGGAGAAAAATCGAATTTAATCTGGTGAACAACAAACTGATTAGAGGGCGGACGAGGTGCTCGAGCTGTATTGTTATGACAGACAATATTCCTTTCCGTATGAACTAGCCGAGTATAGGTTCCACTATTCTCTTGAGTAAGGCGGGTGTTGGGATCTCTGTTGAACCACCAACTGTTTAATTTAAGACGATATTCAAAACTTAATGGCAATATATGATCTTGAGAAAAATGACCATCTATTGAATTGCCTGCATTAACCCAGCTATCTGCATTTTGCCGACACGCTTCAATAGAAAGTCTGGCAAGCACTCTATGATTAAGGTCTGCTCTTTTATGAAGCCAACCCATGCGGCCTACTGCTGGAAAATCGGTAACTCCACTCGGTTGATTGTTTCTATCTGCACGCGGACTAACACTAAAAACAGGTTGAAAGGAAGTCTCGGTATGGTGCGACTTCACTTTGATAGATACATCAATAGAACGCAGCCGTGCACGATTTCCAAGCGTTGCGTACACATTTGTAGTAAATGGAAAATCACGGTAAAGTCCGAGTTCGGTATATCTATGGTTTTGGCTATAGACATGTAAATCATTTCTGCTCATAGTTGCTATTTCCACATCAAAGGTATTCGGTGTGAATGGCACGCCATCACTGCCACCAGGAAATGCGACTGATGGGATAATAGCGGCGCAAATAAGTAGCAGGCGAATAAAGATTGTGAATGATTTTTTTAAATAGTGTAGAGCTAACATGACTTTTTCTCCCGGGTCGATATTAAATTTTCTATCGTTGTGAATTAATAGTTGTTAACTATATGTCGAAATACAAGCCGAAATGGTTCAATCTGCCCTATAACACTACCAATTATTTAATATTACTCAACGACTAATACCAACGCTGCTGTGCGTTACGCTTTAAATTGTAAATGACAAATTATTTTGTCAGGTCAATTTTTGTAAGATCTATAAAGTCTAGTTCACCAGCCTTCATATCGGGTACCATTAAATAGCGTTCATCTTTAGTCAGCGCGATATCAGCCGCCGCTTGGTATTGTGGGCCTATGGTTGTAATTTCACCGTCTAGGCCTATAGCAAACACCTTGCCACTCTTCCAATCGCTCACATACATCACACCGCTGGAGTGATGAACAAGGCCATCGGCGCCGCCAAAGCCTTCATCAAGGTCTGACACTTCACCGGTTTCTGTATTTAAGACATTTAACATGCCTGAAGTGAAATCTACGAACATTAAAACTTTGCCAGTGTCATCAGCCAGCAAGCCATTAGGGGCCATCACTAATGCATTATCTGCGCCATCCACCAACATAGTCACTTCACCGCTAGCATTAATTTTATAAATCACGCCGCCTTTGCCTGTGCCTAAAATATCACCACTATCAGACACATATAAATTGCCTTGCGGATCAGCCTCCAAATCATTTAAAAATTGCGGTGTTTTTGGAAAAGCGCTCGCGGGTACGAACACTTCTACTTGTGAAGCGTCCGCTAAGTTAATTTTACAAATTTTAGTTTTATCCGCCACATATAAAGCGTCACCAATAATGACTAAACCTTTAGGGTCATCAAATCCATCAGCAAACAAGCTGACTTGGCCGTTTTCAATCACGCTAATTTGACCATCGCCATCTTTGCCAAATTCATTAATTTCAGACACGTAAATCTTGCCATCCTTGGCTTGCACCACCGATTCAGGCGTTTTTAATCCAGTAATTTTTGTTAATTCAACCGCTGCTGGCGCGACGGATTCCACCTCGGCTGCTTCCTTATCAGCACAGCCAACCAGACTGGCAGACATAACAGCACATAATAGTGTGACTTTAAATGAACGGGCTAAAAATGAACGAGTGATAGACTGATTAAATAACATAGCATCCTCAATGTATTTAGTAATTTGGTTATGTTGGGCTGCTATTATGCACCCACAACATTGCATAGCAATATTACCCTAGCCAAGTAGTAAGGGCAAAGCATGGCTTTATTTCATGATTGATTTAATGCGGTTTGACATTATTTTTAAACCGCAAAAAAAGCATTTAGCAAAGTTTCCACTGCTGTGTTTAAATTGCTTTTTAAGTGGTTTTTTTACTTCCCAAGTGCCTTTATAGCCATTGGGGAACACCACTAAATCACCTGCTTTAAATGTCGTTGAAGCACCACCATCTTCAGGTGTGATTTCACATTCACCTTCTAAGATTAATGCGTTTTCAGTTGTGACGAATGTCCAAGGGAAAGTGGATACTTCTTTCTCCCACGTTGGCCAGTATTCTGTGCCCATTGCTTTTAACTCAGCTTCAGTTGGTTGCGTTACTGTAATTGCTTTCATGTTGATTCCTAATGGTCGGTGTTTGATTTTTTTGAAGGGGGGATTATACGCGAATTGTTCGTTTAATTAGAGGAGGTTGTTTTTTGTAATAGAATGTACATGAGTTTATACGAAAGCTAAAAATCATGGATGAAGAAGTAGCCGTAGAAAGTGGTCAGGTTGATTGGTTATCAAGTCAGTTCTTACTAGGAGATGTAGGCGCGCCATTTATTATTGGCCTCGCAGTAGGTTATTTTGCTAAAAAAGCGCTTAAGATAGCTTTGTTTGTTGGTGGTGCAGCCATTGTTGCCATGTTTGCTTTTGAATATTACGGTATTGCTGACATCAGTGATGAAAGTTTAAAAAATGCAGCCGATGTTGCTGGCGGTGCTGTGAAAAGCACGGGCGGTTTTTTAATGGATCGTTTGTCAAGAATCACCAGCCGCGGTGTGAGTGCTACGGTAGGATTTGCGGCAGGCCTGAAGTTAGGCTAAAAGATAAATCAATGGAGTCTGACCCTATTGATTTTGCTTATTGATTTTGCTTACAGCTAGTTTTAATGGCTCTTTAGTTTTACACCTCCGATTGTTTATTGTGGCAACGCTCATCAACAGCTCGGCTAATTGAGATTTTCACATGACCTATACCTTATTGCCTCAATGGCCAAAAACGTATCCTGAGACGCATGCACGTGGAACACTCAAATTCCATAACGCAGATTTTCGGGTCACAGAGCTGCCCTCGGCTTTGCCGTCAGGTGAGGGCGAACATATTTGGTTGCATGTTAAAAAAGACGGCGCAAACACAGCCTATGTTGCAAAATGCCTTGCCGACTATGCTGGTGTGAAAGAAAATGATGTCGGCTACGCAGGCTTAAAAGACCGATATGCGATTACTGAGCAGTGGTTTAGTATTTATTTTCCAAAAGGTGAAACACCTGATTTTTTAAAGTTAACCCATGATGAGTTCACTGTATTAACACAAAACCGCCATGTTAAAAAATTGCGTCGCGGTGATTTGTTAGGCAATCAGTTCGATATTATATTGCGGGATATAAAGGGCGATAAAGTACTCATTGAAGCAAACTTATTGCAGGTGCAAACACTTGGCGTCCCTAACTATTTTGGCCCGCAGCGATTTGGGCACGATGGAGGCAATGTGGAGCAAGGCCGTTTGATGCTGTCACGAGAAATGCGTGTTCGCCACCAAAAAAAGAAAGGCATTTATTTGTCCGCAGTCCGTTCTTTTGTCTTTAATGAAATACTGGCAGAGCGCATCAACAATGGTCTATGGGGTAAGGCGCTAGAGGGCGATGTTTTAGATGATGCTGATTTAAACAACCCGGACGCACCCACAGGCGCGCTATGGGGGCGTGGCCGTGTGGCTACCAACGCCGCCGCTGCTGACTTAGAAAACGCCATTGCCAAGCAACATGCTGCTTTATGCGAAGGCATGGAGCATGCAGGCCTAACGCAAGAGCGTCGTGCTTTAGTCGCTATTCCTGCAGGCATGACATGGGAATGGAAAAGCGAGTCAGAACTACGCCTCACATTTTCGCTATCAGCTGGTTATTATGCAACTTCTGTTTTGCGAGAAATATTAGATGCGCAAGAGCCAGAAAGGTTTAAAGCTAACGTAAAATGAAGTGCTAAGCCTAAAAGTGAAATTTATTTGGTTTTACCGTTCATTACTTACTCACATTTAAAACATGTCTTGTTGTTGAACTATGGGAGGGTAAAATACACCAGTTATTACGAATGGGTTTTTAGCCCACCCATGAAATTGTCTTGTTGTTCCGAGGAAGAGATGCAAGTCCTTTTTTAAAAATGTATCCCAGTATTGCTTCTGAACTAATTTGATAGCTGATTGTTCACTATCGCTCCTTTTTAGACAATTCCAATAAAGTGCTCCTATTTCCCAATCTTCAATCATTAATGTACTTTCTTTACCTGAGTCGTCACAAAACTTGTATGAGAACTTGTAGGGTAGTTTTCTTACTATAGAAAACTCTTTTTTAACTTCATCAACTGTTTGGAACAAAGATAGTTGATTGGCCTTTTGTTTCAGGATTTCTAAGTGCTCTGCATTCCAGTCACGCTCAGTTTCTTCTACTATGAAGTCAACTAATTTAGTTGGTTTGAATGTGGCAAGTGAAAGCTGGTTATTATTGGCTAAATTAATGAGACTATCTAGGTTTGTATAAATCTCATTCTTTGCAAAAATTATCTCTTTCCGCTTAAGCCACCCTTGATCTGTTCCTATTGGCCCGTCGATTAACTTTACTTTAGATAAATCCGTAACTTTGAAACTCTCGGGTCTTGGGTCAGAAAGGTTGCGTTCAATGGGCAGTTCCATCCACTGGTATTTTTGATAGCGATTTTCGTAATCTAATTTTCTAAACGGTAATGGGTAAACTCTAACCCAAGTGCCGTCATCCAAAATGCCAGCAGTACATACCAATTCATCATAACTTTTTGATAGAGTTGGGTAGGTTTTTACCGTAATAAAAACCTTCCGAACTTCACTCATAGATGAACAACTTTAATCAAGTTGTCACTATTCATAAGGTGGTCGCTTACACAGTGGCGATGACATTCATCATGTTCTTTTTCAAAACAAGTAAGTGCAATGCGTTTATGTTTTGTTAATAAAGCTTTAACTTTATCAATACTGGTTTCTCTATTTGCTAACGTTAAGCGATATGTTTTAAATAACTTTACATAGTCCTTCTTTTCTTCGAGGTGAGAGCGTTTGTCAGATTCAATGCCAAGTTCTGGGACGTGCACATAATTTATACCTATTTTGGGAAGAATAGTACTTAATGAGCCTTTAGAAAAACCAAATTTTCTACTTAGTGGATTAATCCTTACGTCGCAAAGTAGCTTTACATTGTTTTTTATCAGTTGATTAATATACTTCTCTAAAGTTACACCCTCATAACCTATTGTAAACAAAGTACTTTCTTCGTTAATTATGTTTTGGCCAGTTTGCGTTACAGCTTTATATGCTTTTGGGCTTAGTATTTTTCGTGCAATTTTGCTATTGATAGCAAAGTAAGGATATTGCTCGTATATATAACGTACTAATTTATTGCCGCGATATTTATCGTACTTGCTGAGTACGTACTTTAATTGTTGTATAACAGGCTGAGTTAAGTGACTTACTATACTGTTACTTAGGTGTACTTGATTTTCATTAACCTTTAACCAGCCACGTGATTCCATTAACTCAATATCAGATTGTGCTTGAAATGAGTAACAACCGTAATGGTAGGGAATAAAATGATAATGTTCATTCTCTACAGCTTGCTCTGATAGGAATAATAGTTTTTGTAAATCCATTTTAGTTAACATGCCACCTGAAAGCTCTACAAGTGCTAACAAGTACTTCTGTCGATGGTATTTAGGGAGTGAATTTGAGGCCACTAACTTACTCTCATTTTCTGCAAAATTACTCGATTATACATTTTTCATTTCACCAAATCACTTTCTTGTAACAATAATGATGTATTTAAATAAAACAAAACCCGCCAAAGCGGGTTTATTTTTTGAATGCTAGCTAGCACATTCCAACTTCAGTTCGAAGGTGAGGTTAGGCGGTAAACTGTTTGCGACGAAGGCAGTACGTTAAGTACGACTAGAAGCAAACGGTGAAACCAACGACGCATCACCGATGAAGTGAAGAATGGATTACATCATGCCGCCCATTCCACCCATACCGCCCATCCCACCCATATCAGGCATCGCAGGTGCAGCTGCTGCATCTTGAGGTGCATCAGCAATCATGCAGTCAGTTGTTAGCATTAAGCCAGCAACAGAGGCTGCATTTTGCAAGGCAGAACGGGTTACTTTTGTTGGGTCTAAAATACCCATTTCAATCATGTCGCCATAGGTTTCATTGGCTGCGTTGTAACCGTAGTTACCTTTGCCAGCTGTTACATTATTCACAACAACTGAAGGCTCAACACCAGCATTTTGTGTGATTTGACGTAGCGGCTCTTCAACCGCACGTAGTACGATTTTAACGCCTGCGTCTTGGTCAAGGTTGTCACCTTTTACTTTAGCAATAGCATCACGTGCACGAATAAATGCAACGCCGCCGCCAGCAACAATACCTTCTTCAACCGCTGCGCGTGTTGCGTGTAGTGCGTCTTCTACACGGGCTTTTTTCTCTTTCATTTCGATCTCAGTCGTAGCACCCACTTTAACTACTGCAACACCGCCTGCTAATTTAGCGACGCGTTCTTGCAGTTTTTCGCTATCATAATCGCTAGTAGAAGTTTCAATTTCTGCTTTGATTTGTGCAATACGTGATTTAATGTTGGCTTTCTCGCCAGCGCCGTCGATGATAATGGTGTTTTCTTTACTGATTTCGATGCGTTTAGCTGAACCTAGATTTTCTAGTTTCACATCCTCAAGTTTCAAGCCAACTTCTTCAGCAATGACAGTACCACCCGTTAGGATAGCAATATCTTCTAACATGGCTTTACGACGGTCACCAAAACCAGGTGCTTTAACAGCCACTGTTTTTAAGATGCCACGAATGTTGTTTACAACTAAGGTTGCGAGTGCTTCACCGTCAATATCTTCAGCAATAATGAGTAGTGGACGGCTTTCTTTTGCCACTTGCTCTAGCGCTGGTAGTAAATCGCGGATGTTTGAGATTTTTTTGTCATGTAATAAGACGTATGGGTTTTCTAGTAAAGCGATTTGGCGCTCTGCATTATTGATGAAGTATGGTGATAGGTAACCACGGTCAAACTGCATACCTTCAACAGTTTCTAGCTCGTTGGTTAGGCCAGAACCGTCTTCAACAGTAATTACGCCTTCTTTGCCTACTTTTTCCATTGCGTCAGCAATAATTTTGCCGATTGATTCATCAGAATTAGCTGAGATAGAGCCAACTTGTGCAATTTCTTTGCTTGTTGTGCATGGTTTTGATTGTGCTTTTAGGCTTTCAACAGCTGCTTCAACTGCTTTGTCGATACCGCGTTTTAAATCCATTGGGTTCATGCCAGCAGCAACCGATTTCATGCCTTCGCGAATAATCGCTTGTGCTAATACGGTTGCGGTTGTTGTGCCGTCACCAGCGATGTCATTGGTTTTAGAAGCAACTTCTTTAACCATTTGCGCGCCCATGTTTTCAAATTTGTCGCTAAGCTCAATTTCTTTAGCTACAGAAACACCATCTTTAGTGATGGTGGGTGCGCCAAATGAGCGCTCCAATACAACGTTGCGGCCTTTAGGGCCTAAAGTAACGCGTACTGCATTTGCTAATACATTCACGCCGTTTACCATTTTTTGGCGGACTTCGTCGCCGAATTTTACGTCTTTTGCTGCCATTTTAAATTCTCCTAATGCTTAACTTTAAATTGATTGTGTTCGTTTGTTTGTATCTGATTATTCAATAATTGCAAGAATGTCATCTTCTGTCATGACTAGTAGTTCTTCGCCATCTACTTTAACGGGTGTGCCGCCGTAGCTTTTAAATAGCACTTTGTCCCCAACTTTAACGTCTAATGCAATCGCTTTACCATTGTCATCTTTTTTGCCTGTGCCAATTGCTGTGATGATGCCTTCAGCTGGTTTTTCTGTGGCAGAATCTGGAATGACAATACCTGATGCTGTTGTACGTTCCTCTTCTGAGCGTCTTACAACGACACGATCATGTAATGGACGAATTTTCATTAGATTTCTCCTTGGGTTATGCTTAAACTAGCATATGTTAATAAAACAATTTGAACGCGAGATTTTAGCACTCGCACTGTTAGATTGCTAATTTTGGGTGTAATTTGCCTATTTCAAGGCCTATGCCTGAAAAAATGTTTGAAAAAATTAATTGTGGAGCTGTATATTTGACTGAAGAGAATAAACCTGTAGAGAAGAAATCTACAGAAGAAAAAAAAGAAGCGAGCATTCAGCAGCTCAATCTGAGTTATGACAAGGTGCAAGATAGATTACTATTTAGAGTAGGGCTTAGTGATGACTCCGAACTTGTTTTGTGGTTTACCTATCGGTTTAGTCGGCAATTGTGGGCAGCGCTAAATGATGAAACACATTTGCCAGCAGCAAAACCTTTTGCGTCAAAAAAATCGCCAGCTGAATCAGTCACGCAATTTAAACAGGAAGTGCAAGCGACCAAAGCACTAAAAAAAATGGATTTCGCTACTGAGTACACACCGCGAAAAGCAGTGCGTAATGATAAAGTGATGTTGGCCACAGAAATGAAACTATCAGAAGCGGGGGCTAAACATATTGATATTACTTGCCAAGAAGGGGTTGTCGTACATATCAACCTAAATCAAGCGCTTGTTTTGGCGCTGTGCAATATGTTGCAGCTAACCACAAAAGAGGCAGGATGGGATATGGACGTGTCAATCGTACCTGCCATCAAAGTAGAAGAGAGTGAGACAGGGGTGTTGCACTAATGGAGTATACAAAGTTAGGCCATACTGATCTTAATGTTTCAAAAGTATGTTTAGGGACTATGACGTATGGTGATCAAAATACGCAAGAAGAAGCACATGAGCAATTAGATTACGCGCTTAGCCAAGGCATTAACTTTATTGATACGGCAGAGATGTACCCTGTACCGCCGAAAGCAGAAACGTATACGCGCACTGAAACCATGATAGGTCACTGGCTGAAACATCAAGCGCGAGACAAGATCGTGTTGGGCAGTAAAGTGTCTGGGCGTAACCGTGGTTTGCAATGGATTCGCGAAGGCAGCGAATCGTTGACGCGAATCAATATCCGTTCTGCATTAGAAGATTCATTACGCCGTTTACAAACAAACTACCTAGATCTTTATCAATTACATTGGCCTGAGCGCAATGTGCCTATTTTTGGTCAAAACCAATTTAACCCTGCCAATGAATACGAGTCAACAGTGGCGGGACAAGGCGAGCGCAA
>VAPL011127551.1_pt1 | contig 19359 bp, 16 predicted proteins | sample 3395061 | NCBI WGS metagenome assembly VAPL01 (sample SAMN08290444, study PRJNA428436) | hydrothermal vent metagenome | isolation source: Deep-sea hydrothermal vent chimney 2 | place: Pacific Ocean: Juan De Fuca Ridge | depth 2182 m m | reverse complement strand
GTAAACTTGAACCTGTGGGGGAAGAAGGAGAATATGCACCGGCGAACTGACCGCCTGCACCCATCATAGTGGTGTAGTACATACCGTCTTTAGGGTTGTATTCCAGATCATCTAAACCGGAAAACAGCATATCGCGACCAGTTTCAGACAGACCGCAAAGCTGAGCATCCGCGTCATGTAATGGCAGGTCTTCGAGGCTAGTACCCGCTGAAGGCTTTATATTCATCGGATCTGAAATATCACAACCAAATACATTAGATGAAATCAATCCACCGTAATAGGCATTTACCGAACCATCAGCTGCTACATGAGGATAAACAGAATGATGGTGGGGTTCATTTAATACAGATGAGGGTGCAGGCACCACTTCCGGTAAGCCATTCATTGCCGCATTAAAGTTGGGCACACCACCGAGAATATCGCCCTGTACCGAAGCCCCTAAACCCGCATCGGTTAAGCCATTCGGTAACTGGCCGCCAATCGACAGAGCCAGATCCAGCGCCTCATCGACAAAGTCATCTGTGTTACTGAGCAGGTGCTGACCATAAACTGCTGGCATTTCCGCAGTATTGACCACCTGACCATAGGTATCTGAACGGGGATCCGCATCAATGACACCGATAAAATCCGCATCCGGTAATACCCCGGCCGGTATGCCAAGAATACTATCCAGGGGGCTATGGTTATTACCATCGAGCATCTGATCGCCCATCCAGGTAATCAGGTACTTACCATTACTTGCCTGTACCGTCACAGCACTAAGTGCACCCGCCGCAATCGCGACCGACACACCCGCCGAAATCAGGCTTCGCTTTAAAGATTTTTTCATAGAGTTAACCCTTAAGTCATTTAATTAAAGGACTCAATTCCAACAAGCCAGAATTAAGCTAGACATAGCTCATCGCAACTTACAGGCCAAGGGATAGAAAACTTGATTAAACAGCTAGTTAGCTATTCCACACAGGAATACCGCTGCGCTTTTAATAGAAAAAAATCGATATGTAAAAAAAACTTACAAAATAGCTTAACTAAAAACTTAATTTTAGGTTTTTCAATAATTTAAGTTTTAACTAATATGCTGGTATAAAACACAAATGCCATGAACATGTCCGGGCAGCCCGACTTGATTTAATGTTTTTATTTTATTTTTCAATAGCTTACAGACTGTACAAAATCCCGAAGCCTTTTTATGAAAACTGCCACCCTGACATGTCATTTTGTCAGGCCATCTGACACCTTTAAGCCATGATAATGTGGTTTTTTAGTAAGATTTGACCCGTGAGAATTTTGATTTTTCAGCCACGTTTTTATCTATCTCAGGCAAGATTACCCACAAACTTTCTACGACAATAAAAAAAACTCATACTGCCCTTAAGGATATGAATTAGCTAATCTGACAATCCCCTTTATGATGTTCTAACTACATTTAATCATCAGCCTGTGTGATTAGCCATTAAGTTGCCGAAATATGATTAATATCAACCGGTTACATTAACAAACCCGCTAATCTGCCGGCAGTATAAAAACACCATAAAAATTTCTGCGCCAGAATATGGCCTGGACTGAGGAGAACACAATGATCAAGCCACATGGTTCTGACGAACTAAACCCACTATTTGTCTACGACACGGCTGAAAATGAAGCCCTGCAAAAAGAAGCCGAAGGTTTAGCTTCTATCGTGGTTAGCTCGGCTTCTGCTGCTAATGCAGTGATGATGGGCGCGGGTTATTTCAACCCTTTAACGGGCTACATGACTAAGGCAGATGCTTTATCAGTCGCGAAAGAGATGAAAACCACTTCCGGTTTATTCTTCCCGACTCCAGTTTTAAACCTGGTTGAAGACGCAGGCAGCATTAAGGCTGGCGATCGCATAGCACTGAAAGATCCCAATATTGAAGGTAACCCGGTTTTAGCGGTTATGGATGTTGAAGCGGTTGAAGAATTCTCCGACGAAGACATGGCGATGATGAGCGAGAAAGTTTACGCACCGGCTGCGGGTGAAGCTCACCCGGGTGTTGAAGCATTCAACTCACAGGGCAAGGTTTGTATTTCCGGCCCGATCAAAGTTTTAAACTTCTCTTACTTCATCACTGAATTCCCCGATACCTTCCGCACCGCAGTTGAAATTCGTAATGAAATTGCAGAGCGTGGCTGGAAGAAAGTTGTGGCATTCCAAACTCGTAACCCAATGCACCTGGCACACGAAGAACTGTGCCACATGGCAATGGATCGTTTAGGTTGCGACGGTTTAGTAATTCACATGCTATTAGGTAAATTAAAGCCGGGAGATATTCCTGCACCGGTTCGTGATGCATCAATTCGTAAAATGGTTGAACTGTACTTTCCGAAAAACAGCGCAATGGTTACTGGCTACGGCTTCGACATGTTATATGCCGGCCCACGTGAAGGCGTACTGCACGCGTTATTCCGTCAGAACATGGGCGCAACTCACTTCATTATCGGTCGTGACCACGCAGGTGTTGGCGATCACTACGGCGCATTTGATGCACAGACTATCTTCAAAAATGAAGTTCCAGCTGGCGCATTAGAGATCGAAATCTTCGAAGCTGACCACACTGCCTACTCTAAGAAGTTAGATAAAGTTGTGATGATGTGTGAAGCACCGGATCATGAAAAAGATGACTTCGTATTACTATCCGGCACCAAGGTACGTGAAATGTTAGGTCAGGGTATTGCGCCGCCGAAAGAGTTCTCACGTCCGGAAGTGGCTGAAATTCTGATTAGTTACTATAAAGAGTTAGACAGCAAAAAATAAGCGGCCTTTCTAAACCGTTTAAAAAAAGCCCTGAAATTTCAGGGCTTTTTTTTGGCTATCGTTAAAGCCTGTGTTAATGCCATTAGGGTCGGAGTCAAATTTGATTCGCCATTATTACAGGTTGAATTTGAACTCTAGACCAAATTTGACTCCGACTCCTTTATGATAACCGTATTAATTAAGAGCCCTGATACTTCAGGGCTTTTTTTAGGCCTACAAAACCAACTGATATACCAAAGATTTGGTATTCATCTATTTCACTCCCCTTGCTAAAGTCTGTAGAAATAACATGGAAACTCCAAAGGTAAACAGATGACATACCATAAAAAAACGACCTCATATTTAATTGCACTCGCTTCACTGGTTTACTTACTCGCGGGTTGCGAGTCAACCCCACCACCAGTGGAAGAAGGCGCTGTTGTTGTTGATTTCAGTGTGGATTGCGAACTGTTAGTCTGCACAGTTGATGCATCGCTAACCGTCAGCAAAAGTGACACATTAAGCACATTACTATGTGATATGGGCGATGGTAATCAGATTGACTTACTGACACTTGAGATTGTTTTTGATCATACCTATAGCGCACCAGACTCATATGACATTATCTGCAACGCCACAGATGAGGATGGCACCATTGACTCATCCACAGTAACGGTTAATGTTGACGGGCTACTGGTTAATGCCGGTCCCGATCAAACAGTATCGGAAGGCACCACTGTCACCCTGGATGGCTCATTGTCGGAGGACACGACCAACGCCACAACCGGTAATGTAATTAACCGCTACAAGTGGACTGTTTTCGATTCAACTCCGGTGGGCTCATTTATCGGATTTACCAATGTTGAATCCGTTAACCCGACATTTGTTGCACCGAGTAACCAAAATACCGTCAACTATCAAATTCGTTTGCGGGTGAGTGTTGATAATGGCGCAAGCTTTAGTGATAATTTCGATGATGTTGAGATCACCGTTATCCCCGGCGGTGGCAGTGACTTACCGCAGTAGCTAAAGGTACGGGGTCGGAGTCATTTGTAAGCTCTGTTCGTAACCACCACAAAAAAAGCCCTGAAATCCAGGGCTTTTTTTGTGGTGGTTACTTAATTAAAAATTCAAGTCGATTTAAAACTATTACCAATATTTAAATTTAATTATAAATTCTATAGCTTTAATGAAAATATTTACTACATTATAAATATTACCTGATGGTATTAAAATTATAAATATAATAAATGGCTGCACAAATGAAAAGACTGGTTAACGTGCTTATTGCATCTACTCTTATAACAACATCGGGAATAAGCTCTGCAAATGAAAATATATTCTACGGTATCGCACATGTCTCTCTCGATAGCATTTCAGGAAAAGGTGTAACAAAGGACCTGACCATGCATAGCCGCAGCTCGCGTCTTGGGGCAAAAGGTGAAAAAACTTTCAAAGGTGATATTCATGGTTTTTATAAATTTGAATTTCAGATAAACACCTCAGACAACAATGACGGAGATGAACTGATTAGACCGCGTAATATGTATGTAGGGCTTAAAGATAAACACCTGGGATCGATATTATTCGGCCGTCACGACACCGCCATGAAAAAAGCCATCGGCATCAAAATATTCACTGACACGGTTGCAGAATTAACCACTATACTCGGCAAAAATGTTGGTCTATATAACCGGCCGAATAACTCAATTTATTATAAGTCGCCACGTTATGCATCTGTGCAGTTACTCGCATCCGTCTCTTTATTAGAAGAAGACACCGAAGATAAAACATTTGATGTTAAATCAGCTGCGCTGACATTTAAAACAGAACATATTTATGCAAGCCTGGCCCATGAGTCGTTGGATGCCGGGCAAGCGGGTAGTAGAATGACACTGGGTTACACTTTTTCCCCGGACAATAAAATTGGCCTGGCTTACGAGAATGGCCACTTTGCAAGTGGCGAAAATAATGAAGCCTATGTAATCAACGGCATGATGCGATTATCTAATTTATATTTATTAAAAGCCACCTATGGTAAACGCATGGCCGAAGAAGATGAAACCGCATATGGTATTGGTTTTATACGGGATCTGGGCGACAAAAGTGATCTTTATATTATTTTACATCATGATAAAGATGATAATACCCCCGCAGAAGAAAAGACTATATCTCTGGGTATAAAATATATTTTCTAAGTTTTTCAACCTGTCGCACAACTAATGAATCAGGCTACTTCATCATCCAGCAATTTACGTACATGAGTTAAAAGCACCTGAGATACGTAAGGCTTATTTAACATATTATGCCGCAGCTTTTCATCGACTATATCCTGATGCCGCGCATCTGCAAAGCCACTGACTATCTGTATTTTAATACCAGGAAAATTTTCCTGCACATAAGCTGATAATTGATAACCATCCATATTCGGCATAATGACATCTGTTATTAGCAAATCCACGCTGGATTTATCCAGTATTACTTTTGCCTCTACACCATCATTCGCCGTTAACACATGATACCCCTGAGCCGTTAATATTTCATCAGCAAGGCTCACCATTGCTGGCTCATCATCAACGACAAGTATTGTCTCACTACCCTGCAGGTAATGCTCATCAATAGCCGCAGTTGAGTTCACATCAGCAAGCTGCTGCAAACTTACAGGCAGGTAGATGGAAAAATGTGTACCTTGTTCAGGTTCTGAATACACTTTTATTCCTCCCTTACTCCGTTCAACAAATCCGTAGACCTGGCTCAAGCCCAGACCTGTTCCTCCGTCTCCTTTAGTAGAATAAAACGGATCAAATATTTTTTCTCTGGTTTCATAATCCATACCACAGCCGGTATCAATTATATTAAGCAATATATATTTACCTGCTGTCAGTTTTAAAAAATCAGCATCTCTCTCACCCAACTCGATATTCTGAGTCTGGACAGTCAGCTTGCCACCGTCATCCATTGCGTGCATAGCGTTAATGCTCAGGTTAATAATCACGTCTTCCAGGTCACCACTATCCAGTTCGGTTAGCCAGAGGTTCTTTTCAAAATCAAAAATAAGCTGTATGCGTGCCGTCAGCGTTTTTTCTAACATAAGCCGCTGATCCTGCAATACTGTATTTATATTTAATAGGGTTGTTTTAGAACTGTCTTTACGCGCAAAAGATAATAACTTCTTGGTTAATTCAGCACCGCGATTAGCAGCATGCATAATTGTTTTAACATATTTATGCTGTTTGGGATTATCGACTAGCGACATCTCCAGCAATTCGGCATAACCCAAAATAATACCCAACGTATTATTGTAATCGTGTGCAACACCGCCGGTTAACTTACCCAGCGCATCCATTTTCTGACTGCGTCGCAACTGCTCTTCCTGCTGATTGGAATAAGTTAAGTCCTGACAGGATGCAATATAACGTTGCCGACCATGGGTGTCTTTAGATAACTCAGCAACAGATATATTAATAGGTACGGTATTACCATTTTTTCGCAAACCATCAACACTACGGCTCATTCCAATTACATGTGGCACTCGGGTCGTAAAATAATTTTGCAAATAACTATCATGTTCACTGGAAAAGGGCTCCGGCATTAAGCGATTGACTTTCTGCCCGATAATTTCTTCACCTGAGTAACCAAATAGTGTTTCAGCTGATTTATTAAATGTCAGAATATTACCATACTTATCAATCGTTATTACTGCTGCAACCATTGAATTTAGAATCTCACTTTGATCCTGTTCTTTCTGCAATAAAGCCTGTTGAACATGCTTTTTATCTACAATATGATCCCACTCTCTTAACACACGTTCAACACTTCTGGACATTGCCTCAAAAGTTTCAGGGCTCTTAACAATATAGTCAAATGCACCGGCCTTCATTGCCCCTACCGCAATAGTCTCATCACCGTAGCTGGTCATTAATATCATGGGGTATTGGTGATTGTCATCGGGTGGAGCGATTAGCTCGAGACCTTTCCCGTCAGGAAGGTTTAAATCAGAAATAAGTATATCAGGAGTAGCAGACTGAATAGCATTTCGTGCATCCTGCAAATTTGCACAAATTTGAACCGTATAATTTGAATCAGAACCTTCAAGTGCACGCGATATTAACTGAGCGTGTGCATAATTATCTTCAACAAGTAGTATTTTTTTCTTTGAATCCATTTTGTCTGAATACAGCTCAATATTTTACTGATGATCGAAACAAGTTAATTTTCTAAAAAGGTTTATGGTTCCATGCTAACCAGTAGTAACCCAGTTCATCCATCATTTTAGTGAAGTCATCAAAATCTATGGGTTTAACAAGATAACTATTAGCATGATGATGATAAGCTTTTGCTACATCAATTTCAGAAGCGGATGTGGTTAAAATAACCACGGGAATACTCAATAATTCTTCAGAGGATTTTATTTTTTCTAATACCTGCAACCCGTCAACCTTTGGCAAACGCAGATCCAGCAAAACCAGATGAGGTTGTACACACTTGTCATCATTAGCATATTCACCACGATGAAATAGATAGTTTAAAGCCTGCTCACCGTCTGCAACATGGGTAATCGTATTTGCAACCCGGTGCGTTTCCAGACTTCGCATAACCATTTCCGCATGCGCAGGATTATCTTCAACCAGCAAAATCCTTAATGGCTCACCGTTCATTATCATTTACCCTCATGAATTATTATAGCAGTCATAACATACTACGTTACACGGCAGGGCAAAGAAAAGCAAAATTTTGCCCCCTTATTCACTCCCTCCGACTCAACTGTTAATTCACCTTTATGCACATCAATGATTCGCTTTATTAGCGCCAGTCCGATACCGGTACCTTCAACACTCTGATCAAGCCGTTCAAACAAACCAAAAATCAGATCATGATATTCCGCAGCAATGCCGACCCCATTATCTTCAACGCAGCAAATGACCATATCATGATCTACATACGCGGAGACATTGATTACAGCTGATTTATCTTTGCATTTAAACTTCATCGCATTTTCAAGAAGGTTCTGCGCTACCTCCGTTATACGTTTACTGTCAGCATAAACATCCGGCATATTTTCCTGAACATTGATGACAGCACCGCTTTGCTCGATTGGCCCATGCAATAATGTTACCGCAATATTAAATATTTCATTAAGGGGTATCATCTCAAATTTATTCATCACACGACCGACTCGTGACAATTCAAGTATATCCCCCAACAAATCTGACATATTATCTGATGCAAATGCGATCTGTTCCAGATCTTTTGTGACCCGCTCCATATCATCTGCTTTTAAATCCTGCTTGAGCAAGCCAATAAAACCTTTTATCGTAACCAGAGGGCTTTTTAAATCATGTGAAACGGTATAGGTAAAACGCTCAAGTTCGGCATTTTTTGTTTCCAGCTCATCAATTAGTTCTTCGCGATTTTTTGCAATGTCGGCAAGTTCCGACTTAGATTTTTCCAGGCTCCTGGCCATTAAATTAAACGACAGCCCTAAACGACCTAATTCATCCGCTTTTGCCACCTCAACCCTTTGTGCTAAGTCTCCCTTAGCCAGTTTGTCAGATGAATCAATTAATTTATAAACTGGCCGGGTAATTTCAGATGCCATATAAAGAGAGACCAGAACACCAACAATCACAATAACAATTAACACTTCCAGAAACACGCGTCTCAACTCATCAGGTGCCATCTCAAATTCGCTATAAGGAAGAATCGTGACTAACGACCAGTTTCTATTCTCAACCGGTGCATAAGCGAAAAAGCTATCAACACCAAGAATACTTGCTCTGCCAAATCCGGTTTGCATATTGATGGCTGCTGTAATTACTTTTTCAGCATTAACACCACTATAATAAACTTTTTTCATAACTGCATTTTTTTGAGGGTGTATCAGAACAACACCCTTCGAATCAAGCAGCATGACGTAACCGGTTTTACCAATTTTAATTTCATTAAATGGCTTAAAAAAAACACTCAATGGAATTCTACCCGTAACAACGCCTTCAAACTGACCAAAAAAATTCTCACGATGATATGCCATGACTATTTCTGGCATTACGTCGGCAGACACATCAACTTGTGTAAATACTTTATTAGGGTTTTCAATGATTTTTTTATACAGCGTTAATTTGTCAATATTAATGAGGTGCGAACTATTGACTCCGTCTTCAATTCTAAGTTCTTCCCGACCATTATGTAGCACAAACGATAATACTGGAAATTCATCTTTATATTTATCATAAAAACCAAACAAAATATTTCCGTTAAAGGATTCTGAATAACTCAGAACCTCTCTGCTCATAGCAATGCTTTTAAGTTTGCTCTCCTTAATTTCAATAAACTCTTTAAGGTGCTCAGACTCACTTCGAGCCGCATATAAAAGGTTTCTTTTCTGAACATCAATGAGAGAGTCATATAAGATAACATATGAAGAAAAGCCAATCGCAAACGCGGTTACCAAAATAAGGCCTAGCAGCCTTACCAGCATCTTTATTTTTATAGTATTAAGCATATTTTTTAAGGTAAAAGTCGATCGACGGGTATCGCACCAAAATCAGAAATTATTTTCTGCCCCTGCTTACTGAAAATAAAATCAATAAACACCTTAACCAGACCTTCTGGCTCATTCTTATAAACCAATGCAAGTGGCATCGCCAGCTTATACCTGCCCTGCTGAATATTGATCGCGCTGGGGTAAACACCATCAAGTTTCAAAATACGTAACTGTGTCCCCTTAACATTAGCAAGAGGCAGATAGCCAATGGTATGCTCATGTTCCTGCAAAGACTCTACTGCCATAGGTGTACTATATATAGTTTTTGTCACGCTGCCTTTTGCTTTAAAGTCCGGGTGATATTTTGTAATTATTTTTAATGCCGAGTCCCCGTGCTCACGGGTTAACGGATATATTTTATGATCAACATCACCCACCTGGTTCCAGTTATTTATGTGACCGGAATAAATTTCGGCTATATCCTGATACTTTAAATTATCAATTTTTCCTACGCTGGGGTGCACAACAAAAACAACTGGTATTTGTGCGAAAACCAGATAAGTTAATTTACGCTGCCTTTCCTTTACCGTTAAAGGTCGTGCCACTCTGGCCAGATCGACTCTGTCAGCGACCAGTGCCTTTATGCCGCCTGTGGAACCCACTGTATCCGGAACTTCAACTTTCCCGCCTTTTAGTTCCTTTTCCAGAGCACGGGCCACACTGCGTAAAAGACTCTGACTGTCCCCTGTACCACCAACAATAATTTTCTTACCGGTAAAATCCTGACTAAACGGCTGGGCATTAATCTGGGGGATATAAACGATACACAGTACAAATATAATACTGATCAATTTATCTGATAATTGATACAATTTGAAACGTCCCCATCACATAGAATTAAACATAACTATATAGCACATTTAGCTAAATACTGTCATTTTTCACCGATTTCAATACCCCCCCTGCAAAAAGCCCATCATTTTTTATTTTATCTCGAGTGCTCACGCCTGTAATTCTCTATTTTTTAAATTGTGATAAAAACGTGACAATTAAGCGATCTTCATGTGATGTTTACTGGTTAATCTTTTACAGGCCTCAGTGTCAGACCTGATTCAGAGGCAATAAAAATTAACTGATAAAATTACAGGAGTTCAATAATGAAATTATTACCCGTCTCACTATCTATCCCCATGTCTTTGGCCATGTCTTTGGCATTAGCCTCTTCCAACGTTATGGCACATGGCAATGACTTAAACACTTACCATGTCACTATTACTAACACGACAGCCCACCATGTGATTACGCCACCGGCGGTAATCGCACACAATAAACACTTTAAGCTTTTCAAGGTTGCAGAAGCCGCATCACCTAACCTGATTATTATGGCGGAAAGCGGCAATGTTAGCCCGTTACTGGAAGAGCTTGCGGGCAACAGTAATGTATCAGCGACCATTACAACACTTGATCAATCACCTCCGGTTATTCTTCCCGGCACATCTATTACCGTAGAAATTAAAGCACCTAAAAAAACCTACTTCACCATTGCCGGTATGTTAGCCACCAGTAATGATGCCTTCACTTCGGTAACATTAAAAGCCCCTAAAAAGAATCACTATGCTAATGCCATGGCTATGACATACGATGCGGGCTCGGAAGATAACAATGAACTGTGTATCGATATTCCGGGGCCACCTTGCGGCGGAACCAATGCCACTATCGACGGCGACGGCGAAGGTTTTGTTACTATTCATAATGGCGTACATGGTGTAGGCGATTTAGTACCAGCAGATCTGGACTGGCGCGGGCCAACCGCAATGGTACGCATTCACAATGCGGGTAAATAATTTTTAAATTATTGATCTGTTAATAACCAACAGATATCCCCTCTCTTCGAATGCCCATGATTGCCCATGATTGCCCATGATTACCCATGATTAATAGAGTAATCATGGGCATTCTTGAATATTAAAAACCTTAAGTCAGCATGACTAAGTTAATAACTCATAAACCAGAACCAATGTCGCCGTTAACCCCACCGACCACACCGAAGTTTTTAAATACGGCACTTCAAAATAATATAACGGCGCATAAATTAACCGGGCCCAAAAATACACCGCCGCAGCCATTGCGGTTACCTCATTACCCGCACCACTCACCTGCACCGCAATAACCGCCGGTGCAAATAAAGCAATCCCTTCAAATGCATTCATGTGTGCCCGATAGGCCCGATGCGCCCAGGCATCATCAAACGGGGTATCACCGGGTAACGGGGTTTTAAACACCTGCAATAAACCGCCTAATTTATTTAACCGGTAAGTCGCATACGGAATAACCATCACCGCCGTTAAAACAATATTCCAGCCCAGCCAGTACATTTCACTTGATAAGGTTTGTGACATAATTATTCTCCTGTTGATTAAAATTTTAAATTCATCTATTTCGCAAACGTTTCCAACCCAGACAATACTCATCCTGTAACCAGTTACTGTTTTGATTAATATCTAAAAAAATAGATCGCCGCTGATACGGAACCTGAAACTGATCTGCAAAATTCTGTTCATGTACCCGAATTAAAGCCGCGTGTTTTTCTACACCCACAATGACCGCTACGTGTCCGGTGCCTAAATATTCTTCACGGTAAATCAGTAAGTCACCAAACTGCGGTAACGCGGGTGAACCATTCTCTATATTCTTCACCGGATACTGATGCACACCGCTTTCATCGGTATAACAATCAATTTTGTCCCAGATATGGGCGGCAATTTTCACATCTGCAAATATCAATCTCCTCTGTTGGTACAGCCAGCGCCGGGCGAATTCCACACATTGCTTTTTAATACCAAATCGACCTGTGGTTAATTTTTCAGCTGATTTCACTTTTTCGCTTCCTTAAACGGTTGCATGCAATTGACACAAAAAAGATTAAGCTATATAAATACGCATGTATATTTCGATAAATGCAGAACTGGAATGCAAATATGCAACCTATAGACTGGGATAATGTGCGCTATTTTTTACACGTAGTGAGGTGCGGCTCAATTAAGCAGGCCGCCGTTAAAATGCGGGTAAACCAGACGACCGTGTCACGGCGTATTAGTGCACTCGAGCAAAGCTTAAACAGTCAGCTATTTGAACGTGCTGCCAATGCCTGGCTAATTACGCCCATGGGTGAGCAGCTGGTTAAATATGCAGAACAAATGTCGGAAGACATGCACTGCATCGAGCGCCACGCATTAGCTGAAAGCCAGGAACTCAGTGGGCGTTTGCGTTTCACCCTCGGCGATATCTGCACCCAGCAGCTGGCCATGCCGGTTATTGAATCCTTTATCAAACAATACCCGGATGTGGATTTAGAAATCATCGCATCCCGTGACGATTTAAATTTAACCACTCGAGAAGCGGATATTGCACTGCGTGCTACCGATCAGCCACCGCAAAATTTGGTGGGAAAACGCATTACAGAATTAGCCTTTGCGATATATGGAAGCCGCGAATTTTATGAGCAGATTAATAATAAAAATTTCTATTCAAGTACACCCTGCATTACCTGGATTGGTGACAGTCGCAGCCGCCCGCCCTGGATAGAAAAAAGTTTACCCGCCACACCCCATGTTTACCGAACCAGTGAACTGGGGATGATGCTACAAATGACCCGTCAGGGTTTAGGCATAGCACAGTTACCCTGTGCACTATGCGATAATGATCCTCAGTTATTTCGCATCCCGGCAAAGTTTATTGAACCGGGGTGGGGGCTCTGGGTACTCACCCATGTTGATGTTCGCAGCACTGCACGGGTACGTATTTTTAAAAACTTTTTAATTAACGAATTAGAAAAACAGAAAGCCCGCCTTGAAGGCATCATTTAAAACCACCCATCCACTTATTGCCTGTCATATTTTTAACAAATCCGCTATTATCTACATCACAGTTTTCACAACCCCCAGCCGGCGTATAAATGAACAAAGATGACATGGAAAAGGTACAGATGTATTTTGATGCCGCTTTATCTTTGCCCGCAGAACAACGCGTGGAGTTTTTACGGGAGCTGTGCGGGGAGAACACCGACATTTATGAACAGGCTATCTCACTACTCAATGCCAGTGAACAAAGCAGGATATGGGGTGACGATAAACCAGCCGAAGCAAATCTACAGGCCCGGACCACTACAACACCGCCATCAACCCATCAATATAAAATTTTTCAGGCCGGTGATAGCATTGGCTCATACAATATTATTGAACAGATTGGTGTCGGTGGCATGGGCATTATTTTCAAAGCTTATGACACAAAATTACAACGTAATATTGCGCTGAAGTTTTTACCCGTCAGTATGCTCAGCGATGAAAACACCCGTCAACGTTTTTTAACCGAGGCACGTTCTGCATCACAGTTAGACCATCACAACATTTGTGTTATTCACGATGTTAATGAGACCCCAGATGGCCAGCTTTATATCACCATGCCCTGCTATGAAGGTGAAACGCTGGCAAAGCGAATCAGCCGCGGCCCGTTACTGCAAAAGCAGGCCATTGAAATTACGATTCAAATTGCTCAGGGGTTATCTGCAGCTCATGCACATAACATTGTGCACCGTGATATTAAGCCAGCCAATATAATGCTCACTGAAGCCGCCGGCGTAAAAATTCTCGACTTCGGCATTGCTAAAATGCAGGATAATAATTTAACCAATACCGGTATGAGTGTTGGTACTCTGGCTTATATGTCACCGGAACAGTTACGTGGCAAACAGGTGAGTGCATGCACTGACATCTGGGCACTGGGTGTCGTCTTATTTGAAATGCTCAGTGGTAAACAGGCTTTCCCGGCCAAGGCGTTACCAGATATTTTACAGGCGGTGTTAAACCAGTCTGAAGATGAATTAAAAGATTTAAAACCCATTTTACTACCCAGTCTTTATAACATTCTCAAAACCACATTGAACCGGGATCCACAATATCGTTATCCCAGCATGCTGGAAATGATTAATGAGCTTAACGAAGCTCTTTTATGTTTTTCTAAAAAAACCTCGCAACAGACACCCGCAAAAACTTTCGATTCATCATCTGCAGAAACCGTTATTACTCCGCAACATAACACCACCGGTTATATCGCCACGCAAGTACTGAAAACCACGAGTGCTAAAAAACCCAACGCCTATGAATGGGACGAAAAAATATTAAATAGAATATCCGATTTATTGGTGAGTAGTCTGGGGCCAATTTCATCGGTAATGGTTAAACGTATGGCTAAAAAAGCATCAGACCTTAATGAGTTAACCGATCTATTAATAAATGCCCTACCTGATCAGCAAAGCAAAAACGATTTCAATCAGAAAATTGAATCACAAATTGCTGCCCTTACTTCTCAGCCTCTGCCGCGCGCACTTAAAACCGATGGTAGTCTGGCCGGCATTGAACTGAGCACACTGCAAGTTTCACAGATAGAATCCACATTAATTGAGTTTCTCGGACCCATTACACCGGCACTTATTAAGCGTCACATGCAAAATGTTGTTTCCGTTAATGAATTATTAAACCAGCTATCTCATCATCTGATTAAAGAAAAAGATAAAAAGTTTTTTTTAGATAAAATGCATCAATTATTTTCACAATAATTTAGAGCTGATAAATGATTAAATTTGTACCCATTGTTCTTGGAATATACGCAGCGACTGCACTGCCATTTGCTGCTCATGCAGATAGCATAGACAACTGGAAAGTTATTTTTTCAGAAGGTCCTGCATCCAGAAAGAAAACCTGCTTAATGACATCTAAAACACTCACTATGCAAGATGGACAGACAGGTACACCGGTATATCTGATTTACAATGGTAATATTTTTTTCGCTAAAACTCATTCTAATATAGATATAAGTTATTCTGGCACTGGTTTGAAAATAGACGGCCACACTCAACATCCCATCAGCGTGCTATATCGAAAGACCAATGCCGCATTTACCAGCCATCCATTAAAAATACGTAATGAGTTTATCACCGGCCTCGACGCAGAATTAACACTGGGCTTCTGGCCCAGCTGGCCTAAAACCAGCAGTTTCAGTGTGCACTTTGATCTACGTGAATTTAGTAACACCTATAAACGGTTTTTAAATTGCACAATAGATGGCTCCATCGACTAACGTACCGGCAGGCATGTCACCCTGATCAGTACGTATAAAAACTCACTACACAAATACAATAAACCTCAAAGGAGTTCATCATGGGATTACGAACAAAATTTAATCTAATCATGCTCGCTGTATTCTCTTTCGGAATGCTTGGTGCAGGTTTTGCTTCTTTTGAAGTATTACAACGCAATGCCCGTATTGAAGTATTACACACCGCTGGAATTTTATTAGAAAGTGCATTAGCGGTGCGTACCTACACGGTTAAAGAAGTGCGACCACTTTTATCCGTACAAATAAAACGCCAGTTTTTACCACAAACAGTTCCAGCTTATGCCGCGACCACCAATATCAATAATTTACGAAAAAAATATCCCGAATACTCATATAAAGAAGCCACCTTAAACCCCACTAACCCGGCATCAAGAGCCACTGACTGGGAAACCAATATCATCGAATACTTCAGAAATAATCTACAGGAAAAAGAAGTTATTGGTGAACGTATCAGCGCTACCGGACCAATGCTATACATCGCGCGCCCGATACAGATAAAGAATGAAAACTGCCTGCAATGTCATGGAAAAATTGCCGACGCACCAGAAACTATGCTCGCAAGCTATGGCCGTGCCAATGGTTTCGGCTGGAAGCTCAATGAGGTTGTTGGCTCACAAATAGTCAGCGTGCCTATGTCTGTTCCTCTTGCCCGTGCTGAACAAACTCTTCATACATTTATGATTGCATTATTTATTGTGTTCTTAAGTGTATTTATTATTCTGAATATTTTCCTGCATTTTATTGTCATTAAACCGGTAAAAGAAATTGCTCGCATTGCCCATGACGTAAGCATGGGCAAGATGGATGGCGGCGAATGTAACGACCAGGGAAAAGACGAAATTGCATCGCTTGCCGGTTCATTCAATCGTATGAAGCGCAGTCTGGTAAATGCACTTGATATGCTTGGTGATTAACTTAACTTAACTTTAATCTTATAAATCAAAAGAGTCAGGCTCAAGCATAACCGTAATCCGGTTATTAAGTTGTGCGGCCTGATTCCATTTGTCAGCCGTAATGAGTGAACTTCGATCCGGATATTGAGACAATTCGATTCTTCGATTTAAGCTTTTAACTTCGATAGCGATTCCCTGCTCACGAAGTAACTCAGTATCCGAAAGGTAATTTACAAAACCCAACGACTGGTGACTGGTCGTCTCATCGTTCGGCTGAATATAGTTTCCAATCAATTCACAATTCGCAATCGATACGGTTTTATCTGCCAGTTGATAATTCCCCATCTGATCTATATTTAAGCAGAACACACCGGCATGAGTCTGTAAAACAATTCGCCCTTTAAAATTAGCCTCAATCGCTTTTTCAATTAAATCTTCAATGTGCGGCAGACGTTTATCATTAAGCGCAACTTCATCAAAAGGGTATTCAATAACTTTATCTGAAGCCCAGCGTATAAATTCATTTGCCGTTTTTTTATAAACTGGCGCCTTTACAGTATTAATACCGGTGATGGTTTTTTGGGCTTTAGCTATCTCAAAATTATTTATATTCGTTGCAGAAGCAACATCCGAAAGCTTTTTATCCGGACCTGATTTTGAATTACTCATTAAAAAGAGATTAAAGGTAAGTGATACTATTAATAGCAGGCTAATAACATAAGCAGGCCACCATGAACCATTTTTATAAAATATAGATTTACTGGAAACTTTTTGCTGTGCTTCAGTATGCAGCTTTTCAAGCTTCTCTTCAAAGTCACTATTAAGCCGGTTGAATATTTCATTACTGGCAGATTCAATACCCAGCCACATACTTCTGTGCAGCTCTATCGTCTGGTCATCAATCAAACGATGTAAATCTTTAATATAGGTATCAATGGAATCTTTTTCAGGGTGTGTGATCTTTTTAGCCAGCTGCTGATGCGTCTTAACATTGACTGGTTCATCAACATTAAGTGTTGTGACATAGGGAATATCCTCAATTATCCCGAGTTCCACCAGTGAAGATTGCAACTCGACCGGGGCGATGGTTTTGCGAATAATGCCCACCGCCCCCAGCGCCCGTGCCTCGCTTAAGTACACATCACCGCCTTTTGATGTGTACATCATGATAGGGATAATCGCTGTTTGCGGATTATTTTTAATGCGTTTAACCGCTTCAAAACCATCCATGCCTGGCATCATGTGATCCATAAAGATCACATCAGGGAGATGGTCCTGTAAGTAATTAATAGCATCAGCTGCGGATTCAACCGTATCCACTTCCAGTTTGAGCGTTTTCAGCATGCGCTTTAATGCAAAGCGAGCTGACTTTGAATCATCGACTACAAGAGCACGTTTTCCCATCACATCTCCCCCCTTTAGCTTTTTCCTGAATTCTTTTTATTATTATATTTTTAAGAACAGAGCCAGCGGCTACAATCTTGTGGCAGATTCCTTCTGTTCGCTTTTTTATACTCGTAACAGCGTACTAATTTGCAGTTGTCTGCAAACTAACACCGAATCAAACTCACCTCAAGCGAATCGTCCGTACTTAAGGACACTTCCATAACCTGAAGCAAATAGTGGCCCTTAATCATACTCGCTATCTTTCCACTGTCGCAATGCGGCAAATACCTGCCAATCATGCGTTAGTGCTGATCCGCTAAACTTTTCCGCCGCCTGTTTAACCTGTGGCTGTTGCAAACGTACAAAAGGGTTGGTTTTACACTCCAGCTCAACTGTTGTCGGCAGCGTTGGCTGATCCTTTTCCTGCTTTAGCATTTCCATCTCATCACGTTGCTTTATATCTTCTGAATCCGGCTCAACCCATTTTGCGAAACCTAAATTATCCAGCGTATACTCATGAGCACAGTACATTAGCGTATCCTGCGGCAATGACATTAACCGGCCAAGGGAATCGGCAAACTGCTGAGCCGTGCCACTAAAAATTCGTCCACAGCCGGCACCGAATAACAGATCACCACAGAACACCACGCCTTCACCGTAAAATGCCAGATGATCAAGCGTGTGCCCGGGAATTTCTAACACCTCAAAAGAAAGATCAAGCTGGGAAATTTTTACAGTATCAGCCTCTTTGACTTTTCGGGTAAATAACTCTGCTACCGGTAAATCAATACCCAGCTTGATATCAGATGGATCACGCTGTGGGCCAATTAACTCGCATCGAGGGTATTTTTCCAGTAACTGCGCCACTCCGCCGGTATGATCATAATGCTGATGGGTGATCAGAATAGCCACCAGCTGCAGGGCATTTTTTTCAAGATACTCAATTACGGGTTGCGCCTGCCCCGGATCAACGATCACCACCTGTGACAGGCTATCACGTCGTAATACCCAGATATAATTATCAGAAAAGGCATGTATCAGGTTGATATTTAACATAAGTTTCCAGCATGAGTTTAAAGGCACAATAGTGTATGCTGCGTATTTTACCCTTAAAATGAATCAGCCATATCATGAAAGTCATCTCCTTTAATACCAACAGCATTCGCATGCGTGAGCATCAGCTGCAAAAACTCATCGACACTCATGCCCCTGATGTCATTGGCATACAGGAAACCAAAGCTCAGGATGTGGATTTTCCCGTGGAAATGATTGAATCGCTGGGATACCAGAGCACATTTCATGGCCAGAAAACACACTATGGCGTGGCTTTGCTATATAAACACCCGCCACTAGAGATCAGCAAAGGCTTTACCACTGATAGCGAAGACGCACAGCGGCGCTTTATCACTGCTAAATTCGAAATAGCCGGTGAAGTGATCACCGTCATGAACGGCTATTTCCCGCAAGGTGACAGCAATAAACACCCCACTAAATTTCCTGCCAAGAAACAGTTTTATGCGGATTTAAGCCAGTTACTAAATAGCCAGTACAAACCTACTGACAATATAATTGTAATGGGAGATATGAACATTGCACCACTGGACCTGGATATTGGCATCGGTGCCGACAATGCCAAACGCTGGCTGAAGTCCGGAAAATGCAGCTTT
>VAPL010366915.1_pt1 | contig 19364 bp, 20 predicted proteins | sample 3395061 | NCBI WGS metagenome assembly VAPL01 (sample SAMN08290444, study PRJNA428436) | hydrothermal vent metagenome | isolation source: Deep-sea hydrothermal vent chimney 2 | place: Pacific Ocean: Juan De Fuca Ridge | depth 2182 m m | reverse complement strand
TCGTACCCGTCTCCCGGTTCTCCCGTCCCCCCTTCAGGGGGGACAAGCGAGTCCTCGAGCGAGGGGGGCCTGCGAGCCCGCGAGCCCGGTACGGCAAAGACTTGGGGACAAGCGAGTCTGCGAGCGAGGGGGGACCGTGAGCCTGCGAGCCCGGTACGGCAGAGACCTGGGACAAGCGAGTCTTGGAGCGTGGCGGGGAGAACCCGAACCCGGGTTCTAGAGGCCACCGCTGCGAATGCCGCTGATGAGGAAACGTCCGAGGTCAGACGAGGCAGTCAGTTCATCGACGCGGCTAGCCACGGCCGCTGAGATCTCAGCCTGGGTACATCCGAGTTCCGTAGCGAGGTCGTCGATCGTGGCAGCGTCCTCTGTGAACTTCTGGACCGACGGAAGATCCCCGCCCGTGTCGATGAACTCCTGGACGGTCATCTCTCCGAACTCGCTGTCGACGTCATCGATGAGCCGTTGGAACAGCGCCATCGTCTCGTCGGCGACCTCGTCGCAGTTCGATGCGGAGATCGACGAACTACTGCACGCCGCGGCGACCAGGGAGAGAACGATCAGGAGTGGAAGGAGTCGACGGATCATGGTGAACGTGAGGCTAACCGGTGTTCCACGTAGTACGAGTGACGCACAGTGTCATGGAAACCCGACAGCATGTCATGCCAGGTCCGCCGCTGCCTCTTCGTCGAGCAGCCACAAGATGTGCTCTCTCGCTGTGATGCGGGCTGCGGGAACATCTGCTCCGGCTGCGATCGCTGCGATGATCGTGGCTTTGGAGGATCCCGTGACGAGGAACATGACGACGTCGCTTTCCGAGAGCAGATCGATCGTCGCCGTCAAGCGCCAGGTGTCGAGTTTCGGGACGAAGTTCGCAACGTATCGTGCGCCGCTGGCTTCGAGCGCTCCGGTGTCGGGGAAGAGCGACGCGGTGTGGCCGTCTGCACCCAGTCCCAGCAACGTGACCGCGCGGTTCTCCGATGTGCACACGGACGTCAATACATGCGTGAAGGCGTCTGCAGCATCGCTTGGAGATGGCAGGGTCGTATCGGGTCGAAGGAACTGCACGCCCGTTGGTGCGACGAGTGTTTCGCTCACCATCGCCTGATTCGAGTCCGGATGCGTGGGTGGGACCCATCGCTCGTCGGTCATCCAAGCCGACGTTGTGGCCCAGTTCAGGTCCCGAGCTGCAAGAGCCCGATACGTGGCTCGGGGCGTAGACCCTCCTGCAAGCCCCAACACGACGTGATCGTGCGCCGTGATCTCTGCCGCGACCAGCTCGGCAGCATGGTCGGCGACGTCGTCGAGGTCGGGGAAAACGATGAACTCCATGGAAGGCAGCGTACAACTCGCGCTCGGTGATTCCTGCACTAGCGTGGAACGATCGGGAGGTGGACCAGGGATGCGCCAAGTACAGATCGAGACACCCCACGGTGACGTGGAGGGCATCATCGACGGTGAGCTCGGCGGTAGTCGGGTTCCGATCCTTTTCGCCCACGGCGCAGGACTGGGCCAGCACCACGACTGGATGGTCGCGGTGCGCTCCCGCATGGTCGATCGAGGTCATCTCGTGATGACGTTCGACTATCTCTACATGCACGAGGGGAGGAGGGCCCCCGATAGGCTTCCCAAGCTCCTCGACGTGCACGAGGCTGCAGCCCGGTTCTTCGAAGGTGTTGCTGGGCAGATGATCCTCGTCGGCAAGTCGATGGGCGGGCGTGTCGGCTCCCACCTCGCGGCCAACCGCCGTCGTCCGGCACTCGGTCTCGTGTATCTGGGCTATCCACTCGTCGCAATGGGCAAGACCGAGCCGCGCAACATCGATCATCTGCTCGAGATCGATGACCCACAGCTGTTCATCTCAGGCACAAGGGATCGGATGGGCCCAATCGAGTCGATCACGTCGGTCGCCGGGTCGGTGCCGAGAGGAACAGCCGTCTTCATCGATGACGGCGATCACTCACTGGTTCCACGCAAGAAGTCCGGGCGAACACTCGATGAGAACCTCGATGCTGCGCTCGACGCGATCGGTACGTGGACTGCCGAGAGCCTGTGAGCCGTCAGAGCGGTGGAGTGACGTAGCGGCCGGACACCACCCTGCCAGATACGGTTCGTAGCTCCCACACCGATCCCTTCTCCGAGCTCTGTGGACCGTCCATCGGCACGCCCTCGGCGAAGAGGTGGCCGACGAAGTCGCCGATGACGTCGCCGTGGGAGCACAGGACCGCAGACTCTTCCTGGAGACCGTGGATCAGGGTGACGATACGGTGCGGATGCGCACCCTCGACGAGCGCCGTCTCCATCTCGAGCGGGATACCGAGCCGTTTGGCCAACGGCTTGACCGTCTCGACACAGCGGGTGTAGTTCGATGAGCCGATCCGTGTGATCGGATGTGCCATCAGGAGGTCTCGCAGCGCCCTGGTCTGACGCCGTCCCCGCTTGTCGAGGGGACGGGTCCAGTCGTTCGAGTCGGTGTCGGATCGGTTGCCCGCCGAGGTATGGCGTACGAGGTAGATCATGCCTGCCGATCGGTCATGGAACATGTCGTTCGCCCGGTCGATGACCTCCCGGTCATTGCGGTACGAGAGCTTCTTGATCGCCTTGCGGTACGAGACCCACTTGATGCGGTCGACCTCGTTGTTCGGTGTGAAGGAGCCGTTCTTGACCGTGGCCAACCACCAGCGCACGACCTTCGGGTTGCCCGCCTGGGTGAGGTATCCGACGGACCCGATAGGACGCGGACCCTTGACCGTGAACCCGGTTTCCTCTTCGACCTCTCTTCGTGCTGCTTCGAGAAACGTCTCACCGCGGTCCAGCTTGCCCTTCGGGAGGGACCAATCGTCGTATCGGGGACGGTGAATGATCAGATACTTTGCCTTGCGGTCATCGGTCCATCGAGCAACGACACATCCGGCAGCCCAGATCGATTCCTCAGGAGGTGGTTCCTGGTTGGTCACGTTTCGTTCTCCATCGAAGTCATCCCAGCGATGGTACCGATGCTCGTGCGGGGGGCGCGGCGACTACGCATCCGAGCGACGGCGCCTGCTAGCCGCGGTTGCGGTCGAGTTCCACGACCTTGCGCAAACGGCGAAGATGTCGCTCCTCGCCACTGAACCGCGCGGAGAGGAAGGCATCGACGATGTCTGTCGCCGTAGCGGCGCCGATCACCCTGGCCCCGAGAGCAAGCACGTTCATGTCGTCGTGTTCGACCGACTGGTGCGCTGTGTAGTGATCGTGGACGACGGCACACCTGATGCCGGTGATCTTGTTCGCCGCGATCGACGCGCCGGCGCCCGACCCACACACGACGATGCCGCGCTCGCCTTCACCCGCTACGACCGCTCGGGCAACAGCAGCGGCGAAGTCCGGATAGTCGACCGGGTCGGTGCTGTTGGTGCCAACGTCGATGACGACGTGGTCGCAGGCTTCGAGGTGAGCGACGAGGTCCTGTTTGAGGGGGAATCCGGCGTGATCAGCTCCGATGACGACTCGCATGGTTCTCCTTGGATGGGACACCGTAGAGCGTAGAGCGTCTCGGGCGACTTCCCGTCTGTCGGTCGGTGCCCTTTGCCCCGCGCTGTAGCCTCCCGGCATGCGCAAGCTCATCGTCGGGTTCATCCTGTTCACAACTGCTTGTTCCCAGGGCGTTCCCGCGCCCCCGATCGGAACGTCGTCGACCGTCTGTACAGACGTGTTCTGCATCGATGTTCCAAGTGGCTGGCAGGTCCAAGAGGGTGGCACGTCGTTCGTCTCGTTGAGTCATGTCTCAGATCCCGACAACACGTTCCTCACGGCGGGTGTGATCGACATGGAGGCCATCGTGGTCGCGTCGGGTGGCACGTGGCCCGTCTCGACGCAGGAGGTGGTCATCGCCTTCTGGTCGCTCCTCGAGGATGCCGGTGTGGGGTCCTATACGAGGTCCCAGCGAATGGTCGGTGGGGCGGTACGGTCCTGGGGTGACCACGAGACCGGGGCGATGTGGCATCTGGTGTACCCCCTCACCGGGTCCGCAGCGATCGGTGTCGAGTTGCGTGCACCGAACGACTCGTGGGAACCGCACGCAGACGTTGTCTTCGACTCCGTCACCCCCACTTCCTGAACGCCGGCAACGCGGGGTCCTTGGGCTAGCAGCGGGGCGTCGTAACCTCATGGGCATGTCTGACTCGATCATCGTCAGGGGCGGGGTACCGCTCAGCGGATCCATCGGTGTGCTTGGTGCCAAGAACGCGGTACTCAAGCACATGGTGGCGTCTCTCCTCGCCCCCGGACGCCACACGATCGAGAACGTTCCGGGCATCCTCGACGTCGAGATCATGGGACGCGTCCTCGACCACATTGGCGCGTCGTGCACCGTGAGCGGCACGACGCTGACGATCGACGTACCACAGGACCCGAACCCGGAGGCCCCTCTCGAGCTGGTGCGCCAGATGCGTGCTTCAATTCTCGTTCTTGGAGCCTTGCTTGCCCGCACAGGTGAGGCGCGAGTGGCGCTCCCCGGTGGGGATGACTTCGGCTCGCGTCCGATCGACTTCCACGTCAAGGGCCTCGAGGCGATGGGTGCCACGTTCGATCTCAGACACGGTGTCCTTCACGGAGCGGCGCCAGACGGGCTTGTCGGGACCGATGTGTTCCTCGAGTTTCCCTCTGTCGGCGCCACCGAGAACCTGCTTCTTGCGGCGGTGCTCGCCGAGGGAATGACGACCATCGGGAACGCTGCGAGGGAACCCGAGTTGACCGACCTTGCCGAGTACCTGATGAAGATGGGTGCCAAGATCGATGGTGCCGGGACGTCGACGATCCAGGTCCACGGTGTTTCCCATCTCGAGCCTGCGGTGCACCGAACCGTTCCCGACCGTCTCGAAGCAGGAACGTACCTCGTTGCCGGCGCCATGTCGCGTGGTGAGGTCACCGTCACCGGGTGCAGGCCCGAGCACCTCAGGATGGAGTTGGCAAAACTCGAGGAGTCCGGGTGCGACGTCACCACGACGGAGGAGTCCGTGACGGTCCGTGGCCCGGACAGGCCGAAGGCCGTCGACATCGCCACGTTGCCATTCCCAGGATTCCACACCGACATGCATCCACAGATGGTCGCGTTCCTGTCGGTGGCGGAGGGAACCTCACTCGTGACCGAGAACATCTACGCGGGACGATTCCGGTACCTGGGCGAACTCAACCGGATGGGCGCCGAGATCCAGGCCGATGGACAGCACGTCATCATCAGAGGAGTCGATGCTCTCTCGGGTTGTGAGATCGACGGTTGTGACATCAGGGCGGCTGCTGCGCTCACGATCGCAGGTCTCCGAGCCGAGGGTGAGACGATCATCCGGGATGCGCACCACGTCGATCGGGGGTACGAGAACTTCGTAGGGAAACTCGCGTCGCTCGGTGCCGAGATCTCTCGGGAGTGAACTGCCGACCCGTGGCCGTCGTCGTGGCCGTCGTCACCATCGTGACGGCAGTCGGTGTTGGCGTAGCCGGACCGGCAGTGGCCGGGCCGGTTGTGGACAAGCAGGTCCAGACGATCGAACTCGTGGCGATCGACGACGCCCGGTTCATCTTCGATGGCCGGCCGTACACCGGACCGATCCGCTTGACCATCTACGACGACGGCATCGCGGTCACTGAGATCGTATCGATGACGACCTACCTCGAGGGGATCGCCGAGATGCCCTTCTCCTGGGCCAGTGAAGCCCTCAAGGCCCAGGCTGTCGCTGCACGGACCTATCTTGCCAGGCGACTCCTCCCTGGTCGGCGTGGTGACGCCGCGTCACACGAGTACGACATCTGTGCAACGAATCGGTGCCAGGTCTACCGGGGCGTCCAACTCATCGAAGGGCCCAGCGGCGATCGGTGGAGGGAGGCGGTCAGATCCACCGCTGGAGAAGTGCTGCTGTACGAGGGCCGGCCGATCGAGGCGGTGTTCACGTCCATGGTGGGAAGCAGGTCCCGCGCGAATCAGGACGTGTGGTCCAGTGATCCGTTGCCGTACCTCCAGGCGGTCGACTCGCCCGAGATCGGTGTTGCCCCGTATGCGCAGTGGCAGGTCGAGATCACGACGCGACAGTTCGTCGAGATCCTTCGCGCTGATGGATTCGACGTCGGTGGCGCCATGCTGTCGATGACGGTCGACGATCCTGCGGAGGGCCTTGGGCGGACGACCATCACTGTGGAAACGGAGCAGGGGACGATCTCGATTCTCGCTCCAGCATTGAAAGGTGTCTTCAACAGGCGTGGTGACGAGCTGTACCCCGGAGCCCTTCCGGTACGTCTCGGTGACGGCAGGAAGCTTCCCGAACCCCTTCTCTCGTACACGTATGACATCAGAGTCGTGTCTCAACCAGCGTCAGTGATCGGCCCGCTCCTTCCCCAAAGCGACCGTTCGGGCCGCGACAGCGTCGTCTTCGATGGAGAGGGTTGGGGGCACGGTGTTGGGATGAGCCAGTGGGGAGCACGGATCATGGCCGACAACGGGGATTCCTACGATCAGATCCTGTCCCACTACTACTCAGGTCTCACTCCGCAGCAGGCTCCCGATGCGGTCCCGGACGACGTCGTTGTCGGTCTGGCGACAGATCTTCCCGGCGTGTCCGTCGAGGTGGATGGACGGGCCGTCGTCCTCGTGAACGGTGTCCCGGCCGGACTCGTTGGAAGCGGGTCATGGATCGTACGCGACACGTCCGGTGGCCTCGATCTCCTTCCCATCGATGGTGCGGCGCCTTCGCCGATCACACGACGGGTGTGGCCGAGATAGCAGGAACAGTTCACACTACGGTGGTGTTGCTAAAGTGACGCCCAGCCCGGATATGCTCACATCGGAAAGGAAGCGCATGGACGGTGCCGTTGAAGGCAGCATCATCGAGATCGGCTCGGTCGTACTCGTCGTCAAGGACGGCGAGTCTGATATCGATCGTGATGAGCTCATGAGTGCGCTCGACTACATCCGGCCTGCGTTGCAAGCCGATGGCGGCGATGTCGTGCTCGAAGGCGTCGTCGGTGGCACGGTCAACCTGCAACTCGTCGGCGCCTGCGGTGGCTGCCCTATCTCTGAGACCACGGTCACAGCCGGAATCGAACGCATCCTCAAAGACCGGGTTCCCGGCGTGAAACGTGTTATTGCGAGTGAATAGCTCCGCTCACATCTAAGGTCGCTCTGTGGACACCACACAACTCCTCGAAGCAGCGCGAAGCGGCGACACCCGAGCGATCGGCAGGACGCTCACCACCATCGAGAATCGGACGGTCGACGGGCGTACGGCACTTGCAGATCTCTTCCGTTCGGGAGGTCGCGGCTGGACGACGGGCATCACCGGAACACCGGGGGCCGGTAAGTCGACGCTGACCTCATCACTCCTTCCTCACGTGCTCACCGACGCGGACAAGGTCGCGATCGTTGCCGTGGACCCGTCGAGTCCATTCAGTGGTGGGGCGATCCTCGGCGACCGTGTCCGCATGGCCGACCACGCTGGAGACGATCGCGTGTTCATCCGGTCCGTTGCCAACCGAGGCTCACTCGGAGGAATCTCCGACACGACCCCCGCCATCGTTGCCGCCCTCGACGGCCTCGGGTTCGGTGAGGTGATCATCGAGACCGTCGGCATCGGCCAATCAGAGGTCGAGATCGCCACGACGGCCGACACGACGATCGTTGTGCTCAGCCCCGGTTGGGGAGACGCGATCCAGGTATCCAAAGCCGGTTTTCTCGAGATCGCCGACGTGTTCGTCGTGAACAAGGCCGATCGAGACGGCGCCGACGCCGCGGTGAGGGATCTTGTGTCGATGCTCGAACTCGTCCCGAGCCCACAGTGGGTGCCACCGGTCATCGAGACGGTCGCCACCACCGGTGGTGGCGTCGGGGACCTGTGGCGTGCCGTTGGTGAACATCGTGCATTTCTCCGATCCAGCGGTCAGGATGTCCTCAGACGTCGCGCACGAGCGGCGTCGCAGCTCGCCGCTGCCGTGCGCCAGGAACTGGAAGTATCGCTGCGGTACGACGGTGCAACACCCGATATCATCGACGCCATCGCTGAGCGCACACTCGATCCGTGGACTGCAGCTGAACGGATCGTGAACGCGCGGTAGCCTGGTAGCAACCGAGCAAGGAAGTCACCGTGGAACTCGTCGAATACATCGTGGATGAAGCCGTCGCCCTGATCACCCTGAACCGGCCACCGGTGAACGCCCTCAACGCAGCGTTGATCGCCGACATCGGTGAAGCGATCGGGTTGGCGGAGGACCCGTCTGTGCGTGCTGTCGTGATCACCGGTGAGCCCCATTTCGCTGCCGGCGCCGACATCTCTGGTTTTCAGAAGGCGTTCGAAGAAGGGGAGAAGGACCGGCAAGCATCCGGTCTCACCGAGGTTGTCGCCAGGCTGGAGAACCTTGCCAAGCCGACGATCGCAGCAATCCACGGCTTCGCCCTCGGAGGCGGCCTCGAGCTCGCCATGGGAGCAGACTTCCGGTACCTGGGGGAGGGGGCGAAGGTGGGCCAACCCGAGATCCTGCTCGGGATCATCCCGGGTGCGGGGGGAACGCAGCGTCTTGCGAGGCTCGTCGGGCCGCAACGCTGCAAGGAACTGTGCATGTCGGGCCGCCACGTCCGGGCCGCAGAGGCGCTCGAGGTGGGCATTGCCGACAAGGTGGTTCCCGACGAGGAACTCCTCGAAGCAGCCCTCCAGGACGCCCGCGCCTTTGCCAAGGGGCCGACGCAGGCGTACGCAGCGGTGAAGCGGGCCGTCGGCAGGGGCTTCGATCGGCCCCTGGAGGAAGGTCTGGCAATCGAAGCGGAACAGTTCTCGAAGGTGTTCGTCTCGAACGATGCCCGTATCGGCGTTGCTGCGTTCCTGGCGAAGGAGAAGCCCGAGTTCACCGGTTCGTGAGCTGAAGCGAGAGAACCTTCGCCGGTAACCTCTCTGGGATGACTGTCCGCGTCCCCCCATGGATCCCGAGGCTGTTGCTTGCCGTCGGCGCCGTCGTGGTCTTCGTGTGGGTTCTGCTCGGCTGGCTCCATGCGAACTCGATCCGCGCCGAGTTCCTGATCCCACGCCCGTTACAGGATGGCTACTCGCTGGGCGTGATCTCGAACGAGGCCGGCCGTGTCGTTCTCCCCCGTACACCACAGAGTGACCGCGAGGGTATCTGGGGTCTCGAGACCGAGACGTCGTACGGGCAGGTATCGACGATCGTGCGGATCACACAAGATACGGTCGAACGGGGTATCCGCATGCTCGAGGGTTCCATCTCTCAGGGGGACGGTGCCCGCATGGACGTCGATGCGTACGCCGGTGACCCACTCGTGGCACACGGCCTCGGGTTCGACACCTTCGCCATCCCTGCCGACATCGGCCCCCACCCATACTGGTTCGTCGACGGCAGGCGACCGACCTGGGTGATCTTCGTTCACGGACGCGGGATCGACCGGCGCAGCGAAGCCCTTCGCATCATTCCGAGCCTCGTCGAGCAGGGGTTCCCTGTGGTCTCCATGACGTACCGCGGCGACCTCGACGCGACGCCGAGCGAATCGGGGATGCGCCTGTGGGGTCTCGACGAGTGGAGAGACCTCGAGGCTGCCGTCACCGTTGCGAAACGAAAGGGAGCGCGAGATGTCGTGATCATCGGATCGGGGTACGGCGCCAGCATCGTTTCGATGTTCCTCCATGAGTCGAACGCGATCGATGCGGTACGGGGTGTTGTGTACGACTCCCCGGTGCTCGACCTCGAGGGTGTCGTCGAGCGCTGGTCCAACGATCGGGGTGTCCCGGCGCCGGTCGCATGGCTTGGCCGGGGCCTGACCCGTATCCGCTTCGGCATGGATTGGGCGCTGCTCGACCAGTTGGGACGCACGGAGGAGTTCGACGTTCCCATGCTTCTCCTGATCGGCGGCGAAGATCCGGTGACACCGGTAGCGGAGTCCCTCGCGTTCGCCGATGGCCTTGGAGACATCGTGAGAGTCGAACGTTTCGAGCAGGGCGGCCACGCGGATCTGTGGAACATAGACAGCGAGCGTTACGAGAGGGTTCTCTCCGAGTTCCTTCTCGAGGTCGTGGGGCCGGAGTGACTGACACAGACAGGATCGACATCTACCTCGACCACGCTGCAACGACGACGCCGCGTCCGACTGCCCTGGCGGCGATGCGCCGAGCTGCAGAGACGATGCATGGCAACGCGTCGGGGATCCACGGCGCTGCACGCCGAGCCAGGAACGCCCTCGAAGAGGCCAGGGAACAGGCAGCGCACCTCATCGGGGCGACCAGGCCCGATGAGATCGTCTTCACCTCCGGTGGAACCGAGTCAGACAACCAGGCGATCATCGGAACTGCCCTCGCGTCGCGTCGTCGTCGCGTCGTCGTGTCGGCGATCGAGCACAAGGCAGTTCTCGAGTCGGCTCGATCGCTCGAGCGGTTCGGGTTCACCGTCGCGACGATCCCGGTCGACCAGCGTGGTGTCGTGGCCCCCGAATCGGTGAGCGCACTGGTCGGCCCCGATACTGCCGTTCTCTCCGTCATGGCTGCAAACAACGAGGTCGGGACGATCCAACCGATAGCCGAGATCGCCGAGGCGGTCCGATCTCTCGACCCCGACGTCTCGTTCCACACCGACGCCGTGCAGTTCTTCGTTGGATGCGATCTCGACGTCGCGGCGCTCGGTGTCGGCCTTGCCTCGCTCGCAGCGCACAAGTTCGGAGGACCCACCGGTATCGGTTTGCTGTACGTGGCAACGGGCACCCGGCTCGAGCCGCTCCTCGTGGGTGGGGGACAGGAGGCGGGACGCCGGCCGGGAACATCCAACGTTTCGGGTGCAGTGGGCATGGTCGCAGCAATGCAGGAGGTCGCGGCCGAGCGAGACCGATTCGGCGAGCGCATGAGGACCGAGCGCGACTCGTTCGAGACGACGCTCAGGACGGCAAACCCCAGCATCTCGGTGACGACCCGAGGTGCGGACCGTCTTGTGCACTTCTCACACGTTCGGGTTCCCGGCGTGTCTGCAGAGACCCTCCTGATCCGGCTCGACCAGGTCGGTGTGTTCGCAGCCGCCGGATCGTCGTGCCAATCGGGGGCCGTCGAGCCGAGCCATGTCCTGTCGGCGATGGGAATCCAAGACGATGCCGCTCGAGAGTACGTGCGATTCACGTTCGGATGGGACACAGAACCAGGCACCGGCAATCGGGCCGCACAGGTCGTCCTGGCCACGGTCGCGGATCTGGGATGAGAGCGCTCGTCGCCATGTCGGGAGGTGTCGATAGTTCAGTGGCTGCAGCGTTGATGCTGGAACAGGGATACGAAGTCGTTGGAGTGACGCTCAAGCAGTGGGAGGGTCCCGACGGAGCGATGCCTGTATCGGGGTGCTGCACGCTCTCGGACGCCGAGGATGCCCGCAGGGTTGCTGCACAACTCGACATTCCGTACTACGTCCTGGACTACGTCGAGCAGTTCACCGAAGCTGTTGTCGAACCGTTCGCTGCGCGGTATCTCGAGGGTCTCACACCGAACCCCTGCATCGAGTGCAACCGAAAGGTCAGATTCACCGCGCTCCTCGAACGAACTGAGGCGCTGGGATGCGATGTCCTCGTCACCGGGCACCATGCGAGGATCGAGAGCATCGAAGGCGTGTGGAAGCTCCGCAGAGCCGTCGACGGGACGAAGGACCAGTCGTACGTCCTTCACATGCTCGATCAGGCGGCACTGGCCCGGGTCCGGCTTCCGGTGGGGGAGATGACCAAGGTCGATGTGCGGGCCCACGCTCGGGATCTCGGGCTGAGGACGGCTTCAAAGCCGGACTCCCAGGACATCTGCTTCGTGACATCCGGCGACTACAGGGACTTCCTCAGAGACCGTTTCCCGGACATCGAGACCCGGGGTGATGTCCTCGACATGGGTGGGAACGTCATCGGGCACCACGACGGCACGGCGTCGTTCACGATCGGGCAGCGCAAGGGCCTCGGTGTTGCCGTCGGCGAGCCACGTTACGTCATCGATATTGCACCCCGTGACCAGACGATCACGATCGGAACGTACGAGGATCTCCTCGCCCGGGACTGTCTCGTCGAGGATCTGGTGTTCACGCACGAATCGATCTCCGACGGAGCGCGCGTCGATGTCAAGGTGCGGTACCGATCAGAGCCCATGCCGGCCACAGCTTACCGAATCGGCAACCGATGGCGGTTCACGTTCCTCGACCGACAGCCGAAACCGGCACCCGGCCAAACACTCGTGATGTACGACGGCGAGTACGTCCTGGGCGGCGGCACGATAGTTCAAGACGTGGCACGTACTTCGTAGTACACAGAGGACGCGCGGATAGCGAGTGGCAGGAACCTGGTGTACAGCTGACAGTTCACAGTCCGAAACCCGGGCTGATTCTGGATGCTTGTACTTCGGCGATAAGCGGTGAACGGTGAACGGTGTCATCCACATCAACTACCGTTCAGCGGACATGACCGATCACGATATCGACCCGGCGAGACGTCACGAGGAACTCCTCGATGAGCTTGCCGAGCACAACTACCGCTACTACGTCCTTGGTACCCCCGTCATCGATGACAACGCGTACGACCTCCTGTTCCGCGAACTGGCAGCCATCGAGGAGGAGCGCCCCGAACTCGCAGGGTCCGAGTCGCTGACTGCCAGAGTCGGCGCACCGCCCGATGAAGCCTTCGCTCCGGTCCGGCATCGTGAGCGCATGTTCTCCCTCGACAACGCCATGGATCTCGCAGAGCTCGAGGCGTGGCGTCAGCGGCTGGAATCCATGTTGGGGAGACCTCCGCTCGGGTTCTCGTGCGAACTGAAGATCGATGGCCTTGCCGTGTCCCTCACCTATGAGGATGGCCGCCTCACCCAGGGTGCGACTCGCGGCGATGGCGTCGTCGGTGAGGACATCACGGCGAACGTGCGCACGATCAAGTCGATACCGCTTCGCTTGCGTGGTGAACCCCCGACGGTGCTCGAAGTCCGCGGAGAGATCTACCTGCCGGTCTCGGAGTTCGAGGCGCTCAACGCTCGCCAGGCAGAAGCCGGGGAGCGGCCGTTCATCAATCCCCGAAACACGGCGGCGGGCTCGATACGTCAGAAGGACCCGGCCGTCACCGCGTCCCGCAACCTCGCGGTGTGGATCTATCAGCTCGGCTACGTCGAGGGAGGGCCCGAGTTCCCGACCCACACCGAGCAGATGCGGTGGCTCACCGATCTGGGGTTGCGGGTCAACCCGGCGAACGCGACCGTCGGAACGTTCGACGAGGTCCTGGCGTACGTCGAGGACGCAACCCAGCACAGACACGATCGGGACTACGAGACCGACGGCATCGTCATCAAGCTCGACTCCCTCGACGATCAGCGGACGGTGGGGTTCACTGCACGCTCGCCGCGGTGGGCCATCGCGTTCAAGCTGCCTCCGGAGGAGAAGACGACACTGCTGGAATCGATTGAGATCAACGTGGGACGAACAGGTGCCGTGACACCGTACGCGGTCATGGAACCGGTCTTCGTTGGAGGGGTCACGGTTGCCAACGCGACCCTTCACAACGAAGGGGAGGTCCACCGTAAGGACGTCAGGCCGGGCGATACCGTCATCGTGCGCAGAGCCGGCGACGTCATCCCCGAGGTCGTCGGCCCGGTTCTCGAGAAGCGTCCCGATGGATTACCCGAGTGGCACATGCCGGAGAACTGCCCGTTCTGTGGCAACCCGATCGTGCTCCCCGAGGGTCAGGCCAAGGCGAAGTGCACAGGTGGATACGCGTGCCCGAGCAGGCTCCGGGAGTACCTCTTCCACTTCGCAAGTCGCGGTGCCATGGACATCGAGGGTCTCGGCTACAAGACGGTCGATGCCCTCGTCGAGCGGGGACTGATCGACGATCCTGCGGACATCTATCGCCTGAGCGTCGAGGACCTTCTCGAGTTGGAGGGGTGGGGCGAGATATCGTCGGGCAATCTGATCGCCGCCATCGAGGCATCGAAAAGTCGGCCACTGGGCAAGCTCATCTTCGGACTCGGCATCGACCATGTCGGGAGCACCGTTGCCGCCCAACTCGCGAGACACTTCGGATCCCTCGAGGCACTCATGTCCGCGGATGCTGACGACATCGCTGCGATCGATGGGATCGGCCCTGAGATCGCGAGTTCCGTGGTGTCGTGGTTCTCTGATGGCGATAACGCGGAACTCGTGGCACGGCTCGCTTCAAGCGGTGTGTCGACGGTCGATGCGGTTGATCATGAAGGCGATCTACCCCAGGTGCTCGACGGTGTCACCGTCGTGGTCACAGGGTCGTTCGATGGCTACACCCGTGAGTCGGCGAAGGCCGCAGTCGAGGGTCGTGGCGGCAAGGTCACCGGTTCCGTGTCATCGAAGACCGACGTTGTGGTAGCAGGCGACAACGCCGGCGCAAAGCTGTCCAGGGCGGAGGCCCTCGGTGTTCCGATCCTCGACGAAGCGGGGTTCATCGATCTTCTCGAACGTGGCCGCGATGTGTTGCGTGATGATTGAGTCCGATCCATTGATCGAGCCGGATCCCTTCCCACCCGTACCGGGGAGGGGTATGTTAGATTCCAACGAGATCGGCCATCGAGCGAACACGGATTCTTAGAGGTTCTCCCGACGGTCGGCCACCGGCTCTATGAAGGAAGCGTGCGCTATGGATCGAACCCAGGCTGACGACCCAGCATCGGGCAGGACCGGGTCATGAGCGGGGCAAAGGCGTGGCTCATCGGGTTCGGAATCTTCGTCTACTTCACGATCACAACTGCGTGGTTGCCATCTACGCTGCTCAAAGGTCCACTTGCTGGAAGCAGTCGTGTCGTTCAGGATCTCGCCACGCTCATCGTGTGGGGATTCTTCCTTGGTGCCGGCATCCTGGCGCTTCGCAATGCACAGAAGCGCGGATTGATCTGATGCAGGAACTCGACTTCTTCGACAGCAACATCCCGTGCCTTGCGGCGTGTCCGGTCAACACGAACGCGGGCCTCTACGTTGCTGCGATCGCAGAAGGTGACGATGAGGGGGCGTACCTCGCGGCGAGACTGCCGAACCCGTTCGCTTCGGTGTGTGCCAGGGTCTGCGCAGCGCCGTGTGAGGACGCATGCCGCCGTGGAACGCTCGACGCTCCGATCGCGATACGGGCGCTCAAACGCTTCGTCACGGAGAAGTACGGTGTCGAAGCAGGTTCAGCGTCGCTCGTAGCCCAAGTTGCCACGGCACCGTCGGTGAATCGGCCCGAGAACATCGGGATCGTCGGTGGCGGTCCCTGCGGCCTTGCAGCTGCTCATGATCTGGCCAAGCTCGGGTACCAGGTCACGATCTACGAGGCCACCGACATCCTCGGAGGGATGATGGTGATGGGTATCCCCGAGTACCGGCTGCCTCGCGACCTCGTTGCCGCCGAGATTCAAACGATCATCGACATGGGAGTCGAGGTGCACTTCGACACCCAACTCGGCGTGAACGCGAACCTCGCCGAGATCAGAGAACGGCACGACGCCGTGCTCGTTGCGATCGGTGCAACCCTCGGACGGGGTCTGGACCTCGAGGGCCATGAAGCAGACGGAGTTCTGCGGGCCATCGAGTACCTCATCAACGCGAACCGGGGATTCGCCGTCGATATCGGCGAGCGGGTCGTCGTGATTGGTGGGGGCGACGTTGCCATGGACGCCGCACGTACAGCACTGAGAACAGAGGCGTACGAGGCGAAGGCAGACACACAGGACACCAATCGCTCAGTCATGACCGCAGCCCTCGACGCGGCAAGAACCGCCGCACGAGGTGGCGCTCGGCAGGTGACCGTCGTCTCGCTCGAGTCGAGAGACGAGATGCCTGCAGACGAGTTCGAACTCGAGGAAGCGATCCGGGAGGATATCGAGTTCATCCACCGGAGAGGTCCCGCCAGGATCCTGACGAAGGACGGTTCGGTGGTGGGCCTCGAGACGGTCGGTGTGAAGTCTGTGTTCGACGAAGATGGCCGTTTCTCACCGGTGTTCGACCCAGACGACGTCGCAACGATCGAGGTCGACACGGTGATCCTGGCAATCGGCCAGGCCGTCGACGTCGACGCGCTCGGTCCCGACGGACCCGAGATCACGCCGAGGAAAACGATCGGCGTCGGAACCGATGACCTGGCGACGTCTGTGCCGATGGTGTGGGCAGGAGGCGACGCAGCGCACGGTCCCCGCAGCTTGATCGACGCCATTGCCGATGGTAGGAAGGCAGCCTCCCAGATCCACCAGGCCTTCGGCGGTGCCGTCGAGGAACGGGTGAAGGGCCACATGGTCAAGCTGGATCAGTTCCATCGGTTCGACGATCGATACGACACGATCGAGCGGGTGAGCGTTCCGACGATCCCCACCGATCGCCGGATCGGCCTCACCGAGGTGGAGACGGGGTTCACCCCCGAGCAGGCCCGTTGCGAGGCACAACGATGTCTTCGGTGTTTCGCCAACATCCTGCTCGAAGCGGACAAATGTGTGCTGTGCGCACTGTGCGTCGACGTGTGTCCCGTCAATGTCATTTCGATCGTTCCGTCACAGGAGATCGATCCGGAGAGGGTGGGAACGACGGCACTCGTTCTCGACGAACGTGGATGTATCAGATGTGCCCTGTGTGTCGAGCGCTGTCCAACCAACGCGCTGTCGATGGGCATATGGTCCGGGGTGGGCGTGCCGACCGGCGTTTCGATGCCCATCAATCTCAAGATGCCGGTGGGAATGGGAGGCAACACATGAGCCTGATCGATTCGATCCGCGAGTCCACGATCGGGCGCTCGTTCTGGAGGGCGCCGAAACGTGTGACCGATCGGGACCGCGCCGTAGGGCACTGGAGCAACTTCCTTCTCCACATCTACCCGGTGAAGGTGAGGAGGCGGGAGGCGAGCTTCCGCTGGTCGTGGTTCCTCGGTGTGACGTCGGTGGTGCTGTTCGGCTCGCTCGTCGCGTCTGGCATCTACCTGATGTTCTTCTACGTTCCTTCGCCGGTGACTGCCTACGGGGACATCACCTTCCTCCAAACGAACGTGGCGTTCGGGCAGTACATCCGCAACATCCACCGCTGGTCGGCCCACCTCATGGTGCTTGCAGTCGCAGCGCACATGGCGAGGATGTTCTACCGCGGTGCCTACAAGCCGCCCCGTGAGTTCAACTGGGTGGTCGGTGTACTCCTCCTCGTCCTCACGCTGCTGCTGTCGTTCACCGGATACCTTCTGCCGTGGGACCAACTGGCGTACTGGGCAGTGACCGTGGGAACGTCGATGGCCGACTTCGTCCCGTTCATCGGTGACACCATCCGTGCGATGTTGATCGGCGGCACCGAGGTCGGTGCACAGACACTGGTTCGGTTCTACGTGTTGCACGTCGCCGTCTTGCCCGCAGCACTGATCGGGTTGCTGCTGCTCCACCTGTGGCGGTGGCGAAAGGACTCGATGCTCGACTTCGGAACCGGCCAGGCGACCTTCGCTCCGGTCGTTGCTGAGACGGTGCCTGCAGGTGACCAGCGCATCCTCGGCTATGTAGAGGGCTCACCGCCCGTAGGAGACCGCAAGGTGCCTGCCGAAGAGGACTCCGTCATGGTGTGGCCGCATCTCTTGATCCGCCACGCCGTTGCCGCGTTGACGGTGATGGTGTACGTGCTTCTCCTCGCTCTGGCTTTCAACGCACCGCTCGATGCGATGGCGAATCCAACGGTGACACCCAACCCCGAGAAGGCGCCGTGGTACTTCGCTGCGCTCCAAGAACTGCTGTTCCGGTTCCACCCGTTGGTTGCCGGCGTCCTCGTGCCCACGGCGATACTGGTGGGACTCATCGGTCTGCCGTACTTCGATCGGAACCCTGAAACTCGTATCAAGAAGCGGAAAGTCGCTGTGGCCACCTTCACGATCTTCATGGTCGTGTGGATCATCCTGACGATCATCGGATTCGCCTTCCGGGGACCCAACTGGGGATGGGTGTGGCCGTGGCAGGAATGGTATGGAAAGCTATGAGTGAAGAAGTACAACGCCGGAAGTTCCTCTCCCGAATGTGGAAGGGAGGGTTGGCGATCATGGCAGGTGCCGCTGCGTGGACGTCGTGGGACTTCCTCCAACCGGTTGCAGGCCAATCCGGCGGTCCGATCTCCACAGTTGCCCCGGATGCTGTCCCGACGGAGAGCGTTCTCGAGATTCCCGCGATGCGTGGTTATCTGACCGAGACCGAGGGAACCGTCGTCCCTCTGTACTGGAAGTGCCCGCACCTCGGATGCAAGGTGCCGTGGTGTGAGAGCTCGGGACAGTTCGAGTGCCCGTGCCACGGTTCTGTGTTCAACCGGATCGGTGAGTATCGCAGAGGCCCTGCGCCGAGGGGGATGGACAAGTACGAGTTCGAGGTCGTCGACGGCATCATCGTTCCCGACACGTCCAAGATCGTGCGCGGTGCACCAGCCGGAACCGCCGAGACGATCGACGAGCCGCCCCGCGGCCCCGAATGTATCGACCCGACACTGGAGTAGACGCCGAGCATGCCAACGAATGGAAACGGCCTCGAGAGCCGCACGAATCGATGGATGATCGCAGGCCTCGTACTGATGCTGATCGGCGTACTTGCGTTCCCGATCTACCGCGTCTACGAGCCGATCCAACGAGCAGACGCTGCCGAGCAGACACAGAACAACCTGGCACTTGCGGGTGAGAGCCTGTGGAGCTCCACGTGCGCGTCGTGCCACGGGGCGTACGGCCAGGGCGTTGATGCACCTGCGCTGAACTCGGTCCAGTTCCTCTCGATCGCCTCCAATGAGCAGATCCTCTCGATCGCCAGCTCAGGCGTTCCGGGAACTGAGATGTCGGCGTACGGACAACAGTTCGGTGGGCCGCTGACACAGGAGCAGCTCATCTCCGTTGTTGCGTGTATCCGGTCGTGGGAAGACACTGCGCCCGACCGGCCCGATTGGAGGGACATGTTGACAGCCGACGCTGGCGGTCATGACGAAGCCCCCGCGGATGGTGGTCATGACGAAGCCCCGCCTGCCAGCGACCACGACGCCGACGGTGCCGACGACCACGACGAGGTTGCCTCGAGCGACGGGCCACCTGCCTGTGGCCCGAACTACGACATCGCAGCCTTCGAGGACCACGACGCCGACGGTACGGCAGATCACGACGAGGCACCTGCCCAGGATGGCGACCACGCCGAAGACGGCGATCCAGACGGCGACGGCCACGACGAGGGCTGAGGTCGACTGAATCCGATCAGGCGCAGTAAACGGTGCGTCCGCTCTCGGGAGCGAGTGCCGTCGCCTCGTCCGTGTAGCTTCGAGCCTTCGTGGAACTCATCGACTGACTAGAGGGCAGTAGCTCTGATCACGACGTGACCAGTGGTGAGATCGTCTGTGAGGGTGACAGCTCCTGCCAGAGAGTGGCTGTG
>VAPL010628876.1_pt1 | contig 19370 bp, 13 predicted proteins | sample 3395061 | NCBI WGS metagenome assembly VAPL01 (sample SAMN08290444, study PRJNA428436) | hydrothermal vent metagenome | isolation source: Deep-sea hydrothermal vent chimney 2 | place: Pacific Ocean: Juan De Fuca Ridge | depth 2182 m m | reverse complement strand
GTATAAAGCAATCGCACCACCAAAAATACAATACATGGCACTCAAGCAGGGAGATCCTCTTATACTAACGAGGTATAGATGTGCAACTTTGCTATCGACTTAACCAATTCGGTAAGCTAAAAATACCCATAGACGCATTGAATCATCTGGTGGGCTGCTTATAATAATAACAAACCGATACGTTCACCGCTTGGCGCTGGTAAGCGACACAAGGTCGTTATCCAGCAGGCGACTTTGAGTGGCGTATACAAAATTCGATACCATGACAATACTGAGTAGCAAAATATAAAATAACTCAACTTGTTTAATTGATAAACTTCTTTTTAAAATAAGGTAACATGAGGCATTGATGATATCTAAATCAAACAACAAACACCCAGTCTAAAAACTAAGCAATAATATTAAAGCCAACAGGCGTATTGTGCGTTTAACTAAAGCGCCCATGCATTCCATTAAAACTTTAGGATGACAACGTTTTTGCAAACACAAGCCTCTATCTCATCGCCCTATAAATTAAGCACTTCCATCAACGTAGTGCTGCTCGTGATTTTTGCTTTTCAAAATGCCAACGCGCAAGATCCATGCAACGATCCCCCTCAAAAACGCGTCAATTGGTCAGGCTGTGACAAGCAAAATGCGGCACTGGAAGGTGCAAACTTACGTGAAGCCGTGCTAGCCGGTGCCAATCTAAGCCATGCCAATCTGGAAAAAGCCAATTTAAACGAGGCTGATTTGGGTTTTGCCAATTTATCCAATGTCAATCTGGCAAAAAGTAAAGCGAAATCCATACGCCTGGTAAACGCTAATCTGGAAAAAGCGAACTTAAACCAAGCCCGCTTCAGCCATGCACAACTCGATCGAGCTAACTTAAAACAGGCCCAGTTAATTGGCACCCAGTTGAATGGTAGCCATTTATACGATGCGAATTTAGAACAGGCTAATCTTTCTCAAGCCAATCTTAACCAGGCGAATTTGGAACAAGCCAATCTCACACAAGCCAATCTCAAAGACAGCAATCTAGCGGAAGCCATCTTCAGTCATGCGAATCTCGAGGAGGCCAATTTACAACGCGCCAATCTTTCCAAAGCAAAACTCAACAATGCCAACCTCGTCGATGCCAACTTCAATGGTGCAAACTTGACAGGCGCGGACTTAAGTAATGCCGATATTACCGGGGCAACGTTTCAGAATGCCATTTTGGATTACACGCTCTGGACCAATCGAAAAAGGTGTCGGCCGGGTTCTGTTGGTCAGTGTAAATAGACTAAGGTTTGCTGGCCGTTTGTAACCGATAACTCTGAGCATTAGATAGCCATTGACTCATGGCGATGAGTGGTTGCAAACCGGCACGCACGACAGCACGTAAGATCGGATGACTTCGCAAATAGTCCGCCAAAGGTGGACTATACTGGTAATACCAATCGACCAACTGATTACCGACAGAATTCGGTAATAAATAATCGTCCCGAAACGCCCGTAAATAGCGCACTTCCGGCGCCATCCCGCTACCATAGGCCGCGGTGGCAATAAAACAACGAGGATCATTATCTTTAATAACCAAACTTGATGTTTTTGTGATTGGGTTATTTATTCCTGCATTTATTTCTGCCCAATGAATCTGTAACTCCACTAACAAATTTTCATCGTTCTCTGCTTTGTTGTCATCAACAATGGGAATCGAAAAAAACTGTTCCGCATCGCTCCCCTGAGACCAAACCAAAGTACCACTGACAGGCTGGTAGTCACTATTTTCCTGAGCGGTTTGAGAGAATGTTTGATAATCAACACGCAGTGTGCCCTGACTCCCCTCTTGCCGGATTAATGATATTCGAGCAACCGCTTGCCCCTCTGTCACCTGAAGACTTGCCTGCTTAAACAACACCGCCCCGCTAAGCGACCTATCATCATCGCCAATCACAATCTGCATGGCATTTAAATCACCGATTGTAGCCCCGCCTTGCGGATTCGCTAAATACAGAAAGAATGACTCATCTTGCTCTGCTAGAGTATCGTTCACGATAGGAATGTTAATTTGCTTAGGTGACGAATCCTCCGCCGGCCATTGCACTTGCTCAGTCACAAACACATAATCATTCGTCTGCGCGGAACCCGCTTGTAAAACAACATCAACCGCGACATCATTCGCAAAGCCTGCCATTCGTTGCAGAGAAATTCTGACTTCACTCGCTGACTCTTGAACACGTACTTGCGACTCAGAAAATTGCAGTTGCCCAGGAGAAACCACCGAAATTTTAACCGTATGTATGGTTTGCAAACTCGACAACAAACTATCAAATCCAATAAAGCGCACTCGATACTCACCTAATTCATGGGTTCCATCCCAGAAAAATCCCCCGGTTTGTTGATCAAAGACGGCATGCTCGGGTAAAATATCTGCGATGATACGCACTTGCGTCTGGTTAGCATCTGACACTTCAACATTAAAAGATAAGGCCTCACCTTGCGTCACAACAAACGTCTCAGGCAATAAAAAACGAGGCGCCACATTGATAACATCAACCTGCACAACCCCTAGGCTTTGAGTACCATCACTATAATCAGCGATCACTTGGAAAATCAGGAGGCCAGGTTTTTCTGAGGCTAAAAAGGTTACTGCACCACTTGGCAATGTCTTTAGTTCAGCCTGCACGCCGACCAATTGCTTCCATTGGTAGGCGCTCACCTTGGCAACTTGCGCATCTGCCAGAAAACTAGATAAATTAACAAATTCACCAGGCAATACCGATCCCTCTTTGCCCCTTAACGATGATACATGCTCATTTACCACAATGGATGTTAAATGATAAGCAGATAACCCCGCCGAATCCGTGACAGTTAACTCAAATACCAAAACACTGGCCATGGATGGCACTTGAAAATTAACAAGCGCTTGCGTCGCATCCGTTAATATAACCGGCTCACCTGCGATTTGCCGCCATTGATAAGCCACAATTTCATTTTCTAAATCATAACTATCTGCCCCACTCAACAAAACCCGTTGACCAACCGTCACCCACAAGCTTTCGCTCAGCACAGTAATCGGTGGGCGATTCATGTTAACAGTGACAATATCCGTCGATGAAAAACCTAAATTATCCACAACAGTTAGCTCAAACACCAATGTTTCAATGTCATCGGGTGCCACAAAACGTGCCATAACTAAACGAGCATCAATGATTTTAACCGGCCTTCCTGATCGCTGTCTCCAACGATAGCTTTGTATTGCACCATCGCTGTCAGCACTTTCGCTGCCATCTAAATAAACCGTATTTTTCGCATTCACCAACTGATCAGTACCCGCCCTGGCGATGGGTTTTTCATTAACATAGACTGTCATGCTGTCTTCACTAAATAAATTCCCTTCATCTTCAACACGCAATGTAAACTCAATCGCACCGGGCAATGATGGGGCAACAAACTCCGCGGTTTCTGTCAATGAATAATCAATCATCACCGTATTGCCGGATGATTGCCGCCAATGATATTGTTTGATGGCCAGGTCGTCAGTACTGTTTGAACCATCCAAGACAATCAAGGATTTTGGTAATACCACTTGATCACCACCAGCATTAGCCATCGGGGGCATATTGATTTCGACATGAATGTCAGTCGACGACAATGCCTTTTTATCATCGTTAGCCGTGAATCTAAAACCAAGACGTTGTGGCAATTCCGGGGCGACAAAATAAACAGATTTCTCAATACTACGTTCATTCAAAGTTTCATTCTCAGCGCCAAAACTCCCATCATCTTCAAGCAATGATACTTGCTCTCCTGAAATCTGAGACCACCAAAGTTCATTCACTTGACCGTCAACATCGTATGCACTCCCTTGTAACAGCACCCTATCCCCGCCATTGACTCGCTGTGCACTCGTCACTGAAACCATCGGTGGCCTGTTATTGCCTGCCATCATGAGCGCCTTAGCGGCATCAATAATACCTGCACCACACCTTAATTTGTCACAATCTCTAATCGTGCCTACCGGAAAATCACGTGCTGTTTCCTCAATGATTCGCCGCACATCATTGAGTGATAAAAGTGGGTTCACCGAAAGCATTAATGAGATAACACCAGCCACATGAGGCGCAGCCATACTGGTTCCCATCAGACTTTGATAACTTTGTGTTTCCGCGAGTGTATCGCCACGGTTAAACGTGGACATAATACCCTTAGACCAATTTCCACCAGGGGCGGCGACAGTAATTTTTTCTCCAATATTGCTGTAATAGGCCTGCGCTCCTGACGCGGTGACAGCGGCCACAGAAATAACATACTGACAATTAGCCGGTGTACTTTGTGCGACATTACCGCTTTCATTGCCGGCGGCAACCACCACAATCGCACCTAACTGCACCGCCTCATTAATCGCTTGTTGTTCCATATATCCACAATTGCCCACTCCACCTAAACTCAGATTAATCACCTTAGCTGGCGTCACCGTATTAGGTATATTGCTAATGTCTGCTCCGGCAGCCCAACGGATGCTATCTGCAATATCAGACATGTAGCCACCGCACTTACCCATTGCTCGAATGGACATGATTTTAGCCTTCCAATTAACACCAGCCACTCCGATGCCATTATTACTGACGGCACCAAGCGTTCCTGCGACATGAGTCCCATGCCATGTGCTACGACTGGCCGAAGAACCCTGATAACACGCATCTTGCTCAGTCCAATCTCCCACATCTGTTGGATCGTTATCACGCCCATTTCCATCAGCACCAATACGCGTCGAGGAAATCATGTCATAACCTGATACCATACGTTCGGTTAAATCAGAATGCGGCAATATGCCGGTATCAATGACGGCAATCACCATATTTTCACTGCCTGTGCTAATGTTCCAAGCCATGGGTAGATTGATTCCACCAATCACTTGAGTGTTATCATGATAATGCCATTGGTTTTGATAATATTCATCATTTGGGGTTAATTTGGGAAGAACAATACGGTCTGGCTCCGCATATTCAATTAACCCATCTTCGCTCAGCTGTTGAGTCATCGCATAAACAGTCTGCAAATCCATCATCTCGGGTAACTCAAACACATGCATTTCATTACCAGTGAGGGCTAATTTTTTGAGCGTTAAACCTAGTTTGTAACTCAACCGCTGTTCAATCGTTTGATCAATCCCCTTTTGGCGCACAGACGACTTAAATTTTATAATGAACCGATCGGTTTGTTGTAATATTTCATTATTTTTAACCTCATTCGCCATTGCGCCCTCAACGGATACCACAACAGCCACTAAGATCCCAATCCATAATAAATACGATTTTATCGGCAAGCGATGCAACGCATACCACAATCGAGTGATAATCGAATAAAAACTAAGTCGGGGTATTACTAACATAAAGGCAGAAATAACATTTCTATTGAAATGTCATTAGATGAATTGTTTTATCTGAAAAAAAATAAAACACAACGATATCAAATACAGGATCAACCAACATCTTTTCGGTATTCAACGACTTTCCCTGCCAAAACTAACTGTTCAAGTTCCTGTTGAGAAACCGGGGGACACAAAAAACATCCTTGCGCAAAATCACATCCCCAACTATTTAAGATTGTCCAACATTCAGCAGATGCAACCCCTTCGGCAATCACTTTGAGTCCTAAGTTATGTGCAAGCGTTATGATCGAATGAACAATGATTGAATCATTTTCATCATTGACCATATCAAGAATAAAAGATTTATCGATATTTAGTTCATTCACTGGAAATTTTTTTAAATAGGCTAACGATGAAAAACCCGTTCCAAAACCATCGACTGCCAAATTGACATCCATCGTACTAAGTAACGATAATACTTCAATCGTTCGTGCAGGATTATGCATTATCGAATTTTCGGTAATCTCGAATGTCAAACAATTAGCATTGACATGATAACGCGCAAGCGCTTCTTTCAAGCGTGTGACAAACACAACATCTTGTAAGTTGCACATCGATAAATTGATGGCCAGATTGATACTGATACCTTTCGCCAACCATAATGAAAGTTGTTGTAACGCGTTATCCAATACCCAGTAGAATAATACATTGGTCAATCCATTTTTCTCAGCAATTTGGATAATTTGCTCCGGAGGTATTTCTCCAAAAACGGGATGTTGCCAACGTAATAAAACTTCAGCACCTTGGATTTCATTGAGTTTTAACAAATATTTTGGCTGAAAGTACAAGACAAGCTGATGGTTTTTTATTGCCTCCCGCAAATCATTAGTCAGGGCTAAACGACCCACACTGTTTTCATCTTGCTGTGCGTCATAAACGGCATAACCTCGCTTTTGCCGCTTTGCAATATACATAGCAACATCCGCATTTTTTACTAAATTTTGAGCCTCTGTCGCATGATCTGGATAACTAGCAATACCAATACTCGCTCCCACATAGAAATGTACATTATCTACTTGAAATTGCTCTTCTAATATAGTGATTATTTTCATTGCAATCTGCATGGCTTGGGCTTGATCGGTATCGGCTAACAGTATCGCAAATTCATCGCCACCTAAGCGAGCCACGGTATCGGCTTGCCTCAAGCTATCCAATAAGCGTGCGGCGACCTGTTTTAATAGACTGTCTCCCACATGATGCCCCAAAGTATCATTGACTTCTTTAAAGCGATCCAAGTCCATCATCATTATTGTTAGCGCTTTACCAGACCGTTTAGATAAATTCAATGCATTTTCTAAACGGTCCCAAAGCAACATCCGATTAGGTAATCCCGTTAGCCCATCATGCAATGCCTGATACTCTAAAGCCAACTGCCTGCTCTGTACCTGATCACGCATATGTAAAAACGCATCAACTAAATTCCGGGCTTCCTTAGTCCTCGGAATCGGTAACTGAATATTAGTGTTGTCAATCCCGGAGATTAATGCCTCAGTCACTTTAGCAATGGGCCTAAGCACTGATCGTTCTAAGGAAAAAACCCCCATAATGATAAACAAACAAGAAAAACCAGCCATGCCCCAGAGTACACGCGTTTGATTTTCCGAAATGCGAGATAAAGATTCTAAGTCATTCATTGCCGATGCTTCAATTTGCTGATCAAAAGCTAATAAATGCTCCCATATCTCTTTTAACAAAGGGTTGATTTTATTATCAAACTGATAGGAAATACGCCGACGCGGGTTGATCAGATCGTTAATTTCACGCTCCAATTCAACAATGAACCGAGGAATGGCATTGACTATATTTCGTAATTCGCTAGAGGTAACCCGTGAATGACTCGCTAAGGCATTGCTCAAAGAAAGTGCCGTATTCATTGCGCGAGGGATAACGGTAGGAAGTGGTGTATTGGAAGGCTTCAATAAAAAAGCATTCAAGCCATTGCGTACTTGCCATATTTGGTCGCGGATATTGCCACTTTTCACAAGCAACTGATATCGCACACCGATATTCACTGTCGACAAGTACCGCACATCACTGACTTCTTTGTGCAAAAACCAGGTGCTAAATATGACAAAAACGAGTAATGCAGCGGCAACAGCAAAATATCGTCCACGGAGACTATCTAATCGCAATCGATTGTTATTCATCAACGTATTCTATTATCTGCCAGCACCATCGCATGTTGATCCCTTTGTTTTTCTCCAAGAGTGCAATAAGGAATGGACACGCAATAACTTCCCATTCCTAACCCAAGTCACATGTCGACATGGCGTAAGAAACTCTTAACCCACAGGTTATCGGTCAAGACTATTTTTTACTTAAAGATCGTTTAATATTTTATTGGAAAATCAAATGATTAGTCATGGGAAGGGTGCGCCTAAGAATGAAATCGAGACCCGCTTCACCCAAGCGGGCAATACCAGTAGCGATTGTTAGGAATGACCACGATTTTGATGATTGTGTGATGATGGATTATTCAATAACTGACTGAGCGATGAGCAGTGAAACAAAATAAAGGATAGGCACGGCACCTAATACGCGCCGATTCATCCTCCCTCGGAGGACAACATGATCGCTTGATCAATAATACGTTGATTTTTTTCTCGCAATTGAACATCACTCTGTACATATTGATTTGACCGAACGGCCATTTGTTTAGCCTGCGCATAATTCCTTTCCGCTAGTTTAACACGCGCTAACTTATACCACAGCAATGGGTTTTTAGGGTCAATGCGTAAAGCACGTTCCAGCAAAGACGTTGCATCAGCATAATTCTCGTTGTTAAGTGAGCCATTAATCCTGGTCAACATTTTTTGAATCACTGGCGATATTTGCTGGCGCGTTGTCGATTTTAATACATTTGGCATCATCACCTCAGTCGGTGTGTGTGACTTCTTTTTTTCTTTAATGTCATCAAGCCTTTCGTGTTGAGGCGGTGGGATCACCGTAGATTCCGCAGGCACGGTTGGCTTAGCTGACTTAATCGGTGATACCGTACATCCACTGGCGAATACAACGAGGAACAATAAAACAATCAACCTGAATACCGGCATAACAATCACCTACAGTAATCAATCAAAATTTGGCTAAAACACGAATAGACATGTCATCACGTCAGACTTGCTACGGGTATGATGCACACGATGCGAACTCACTCGGTCCAGAGTTTTTAATAAAGGGTAATACCACCACCATCTGGCATTCATCTCCGCCAAGCAAACCCGAGTCGCCTTCAATTTTCTTATACGTAATATTAGAAGGTCGAACTAATTCTAAGGGGCTTGGCGATAACTTAGCAAATATACTTCCCCAGATAGTCAATGCTCCGCTAGCACCGGTCAAATCGACATTGTTGTTATCATCCGACCCCATCCACACTACCGCCACACGATCACCGCTAAAACCCGCAAACCAACTATCCTTCATATCATTACTTGTACCTGTTTTACCGGCAATATTCAATGTTTTCGGCAGCCATTGAGACAAAGATCGCGCCGTGCCATATTGTACGACATGCTGCAATGCAATATTCAATAAGAAAATCGATTCAGCATCGAACTTTTGTTCCACACTTAAAGGATATCGTTGTAAGGTGTTCCCCTGCGCTGTGGTCACCGCTCGAATGGATCGGAGTGGCGTTTGAAAACCTTCCGACGCAAATGTTTGGTACATTTGAGATAATTCAAGCAACGTTAACTCAATAGCACCTAGCAATAAAGAAGGATACGCTTCCACTGGCTGACTAATACCTAGATCTTCTAAGGTATCGATGATTTTATCTAAACCAACTTGCATACCTAAATTCACCGTCGGAATATTTCTCGATTGGGCCAACGCATTATATAACAATATTTCACCTTGATATTTTTTATCATGATTATGGGGCGACCATACGCTCCCACGGCTCCCAGTGATGGAAATCGGTTTGTCTTCAAGTAAGGTAGCTAAATGATAATGCTCTGAATCATGCAATGCCGTCAGATAAACCACCGGCTTAATCAGCGACCCGATCGGTCTGCGTGCATCAAGTGCCCGGTTAAATCCCGCATATTTAGGGCTGCGCCCCCCGATCAAGGTGACAATTTCTCCACTCGCACTGTCACTGATAATAACCGCGGCCTGTAATGTACCTGACTTCAATTTCGTTTTTTTCTCTAAGGCATTAACGCGGCTAACTACGCTTTTTTCGGCCACACGTTGACTGATAAGATCAAGTGTCGTAAAAATGCGCAAACCACCGGATGTCAGATCGCTTGCCCGATAATCATTGACGAGCTGTCTTTTCACCAAATCAAGAAAAGCAGGATACGGGGTTTTCCCTTGCGGTTTATCTTGTAGAATTTTTAGCGGTGTTTGCTTTAAATTTTTAGCTTTTTGCTTATTTAATAAATTCGCTTGTAGCAATACATCCAACACCACATCGCGCCGTTGTTTTGCCCGATCGGCATGTTTACGAGGATTCAAAGCCGAGGGTCCTTGAATCATCCCCACCAATAACGCGGTCTCATCAATCGATAAGCTACCCAGCGGTTTAGCAAAATAAAAATAACTGGCTAGTCCAAATCCATGAATCGCAATACTGCCATCTTGCCCTAAATAGGTTTCATTAATATAGAGTTCGAGGATTTGTCTTTTGGTATAGTGCAGCTCCACCAGTAAGGCCATAATGGCTTCGTTTATTTTTCTCACCAATGAGCGCTCTTGGGTAAGAAATAGGTTTTTTACGAGTTGCTGGGTAATGGTGCTTCCTCCTTGCACCGTTCGTCCCGCTTGAATATTCGCGAGCAATGCGCGCAGTATGGACTTAAATTGTAAACCATGGTGCTGATAAAAATGGCGATCTTCTACCGCAAGCAGAATTTCAATCAATGTCGGCGGTACATCCGCTAATGCAACCAACACCCTGTCTTTTTTACTGGTTGGATACAAGCCACCGATATAAATCGGCTCTAGACGCACTATATCAAGCTCTTCTCGGGTCTCGGCATTCACCAATTGGGTAATCATGCCCTTGGCAAAACGAAGCTCAATTTTCCGAGCGTCAACACGACCGTCCCAAAAATCAAAGGCTCGTACATGAATGCGAAACCGATTTTTTTGTTGATAAAACGATCCTTCTCGAGCAATCGTTCGTTGCGGCTGGTAACCTAACTGACGTAATTCTTCAATCAGTTGTGCCATACTCAGCGATCTACCCATAAATAATTCTTGCGGACGCGCAAAAACCCGAGACGGTGCAGACCAACTTTTATTGTCTAGCTCTTGCTTAATTTGTACATCAAGATAAAAAACATAAACCATTAATAAAAGGCTGCTGAAAAAAACCGCTTGCACAAACAATCCCCATGGAAAACGCCAGTGTCGTTGAGATTGAGTTTTTTTCCGAGTCGCTTTTTTTGTTATTTTTTTTGTTTTCTTAACAACCATGTAAGATTAAAAATGATTCATTAACTAAAAATGGCTGATACAGCTCGCCCCACACTTTCAACAAAATTTTAACACAATGCAGCGCATTATATTCAGTCTTCATCACAAACCAACGCACAAGCATCAAACCTGCCTGGCTTCTAGTCCACAAGCAAGATCCCAACCTTGTATCTACTTAGTGAAAGTTTCGCTTAATTTTTAACCGCAGATAGCAGATTAGACGTTATCGATAAAATTCACTTTCTCCTCACCGTCAAAACCGATATCATGAACTCAATCAACAAGTTTATTTCAACAAAAGGAATCATAAATGACGGGCAAACACCAAATTCTAGGGGTATTTATTTTTTGTTTGATCGTAATGTCAGGTCCGAGCATGGCGGCAGATAACCTACCCAAAGTCAAATTACAGACAAACATGGGGGATATTATTATTGAGCTATACTCAGATAAAGCGCCCAACAGCGTTAACAATTTTTTATCCTATGTAAAAAGTGGCTTTTACGATGGCACCATTTTCCACCGCGTAATTTCTAATTTTATGATCCAAGGCGGAGGATTCAGCCAAGATTATAAAAAGAAAGACACCCGGGGGCCGATTAAAAATGAAGCAGATAATGGTTTGTCCAATAAGCAAGGCACCATTGCGATGGCCCGCACATCAGACCCTCATTCCGCTACCGCCCAATTTTTCATTAATGTGGTCGACAATTCATTTTTGAATTTTCGCTCGAAAACATCACAAGGTTGGGGATATACCGTCTTTGGGAAAGTCATTCAAGGGATGGATGTCGCCGACGAAATGCGAAAGACCCCAACAGGTGCTGGCGGTCAATTTCGACAAGATGTTCCGAAAACCCCGATCATTATCGAAAAAGCAAGCATTATTGAAGGCAACTAAGCCTAGTCTGCCGTGTTATTATAGTTGATCGCTAAGTAGTTTTAGGGGTTTTGGATTAATCAACAAATCTACTTAGCGGATAGAGATTTTGACATCCTTCTATCAGCGAAACTCGTATGCCGACTTTATTTATTTCTGACCTACATTTATCTGAAAAAACACCGGTGTTAGCTCGCCATTTCATCAAACTACTGTCAGACCAAGCCGAACAATGTGAGTCCGTATATATTCTAGGTGATCTATTCGAAGTCTGGTTAGGTGATGATGCCATGACCGCATCGCATCATGCCATACTCACAGCCATCCAGCAATTAACCGATCATGGTAGCTCTGTGTATTTTATGCATGGTAATCGTGATTTTCTGATTGGCGATCGCTTTGCAGCCCTGACGGGCTGTCAATTATTAACAGAAACCTCCGTCATTGATTTATACGGCGTAACGACCTTGCTCATGCATGGGGATCAATTATGCACTGACGACCTTGATTATCAAGCCTTTCGCCAACAGGTACGGCACCCATCATGGCAAGCTCAGTTTTTAAAAAAATCCCTTGATGAGCGTATACATTTAGCTCAAGCGGCACGGGCCGAAAGTCATAAAGAAACCCGTCAAAAACCCAATGACATTATGGATGCGAATCAAGACGCAATAATAAACGCTTTTAAGGCCCATCACGTCAACCAACTGATACATGGACATACGCATCGGCCTAATGTCCATTATTATGATATCAACGGTAAAAAAAATAGGCGCATCGTGCTCGGTGACTGGCGCAACCAAGCCAGTACTTTACTGGTCGAACCACATCATTTTACCCTGAACGACGAACGTGTTCAGATCAACGCTGCAAGCTTAATGGAGTAAAAATCAACCTGAAAGGGTTGTATTTAATAACGATACCGATGAAAGTAAGTGCATTTGGTCTCACGGATGTGGGCTGTCGACGCAAAAATAATGAAGATGCTTTTCTCGTCAGAGAAGACCTCAACTTATATATCGTCGCAGATGGTATCGGTGGGGCGGCGGCGGGAGAAATCGCCAGTGAGATTTTCACTAACAGCGGAGAAAAAGAGTTTGAAGCAGACTCAGGCTGGAATCAAGATTATGGCATGCGACTGACCCGCTGCTTCAAGAATGCCAACCAAGCGATTTTAGACCACACTCAACAACACTCAGAAACGCGTGGCATGGGCTGTACTGCCGAAGCACTGACCTTTCATGATGATCATTATTTCATCGGCCATGTGGGAGACAGCCGCACTTATTTATTGCGTAATAATACCATCCAGCAACTTACCAAAGACCATTCCTTTATTCAAGAGCAATTAGACCTCGGCTTAGTTACTGAAGAAGAAGCAGCAACCCACTGGCTACGCAATGCGATCTATCGGGCACTGGGACATAGGGACGATGTGGAAGTCGATTTAATTTCTGATCGCCTGCAGGATGGAGATCGCTTTTTACTGTGCTCTGATGGCCTCACTGATATGCTTGAGGATCACCGTATTCTAGAAATTTCCACCACGAAAATGCCATTAGCCTGGCGCGTCCAAAAGCTCATTAGCGAAGCCAAAGAAAACGGAGGCATTGACAATATCACCGTGGTGATTTGTGATATCACGATTGAGCCACCTCGCAACCTACTTTCTTCAATTAAAAAAAAACTACTAAAATCCTCACAAAATTAAAACTCAACTGACAATCCAATGCGTGCATTATTAGCGATATAGCTTAACTCCATGCCCAAAGTACCGACTTGAAACATGCGTCGATATTTTGACGGCAACAGACGGGCAATACCGGTGTGCAATAATGCCGTCGTAAAAAAATAAGTATTCACCCAATCTTTACTCGGGCACCGACCAATCACCGGATTAGTTTCGTAGTATCCCCCAGATTCACATTGACTAGCAATGTCTCGCGTTTGCCCCCAATCAGCAATATGTGTTGCTAAATACGCCGTTTGCCAAATACTGTCTTTTTCACTCCAAGCAAATGAAGTGTTACTCATAAAAATGAACAAAAATATACCTAAGTGTTTCGTAATACTTTTCATCGCCGTTTGCCATAAGCTCAATTTTTATCTTGACTTGCTTATGTTTTCGATGAATGAATAATTAACTTAAATTAAATGCGTGATTTAGATCGCAAAATTGACATATCCTTTTTATTGCTATCGGTAGCGACGTTGGCCAACCTAGTGGTAGAAAGTCACTAAGAAAACTGATTTCACAGATTTTTTTCTGAAAAAAATACATTCTAAATCAATGAGAAATAGATCGGTCATCTATTTTTTGACAACATTTCCCAACAACGGATGGGCGAATGCTATGGCATATCAACAAAGCTTAATGTCATTAGCAATGATTGATTAACTGCCTTGCATGTGCAATTATCAATCAAATAAGAGCCGAAAGCATGCGTATTTGCTCTTGCCAAAACAATAAGGCTTGCAGTTAATTCACACAGGAAACGTCAGTAAGCTAATAAAGCGCATGAATCTTGCTAACAATCAAAATCTAATGGAGAACGCAGTAAAAGTTAACTTCAGACAATGATGCTAATGTGCTCTAACATTAAATTAGCTCTTCCAAGCCATCACTAAAAGGCAAAAAAGATGATAACATCTGCTAAAAAGTTACCCAAAAATCATCTCCGGCACCGCTTTTATATTATGGTACTTTTCCAACTCATGCTGCTATTTTGCTATGCAGCAGGACAATCCTTAAAGGCAGCAACGATACTCTCCGCCACCAGCTCTCAAGACCAAATACCGACGCACATGTTAGCGGGTCAACGCTACCAGATATCGCTCACTCTAGAAAATAGAAGCTCGGCCACATGGAGTCTGAGCAATGGGTACACACTCACATTTGCCAAAGGTAAACGACCCATTTGGGGAATCAACCAAGTCAATCTAAAAGCGAATGAAAAAGTCCCACCAGGTGCCAGTAAAATTTTTCAATTCAGTATAAAAGCTCCGTCAACCCCTGGGCTGTACGACTTTCAATGGCAAATGACCAAAAATGGTACATCGCTTGGAGAACCAACTAAAAACTTAAGCATCGTTGTCGAAACTCCGAATACTCGTGTTAAATTTATATCTCAAGTGGTACCCACGAATATGAAAGCAGGAAAATCATATACCGCTTTCATTCAATACAGAAATTTGGGCAATACCATCTGGAGCAAAGCCAATAACCATCAGTTAGGCGCACGGGCAACAAATAAACTTTGGGGAATATCAAGCATACCTTTAACAGCTAACAGCTTTGTTGCTGAAGGAGAAATTGCCACTTTCCGGTTTACTGTTGTCGCCCCAGCTAAAGCAGGCACTTATGATTTTCGTTGGCAAATGAAACGAGGCAGCAATCGCTGGTTCGGGGAACCTACACCCAACCTACGCATTAAAGTTGAGGCACAAAATAATGTCACCGCTTCGGAATTTGTCTTTCAAAAATTACCTGGCCTACAAAAAGCAGGAAAATATTTTTCCATCCTAGAGGCAGGAAAAGTCTACCCTGTCACCATCACATTTAAGAACACAGGCACCACGACTTGGACAAACGCATCCTATCAACTCACCTCACAAAACCCGATAAAAAATATGACTTGGACGGTAGATCAAGTCAATTTAAGAGCAAATGACACGATTAAACCAAGCGACTTTAAAACGTTCAATTTTAAGATTATTACTCCGCTTGAACCTGGCATTTACGATTTTCAATGGCAAATGCATGCGAAGCATATGGGATGGTTTGGCGCATTATCGGATAATGTATCAGTCACTGTTCGATAACACGCTAAAAATAGGAAAGTAAAACGAATGAATCTACCTAGAACCATTGAACAACAATGGTTCTAAACTCCTCAATAAAACTAAGCCTCCTCTAGGGCCACCGCTTTCATACTCAAACGAATACGTCCTTGTTTATCCACTTCAAGCACTTTGACTCGCACGGTATCCCCTTCTGACAGCTTATCACTGACGTTTTCGACCCGCTCTTCGCTAATCTGCGAAATATGAACCAAACCATCGCGGCCTGGCAAAATGGTAACAAATGCGCCAAAATCCATAATTTTGGCCACTTTACCATCATAAATGATTCCCACTTCCACATCAGCGGTCAATTGTTCAATACGCCGCTTGGCTTCCAGTCCTGCCGCCTTGTCAATCGAGGCAATTTTTACTGTGCCATCATCATCAATATCAATGCTCGTGCCGGTTTCCTCGGTCAAGGCACGTATTGTCATCCCCCCTTTACCAATGACATCGCGAATACGTTCTGGATTAATTTTCAAGGTGGTGTAACGCGGCGCATACTCAGAAAGCTCATCCCTGGGTTGGCTAATTACCGCATTCATTTTATCGAGAATAAACAAACGTCCATGCTTTGCCTTTTCTAAAGCAACTTCCATGATTTCACGAGTAATGCCTCCGATCTTGATATCCATCTGCAGCGCGCTAATACCGCTTGAGGTACCTGCCACTTTAAAATCCATATCGCCTAAATGATCTTCATCACCCAAAATATCCGTCAACACTGCAAACTGGTCTTCCTCTTTAATCAAGCCCATGGCAATACCCGCCACAGGGGCTTTTATCGGCACACCAGCATCCATGAGAGAGATACTACTGCCACACACCGAAGCCATCGAACTTGAGCCATTGGATTCGGTAATTTCCGAAACAACCCGAACGGTATAGGGATAAGTCTCCATGTCCGGCATCACCGCCATCACACCCCGTTTAGCCAACCGGCCGTGACCAATTTCTCTACGCTTAGGAGTACCGACGAATCCAACCTCTCCCACGCAATAAGGGGGGAAATTATAATGCATCATAAAGGGTTCTCGATATTCCCCTTCAACCGCATCCACTAATTGCGCATCGCGATCTGTACCTAAGGTAGTCACCACTAATGCTTGAGTTTCTCCACGGGTAAACAGTGCCGAACCATGAGTCCGTGGCAAAATTCCCACTCTTACGCTGATGGGGCGAACCGTATCATTATCACGACCATCAATACGTAGCTCACCTCTGAGAATTTGGCTACGCACTGTCTTTTTTTCCAAACGCGCAACCGCACCCGAAATCGCCTCAGTAGGCCAAACTGGCTCACCATCGTCAGGTGTTAACTGTTGTACAACACTTTCCCTAATCGCCGACAATCGATCTTGCCTTTCGCCTTTCTCCCTGATTTGATAGGCAACCATGATGTCGTTAGTCGCTTTTTCTGCCACCGCATCAAAAAGTGCCACATCTTCGCTCACCGCTTGCCAAGCCCAAGCAGGCGCATTAACTTCGCTGGCGAATTCATTAATCGCTTGAATTACTGTTTGCATCTGCCCATGCCCATACATGACAGCGTCTAACATAACGGTTTCAGACAATTCTGCGGCTTCAGACTCTACCATTAATATCGCTGACTCGGTACCGGCAACGACTAAGTCAAGCGTAGAATCCTTAAGCTCCGTTGCCGTGGGGTTTAACGCATATTGACCATCAATATACGCCACCCGGGCGGCGCCAATAGGACCATCAAATGGTAAGCCTGATATCGCTAGGGCGGCTGAAGCACCAATAATAGCGGGGATGTCAGAATTAATTTCTGAATCAAGAGAAATTACTGAGGCAATAATTTGAACTTCGTTAGTAAATCCTTTGGGAAACAATGGCCGCAATGGACGATCAATCAATCGACTCGTGAGTGTTTCTTTTTCACTCGGTCGCCCCTCGCGCTTCAAAAAACCACCGGGTATTTTACCCGCCGCATAGGTACGCTCTTGATAATTGATTGTCAACGGGAAAAAATCACGTCCTTCATCAGCTTTTTTGTTACCAACACAGGTCACCAAAACAACGGTGTCACCCATACTAACAACAACAGCACCAGTGGATTGCCGAGCAATTTCACCAGTTTCTATGGCGACAGTCTGATTACCATACTGAAAGCTTTTTCTAATCTGGGTCACTATTCTTTAGTCCTTATGTTGACATCAATGTAAATTATTTTCGCAGACCGAGCCGCCCAATCAGCGATCGATACCGCTCAACATCTGATTTTTTCAAATAATCAAGTAGCTTACGTCGCGCACTTACCATTCTCAACAAACCCTGCCGTGAATGATGATCATGAATATGCCCCTTAAAGTGCCCAGACAAGCCCTCGATTCGTGCAGATAATAAAGCCACTTGCACTTCAGGTGAACCGGTATCGCTGGCGGCCCTCTGATAATCGTTAATGATATTCTGTTTGATTTCTGTCGTTAATGCCATGAATGACTCCTTAAAAAATACTCACTTTTAAACCGATCAGTTTGTTGCGCGTATGTTACTCTTACCAACCCTAGCGAACAAGTTGACTTTAACAAAAATATAGACAATAAGCTTATATTGTAGCTTCAACCAAACATCTATAAAGAGGTGACAAACGGCTAACTAATACCCTACTGACTTCAATAGGCTTTGGTTTGCATTGTTGGGAAAACCCACATATGAGAGACTAAACCTTAGGTTAACTCGATAATTATTAGGCTAATTAATACATCCCAGAATCTTAATTTACCACAGGGATAAACAAGCGAATTCAACCACAATTGACGACGCTTACGTACGCTGTACATTCGCTTTTTAGACGCTTTCGCGCCAAAAAATGCCGCCTCAATCTTTATTTGATTTGCTATCCGACTCAACCGCTGCATGAATGAGTTTTTCCAACTGATTGCCGTGCTCAATCGATGTGTCATAAACAAACCGCAATTGAGGAAGAATCCGCAGTCGAATCCGCCGCCCTAATGCATGCCGCAGGTAACCACTCACATGGTTTAGCTTATCAATGATCTTGTTATATGCATCAGGGGGCTGATTAAGTGCCGTCACATAAACCGTCGCATGAGCCAAATCTCGGCAAACCTTGACTGCAGCAACCGTTACCCAGTGTAATTGAGGGTCATTTAACTCTTGTTGAATTATCTGAGCCAATTCACGTTGAATTTGCTCGCCAATCCGCCTTGACCGATTTTCAGCTTGTGACATTAGAGTTGACGTTTCACCTCAACACGTTCATATACTTCGATTTGGTCTTTTACTTTCACATCATTATAATTTTTTACGCCAATACCACACTCATAGCCAAATTTTACTTCATTCATATCATCTTTAAATCGGCGCAAAGACTCCAACTCTCCTTCGTAGATCACCACATTATCACGTAACACACGAATTCGGTTCGTTTTACGAACGATACCCTCGGTAACCATACAACCCGCAATGGCACCGAGTTTTGGCGATTTGAATACGTCTCTTACTTCTGCCAAACCAATGATTTCTTCTTTAAATTCTGGCGCTAGCATGCCAGTCATGGCTTGTTTCACTTCATTGATCGCATCGTATATAACGCTGTAATAGTGTAAATCAATATTTTCTTCTTCAATGACACGACGCGCCGAACCTTCAGCACGCACATTAAATCCGATAATGATGGCATTGGAGGCAATCGCGAGATGGGCATCTGATTCATTAATACCCCCAACGCCACCGGCAACAATTTTCACTTGAACTTCCTCAGTGGACAGTTTCATGAGAGAATCGGTTAACGCTTCTAATGAGCCTTGTACATCGGACTTCAACACAATGTTT
>VAPL010199262.1_pt1 | contig 19416 bp, 19 predicted proteins | sample 3395061 | NCBI WGS metagenome assembly VAPL01 (sample SAMN08290444, study PRJNA428436) | hydrothermal vent metagenome | isolation source: Deep-sea hydrothermal vent chimney 2 | place: Pacific Ocean: Juan De Fuca Ridge | depth 2182 m m | reverse complement strand
GGATCCATTGTCCTGCTCAATGAAACCAAACCCCTTAGACGCGTTAAACCATTTCACAGTTCCTTCAGCCATCTTAAACTTACTCCTTCTAAAACCAGGGCCTCTATAAAAACCCATTTAATAAAATTACCGGTTATCACTCAACAACCGGCCGGGCAGTAACCAGTAAAGTACCTGATTACTACTCCAAAAGTCAACGGTACCATACACTTACAAAAAAGCAAGCCCTTTTATTAAAAAAATTTCCGGCCTAAAATGAAGCGTGACGAAGCGTGACTATTCCTGCCAGTCCGGCCGCAGATGCAGTTCAGTAAGCTGCTTTCTCGCCACGGCGGAGGGGGCCTCGGTCAGGGGACAGGTGGCCCTTTGAGTCTTGGGGAAGGCAATGACATCACGAATTGATTCACTGCCGGTCAGAATCATCATCAGCCGGTCAAGACCAAAGGCGATACCGCCATGGGGCGGGGCCCCCATCTCCAAGGCGCGGAGCAGAAAATTGAATTTATCCGCCGCCTCCTCCGGGGTTATGCCCAGGGCAGTGAAGGCCCGCTTCTGAATCTCCTGCTGATGGATACGAATACTGCCGCCGCCAATCTCAGTACCATTTAAGACAATATCATAGGCCCGGCTTCGCACCCGGTTAGGCTCCGATTCCAGGAATTCCAGATCCTCCTCATTGGGGGCGGTAAAGGGATGATGAACCGCCGTATAGCGTTTTTCATCATCATTATACTCCAAAAGCGGGAAATCGGTGACCCAGAGAAGATCAAAGACCTTGTCATCAATTAAATTCAGCATCCGCCCCAGTTTTAGACGAAGCTCAGAGAGGGCGTGATGCACCACCGAAGAGCTGTCGGCCACAAAAAACAGAATATCACCGGGCGCAGCCTGAAGAGCCGCCGCCATGGCCGCCCTCTCCTCGTCCGTAAAAAATTTGGCAATGGGTGACTGCCAGGAGCCATCCTCCTTGATCTTAACCCAGGCCAGTCCCCTGGCCCCAAACTGAGCGGCATACTCGGTCAGATTGTCAATATTCTTCCGTGAAAGGGTGGCAGCACAGCCCTTGGCGTTTATACTCTTTACCATTCCGCCCTTCTTAACCACCGAGGCGAAAACCTTAAAACCGCAGTCCCGCACGGTCTCGGTGAGATTGATCAGCTCCAGGCCGAATCTGGTATCGGGCTTATCAGTACCAAAACGCTCCATGGCCTCGGCGTAGGTCATCCGCGGCAGGGGAGTGCTGATCTCCAGACCGATGGTGGCCTTAAACAGCATCCGCATCAGGCCCTCGGCAATGATATAGATATCCTCCTCATCAACAAAGGAGAGCTCCATATCAATCTGGGTAAATTCCGGCTGCCGGTCGGCCCGCAGATCCTCATCCCGAAAACATTTAACCACCTGATAATAGCGGTCAACCCCGGAGACCATCAGAAGTTGTTTAAAGAGCTGCGGCGACTGCGGCAGGGCATAAAATTTCCCCGGATTAACCCGGCTGGAGACGAGATAATCCCTGGCCCCCTCCGGGGTGGAGCGAGTCAGCACCGGGGTCTCGACCTCAAGAAAATTGTTATCATTCAGATAGTTGCGAACGGCGTGGGCCGCCTTGTGACGCATAATCAGATTATTAATCATCCCCGGCCGCCGCAGATCGAGATAGCGGTATTTAAGACGCAGATTTTCGGAGACATCCTTCTCCTCATCCAAGGGAAAAGGTGGAGTTGGGGAGGTATTTAAAATCCGCAGCTCATCCACCAGGACCTCAATGGTGCCGGTGGTTAGTTTATCATTGGTCATCCCCTCGGGGCGGAGACAGACTTTGCCGCGTACGGCCAGTACCCATTCACTGCGCAGATCATGGGCCTTGGCGTGAACGGCGGCGCTGTGCTCGGGATTAAACACCACCTGGGTAAGACCGTGAAGATCACGCAGATCAACAAATATTACCCCGCCGTGATCCCGCCGCCGCAGCACCCAGCCCATGAGAGTTACCTCCTCACCAACATTCGCGGCCCGCAGATCGTTGCAATAATGACTTCTCTTCATTCCCCCCATGGATTCCATCGGGTGTCTCCTATAAAAAAATATTTAAGTATAATTTCCAGTGGTGTCCGGTTAAGAACTTGCATTGATAAAACTTACGGCACTGAGGGGACTGATTTTATTTTTCCAGGCTTGCGATCCGGGGACAGAATAATTTTCGCAAAAAACGCGAAAAAAATTCTGTCCCCTAAGTTGAGAGGAAAAAGTGAATCTGTCTCCCGGTCTAAAACCACCGGTTAGTCTTAATGCAAAACTCTAACCGGACATCACTGTATAATTTCAGCAGCCATGGTTTTACTCCAGGCCGTGAGGTCTTCAGATAATTCAACTTCCCGCTGCTCATGGCTCTCCATATCACGGAGCATTGCCCGGCCGGAGCTTAGTTCATCATCACCCATAATGAGCGTGAAACGGCTGCCGTACCGCGCCGCCTGCTTCATCTGGCTCTTCAGGCTGCGGCCGGTATAATCCATCACCACCCGCATGCCTTGCAGGCGCAGGGCATGCAGCATGGCAAAGGCGCGGCGGCCGGCCGCGGGGCCCAGGGCGGCGAGGAATATATCTATAATATCCAGAGGAGGTTCAACTCCGCCGGCGGTTAAAAGCAGAACAAGACGCTCCATACCCAGGGCAAAGCCAATACCGGGCAGGGCCGGGCCGCCGAGTTGAGCGACCAGACCGTCATAGCGCCCGCCCGCTCCCACGGCACTTTGAGCCCCGAGATCATGGGTAATCAGCTCAAAGGTGGTGCGGGTATAATAATCAAGCCCCCGCACCATGAAGGAATTAACCTTATAATCAATGTCCAGATCCCGCAGGCAGTCCTCAACAACCTTAAAATGAGCCGCGCAGTCCGGGCACAGATAGTCGAGAATAACCGGCGCCTTGACATACTGGGCCTGGCATTTCGCGTTTTTACAATCCAGAACCCGCAGGGGATTTTTTTCCTGCCGCCGCTCACAGTCGGGGCATAATTCCCCCTTGCTGCCGGCCAAAAATTCCAGCAGGGCCTTATTAAAGAGAGGGCGGCACTCCGAACAGCCTAAGGAATTAATCTCCAGACTGACCTTTAAGCCCAAATCAACAAGCAGCATCCAGGCCATGGCCATAATCTCGGCATCCAGTTCCGGGCTGTCAACACCCAGGGCCTCAACGCTCATCTGATGAAACTGGCGCAGACGACCTTTCTGGGGCCGCTCATGACGAAACATGGGGCCCATGGTGTAGAGTTTCTGCAACGGCCGCTCACTGTGCAGATTGTGCTCGATAAAGGAACGCAGTACCGATGCCGTACCCTCCGGCCGCATGGTAAGTGATTCACCATTGCGATCCGCGAAGGTGTACATTTCCTTTTCGACAATATCGGTGGTCTCTCCTATGGAACGGGCAAAGAGTCCGGTTTTTTCCAGAATAGGAACCTTGATCTCGCGATAACCGAAACGCTGAAAAATATCCCGGGCCCGGCCTTCAATATGTTGCCAGAGGGCCGCCTCCCGGGGTAATATATCTTTAAATCCCTTTAAGGCCTTAATGTGCATATTTGTCTCCCTTTACAGACATCCCGCCTGTCCACGCCGACGGGCAGAGAAAAAATAAGTTAATTTATCGTAAAGCACTTAAAAAGTCAAGCGGCCGGGGGGATGGCAGGAGGATAAACTTTTGAGCAGATTGTCAGAAAGCGGGCCGACAGAACCAATATGGGAGCAGCTCCGGAAAGAAGGCGGGGCAGACGGCCGCCAGATCCTGATTTACAGACACTTAGGCTCCACCAACACCACAGCGCTTAATCTGGCCGCTGAAGGGGCACCATCGGGGACGGTTGTCGCGGCCGACAGCCAAAGTGAGGGCCGTGGTCGTCTGGGACGTAAATGGCAGTCGCCGCCGGGCCTGGGCCTCTATTTATCCATCATCACCCGCCCCCGGCTGAGCCTGAGTGATCTCGCTAAAATTACCCTGACGGCTGGTCTCGCCCTGCGGACGGCGATTTCAACCGTCTCCGCCCTGGAGACCAGCCTCAAATGGCCCAACGACATTCTGTGGCAGGGGAAAAAAATGGCGGGTATCCTCACCGAGTGCGGCGCGGAATCAGAAAAAGGACGGGCGGTAATTATCGGCATCGGCTTAAATGTTAATACCAGGCCGGATGAATTTCCAGCCGAGATAGCCCGGCAAGGGGTCTCCATGCGGGCAGCGGCAAACCGTTTTTATGACCGCGGCGTGATTCTCACCGCCGTCACCAAAGCAGTGGAACGGGAAATAGAGCGCTTAGAGAAGGGTAATTTTGCCGCAATATTAAGGGATTGGCGGCGTTGGGATGCCAGCACCGGGAAACAGCTCACCTGGCTCAAACCAAACGGCATGCCGGTCTGCGGCATATCCATGGGGCCGGACGAGAATGGCGTACTAAGAATAAAAGATACCGCTGGCCTCATCCACCAGGTTATTTCCGGTGATTTGCGGCTGCGGAACGAACCGAATACGCCTTGTTAAAGGGGGCTGTGAGGTAAAAACCGGCAGAAAACGCCAGTTTTTAAAAGATCAGATGACAGCGATCCCTCTCGGCCCGATATTTATCGGCACGTTTCCGATCCTCGGTAAGATAATAAATAAAAAAAGCAATCAGGGGCCCGATAATGACGAAGAGAAAAAAATCCCAGAACATAGCGCACCTCCTTTTTGGTAATAATACTTCTCTGACCGGGAAATGGCAAACTTTTTCTGCTCCAATATGCAATATGTAGTATTGTCAAAGGGATATAGATACATTATATTGTGGAATACCGCTAATCATCAAAAAACACAAAAAACAGGATAAAGACAATGTCAACATCAGAGATCATGATTGTCCTTGCCACCCGCAACCAGGGAAAAGTAAGAGAATTTCAACAGATACTGAAACCTTACGATATTGACCTGAAATCGTTAAGCGACTTCGGCCCCATCCCCGAGGCCGATGAAGACGGCGACACCTTTGACGACAACGCCTACCAGAAGGCCCTGCTCACCGCCAAGGCCCTGGGTCTGCCGGCCATTGCCGATGATTCCGGCCTGATGGTCAAGGCCCTGAACGGGAGACCGGGGGTTCACTCGGCCCGTTACGCCGGCGAGAAGGCCAGCGATGCCGACAATATCGCCAGATTATTACGGGAAATGGGGGGAGTTGAGGAGCGGCAGGCCGCCTTTGAATGCGTAATCTCCATCGCCGTACCCAGCGGCCCGGCCCTGACCTATGAGGGAAGATGTGAGGGTGAGATCAGTTTGGAGATCAAAGGCGAGGGCGGCTTTGGCTATGACCCTGTCTTTTTCTACCCCCCTCTGAACCGCACCTTTGCCCAATGCTCAGCGGCAGAGAAAAACGAGGTCAGCCACCGGGGCAGGGCCCTGAATGAATTAGGCCGGGAATTCGACAAGGTGTTAGTCTGGCTCAAATCACGTCTAACCGAGCTTAAACCGCCCAAACCCGATCACAACCAGTTTATGGCTAATGACTGGTCAGAACCGGTAGTCTCCGGTTAAACACCCGCGTTAATCATTTATGCCCCGTATGACAGCCGCATTCATCACCACTGCCAGCCATGGGCAGGGTCTGACAGCTGCTGCCGCAGCCACAGGATTGAACCTTCTGCCCTGACCACTTAGCAATCAGCCGCCGCACCACCTGCCACAGAGGCTTCACCGACAAACCAAACAGGATAACGGCACCAGTCAGCTGCAGCCAGGGGGGGATAACCTCGGCAGCCCGGCCCGCTACTGCCATAACGTCAATATGTAAATAGGCATATATCTTATTCACCGCCAGGCCGCAGAGAACGCTGACCACCGATATGGATGCCAGATAGATGACCACGGCCCGCTTGCCCAGCAGGCCGACAAGTACCGAGATGGAAGCCATATTGGTAGCCGGCCCCACCAAGAGAAAAACCAGGGCGGCCCCCGGACTGACCCCTTTAAGAATCATGGCGGCGGCAATGGGGGTTGAGGCCGTGGCACAGATATACAGAGGAATGCCAAAGATCAGCATGAGGAGCATGGAGCTCAGGCCACCGCCAAGATAACCCGCGAAAAATGAATCCGGAACCAGGGCGCTGATCACCCCGGCCAGCAGCAATCCAGCCAGAAACCAAAGCATCATGTCGGCCCACAAATCAGTAACAGCGTAAAGACAGCCGGCCCTGAACTTCTCAAATATGGTGTGATGAGCGCGATGGGTTCCGGCATCGCAGTCACTGCCGTCACAACAATTATCCACAGGGCAGGACTGCAGCCAGTTAACGGGCCGCTCTGCTCCGGGCGGATTAAACAGGTTTTCAAATATCCCGGCAACCATGGCCGATAAAAAAGCGGCAACGGGCCGGGCGATGGTCATAATGGGATCAAGAAGCGCCCAGCTGATGCTGATTGAGTCCACCCCGGATTCCGGGGTGCTGATCAGAAAGGCTACTGCGGCCCCGTTATTGGCCCCCTGCTTCTTCAACGAGACAGCGGCGGGCAGTACGCCGCAGGAGCAAAGCGGCAGAGGAACCCCAAGCAAAGCGGCCTTAATAACCGGCATAAAGCGGCCCCGCCCCAGGTGATTGGCAATGGCAGCCGGCGACAGAAACATCTTCAGCAGGCCGCCGATAATTAACCCCAGCAAAATATAAATGGAGGATTCCAGCAGCAACTGCCATGAGGCCTCAATAATTTTTAACAATATCATAACGTTCCCGTCCTCCTTTTATTCCCGCACATGCTCCAGGGCAACCAGCATAATCTGCCGAATATGCTCATCATTTAAACGATAATAGAGAATAGGCCCCTGGCGGCGGTTAGCCACCAGATGAAGCTGGCGTAGCATCCGCAGCTGATGGCTAACCGCCGACTCGCTGAGCCCAAGATAGCAGGCCAGATCACAGACACACATCTCGCCGTCCTCCAATGCCCAGAGAATTTTAACCCTGGTACCATCACCCATGGCCTTAAAGACTTGGGCAACCCCCTCAACCTCTGCGGGATCAAGCCCCTTCTTCAGGGCCTTATCCACCCTATCCTGGTGTATCATCCGGCATTCACATCTGTCCATAACCTCTCCTTTATATATGAGCATATACTCAAACAAGCAATTAGTCAACATTTATCTTTCTCCCTGAACCTCATTTTCAGGGGCGATATTTTGCAGAACTTCCGGGTTTCCGGTGTTATTATAACAGTACCGAAGATTACCGGATTGTAACTATTCAGCACAATGCCCGAAATTAGCAATAACCACTGAATGTAACTGTTCAGAAGTGCCTCAGGTTCGGAGTCTGCGCCTTCCTGTTCATTTTTGACTTTGAAGCATAGAGGTTATGCGAGAAGGCAAAGATGAGGTGCTGCTGAATAGTTACACCGGTTTTTACATTACCATGGCAGATCAACTCCGGTACCCGCAAATAATTTTCTTCAATAAACACGATGAGGGCAAAAATGAACTGGAAAAACCTTTTTATCCCGGTAGAGAATATATCCGCCGACAAGGTCAGGGAGTATATAAAAAAGAATGCCGCCGGCACCTACCAGCTCCTTGATGTCCGCCAGCCCGGAGAATACAATTCCGGCCATCTCGCCGGCGCCGTCCTCGTCCCCCTGAAGGAACTCCCCGCCCGCCTGACGGAACTAAATTCCGCCAAGCCCACCTTTGTTTATTGCGCCATCGGCGGCCGCAGCAGAGCGGCCGCCCAATTCCTTTCCGGACAGGGATTTTCCACTGTATTTAACATGAGCGGCGGCATAAAGGCCTGGGAAGACCGGCGGGCGGAGGGGCCAGAGTCCAGCGGTATGGAACTGTTCCGCCCTGATATGGATTTTGCCGATGCCATATCCCTGGCCTATGCCATGGAGGACGGCTTACAGATTTTTTACCATCATCTCGCCGACGAGACAACGGATACGGCACATAAAACATTATTCAAACTTCTGGCGGGCTTTGAGAATCACCACAAAGTCAGGCTCCGGGAGGAATACAAAGAGGAATACGGGGAAGAACTTAAACCCACCGCGGCCAGCTCTGGAATCATGGAAGGGGGACTGAAAATAAACAATTTCATCAAGGGGCTGCCAAGCCCGCTCCACTCATTAAACGAAATTCTCGATCTGGCCATGGGCCTTGAAACCCAGGCCTTCGATTTATACAGCCGCATGGCGGTTAAGAGCGGCAGACCGGGGTCCGGCGAATTTTTTCAGCGGCTGGCCGCCGAGGAGCAAGCCCATCTCGCTCTTCTCGCCGAAGAGATGGACAACATGGGACAACATGGGGTCAAATCTTTAACCTTGACAGCAAGCAGCGGCCAACAGTCAAAAGCGGCTTCCAGACAGTTAATCAACAAATTCTCCGGCCCCCTGACTCAAAACGACTGCCGGCCCATTTTACCGCTTACACCATGCCAGAAGCCTTTAAAATAGGCCCTCACCAATGCCGGTCGTTTCTGGCTTAAACCAAAGATAATTACTGCCCCTGGTAATTTAATCAGGGTGTTATAAAGCATAAAAATCAGCAGTTGATACCACCTGGCCCAACGCCGCATAAACCATATTCTATTTCGGGAGAAATAATAAACGTACCGGACGCTTTGAAAACCAACTGTTCCTGACCCCTCATGCAGCACCTCCGCCCCTGGGACATAAACAGTTTTGTAACCAGCCCTTGATAAGCGCTGTAGATAATCCGTATCTTCAAAATAGAGAAAATACTCCTCGGCCATGAAACCCGCCTCACGAACCGCTTCGGCCCGCAGCAACAACGCGCAGCCCGACAGAAAGGACACCTCATACACTTCATCACCCTCTTCGGCCACAATCTTTCTTGTCCCCCCGGCAAACCAGTTTAGCCGCCCGCCGCCATTCCATAAACCGCCCGGAAGATGAGAGCTCAGAATCTTCGGCCCGGCCGCGCCAATCCGGGGGTCACGCGCCAAAACAGGCCGCAGACTCTGAAGAAAATCACTCTCCACCCATGTATCGGGGTTCAGCAGCAGGATATAATCCACCTCACATTCCAGGGCCCGCCGCAGACCCGCGTTGCAGCCCGCGGCAAAACCACGATTTTCTTTAACCTTAATCAGCTCCAGATCAGAATACCGGCCGCGAATTTCATCACATTCCGACTCTTCACTGTTATCCACCACGATGACATGAACCGGTCTGTCGAGATGATCTTTAAGACTCTGAACGCACCGGCAGAGCATCTCCCATGAATGATAATTAACTATGATAACGGCGGTATCAGCTCTCATAATCAACCAGCCTCAGTACCTGTCCCGGCCCGCGTATCCCATGGCCGCTCCCATGGCGTAAACCACCCTGGTACAAATTATGCCGCCGATAAAAACCGGGAACTGCCACAGATCGACAGCCAGCTTTTTACGCAGCCTCACAAGCCGCAGACAATCAAGAGCGCTCCGTATAAAAAAGAGGGGCACGGCACTAAGGGCCCGCAAATATTTATGCAGGGCGTAACCGGCAAGATTTTTACAACGTGCTCTTGAAGACCTGAAGCCGAGACCGTAAACAAATGCCCGCCGAAAATACAGACGCGCAGAGAGAGAGGGTTTATGCAGCACCCAGGCGGCGCTCAGATAGCGGATTTTCAAGCCTGCCATGGTAAATTGAGTGGAGAGCAGCACATCCTCACCGGCAAAAGGGATGGTCTCGTCATAGGAGAAAGAAGACATTGTGCGGGCGGCAATGGCGTAATTAGCACTGGAACAATGTTCCCGATAGCCGTCCCGGTCATCCAGATACTCACCAAACGCGGTCAGGGCGGTCATTCTGGCCCAGAAACTATCTTCGTGGCGGACAGGCCCGCAAACTATCGCGGCCCCCCGGTTGAACTCGGCATTCAGACTCGTCAGCCATGCCGGACAGGGAACGGCGTCACTGTCAATAAAGGCCAGGATCTCCCCCCTGGCGAGAGAAATCCCCCTGTTCCGCGCTGCTCCCGGGCCACTTTTACGGCTTAAATGCTGAAAAATCACCTGGGGATATTGCTCATTCATCTCTCCCGCAATATCAAGATCGGAACAGTCATCAACCACAATGATCTCAAACGACAGACCGCCTTCCTGGCGGTGGATACCCTGCAAACAGGCGGACAGACCTTCCGCGTCATTATAATATGGAATAATAATCGAGAACCGACAGGGGTAATTTACTTTCGGCATGACAAAAGCTGCGAGAACAGCTTATCAAAGGCCCGGGCGGAGGTCTCTTCTGAAAAATTTTCCTCGGCCACCTTTCTGCCGTTCGCGGCAAGGCGCCGGTATAACTGCTTATCATTTATCAGATATTTCACGGCCTGACAAATCTGCCGCGGGGCCCGTTCGTCAACGAGCAGACCGGTCTGCTCGTGCCGGACAGCGTCAACAATACCGCCCGCCCGGCTGGCTATCACCGGTGTCCCTGCCATCATGGCCTCCACGAATGTCAGCCCCTGAGCCTCTATCCAGCCGTTTACGGCAGTACGTGACGGCCCGACAAAAATATCGGCGGCAATCAGGTAATCGGAAACCTGCGCCGCTGGCTGCCAACCGACAAAATGAACAGCATCAGCAATCCTCAGCTCACGAGCCAGCTCCTCCATTTCCGGCCTGTCCTGTCCCTCTCCAACGACCAGCAGCGCAGCCGGCACGGAATCAACAAGCAGCATTTTCAGCGCCGCCAGCAAATCGGCCAGCCCTTTTTCCTCAACAACCCGGCCGACAAAAATCAGCAGAGGGCCGCCATTTTTTCTGTAACAACGGCGGAGTTCATCCACCTGCTTTTTGGCGTTGCCGGGAGCCGTTGCCTTTACCCCCATGGGAATGCGCTCGATAACAGCGGCAGCGGGAACAAGATCCCGCACCGCCTCTTCCGTTACGGAACTATTCACCGTAATTCCAGCCGCCCGCCGCAGGGCGAATTTCTTAGCACGAGCGTACAGCCCACCCCGCAGGCCGAAGATATCACCACCATGCACCGTTATAAGGTGGGGAATACGGCCGCCCGCCGCCAGCGCCCCGATAAACCCCTGGGGCAAAATCCAGTGGGAATGCAGAATATCATAGCGGCCCGCCGCAAGACTCCGGCGCAGAGAAAGCCATTCAAAAAAGAGTAATGCCGGAAGTTTAATATAATTGACTTTATTCCGGCGCAGATTAACCATGGCGCCGCCCTGGTAACAAACGGTTTGCCGGGATGATGGCCACAGGTACTGGAATCTTCTGACCCGCAGCCCGTCAATAATTTCCGTTTTCGCGGCACCATGGGCGTGGGGCGCCAGGATATCAACCTGCCAGCCGAGTTTCTGCAGATTTACAGCCAGACGCGGCACAAAGGGGGTAGTGCTGTCATCACGCCAGCGGGGAAAAGTGGAGGTCAGAGTTAAAACACGCCCCTTCATCATAACGAGCTGTCTGATTTCTTTAATTTGTCCAGATAATCAATTTCAATTTTCTTTACCCGGTTCAAGGTATCTTCAATTAAACGCCGGTTAAAGGAAATAACATCACCGAGAAAGCCAAGTACCAGAACCTGAAAACCAATAACCAGCAACGAACTGCCCAGGATCAGGGACTGAATATGACCATCCCCCAGGCCCCGAAAATAAAAGCTGAGAAAACGCACCATGGGCACGGTGCCGATGAGCATGATAATGGCGCTGAGCACAAAAAAATACCTGAGCGGCTGATGCATGGCATACATGCGGGTCATGGTATTAAGCTGATTAATAACGAAACTCGGGGTACTCCTGATCAATCGTGATTCACGGGTTTTGGGATTAGTCCCCACGTGAACACTCGACACGGCAATCTGCCTTTTACCGGCCTGCAGGATAGTTTCAACCGTGTAGGAGTAATGGGTCAGAATATTCAGCTGCATGGCGGCATCACGGCTGAAGGCCCGAAAGCCGCTCACCGCGTCCGGCAGATCAGCCCCGGATAACACCCGGACAATGGTGCTGCCGAATTTTTGCAGAATCTTCTTGTGAAGCTCAAAATGGGGAATCTTACCGGTCTGGCGGTCACCCACCACGATTTCGGCCCGGCCCGTTAGGATAGGGGCCACCAGCCTGGGGATATCCTGCCCCTTATACTGATTATCACCATCCGTGTTCACGATTATATCGGCACCAAGGCGCAGACAGGCATCAAGACCGCTGCGAAAGGCCGCCGCCAGCCCTTTATTATTGATATGAACAACTATATGATCCACCCCAATCTCACGGGCAACCTCAACAGTACGGTCAGTACTGCCGTCGTCAATAATGAGGATCTCCACCTCGTCGATACCGTCAATCTGACGGGGGATATCCCGCACCGTCTGGGGCAGGGAATGTTCCTCATTGAGGCAGGGAATCTGGACGATTAATTTCATAATTTTTATTACCGCTGAACACAAACGGCACCCCCACAGCAAAATGTTAACCAGCAGACATCAAAGACATTCAGTCAGCATCTTTATACGCCGGGCGATATTAAGCCGCAGATTACCGGTATGGGTCTCCGGCACCCGGCAGGCGGCAAAGACCTCCGGCCAACAGGCCAGTTGTGCCGTCACCTCGGCCAGAATTTTTCTGCACCGCTGCCCGGAGAGGCCAGATCTCCGCCCTTCCAGCAGAATATCATCACAGCCTAAATCATGATGTTTACCATTAACCCGCAGAATCTGCTCACCCTGATATATATTGGGCACGATATCATAGGCCGGTGACAAACACCAGCCCTCTTCAGTATGGAGCATGGCAAAATTCTGCAGGTGGTCATCGGTGTTCACTAAGGCAATATTAACAATCATCTGCCGGTAAAGCCCTTCGAGATCATCTTTGGGGCGATGAGAAAAACGGCTGATGACCCCGGCCAGATCGGCATAAGAAACGCTGTAATGATCCTCCACCCCGATAAGGGTTCTAAAACTCACCAGGGCGTTCCGGCCTCCGGCAGGCGTTACGTCAAAACGACGAATAAGGAGAATATCCCGGCCGCCCACCCTCTCCCGCCTTATTTCAGGGACTTCAAGCCCGGCTCCAAGGGCCAGGGTAAGCCCGGCCTCCTCCAGGGCCACAAACAGTTCCGGATGCGGATCCTGACGGCTGGCAAATTTTGCCAGCCACATACTGTTATCAAGGGTTGTCAGAACCTTGGGGCGCGCCCCGCCGGCCGAACTGCCGCAGGCCAGTAAATGACGCAGTTCAGCGTTGTCAACGGTAATGGAGTCTTCCAGGGCCGCCGCCTCAGCCATTGCCTTGGCAATCTCACTGAAATCAATACTGCCGCCGCCCGGCGTTGGCAGAGCCTCACGTTCGGAGAACAATAAACGGCCCAGGCCGCCGCCTCCCAGGGACAAAAGCAGATGAACCGGGGCATAGGGCTGCTCCAAGCCTCCTTTACGGGCCAGGATATGACGCCCCCAGGCATCGGGCAGGGAATCATCAAAAACCTCCGGCATGCCGAGTTCACGATTGGCCGCCGTAAACACCCCGCCGCGCAGAGGCAGATGCACAGGGTCAAGGGGATAGGCCAGGGAATTTCTGAGATAGTCATCGGTATAACGGAAAAACCCCTCATAATTACCACGATTATGAAGGTTCCGCGACAACAGACGCCCCACCGGCACAATGAGACCGTCAGTAAAAACGGCATAGACGTATAGATTTACCTCGGCCTTCATTTTTTCCGAACCCGTGTTTTCCGCAGTTTATCGAGCTGTCGTTGTTTTTTATCGTACTCCACGAAGGGGTCAACCGGAACAGTCAGGGCCTGACTCCAGGTATCCAGCAGCCCCAGAATAGAACTTACCCTTATCCATTTTCCCAGAGCCACAGAGGGCTCTCCCTGCTCCATGCGGGCCAGCAGCTGACGGGATATACCCGCCCTGACTCCCAGACCTTCCTGGGTCTCCCGCCTTTCAATCCGGGCCTTACGCAGCCGCAGTCCAAGTTCCCGGAAGAATTCTTTTTCATCCTGATTCAAGTCCATAATTCACCTCGTAAGTGAATTATATTCATTACATTATACGCCTGTCAAGGACTTTATGTTACATAAAACTAACACCGGCTGGGGCCACGTCTAACTTTTATCATCCCTTCATCCACCATAATTCCTGTCAAGCCAGTCACGATAACTGCCATCCATTACCGCCCTCCACCATGGTTCGTTATCCAGCATCCAGGTGATGGTTCTGCGAATCCCGGTCTCAAAGGACTCCAACGGGACATAGCCCAGTTCCGCGCGGCATTTAGCGGCATCAATGGCGTAACGGCGGTCATGGCCCGGACGATCCTTGACATGGGTAATCAGACTCTCCGCCTTCCGGCCCCGAACCTGGGGGGCATCCGGGAAACGGGCCTTTAGGGCCTCATCACGGACAAAGCACTCATCCATGAGACCGCAGACCTGTCTCACGATATCAATATTAGTCCACTCATTATTACCGCCGATATTATAGACCCCGCCCGCTTCACCCCTTTTTAAAACCAGATCAATCCCCCGGCAATGGTCATCCACATAGAGCCAGTCACGGATATTTTGGCCGTCACCATAAACGGGCAGTGATTTACCGGCCAGAATATTAACGATCACCAGAGGGATCAACTTCTCCGGAAATTGATACGGGCCGTAATTATTGGAACAGTTACTGGTGGTTATCTGCAGGCCATAGGTATGATGATAGGAACGAACCAGATGATCGGATGAGGCCTTGCTGGCCGAATAGGGTGAATTGGGGGCGTAGGCCGTGGTCTCGACAAAGGGCGGATCATCCGGCCTCAGAGAACCGTAGACCTCATCGGTGGAGACGTGATGAAAACGATGCTCCCGGCCGCTGCCGCTCAGCCATACCTCCTTCGCGGCCTTCAGCATGCTGTGGGTGCCAACAATATTGGTCTCAATAAAGGCATCGGGGCCGTGGATGGAACGGTCGACATGGGATTCGGCCGCGAAATGCACAATGGTATCAAGCTCATACTCCCGCAACAGACCCGCGACTAATGGCTGATCGAGAATATTGCCATGCACAAAATGAAAATTTTTATGGCTCTTAACCGCTTTTAGGCTGGCCGGATTACCGGCATAGGTCAGGGCATCCAGCACCACTATTGTGTCGGCAGGATATTCACGCCGCCAGTAATGGACAAAATTAGCCCCAATAAATCCGGCGCCGCCGGTAACAAGTATTTTAGACATTTTTTAACTCTGCCAGCATTTTTTTTAAATTAAAGCGCCAATGCGGCGCGACAACGCCAAGTTTTTCCCACAGACAGGTCTTATCCAGTACAGAATAAGGCGGTCGCCGGGCCGGGGTGGGATAATCCTCGGTACGCAGGGGCCTGATAACCGCCTGCCGCCCCAGAATTCCCAGGGCCAGGGCCTCCTCCTGAATGGCGCAGGCGAAATCGTACCAGGAAGCCACCCCGGCATCCGTCCAATGATAGACCCCGGTCAGTTTTGCGGCCGCCATCTGCCAGAGGGCCTGGGCCAGCCCCCCGGCCCAGGTGGGGCTGCCGATCTGATCGGCCACCACCTTCAGTTCATCACGCCCGGCCATGAGACGAAGCATGGTTTTAACAAAATTATTACCGTGGGATGAATAGACCCAGGCCGTGCGGATAACGGCTGAATCCCGGCATTCAGCCAGCACCATCCGCTCTCCGGCCAGCTTACTCGCCCCGTAAACCCCGGCGGGATGTGGAACATCAGCGGGCAGGTAAGGACGGTAATGACAGCCGTCAAAGACAAAATCCGTCGATACATGAATTATCCCGGCGCCGATATCCGCGGCCGCGGCCGCCAGATTAGCCGCCCCGTCCCGGTTGACGGCCATGGCCCGTTCCGCCTCGCTCTCGGCCCTGTCCACCGCCGTATAGGCCGCGGCGTTAATTATTATTTCCGGGGTCAGACGGGATACGACCTCGTTCACCAACGGCCCGCTGGTAATATCAAGCTCCGCCGAATTACAGGCCGTAAGCTCAATGCCCGCCGGTACCGTGCGCCGCAGCTCCCAGCCTAACTGGCCGTCGGAGCCTGTGATTAAGATTTTCATTTTTGCTTTTTTATGACTTATTCAGCATCCTGACCGGGGGTAAAGATTCCGGCATTTATTATAAAAATCACTATCCGGTTAAAAACCTGCATTGATTTCAATAAGCTTACGGAACTGAGGGGACTGATTTTATTTTTCCGGCTTTCGATTCGGGGACAGAATGATTTTCGCAAACAAACGCGAAAAAAATTCAGTCCCCTTGGTGCAGGGGAAAAATTTAATCTGTCTCCCGGCCTAAAACCACCAGCCGGTCTTAATGCAAAACTCTAACCAGACATTACAGGCTTCCGTTAATCAAAAACTCAGTAATTTGCATCTTTTAAATACATCCCGGCCTCATCCTTGGCCGAAAGCACCGGGGCGACGCCCTGAACAAGGGGCCAGACTATTGACAGATCAGGATCATTCCACAGAATACAGCGTTCATGCTCCGGGGCGTAGAATGCCGTGCATTTATAAACGAACTCGGCATAATCGCTCATCACATAGAAGCCGTGGGCGAAACCGGGCGGCACCCAGAGCATCCGTTTGTTGGCGCTGCTCAAAACCTCGCCCACCCATTCGCCGTATGTGGGCGATCCCCGCCTGATATCCACCGCCACGTCAAAGACCTCACCGCTGATTACCCGCACCAGCTTGCCCTGGGGCTGCTTAATCTGATAATGCAGGCCGCGCAGAATCCCCCTGCCGGAACTGCTGTGATTATCCTGGACAAAGGGCAGGTCGATACCGGCGGCGGCAAATTTATCGGCTCGCCAGGTCTCCATGAAAAAACCGCGGTGATCGCCGAAAACCAGAGGCTCAATCAGCACCACATCGGCTATTTTTGTGGGTACGAATTTCATTTCTGGCCCTCTTCTTCCACAATCTGCAGGAGATAGCGGCCATAACCATTCTTACGCAGGGCCTCGGCCAGACGGGACAACTGCGCCAGATCAATATAGCACATCCGATAGGCGATCTCCTCAAGACAGGCCAGCTTCAGCCCCTGCCGATCCTCCACCACCTTGATGAAATTCCCGGCGTCCAGAAGTGAGGCGTGGGTACCGGTATCCAGCCAGGCCGTGCCCCGGCCCAGGCGTTCAACCCGTAACTGGCCGCGCCGCAGATAAACATTATTAATATCGGTTATCTCCAGCTCGCCGCGGGCCGAAGGTTTGATCTGCCGGGCAATGGAAACCACATCATTATCATAGAAATAGAGGCCGGTGACGGCGTAATTCGACTTTGGCTCTGCCGGCTTTTCTTCAATGGAGACCGCCCGGCCGGCATCATCAAAACTGACCACCCCGTAACGCTTCGGATCACGGACATAATAGCCGAAAACCGTGGCCCCCGTTCTTAAACAGGCATTTTTCTGCAGAATATCAGAGAAGCCCTCACCGTAAAAGATATTATCGCCCAGAATGAGACATACCGTGTCGGAACCGATAAAATCCGCCCCGATGATAAAGGCCTGAGCCAGTCCCTCGGGCCGGGGCTGAATGGCGTAAGTAAAGTTTACGCCCCACTGCGAACCATCGCCCAGCAGGCGTTTGAACTGTTCGTTGTCCTCCGGGGTGGTAATCAGAAGAATATCCCTGATCCCGGCCAGCATCTGAATGGCGAGAGGATAATAAATCATTGGTTTATCATAAACCGGCATCAGCTGCTTGCTCACCGATTTAGTAAGCGGGTAAAGACGGGTTCCGGAGCCGCCCGCCAGAATAATTCCCTTCATCAATTTGTCCTTTTATGTTTAAAATACGGGCCGCGGCGAAAATTACCGCCAAAAGACAAAAAAACCGCCGCCGGCCGTCTCACAAAATCATCTAAATTCCAAATTCCAAATTTGACCCGCATAGTATATAATAATTACGCTTAGATAAACTACTTTTTAACAAGGAGCATTATGAAACGCTTATTCGGCACCGATGGAGTACGGGGCACAGCCAATATCTACCCCATGACCAGCGAAATTGCCATGCAGATCGGCCGGGCCATTGCCTTTCAGGTCAGAGACCAGCGCCACGGCCATCGCATTGTCATCGGCAAAGACACCAGAATCTCCGGCTACATGATTGAAAACGCCCTGGCCTCCGGGATCTGCTCCATGGGGGTTGATGTCCTGCTGGTGGGGCCGCTGCCCACCCCCGGAATCTCCTTTATCACTCATTCCATGCGGGCCGACGCCGGGGTGGTAATCTCCGCCTCCCATAATCCATTTCAGGATAACGGTATAAAAATATTCTCCCGGGACGGTTTTAAACTCCCCGATGATAAAGAGGCCGACATTGAAGACCTGATCTTTTCCCAGAAAATGGCCGCCCTGCGGCCGGTGGCCGATGAAATAGGCAAGGCCAGCCGCTTAGATGACGCCAGGGGGCGCTATATCGTTTTTTTAAAGAACACCTTCCCCTCTAAATACACCCTGGATGATTTTCATATCGTCCTCGACTGCGCTCATGGAGCCACCTATGGCGTGGCTCCCCATGTTTTTTCAGAGCTGGGCGCCAGAGTAACCGCCATTGGCGTCCACCCGGACGGCAAAAATATCAACGACCAATGCGGCGCCCTGCACCCAGAACGGGTGGCGGAGAAGGTGAAAGAACTCGGTGCCGACATCGGCATCGCCTTAGACGGTGACGGCGACCGCCTCATCGTAGTTGACGAAGGCGGCAGGGTGGTGGACGGCGACCATATAATGGCAATCTGCGCCGCCGAATTAATGGCCGCGAGAAAGCTCAAGAAGAAGACCTTGGTCACCACGGTGATGAGCAATATGGGGCTCGAAGACGCCATGCGGAAAACAGGCGTCAGTCTCGTCCGTACCCCCGTGGGCGACCGCTATGTAGTGGAGGAGATGCGGAAACGGGGCTACAGTTTTGGCGGCGAGCAGTCCGGCCACCTGATTTTCCTGGAACACTCCACCACCGGCGACGGCATTCTCGCCGCCCTTCAGCTCATGGCCATCATGGAAAAAAGGCAAAAACCTTTGTCGGAACTGGCCAGAATCATGGAGGCCTTCCCCCAGACCCTGACCAATGTCCGCACCGCCAAACGCCTTGACCTGAGCTTAGTACCCAACCTCCGGCCCACCATAAAAAAGATGGAGAAACGCCTGGGCAACGAAGGCCGCATCCTCATCCGCCTCTCAGGCACCGAGCCGGTAGTAAGGGTCATGCTGGAGGGCCGCGACCAGGAACTCATCAACGGAATGGGCCAGGAACTCGGCGCCATTATCCGCCAGGCCGACGGCCAGCAGGGCTAAGAAATGAACCCAGAGCCCCCATTTACCATAAGCAATTACCGTCTCAGCCCATCCCTATCCCCACTTCTCCGTCTTCTGCCCTCTGCCCTCTG
>VAPL010077850.1_pt1 | contig 19438 bp, 21 predicted proteins | sample 3395061 | NCBI WGS metagenome assembly VAPL01 (sample SAMN08290444, study PRJNA428436) | hydrothermal vent metagenome | isolation source: Deep-sea hydrothermal vent chimney 2 | place: Pacific Ocean: Juan De Fuca Ridge | depth 2182 m m | reverse complement strand
GGTATATAAGCAGCTCTATGGAAGCCATGTTGAGACGTAGGTGTAAGGATATTTTAATAATGTTATTTTCGTGTATAGTTTTTAATTAAAAGCTATATTCAGATTATTCAGGATTCGGCTATATTTATAACGAGAAAAATTGATGAATACGATTCGTATAGGCCATGGTTATGATGTGCATGCTTTTGAAACGGGCGAGCATATTATTCTCGGTGGCGTTAGCATTGCTTACCATAGAAAATTTAAAGCGCATTCTGATGGTGATGTATTAATCCATGCTGTATGCGATGCTTTATTGGGTGCACTGGCCCTCGGTGATATTGGGCATCACTTCCCTGATACGGATGATGCGTTTAAAGGCATCAATAGTCGGGAATTATTAAAAAAGGTCTATAAATTAATTAATGCTTCTGGTTATGTTTTGTTGAATCTAGATACGACTATTGTTGCTGAAGCACCTAAAATGGCTTCTCATATCATGCAAATGCGAGCTAATCTAGCCGATGATCTGAGTGTTGATATTAAGCAGATAAATGTAAAAGCCACAACCACTGAAAAATTGGGGTTTATCGGCAGACAGGAGGGTATAGCTGTACATTCAGTTTGCTTAGTTGATAAAACAGATTAATTGTTGTGGATAATCAAATAATCACCATAAATAACCAGTCAACTTCACATAAAACCTTAATATCTTATATACTAAATTGTAATGATAAATGAATATGCACAATACATGTATATATGCTGATCTATATTCACGGGTTTAACAGTTCACCAGAATCTTATAAAGCAAGTCTGCTTCAATCCTTCGCGCAAAAAATAAATATGCCCGATATGCTGGAAATACCGGCGTTGTCTTACGAGCCTGTTCAGGCAATGGACCAGTTATTACAACTTATTCGCGCCTATCAGGCACATAATGGCATGCGCCCACTGTGTTTTATCGGTAGCTCGCTGGGTGGTTATTATGCAACCTGGCTAGCTGAAAAGTTTGAAAGCCGGGTCGTGCTAATTAATCCGGTGGTTAAGCCACTGGAGCTGTTTGAAGATTATATTGGTTTTAACAAAAACCTTTACAGTGGTGAAGAGTACCAGCTAACACTCGAGCATCTTGATCAGCTGATGAAGTATCAGGTAAATGAAATTACAAAACCGGACCGATATCTGCTGATGTTGCAAAGTGGAGATGATGTTCTGGATTACAACCTGGCGTTAGAAAAATATGCTGCGGTGCCTTCTATTGTTGAAGAAGGTGGTGGGCATGAGTTTACGGAGTTCGAGCGTCATCTTGAAACAGTATTAGCTTTTTGCGGTATTAACTGTTTAAAAGCTTATTCCTAGAACAGATTGCGAACTGGCCAGGAGCATTCCCGGATTTTATAAATTTAGCATTTCTGTATAATACTCACATTATTACTGTCACCACTTATTGCTTATAAATGGCAATACTAAAAATCATTAGCTATTAATGAAGGGAAATTACATGTCGCTTGGCCCTGTCATGCTCGATCTGCTGGGAACAACCATTACGCCTGAAGAGCGGGAAATGTTGCGACACCCGCAAACCGGTGGTGTTATTCTGTTTACCCGCAACTTTGAATCGATAGAGCAGATTACAGAGCTGGTGTCTGAAATTCATAATTTACGCACGCCACATTTATTAGTTGCCGTTGATCATGAAGGTGGAAGGGTTCAGCGGTTTCGTGATGGGTTTACGCATATTCCTGCTGCAGCAATGTATGGCAAAGTCTATTTGAAAAATAAATTACAAGCCAAACAGTTGGCTAATGAATGTGGCTGGTTAATGGCGGCTGAATGTCGAGCAGTCGGCATTGATATGAGTTTTGCGCCCGTACTTGATATTGGAATTGGTCTTAGTGGTGTCATCGGCGATCGTGCTTATCATTCCAGTCCACAGGTAATTTCTGAACTGGCCCATGAATTCATGTCGGGAATGCAACATGCTGGAATGGTGGCAACCGGTAAACATTTTCCGGGTCATGGTTCGGTAAAAGAAGATTCACATACGGCTCACCCCGTAGATCATCGTACATTGAGCGATATTATGCTGGAAGATGTGATTCCATTCGAGCGTATGATTCACTATGGTCTGGCGGCTATTATGCCGGCTCATGTGGTATACCCCAAAATTGATGATAAACCAGCGGGTTACTCATCAGTATGGTTACAACAGGTTTTACGTCAGAAACTAAATTTTCAGGGCGTGATTTTTAGTGATGATTTAAGTATGGAGGCAGCCGGCGTCGTCGGGAATTTTTCCGAACGCGCAGACATGGCGTTATCGGCAGGTTGCGATATGGTGCTGGTTTGTAATCACACTGAGGCAGCACAACAGGTATTACAGTCGTTGGAAACATATTCCAGCCCGGTTTCACAGATGCGTTTAGTTAGAATGCATGGCAGAGCCGCTTTAAATCGACAGGATTTAATGGCATCTGATAAATGGCAATCTGTGGTTAAAAAAATAGAAACATTAGAAGATGAGCCAAATTTAGAGTTGGATGTTTAAGTCTGATTGCTTAATTAAACTCTAACCACGTTTTGCAGCGTGGATTACTTATAACACATTGATAGTAGAAAATTTAAGTTATGGAATATTTACAGGAACTACTTAACAAACTTCAAATTGATAAAGACTCAATCTGGATTACGCAGGTTTTTGTCATTGTATTTGTGACACTATTGATCAGCTTTTTTCAAAAACGTGCTTTTCACAAATTAAATATTAAGTTAACGAAAACCAGAAATCCATGGGATGATTTGTTAATTGGCTCAGCAGCGGGCCCGGTAGGTTATCTAATCTGGTTGCTTGGTGTTTTGTTTGCTGCGGAAATAGTACAGGCACAGAATCAGGCTGCAATATTTAATGTGATTGATCCGCTTCGTGACGTTGGTGTAATTACGATTCTAATTTATTTTATTCTCCAGTTAATTAAAGGTACTGAGCAGATTCTGATAGCCAATCAGGCTAAGGACAAAGAACAGGACTTTGATAAACATACTGTGCATGCCATCGGCAAGCTGGTGAGAATTTCTGTTTTTATAACCGGAGGATTAATTTTACTGCAAACCCTTGGTTATAGTATATCCGGCATCCTTGCATTTGGTGGTGTTGGTGGTATTGCTATTGGTTTTGCGGCAAAAGATTTATTGGCGAACTTTTTTGGTGGTCTGATGATTTATCTGGACAGGCCGTTTAAAGTAGGGGACTGGATACGCTCGAGTGATCGGTCTATAGAAGGCACTGTAGAAAATATTGGCTGGCGTTTAACCCGAATTCGTACGTTTGATAAACGACCGCTTTATGTACCCAACTCTATTTTTAATAATATCTCGGTTGAAAACCCTTCGCGCATGACGAATCGTCGAATTAAGGAAACGCTAGGCATTCGTTATGATGATGCAGATAAAATGGCAACTATTATCGAACAGGTGAAAGCGATGTTAAAGAATCACCCGGATATTGACAATAATCAAACATTAATCGTTAATTTTAATAGTTTCGCTGCTTCATCGTTAGACTTTTTTATCTATACTTTTACTAAAACGACAGACTGGATACTGTTTCATGAAATCAAACAGGATGTTCTTTTAAAAATTGTTGAGATAATAGAGCACAATGGTGCTGAGTTTGCATTCCCAACATCCACACTGCATTTGCAAACAATGCCGGAATCAGGAATGCATAATTAATGGCTGACAAATTACTTGTAGTTATGGCGAATGTTGATATCACTCGACCGGCAGAAATATTGCCACCTCTATTGCAGGCTACGGTAGCTGCGGCGATGGAATTCGAAGTGGAGGTGTTGTTTACCGGTCAGGCAGGCCAGCTGGCGATGAAGGGGGAAGCTGAAAAACTATTGTTACAGGAAGACGATAGCAACAGTGTCTATGATCATATAAAACAGGCGCGACAGGCGGGGGTTGTTTTTAAGGTGTGCACACCGGCTTTAAAATTTTGGGGAGATAATATTATACCCGAAATTCAGGAAACGGTTGGTGGCGCGTATATTATTAATGAATCAATGGATGACAGTGTCGTTACCTTTACTTACTAATATGCAAAACTATTTGCAGGCGCAACAGGTTTTAAATGATGCGCAGTTAATTTTCACTGCAGAGCAGGTTCAGCAGGCGATTATTCAACTGGCTGAAAAAATTAATGCTCGGTTTTCAGATGTATCAGAGCCGGTTATTGTTTTGCCTGTTATGAATGGAGGGTTGATATTAAGTGGACAGTTGATTACACGGTTTAATTTTCCATTGCTAATTGATTACTGTCATGCAACCCGTTATAGAGATGAAACAACTGGCAGTCAGCTACAATGGATAGTAAAACCGCAAAATAATCTTGCAGGTCGAACCATTTTAATTATCGATGATATCTTTGATGAAGGCTATACGCTTAAGTCGGTGACAGAGTTCTGTCAAACAGAAAATGCACAACAGGTTCTATCCGCGGTTTTATTAGAAAAAAATCATCCACGAAAAACGGCTGATCTAAAAAGTGATTTTATCGGTTTACAGGTTGAAGATAGATATGTGTTCGGATTTGGAATGGATTTTAAAGGCTTTCATCGTCAGCTTGATGCTATCTATGCCGTTGCTGAATAAAAAATATGGAATTATAAGTGGATAAAAATTATAACATCAACACAGCTATTATCGGCGGTACAGGCTTATATGAACTCGACGGTTTTGAGCAGGTCGATCGGTTAACATTAATGACACAATGGGGAGAGCCTTCTTCAGATATCATTATAATGAAGGTAGATGAAACCCATATAGCATTTTTAAGCCGTCATGGATTTGAGCATAATATACCCCCGCATAAAGTTAATTATCGAGCTAATTTGTGGGCGCTAAAAGAATGTGGAGTTAAGCAAATTATCGCTATCGCAGCGGTAGGCGGAATTACTGATCAAATGTCACCACAGACCATTTGTATTCCGGATCAAATTATTGATTATACCTATGGACGACAGCAGACCTATTTTGAATCAGAGCAAGAGAGCGTTACACATATTGATTTTACCGAGCCCTATTGTTCACATTTACGTCAAACTTTACTGCAAACGTCTAAACAACAGTCAATCGAAGTGATTGATGGCGGGGTTTATGCCGCGACTCAGGGCCCAAGACTGGAAACAGCAGCTGAAATACAGAAGTTAAAACGAGATGGTGCCGATATCGTCGGCATGACAGGTATGCCGGAGGCGACACTGGCACGCGAACTTGAGATTGATTATGCCTGCTGCTCACTGGTGGTTAACTGGGCTGCGGGTTGTGCAGGTACGCATAAAATTGAGCATAGTGAGATGCAAAAGATCGTTGATTCGGGTATGTTGAAGGTGAAATCACTGTTAAGTACTTTGTTTGTTTAACTAATGGGTCGCTGATATGGCTGATTTAGGCATTTTTGTATGATCTAAACCCGCCAGATGCTATTCATTTCATGCACTTAAGTCATTAGAGCATATCAATCAATATCACAATGTTATAAAATACCCGCGCTTTCAAAGACAGATAAAGGGTGAATAATGTCACGTGCCGATAAGGTATCAGACGCTACAGGTCTGGAAAAACTCATACTTACACTTCGCTATCATGAGCAATCACGTCAGTGGTTTGCAGTGATATTTGTACTGGTTGTTAGTCTACTAGGCTCATATACACCCATATTGTTTATCATTGGTGGTGTGGTCGCTGCGGTCGGTACGCTTGTCCGCATGTGGGCTTCAGGCTATGTTATGAAAAACAAGGAGCTGGCTACTAACGGGCCATATGCTTATGTTCGTCATCCACTTTATGTGGGTAATATACTGTTGCTGGTTGGATTCTCAATTGCTTCATCTCAGTGGTGGCCATTTGTAGCGATGGTGGCATTGCTATGGTTTTATTATCCACCGACTATTTCATATGAAGATAATAAATTGCGTGATATTTTTGGTGCAGAGTGGGAAGAGTGGTCGAAAAATATTCATGCTCTTATCCCTACTTTCGGATCAAAAGCCGGGAGTGTAAAAAGCTCATGGTCTTTTAAGAAAAGTCTGATGCAGAATGCCGAGCCGCTTATTGTTATTTATCTGATAGGCTGCATGTATCTGCTTTATACCCGTTAGTAAATGTTAAACAATCTGGATTTTATTTCAGAAGCCCAATTAACCCGCTGGGTTAATGAGCATCTGAATTCAGATAAGTTTGCTTTATCAGCAGGTTATCAGGGGAAAACTCTGCTGTTTGACGAGCTTAATCATAAGCTCGTTATCAAAGCCCCTCTGGGCAACTTTTTTACACGTCCCGTCAATTTAGCACTGCTACGACACGAATATAAGATTTATCAAAAACTACAGGGTATGGATGCGGTTCCGGTTTGTTACGGGATGGCTAATAATGAATTTTTGGTTATTGAATATATCGAAGGGCAGACAATTCGTCATAACAGGCCTGCTGCTGATTCTGAGTTTTTTATACAGTTACTGGCGGCGATAAAAGAAATGCACGCAAGAGGTGTGGCACATTTTGACTTGAAGCGTTCGGAAAATTTACTGGTAACTCATAATTGCGAACCCAGACTAATTGATTTCGGCGTTTCTATCAATCATAAAAGTGGCCTGCACTGGCTCAATCAATTTTTATATAAGCTGGCCTGTCAGTTTGATTATAATGCCTGGGCCCGGCATAAATATAATAAGCAAATGGATGAGTTGAGCGAAGATGATAAAGTCTATTATAAAAAAACAGCTATTGAAACTTTAGCTAAAAAAATTAAACGTTTTTATAAAGATAAAATTATCAAAACACACAAATCAGCTGTAAAAAAATAAATAGCCAGCCTGTAATCCGATAAAAGATATCAGATTTGTTTTAATAAAGTTTTAGCCGTATCCATATATTTCTTTCTGGATATAAGCAGTTGCCAGCGACTTCCACCACATTGTCGCCAGAGTACAGCAGAACGAATTCCAGCAAATAACAAAGCGCGAATCTTATTGGCATTCTGACTTTGTGACAGATAAATCTGCTCTCCCTGTACCATGATCTTAGGCCCGACAGGGCTGATGTTCTGTTGATAAATGTCAGCTAGCCCTGCAATAATATTCTCATGGGTGATATGGAAATATTCAATTTTGTTTTGTGTTTTTTCCAGGGCGCCGGTTAACTGATCCATAAGTTGTGGGTTTTTTCTAAGCATTTTTTCTAGCTGTAAAATTTGGATAACATAGCGGGTGATATCCATATCCATCTTTTGTTTACTGCCTGATAGTTGTTCGTGTAGAGCAGTAAGGCCTTTTTTTATAGTGAATGTATCGGCATAAACATCCATTACCTGATTGGCATCAAATCTGAATAGTGTCTCCAGAATAGATGATAACTGAGCATCGGCAACATTACCGGTGGTGGCAACTTCTTTTACAAGAATAACCGCCTGATAAATGCCGGCGAGGGCGAGTGTTCTGTCTTGCTGGGTATGTTGCATTATTAGTTGTATTTACTGGTTAAAATTAGTTGTACATATTATCAATTACACCACCGCCAAGACAAATATTCTGTTGGTAAAATACCACAGATTGACCGGGTGTAATTGCACGTTGAGCCTGCTCAAATTTAACGGTTACTGATTTGTTATCAAAACTGACTATGGTGCACGCTTGATCGCTCTGGCGGTAACGAACTTTGGCATGGCAGGTGTAAGGTAGTGATGGCATTTCACCGCTAACCCAGCTTAGTTGAGATGCAGATAATTGTGTATGGTATAGCGCAGAGTCATCGCCCTGAGCAACATACAGGATATTATTATCTAAATCTTTTCTCACGCTGAACCAGGGCTCTTCACTGGCATTTTTCACGCCGCCAATACCGAGTCCTTTGCGTTGGCCCAATGTGTAGTACATAAGGCCTGCGTGCTTACCAATGATCTGTCCGTCGAGGGTTTTAATGTCACCGGGTTGAGCCGGTATAAAGCGCTGTAAGAAATCTTTAAATTTTCGTTCACCAATAAAACAGATACCGGTGCTGTCTTTTTTATCGTGAGTAATAAATGCCGATTTTTCGGCTAATTTTCTTACCTCAGGCTTTTCAATATGTCCTATCGGAAATAAGCTGTGGCTGAGTTGTTGCTGATTTAACGTATATAAAAAATAGCTCTGATCTTTATTTGCGTCCAGACCTTTTAGTAGTTCAAATACACCTTCATTTTGTGCGCTTTGTACGTAGTGACCAGTCGCAATGAAGTCTGCTCCGAGTTGAAGTGCGTAATCTAAAAAAGCTTTGAATTTTATTTCTTTATTGCAGAGTATATCCGGATTCGGCGTTCTGCCAGCTGAATATTCATCGAGAAAATGTTGAAAAACTCTATCCCAGTACTGGTCAGCAAAATTCACACTATGCAGTTTTATATTTAATTTATCACAAACCTGCTGAGCATCCTTTAAATCATCGGCAGCTGCACAGTAATCTTCGTCATCATCCTGTTCCCAGTTCTTCATAAACAGACCTTCTACCTGATAGCCCTGTTCAATCAGGCACTGTGCAGCAACAGATGAATCAACCCCACCTGACATCCCCACAATCACGCGTTGCTTAATATCTGTACTATTCAAAGTCATCGTTATCTAATGTATTACTGGTTTGATCATTATCGAGTTCAAACAGGTCTGATGTTTTTTTGTAGTCTTCAATGGCAGCAGAATTTCCCAGTTCTGTACCGTAGCTTTCTAAAATATATAGCTTAGATGTGTTTAAAGACTGAAGTAGTAATGCTGTTTTATCGACGCCTAACCAGTTTGTGCTGGTAATGGTTTTGCGCATAAGATGATGTTTTATTAAATAGCGATCCAGTAAAATGCTGAGGATATTTTTAATGTTTCTATAATTGTTTTTAACGGAGTTAGAAACATACAGGTCATTGGCGCTCAGCGTTTGTGATGGCAGCTTGGCCAGACTGTGATAAATATCATTTTCGATAATACCAATAGCACTCACAATACTGTCCTGTTCATCTTTGTCTGTAGTAAACGCGGATGAGAACATGGCTTTGACTTCAGACCAGCTCTTATGAGAGATTTTTATTTGATATGGTGTCCGGCACTTTTTATCAATGCAGAGTTTAAAGCTCGGATTGGATGATTTAGCCTGAGCTAAATTAACATTGGAAAATATCAGTATGGATAGCGATAAAATAGCAATTAGTGATTTCATTATATAATATCGGTTAATAATTCTAGTGGGTATTTCTTTCCAGCGAGATAATCATCAATACAACGTAGTACCAGAGGGCTGCGTAATTGTTGGGATTTTTCAATTAGTTCATCCCGACTCAGCCATAATGCCTGAATTATACCAGTATCTAATGGCTGGTCTAGATCATGGTTTTCACAACTGCCGACAAAACACACACGTAAATAGCAACGCTCGGTAACCGGTTGTTCCCAGCGATAGATGCCACTGATATATTCGGGTTTAAATTGCCAGCCGGTTTCCTCAAGGGTTTCACGCATCGCCGCTTCAATTAAGCTTTCATGCGGGTCGAGGTGCCCTGCGGGCTGATTATATACAATTTTGCCAGCAGACTTCTCCTCAACCATTAAAAAGCGGTTCTCTCTTTCTATAATGGAGGCTACAGTTGCATGGGGCTTCCAGATTGTTGACATGTGGCTTTCTCTTTATTTGCTGTTGCGGCGTTTTTTCTTGTTACTTAAATAGCGGGCAATGTGTAATCGCCATACCAGTCTGATACCAATGTAGCCGGTGATAGAGCTGATGATACCCAGTGTCAAACAACCGAGTAAAAAGGGTTGCCAAATGATCGCCATCTGTTGAGCGATCCAGTCAAAAGAGGCTTCGAATTCACTCATGCCAGCTGGCAGACCGAGCATCCAGTTGCCCAGTATATAGGCCGCATAAAACATCGGGGGCATAGTGAGTGGGTTGGTGATCCACACCAGTGCAACAGAAATGGGCAGGTTGCAGCGTAATAAAATAGCACCGCCTGCGGCCAGTATCATCTGTGAGGGTAGAGGTACCCACATAAAAAACAGCCCGACCATAAAGGCCAGAGACACGGACTTGCGGTTCATATGCCACAAATTGGGTTCGTGTAATAAACTGCCAAACATACTCAGTGATTTGGATTGAGTTATTTTGTGGGGATCAGGTAGACACTTACGTAAAAACTTTTTTGGCATGTTTGTTTATTAACGTCACTCTGAAAATGGTCGGCCATGCATGTACTTTATATACATTCTATGGAGGCTATTCCATTAGGTTATCCAGGAGGTTTTGAAAAAGTTTAATTATTTCAGACTGGCTAAAATAGTCTGGATATAACTATGCTTAATGAACGTGAGCCTGGCTTGAATTATATCGCCATGATATGAATTTCGCGTGCATATCATAACGGCAAATAAGTATCTGTCATATAGCTTCGTGCATATATGCCAATATTTCATCAAATTTACTTATAATTTTACTTGGCAAGTTAGTTTGAATCAGATTTAATTATAACAGACAGATCAAATAATAAGGATTTTAGTTGTGTCTGAAACAGGGATGAATTCCAGTGCGGCGTCTATACCGGTGCAGGCAATCGCCTTTTTATCGGGGGTTTGTTTTATACAGCTCCTGCCAGATCTAACAATGCCGTTGTGGATTGATCCGGTTCTATTTCAGCTTATTCCGAAACTGCTTCTGGCATTGTCTTTATGCGCATATATCGTATCAGCAATGCGGCAATCACCCACATCTAAAATAGTTAGTATCTTCATTATCAGTGCATGCTGGGCATTGTTAAGTGCTCAAAGTTATCTTTTTCAGCGCTTGCCTGAAAATCTCTCGGGTGAAGACATACTTATCGAAGGCTTCGTTAGCGGCTTGCCCCACTATAGTGAACATTCGGTACGGTTTAATGTTGATGTAACCCGTTATATAAAAGTCGGAGACAATTCAGTGCCGGTGAATATGCCGTCCACACTCAGATTGAGCTGGTATTACCATACCGAAAAAATATATACGGGCGAACGCTGGCAACTGATGGTTAGATTGAAGCCTCCGCATGGTTCACAGAACCCCGGTGGTTTTGATTACGAAAAATGGCTTTATCAGCAGTCTATACACGCTACCGGCTATGTTAGAAAACATAGTCGTAATCGCCGACTAGCAAAAGCACACTTAAGTATAAGTGGTTTGCGAGAAGCGCTGTTAACGACTTTATCTACTTTGCCGGATAAGCGTTATCAAGGTTTATTGCAGGCATTAACCATCGGCCATAAGTCAGCGATCAGTCAGCCGCAATGGGATGTACTCAGGCGTACCGGTACTCAGCATTTAATGGCTATATCAGGCCTGCATATAGGGATGATAGCGGCACTGATATTTTTTAGTGTTAAATATATTGTGCCGGCATCTATCTGTAAAGTTATGTGTTCAGCGCAAATAGCTGCGTACTTCAGCCTGGTAGCTGGCGGGTTTTACGCTTTGTTGGCCGGTTTTAGTATACCAACGCAACGCGCGTTTATTATGCTGCTTATCTTTATGCTGGCGCTGATAGTTAAGCGTCCGGCCTTGAGTATAAACACCCTGGGTCTAGCACTGATTGGTGTATTAATGATTAATCCGGTATCGGTACTCTCTGCCGGTTTCTGGCTGTCATTTATTGCGGTTAGCATTATTATGCTGGTTTCAGCAGCACGCCCGGCAGGCGGTTATAGTCGATTTAATAAAAGCCTGCAAAGTATCAGAATCCAGTGGTTAATTGCTATGGGTATGCTGCCATTAAGTTTTGTATTGTTTCAGCAGGGCTCTTTCATTTCGCCACTGGCTAATTTAATTGCGATTCCATTAGTTGGTTTAGTTGTTGTGCCTTTAGCGCTTTTCGCCAGTCTGATGACAGCTATCTCGGCGGATGCAGGGTTATGGTTTTTTGCTTTAGCCAGTGACTGCCTGTCTATTATCTGGCTGATTTTACAGTGGTTTGCTGAATTGCCCCTGTCCAGCTGGCAGCGTTCATCTATACCCGTGCTGGAAAGTATGTTGGCACTAAGCGGTGTTTTCCTGCTGTTATTGCCAAAAGGTTTCCCGTTAAAATACGCGGGGATACTGTTATTACTGCCGTTGATTTTATATCAGTATCCACGACCCGCTGTTGGTGAATTTCGTGTGGATATTATAGATGTCGGCCAGGGCCTGTCAGTGCTGGTGCAAACTCGTGATAACACTTTGCTCTATGATACCGGCGCACGATATAGTGATCGATTTGATAGTGGCCGGCGTGTGATCGTGCCGTATCTAAATTATATCGGTATACAAAAAATCGACAAATTGGTAATCAGTCATGGTGATAATGATCATGCTGGTGGGGCTGATGCGGTGCTGGAAATGCTTAATGTAGAACATGTTTTGACTGAAGCAGAGCTATATAAGCAAAAATTCAACTTTCTTGATACAGCTGAGTCATGCCATCTGGGGCAGCATTGGCGCTGGAATGGTGTTGATTTTGCAATATTGCATCCATCAACGTCTTATTATGACAAGCAGACGAATAATCGTAGCTGTGTTTTAAAGGTCTGGAATCGTAACCACAGTATTTTGCTATCCGGAGATATTGAACGCAGAGCTGAGCGCCATTTGTTACAAACCCAGGCTGAAAAATTAAAATCAGATGTTTTGATCGTCCCGCATCATGGCAGTAATACATCATCTTCACTATCCTGGATTGACAGCGTAAACCCGGAACTTGCCATTGTTTCGGCGGGTTATAAAAATCGTTTTGGGCATCCTACAGATAAAATTATCAATCGGTATCGCTTTCAAGGGCTTGAGTTGATAAATACCGCGTCTAGCGGCATGATTATGCTCAATTTTCCAGCAGGTTTGCCGGCGCGCCCGCTAGAAATCAAACTCCAGCGAAAAGTTAGCACACATTATTGGAATCATCGCCTGTGATAACGTATTATGTGGCCAATAATTAATACTGAAATAAGGCGGAATACGTGTTTGAAATGGTTAAAGCCGGTGGGTGGTTAATGTTCCCCATCATTGCGGGTTCTATAATAGCCTTTGCAATCATTCTTGAGCGCTTCTGGGCGCTGCAAAAGAAAAAAGTCATTCCTGATCATCTGGTTGCGACGATATGGCACTGGGTTAAAGAAGGTCAACTTGAGCGATCGAGGATTGAAGAAATCAGTAAGCAGTCGGCACTTGGTAAAATACTGGCTACCGGTTTGAATAATCGGCATCTAGAGCGTGACCGAATTAAAGAGTCTATTGAAGAGGCAGGGCGACAGGTCGTGCATGAAATGGAGCGGTTCCTGAATACGCTGGGTACCATTGCTTCAATATCACCTTTACTCGGTTTACTGGGTACAGTCATCGGCATGATTAAAGTATTTAACGCGATTACCAGTGCAGGTGTGGGTAATGCCGCACCGCTGGCAGGAGGTATTTCACAGGCCTTAATTACCACTGCTGCAGGTTTAAGCGTCGCTATTATTGCGCTGATTTTTCACCGCTATTTCCGTGGTCGGGTTGATGAGCTTGTGGTGAAAATGGAAGAAGAAGCTATTAAAATGGTTGATGTGTTACATAATAACCGCAATATGCCGGCACCCACAAAAGCAAAAAAAGTTGCTGGGAAGGCCGCTTGAATCTTAAGCCCGAACGACGCGAAGAGATTGACTTAAATTTGACGCCTCTAATCGATGTGGTTTTTTTATTGCTGATTTTTTTCATGGTATCTACCACCTTCGAAAAAACCTCTAAATTAAAAATTGATTTACCCGAAGCATCAGCACAGGCAACACCGCAGTCTGATAAAAAAATTGTAATCGGTATTGATGTTAAAGGGCGGTATTATATTAATGACCGGCAGCTGGTTAACACACAGTTAAAAACATTAAAAATTGCATTACTAAAAATCGCCGGTGATGACAAAACGATTCCAATTGTGTTACGTGCTGATGCTAAAACACCACATCAGTCTGTTGTTACTGCGATGGATGCAGCTTCGCAAGTTGGTTTAACTCGTCTTTCTATTTCGACACTTGAAACAAATGGTAGTCAATAATTCATGTCCAGTGAACCTGAGCAAGTTAGCTCAAAAATAACGTATCGTAGATTGCTCTCTTATACCTTTCAAAATAAAGGTGTATTTACTTTTTCCGTAATCAGTATGGTTCTTGTTGCCTTATCTCAGCCTGCCTTTGCAGCGATGATGGAGCCGATGCTTGATGGTGGTTTTGTTAATCAGGACCCTCAGGTAATTAAGTGGTTACCATTCGGTATTGTCGGTTTGTTTATGGTTCGCGCGGTTGCCGGTTTTGCATCTGATTATGGTATGAGCTGGATAGGGCGCACGGTTATTCAAACATTAAGAGATGAAATGTTTTATCGCTTACTGGTTCTGCCTAATCGCTATTATGATAATACGTCAACGGGTGAAACAATTTCACGCTTTACTTTTGATGTTGAACAGCTTGCTACTGCTGCCACAACCGCCGTGACGATTTTAATCAAAGATGTATTAATGATCATCGCTTTGATTGGCTGGATGTTTTACATCAGCCCTAAACTGGCGACTATTTTTTTAGTGGTCGGGCCAATGCTGGCACTTATCGTTATGTTTGTGTCCCGGCGTTTTAGAGCTATTTCACGACGTATTCAAAATTCAATGGGATCAATCACTCATGTGCTGGAGGAGTCTGTACAGGCACAGCGAGTGGTTAAGATTTATGGTGGACAGGCTTACGAACAGAAACGTTTCAGCAAAAGTAATAATCAGAATCGTCAACAGAATATGAAACTGATGGTGAGTAGTTCTCTTAGTACATCAATTCTACAGATGATAGTTTCATTTGCGTTGGCAGGTATTGTGCATCTTGCGATACAGGAAGGTCTTAATGAAAGTCTAACGGTAGGTACTTTTACGGCGTTTATCGTATCGCTAACCATGTTATTTGCACCGTTGAAGCGACTAACAAATATCAATGCCATTATTCAGAAAGGTGTCGCTGCTGCAGAGAGCGTTTTTGTTTTTCTGGATACGTTGCCTGAAGCTGATTGTGGCACACACCAGCCGGATAAAGTCTCAGGCGAATTACGTATTGAAAATTTAAATTTTTCGTATGAAAATCAACCGGACAGACTGGTATTAAATAATATCAATCTTACGATTAATTCGGGTGAAACCGTAGCATTTGTGGGTCGCTCGGGTAGTGGCAAGTCTACTTTAGTCAATTTGATTCCACGTCTTTATGAAGGCTATCAGGGAAATATTCTACTTGATGGTATTAATTTAAACGATTATAAAATTGAAAATTTGCGTAGTCATATCGCATATGTCGGCCAGGAAATTGTGCTGTTTAATGACAGCATTGCACATAATATTTCATACGGTTGTACTGATGTGAGTATTGATGATATCAATGAAGCAGCAAAAGCCGCTTATGCTCTGGACTTCATCGAACGCTTACCTGAAGGTATGCAATCACTAGCCGGTGAACGGGGTGTGTTACTGTCTGGCGGGCAGAGGCAGCGTCTAGCGATAGCACGTGCTTTACTTAAAAATTCACCAGTATTGATTATGGATGAAGCGACTTCAGCGCTCGATACTGAGTCAGAAAAAGCCATACAATCTGCATTAGAAACATTAACTAAAAACCGTACCACTTTAGTTGTAGCGCACCGTCTGTCTACCATAGAAAAGGCAGATAAAATAGTTGTTATGGAAGATGGCTGTATCGTTGAAATGGGAACGCACAATGAGTTGCTGGATAAAAAAGGCGTATATAGTGCTTTGCATAATATACAATTCTGCGATCCCGTGCCACCGGTAGAGACATCATCAATAGATAATAAACAGTAATGAAACGGCTGGATTATTACTGGAACAGTATTAATTTTATATCATTGCTTTTACTGCCATTGTCGGTGGTATTTTTTATGTTGAGCCAGGTTAGAAGGTGGCTGTATAAAATTAATTTTTTGTCATCTTACAAAGCACCGGTTCCGGTTATTGTTATTGGTAACATTACGGTAGGTGGTACGGGTAAAACGCCATTAATAATTGAGCTGGTTAAACAGCTCCAGGCGATAGGTAAGCATCCCGGTGTTATTAGCAGAGGCTATGGTGGTGCTGCACTGAGTTGGCCACAAATTGTTAATTCACAGAGCCAGTCACAGCAGGTGGGTGATGAGCCGCAGTTAATCTTTCAACAAACCTTATGTCCGTTGGTGGCCGGTCCTGACAGAAAAGCCGATATAACATTATTACTTAAGCAGTTTAACTGTGATGTTATTCTCGCAGATGATGGCTTGCAGCACTATGCACTTCAGCGACAGGTAGAAATTTGCATTGTTGATGCAACACGATTATGTGGAAATGGCTGGTATCTTCCTGCGGGTCCTTTAAGAGAGGGGCAGAGCAGGCTTAGCCAGGTTGATCTTGTGTTGTATAATGGTGGCTCAAACGATGCACTGTCATTTAATGTACAACCACGAAAATGTATACCTGTTGTACGTAATCACTTACAAAGTTTCTTAATAAGTGAAATATCCGGTGAAACGGTACATGCTATCGCCGGTATAGGCCACCCGCAGCGGTTTTTCACGATGCTTGAGCAGTATGGGATAACAGTCATTGCCCATGCCTTTAAAGACCATAATAACTATCAATCATCAGATCTGCATTTTGATGATGATCTGCGTGTATTAATGACTGAAAAAGATGCGATAAAATGTACGGGTTTTCAACTGGATAATCATTGGTCTGTGCCGATTGAAATTAAGCTGAGTGACTCGGCACAGAAAAAAGTTGATAAAATATTTTCATCACTTTAAATAATATAATGTGATATTAGAGAGAATTACCATGAATAAAAAAAACCTTGAATTATTAGTCTGTCCTGAGTGTCAGGCTAAGCTCAGTTATAATAAAAATCAGCAAAACCTTAGCTGTGATAATTGTAAACTTGAGTATCCTGTTAAAGACGGAATTCCTGTGATGCTGGTTGAACAAGCAACAAAAACTGAATCTTCAAATACTACCACCTGATTAACCTAAGACTAACTAATGACACCTTTCCATATTGTAATTCCTGCTCGTTATGCCTCCAGCCGTTTTCCGGGTAAGCCTTTGCAGCTGATTAATGAAAAAACCATGTTGCAGCATGTCTATGAGGTCGCAAAAAACTCACCTGCTGAAAGTGTGGTGATTGCAACAGATGATAAACGTATTGCTGAGGTTGCAAAACATTTTTGTGAACAGGTATTAATGACTTCCAATAAACATGAATCGGGCACAGACAGGTTGGCAGAAGTGTGTGCTTTGCAGCAGTGGGCAGCAGATGAAATTGTTGTTAATTTACAGGGTGATGAACCACTGACACCAGCGCAGCTACTTGTACAGGTGGCTGATAATATACATAACAATGAAGCCGCATCAATTGCGACATTGAGTACGCCGTTAACGACGATCGAAGAAATAACTGATGCGAATATTGTTAAAGTGGTCACCGACAAAAATGGCTATGCACTTTATTTTAGTCGTGCGCCTATCCCATTTAAACGCGATGCTGATAGCTTGAGCTTATCGAACTTATATCAACGACACCTGGGTATTTATGCATATCGCGTGGGCTTTTTAAATGAATACAGTCAACTATCACAATGCGAAATTGAAGTTTTTGAAAAATTAGAACAATTACGCGCAATGTATCATGGGCATAAAATTCATGTTGAGCAGGCACACTCATTACCCGGGCCGGGAATTGATACGCCTGAAGATTTACAAAAAATAAAATTATTACTGGCTTGTTAAAATTATGAATGAAAATATTACGTTTTTTGCAACCTGTTCGAAAGGTATGGAAGACCTGTTATATAACGAACTGATTGCTTTACAGATAGACACAGCTAAACAGGAATACTCCGGCGTTAGTTTTACCGGCACACTTCAACAGGCTTACCGGGCATGTTTGTGGTCGCGACTGGCGAGCCGCGTATTTTTGAAATTAACCTCATTTGAAGCACTTGATGAAGACGCATTGTATGCAGGTGTGCAAACCATAAACTGGCCACAGCATATCGATATGGATGGTACTTTAGCGGTTAATTGCACAATCAATCGATCTGAAATTACTAATTCTCATTATGCCTCGTTAAAAACAAAAGATGCAATAGTTGATCAGTTTAATGAGCTGTATGAAACGCGTCCATCAGTAGATCGTGAGCAACCGGATGTGCGTATTAATGTTCATATAGATCACGATGCAGTTGATATAAGTATTGACCTTTCCGGTGAACCGTTACATAAACGCGGTTATCGTATTTCGAGTGTGCAGGCACCGCTTAAAGAAAACCTGGCAGCCGCAATTTTAATCCGCAGTGGCTGGTGCTCAGATAAAGGTGATGACAAGCCAAAAGATTTGCTGGATCCGATGTGTGGTTCGGCAACATTTTTAATTGAGGCCGCAATGATGTGCTTAAATATTGCACCGGGTCTAAAACGTCAATTTTATGGTTTTTTAAACTGGAAAGGCCATGATCAACAGGTCTGGAAAAAGTTATTAAGTGAGGCAAAAAATGCTGTATTACCTTTGTCTGACTGTAGTATTCGTTTCACCGGTTATGATGCAGATAAGTTCTCGGTAGCTAGCGCAAGGCAAAACGTACATAGCGCAGGCTTACAGGATTTAATTACACTCGAGCATAAAAACTTTTCGCAGTGTTGTGAAGATATGCAGACTAATGCTGACTCTATAATTCCTTCAATGTTGATTGTAAATCCACCGTATGGTGAACGCCTTGGTGAAAGACAGGAGCTTGCTCATTTATACTCTGAAATGGGTGAATGCTGGCGCGAGCACTTTCCTGACTGGAAAATATGTCTGTTTACAGCCAATGATGATTTGATAAAGCACATTGGTTTACGCGCCCATAGAACAAATAGTTTTTATAATGGCGCTATTAAATGTAAGTTATTGCAATATCAAATTCGCCCGGCACTTTCCGTCGAAAAAAAGCAGGAAAGAGATCAGCGAAATACCGAGCAACGTGCAGCAATTTTAAATCGCTTAAAGAAAAATGTTAAACATATTGGTCGTTGGGCTAAAAAGAATAATATACAGGCCTATCGGGTATATTCTGCTGATATACCCGAATATGCTGCGGCAATTGATGTTTATGGTGACTGGGTGCATGTGCAGGAATATCAGGCGCCTTCAACTATCGAAATTAACAAAGCAAAACAGCGGCTGGATTTATTGGTCGAAGTGGTGCCTGAAGCACTGGGTATTGATAAAGACAATATCGTAATCAAAACTCGCCGGCAACAGAAGGGACTTGCACAATATGAGAAACAAAGCGGTTTACGCTGGGAATTTGTGATAGAAGAGGGGGGAAGTTCTTTTTATATTAACCT
>VAPL010952634.1_pt1 | contig 19446 bp, 12 predicted proteins | sample 3395061 | NCBI WGS metagenome assembly VAPL01 (sample SAMN08290444, study PRJNA428436) | hydrothermal vent metagenome | isolation source: Deep-sea hydrothermal vent chimney 2 | place: Pacific Ocean: Juan De Fuca Ridge | depth 2182 m m | reverse complement strand
GTAGCATATTATGCTTTCATGCCACTATAAATATGCAAACTTTATAACAAAAATGCAGACTTTATATAAACAATGCAAACTCTTTTATCAATATACAATTGTGGAGAATCAAAATTCAGTCGCTTACTATTAAAAATAGGTCACTTACTATTGGTATAGTATATAACACGAGTAAATTTTCTTTATGTGCACGAAACTATAATGTGATAATAGTTGAAAATACTTAAATCCGCCAACAATCTAACATATTGTTTTTATTGCATTAATAATCAAATACCAACTAGTATCTTACTTCGTTAAGTAACAGGAAAATCATAAACTTTCGTTTAGTTTAAAAAAACAACATTTTACCAAGGTCTATAAAAGAGATATTTATCATTCAGGATCATTACCTACATCAGATAGTCAAATTGCGTATGTTTACTATTCCTCATAAAATAGCACATTGATAAAATCTGCACACATTTCGAAGGATTCCCATACGCTCGGCTCACAAAGTAAATTTTCCCCGTGTGCATGAGCGTTACGTATTTTATTTACCGTATATTTTAACTTCCCTAAATAATCCGTATTGTTTTCACCTTTGACTTCTATCTCATTCAAGTTTATTTCTTTGTGCTCAACCCCTTCATTCTCGGCTTCTTGTATTTTAGATATTATGTGTTCATTAATCGCTTGAAGCATAGGGGCACGATGCCAGGCTCTAAAATCATCATTAGAAGCCCAGTTTTTCTCAATTGCATAATTAATATAGGCCGACAACCCACGTTTGTTTTTCTTGACTAATTCTTTAAGTTTTTTGTCACCAATCCTAATGCGGAGTGCTAGTTCTAATATAGACAACACTTGTAGTTCGGCCGCTGACAGAAAGCTGTAAACATACCAGGAATACAAAAGCAGATTTTTGGCAGCATTAAACTGACCACGAATTTCTTCCGGTACGGTCTCATTCAGTACAAAAATTTCAATTTTTTCGTAATGATCTTGAAGAGTCTGTTTTTGTTGTTCTCCAGTATCAACATTTACCCATGTTTTACATTTTGAAATTACATCAGGTTCAAATATTCCATCAATTTTTTTAAATTCTTCCATGACTACTGGCTATTCCACGTAAACACTCATACCTTCACCTGAATATTTGTCATACACATGCAAATACACATGTTCACAGGCTTTTGGCCATACATCGTCGCTATAGCTATCCGGTAGTTCCTGAAATACATCATCAATGATTTTGTGTACGCGCGCTTTTGTTCGTTGTTTTTTGCGCCAGTCAATGACCAGTGCGTCGCGTAATTTATCAAGCAGCTCCTTAGCAAGTGCTTTCACTTTGTCACGTTCTTTTTCTGATAATGCAACTTCTCTACATAGTAGATCTACAATAGCAAGTTCTTCCTCAGAGAGGTCTTCACGGGCTCCCCGTTTATCTTCCTCATCGAGTTCTCTTACAAAATTCCTTAATTCAATAAAAAACTGTTCGGCCTGATAAGCGCCGAGGTTATATTGCTCAACCAATTTTTTGAATTTTTCCTGCAGATCCTGCCGACTCATATTGAGATTCATCATCTCCCCTAATCTTTGCTCAATGATATTTTTCAACCGCTCGATATCGGAACGTTTTGGTTTTTTGGTGCGTTCGAGCATTTGTGCAAGTGCTTCAAAGTCGATTCCGGCAATATTGACCGGGTCAGGCAAATTGCTTCCAATATGGACAGTTTCAATTGCCGCTTCGATGAGTTCATTAACCTGGGTTCGTATCACATCTAATACGTCTTGATCATCCACGTCCAAACCCGATTTCAAACGCATTTGACGATAGATGACACTTAGTGCCACTCGCTGTTTTATATATTGATAGGCATTTTGATCAGGCAAGATGGCTTTAAATATACGGTTGATCTGCCTAACATACATAGCAAATTCATCTCGCAATTTCGGATGAAGCAAAATCTCACTTGCTGTATCCAGTAATTCCAGTTTTTTCATGTCTTCAGTTGATGCATCGATTATTTCTTGCAGGCTAATCTTTTGCTCTGCAAGAAACCCGGTCACCTCATGAATAGATTTTTCTAATTCATCAAATAAGACCTGTTTACGATCAGCGGGGTTATCAACCGGGCTATCGGTTTCCTTTATCAGATCACTCCCCCCATACATACCTAGTGCATACTGAAGCGCACCAAAGATATTAATGTAATCCACAATTTGGCCTGCGGGTTTACCGGGGAATACACGATTAGCGCGGGCAATCGTCTGCATCAGGGTATGGTTTTTCAGCGGTTTATCTAAATAGAGCGTGGATACAGTGGGCGCATCAAAGCCAGTGAGCCACATGGCGCAGACAAACACGATACGTAGCGAATCATCGGCATCTTTAAACTTATCATCCAGCTTTTCTTTCTTGATACGCTCACGGTGCGGTTTAAAGTCCAGCCCCATCTTCTCTAAACGTTCATAGTCACCCTGGCCACCGGAGACGACCACGGCCATATCGGTGGTGTCCATTTCCTGAATTTTTTCATCCAGCCAGTTTTTATGACTACCAGTGGCGTGTTTCACTCTGGACTTAAAGCTATCTAATTTAATACGCCATTCATGCTGTACCTTGTTATACATCTTGATGGCTGTGGCTTTATCAATGGACACCACCATAGCCTTGCCAACGATTCCAGTGGAAAATGGCTCACGCCCCCCATATAGTGATCCACAATGTCCTTAGCAATGGTGCCCAGGCGATCACTGTCGGTAATAATCTTATAGGGTTGGGCAAACTCACGTTCCAGTCTGGCTTCCTGTTCATCAGTCAGATCCGCCTTATCAAGTATCTCTACAATTGCATCACCTAGGTCATCACGATTGAGATTCACCTCGGGCACCCGGTTTTCATAAAATAATGGCAAGGTCGCGCCATCATCAACCGCATCACCAAAGTTATAAATACTGACATAATCACCAAAGACTTCGCGGGTCTTCTCTTCGCCAGATAAAAGAGGTGTGCCGGTAAAAGCGATAAACCCAGCATTGGGTAATGCCCTGCGCATATTCATTGCCAGCGTATCGTACTGGCTGCGGTGGGCTTCATCGGTAATTACAATAATGTCATCGCGTGTGGATAACACAGGGTATTCCTCACCCTGCTCGGCACGGAATTTTTGAATCAGAGTAAAGACAAAGCGATGGTCTTCGCTTAATAACTGTTGCAATTCTGCACCTGAATTGGCCTGTGCTTCTTCTTTTACAATACCTGCGGCATTAAATGTTTTGTATATCTGATCATCCAGATCGGTACGATCCGTTACCACTACAAAGGTCCAGTTACCTGGTAATTTACGAAAAGCCTTTTGGCTAAAAAACACCATGGAAAAACTCTTTCCACTGCCCTGGGTATGCCAGAACACACCCAACTGACCGTCACGTTCCTTGATATGCTCCAAACCCCGCAAGGCTTCATTCACACCTAAATACTGGTGGTACTTGGCAATGATCTTAACGGTGGCCTTACGCTTTTCAAAAAAGATGTAATTCTCAATCACATCCAACAGACGTGATTTCTCGCAGGTACCACGTAGCACTACTTCCAGGCTAACCTTGCGTTCTTCCTTTTCACTATTAATCTTTTTCCAATCTGCAAAGTGTTCCCACTGGCTGGTAATACTACCAACCTTGGATTGAATGCCATTGGAGAGCAGAATAAGCTGGTTGTAGCAGAATAAATGGGGGATCGTATCGCAATAATCCTTGAGATTATCACGATAAGCATTAATCAAGCGGCGGTGACTAGCCTTTAACTCAATAAACACTAAAGGTAGGCCATTCACAAAACCCAATAAATCAGGTCGGCGGGTTTCAATCTCCCCGGTGATACTCATCTGCGAACACAGCAGGAAATAATTATTTTCAGGATTCTGCCAGTCGATGATTTTCACAGTCACATCATCTTCGTCCTCATCGGGCGTGACGAATTTATAGCCTTCCTTAAGTAACAGGTAGATTTGTTCATTGGCTACAATGCTGCTCATGACCGAGCGATCACGAGTCAACGCTTCCATGGCTTCATCAATGGCAAGTTCAGGAGAATTTGGATTGAGCTTTTCTAAAGCGTTACGCAGGCGATTTACTAACACCACATCACCACGGTTTTCACGGCCTAATAGACTGTCCTCACCGAATGTTTCTTCCCAACAGTTAAGCGTATCCCAATCAAGATCAGAAAAGAGCTTGATTGCGGGTTGTTCAACGAGGGCGTCTTCAGTGTAGGTCATTTTAAATTATTATTTAACTTCATCTTGCAAACGCCTCCAATAAGGCTTCAATTGTTTCCTAATTGCATCTGACTGCATTATTGTCGCAGCTCTATATCCATATGTAATAAAATTTCTTGTGCCAAGATGAGAGTAACGTTCATATAACTTTCTCTTATATAATTTTGTAAGTTTTTGCCCTTGCTTCAGTTTTAATTTATTTCTTTTCTTTCTAGTACTTTTAGCTAATCGAACACCACTCTTCATTCTGTTTGAAAAACGAGCAAAAGCAGCAGATCGAATAAGCTTACGCTGACCATCAAATGTAAACCCTAAATATTGTACAGGTTGGTTTGATATCTGTTTACCAAGACTTATCCAAAAGTCTCGTTTTTCTGTCTTGTCTTTATTGAGATTTAATTCTAGGTTGTTTATTTCCAGTTCCGCAGAATCCTCAATATCATCCCGGTATTTTCTCTCTGTAATAAACAAAATATCATCACAGTAACGATAGTAACTCCCTCCTTGTTCCTCCATTATAGACTTAGCCCAAACGTCAAAACCTAACATATAAATATTGGACAATAACGCACTAATTGGTGAACCCTGAGGGATCCCCTTAGCTAGATTATTAACTGAGATCAAGCCGCTTTTTCTTATATTATCTCTAAAGACTTTTATATCGCAGACTTTATAACGTCCATTTTTCGGGTTATTGATAGCAATATTTAAAGAACCGTACAGTTTGTCTTTTTTAACGCTGGCAAACTTAGTTAGGGACTTGAATAAATTAAAATGGTCTTCAGGAAGCAATGTATTACCTAACAAGTCAGCCCAAGATTTTTTAAGTATTTCATGATCTAAATTATCAAAAAAACCTTTAACGTCTAAAGCAACAACTGAACAAGTCTTACGTGATTTAATATCTTCAAAGGCGTCATTTGCAAATTCAATATTACTTTTTCCAAGTGAACGGAAGGCAAGTACATTTTTTGTTAGATTAAGAGATATAAGTTTATCTTCATAAAGCTTAGATAATTGCCAAGCATAATAGGCATAAATATGAGAATCCAAATGCGAAGCATAAGCAATAGGTCTGACTTTGGGTTTTCTTTGAAGTTGTCCTTTAGCGTCCTTGCAAAGCTTGTAGCTTTCTACATCATAGTTTATTAAAGGAAAAAAGGCGTGTTTAGCTACACGTTTTTGACTTGTAACAAGTCGCTGAGCAGTTTTATAACCTACTGGCGAATCAAAATGAATGTAACCGCGTAGACGAAACCAAGGGTGTTTTTTCTTATGCATGCAAGCTCCTCTTTAAAGAGAAGTGCAAAACCTGAGCTGAATATGGATTGTGACCATCCAAACTCCAGCTCAGGCTTAACAAACGGATTGTTAAATCGCGCTTTCGTGGTACAACAAATCGTACCGAGTCACATATGTTAGATATAATGTATAATATCAGCATCACAGGAGTACTAAGAATGAACTTAATAACTGACTGCTGCTTATCAACTAATAATCTGTTACGACGAATCGTACAATTACTGGTTGACAGCATGTGATAAACCTTAGCCCCTAAAGAACTAAGCACCACAGATTCTAATAGAATATTCTTATTCATTCAAGTTAATCTTTCCTGAAATTAATTTTGGTAAAAGCAAGTCTCTTTGTGATTTCAGCACTTTATTCTTCTTGCTTAGATTATTGAGTTGTTTGAATATAGGATCAGCACTTTCACAAAATTCTGCGATATACCTATCTTTAGGTGTAACCAACTTAATATCTTCCATGTCTTTTTTAGTAACAGATGCAAAGATAGCTCCGTTACCTATCATATCTTCTGATGTAAAAGTTGATTTTAGTTGTTGTAACAAGAATGACTGCATCTCGTTTTTATGGCGTATAGCGCATAAACCTCGACCTATCGATATTTCTTGATCTGCTATATTTAGCCTTCCCACAGGCGCACGTACACTAAAAAGTACATCCCCAGCATGGGCAAGCCTTGTAGGTTTTGAACACCAGACTCTTACCCTTGGGAAACGTTGCCCAAAATCTTTTACTCCCTGAAAAAATGGCAACCCATCTTCATTCTCATTATAAAATTCAGACTTAGGTGATTGCCCCATTGTTAAATGGCAAACATTTTTTAGCTTCTCAACCTCCCACCCTTCCGGGATTTTTCCGAGTGGTGAGTCGATGAATTTAGTGTTCTCAAAGTCGGGGAAGCGGAATTTGATGAACCATTCGCGGTAGAGGGATTTCGCCATTTCTTCGAGGATGGCGATGCGGCGGTTGTTGTTTTCGATTAGGTTGTCGTAGACTGTGAGCACTTCAGCTATCTTTTTCTGCTGTTTTAAGGATGGCAATAATATTTCAAGATTTGAAAAGGCTGATTTATTTAGAATAGGCGTTCTCACACCAACTCCGGAGCCTAATGAAAAAAATTCGTTACGCCTGGTTACTAACGAATAATACAAATAGTCTGGATCGACCTTCTTATTAGGTATTACTGTGTTGAGCTGCTGATTCGTAAAAGATGGGCGAGTAACCATTATTGATTTACCCATTTGCCATCCAATGCATGAAACCGCAATACTTCCAGACGGGATTAGATTGTTTTTTAAAAGATTAGCACCATCCTCTGATAAATAACGGTCAGTGGTATTTGCTTTTTTCCTGTCATGCATATCACCTGGTGTTATAAAAGGATATTCTTCACCAAAGCATTCTGGTTTACTAGAAGGTGGTGTTCGCCCGGTAATTACTTTACCAAGCTCGCCTATCTTGTATTTTTCAAATGTAATACAAGGCATTAAGCCGATTCCAATATCTTAACTACATTCTCACTAATTGTTTTTTCTAGCTCATGCGCTTCGGAGTTCAATACCTCAAGCTCTTCTTGCAAAGTTTCAAGCCTACTAGCAAAGTCTTCATCATGTTCCTCATCCCCTGCAGCGACTCCTACATATCGGGCAGGACTGAGGCTCCAACCTTGTTCTTCAATTTCTTTTAAAGTGGAAACTTTACAGTAACCAGGAATATCCTGATATGCGTTGTCAGGAAAATATTTTTTGATTTCCCATGAGCCATCGTTACCTCCATCGGGATGATGATCGAGAAATGTATTATCGACTTTCTCGCCACGATAGAGCCGCACGATGTTGGCGATGAAGTTGAGTTGCTCTGAAGTGTAGTCACGCACCGATTTTGTAACTTTGCGGTAGATATGCCGCGCATCAATAAAGAGCACTTCATCTTTCTTCTTCTTGTTCTTATCAAAGAACCACAAGGTACACGGCAAGGTAACGGTATAGAAGAAGTTGCTGGAAATGGCGACCATTACATCGACCGCACCGCTTTGAATTATTTGTTTACGGATTTCCATTTCACTGCCGCGTGCATCACTGGCAGAGTTGGCCATAACAAAACCGGCGCGGCCTTTGTCGTTGAGTGATGAATAAAACAGTTGTATCCAGATGTAGTTGCCGTTGTCATTTCGCGGCATGCCATAGGGGAAGCGGGCTTTGTTATCTTCCAGGCGGTCTTTTTGGATGGCATCCACATTGAAGGGTGGATTGGCCATAACAAAATCGAACTGACCGGCGCTGTTATGGATGTCTTCATAGTAGGAATTGCTTTCGCGGATGTCGCCTTGCAGGCCATGCACGGCCAGGTTCATCTTGGCGAGGCGCACGGTGTCACCAGTTTTTTCCTGGCCATAGATCGACAGTTCGTCACTGGCGGCGCGTTTTGATCCCGCGTTGTGTTCTTCGACAAAGTTGGCGCTTTGCACAAACATACCGCCGGAGCCACAGGCGGGGTCGAACACTTTGCCGTGATAGGGTTCAATGACTTCGGCAATGAGGCGAACCAGCGCGCTGGGGGTAAAGAATTCACCGCCGCCCTGGCCTTCACTGCGGGCAAATTCAGTCAGGAAGTATTCGTAGATCCGCCCGAACACATCGGAGCCGATATCAAAGCGGATATTGGCAAAGTTTTTCAGCAAGGTTGCCAGTATGTCGTTGCTAAAGCGGGTGTAGGTTTTGGGTAAGGCGTCCTTTATGGCTTCATTCTCGGCTTCCAGCGCCTTCATCGCATCGTTGATGGCTTTTCCGAGATCTTCGTCTTCAGGCAGTTGCAGCAGATTGGAGAACAGCGCGGCATCTGGGACATACATCGCGCCTTCGGCCTGGATGGCGGATTTGATGTTGCTACCGCCACGTTTACGACTGGTTTTTTTCGCATCCAGTTTTTCTCTGGCATTGAGATAACGGAACTCCGCATAGCGCAGGAAAATCAAACCCAATACCGGCTGGGAATATTGGTAGGCGGTTAAGCCAGTGTTAGCGCGGAGTTGGTCGGCAGCAGACCAAAGACGTTTTTCGAGGTCATCTATTTTCTTAAAATCGGACATTCCCTACAGCACCCTTCTCATTTTATTTTTTGTAGGTTCATTGTAAATGAACCCTCGTCCTTATGTGCTCTAATATATTTAAGAGTAAATCGGGCGTCAGATCGCGAGAATCCCACTTAATGCAAGATGTTCCCACAAAATCAGGTGCCCATATATAATGGTGTGTCGAGAACAAACAGGGAAATGGAATTTAAATGTCAGCCTCCCCTTTGTTCTTTATTATCAGACACTTATATAGGTTTTAGTTGGATTTTATGGTGTTTGATTATCATACACTTTTTTTTCCGTCTGTGAATACGCAGCTGCCTTCTCATCTCCCTGTTACTCAGACAAGAATTCATTTGTCTCATGCCTCAGGCTCAGACGATGACTCCACCAAAATCCCGGTTTCGATTATTTCCCTGTTGCAAAATAACGCCTTGTTCCTCGTTGCCTTGAGACACGCCATCCAATTACCGACGACTAAGTTGATGATACATGGTCCGCCTAGCATCTTCTCCGAGCACTGATATCACAATAAATGGGTGCGTAAATCAGGTCGTGAGCGGGTAACCTTATTGAAGTGTGCGTGCGAAGTACGGACGAACAGTAATGAGATTGCTGGTGGCTGTACCTCATCCCATGAGAACTTCTGAAATTAAGAAGTGTATACGTTTCATTTTGTTTTACTCATTATGTCTTCCTTACATTCTGATGCTATTGTCTAAAAGATAACATTCGTTCAAGTGGCTTTAAAGCTTTTGCACGTATGTCTTCATCAATAATAATCTCGTTATCCATCGTCTCTAAAGCGCTAGCCAGATTGCGTAAACTATTCATAGCCATCCAGGGACAATGGGCGCAGCTTTCACAGGTCGCGCCAACGCCCATTGTGGGTGCCTCGATTAATAACTTATCCTTGGCCATTTGTTTCATCTTATGAAAAATGCCATTATCAGTCGCAACAATAAACTGTTTATTGGGCAATTCATTAACAGCCTGGATCAATCGCGTGGTCGAGCCCACCACATCCGCCTGTGCCACAATACCTTCGGGTGATTCAGGATGAACTAATACCGCCGCATTTGGATAGTGATCTCTTAAATGCACTAACGCTTCAGCTTTAAATGCGTCATGCACCACACAGGCGCCATCCCATATCAACATATCCGCACCGGTTTGCTGCTGAATATAGTGGCCTAAATGTTTATCAGGCCCCCATAAAATCTTTTCACCTTTGTCATGCAAATATTTAACGATGGCCACCGCATTACTGGAAGTTACAACCCAATCCGCTTGCGCCTTTACAGCGGCACTGGTATTGGCATAGACCACCACGGTTCTATCCGGATTCACAAGACAGGTCGCGCTGAACACATCAAGCGGTGCACTGATATCTAAAGAACACTCGGCTTTAAGCGTCGGCATAATCACTGTTTTTTCTGGGTTGAGTATTTTTGCGGTCTCTCCCATAAAACGAACGCCAGCAACAACCAACGTACTCGCGGGATGCTCATGACCAAAACGTGCCATTTCAAGTGAGTCCGCAACCGTACCACCTGTTTCTTCTGCCAGTTTCTGAATTTCTGAGTCCACATAATAATGTGCCACCAGAACCGCATTTCTTTTTATCAGCAAGCGTTTGATTTCTGCGATGAGCCTGGTGCGTTCACTCTCTGAATAAGTCGGTGTGGCTATACTGTTAGGCCTTAATATTGCGACTGCAGGTTGAATAGGGATGTTCTCTAAAATATTCATAGTTCACCTCCAGGCCTTATTGACCAGCATTCACTAAAATATGGGCCTTTTGATTCGAGACACTTATCGTGGCCGTCGCCCCAGAATTAAATTGTAAATAATCTGCTTCAATCCCATCACTGAATATCACTCCGTTATCTGACATATGGGAGGTGATCGTCAGAGGTTGGCTCTTACTGATAGTGCCAAATATCATTCGAGTACGAGTCACTTTGCTAGGGAAAGGTTCGCGCACGGCATAAACTAAATGATCGGTATCCCAGGGTAATCGACCGCCATTGGCAGGCTTAATCACCTTACCGCCCAAGGCTTCGACAACACCGGCTGCACCGGCATAAATGGATTGCAGCCAACCGGTGGATCCTGCACCCGTTGATATAATGATCCCACTGGATGACTGAAACTCCTGCTGTTTACCCTGTGCAATGTCATAACGCGCCGAGACATGCGTGCGTGATCCAATAAAGAAATCATTGAATCCCAGTAAACGCTGGCTATCATTCAATCTTGTTTCAGCCATGGTGACTGCCTTGATGGGCAGTTCCTGTCGTAAGCTAGTTTCAAACGCATTACCAAAGCTTGAAGCATTAAATGGCAGCAATACACCATCAATGCGTTTGGGATCGGGATTAACCGGCAAAATGGGCTGTCCGTTCAGATATTTTGCCGTGTTGACTACCAACCCATCAGGACCAATAGTGATCACTAAATCCGCCTTACCAAAAGTAAACTGGGGTAAGAATCCACGCTCAATGATCTGGCTTTTTAGACCTTTGGGTATTGAGCTTCGAATACCATCGAGTACATCCTGATATCGCTGATGCGCCATGGCAATGGGCGTAAAGTCCTGTCCCGCATGCTCCAGATAAAACTGGGCTTGCGGCACAGAATTAAACCGTGCCGTCAGCTCTTCAAGCTCCGTTTTACGGGTCACGATCACCACCTTTTCATAAGCGGCCTGGCGACTACTCACTGGTTTTTTTGCTAATGCGACCATTGCCCTGTCCTCCCATCCAGTTGATAACCTGACCTAACATATCTGGTGTAATGTTCAGACTACCGATACGACCTGCATTACTGGCAAACTCCTTCAATGCCAGCCCCACCAGTGCTTGTGGTGCTAGATTGGCATACGGGTTCAGTTTCAATTCATCGGCTTTGGCTTCCGCTTCTGCCAGTTTCAAACTGTTCTCGGCCTGCATTTCTACCAGCTCTTTGCGACGCTCTTCTAGCTCAATTTCAGTATCCATTTCACTTTGTTGGATTTTGCGTTCTTCTTCGACTGCAGATGCGCGGCGGTCATAGATCGCTTTATCCGCATCACGTTGTAAGCCTTCCCGATATTCAGTTTCTAGTGCCTTTTGCAATTCGGGTGTCGGCGTTACAGCCGTGAAATACAGGCTTTCCACTACCACACCCAATTTTTTCAGGCTGTCCTCATCACGAACGGCTTGTAGCACCTGGATTGATATCTCCTTGGCACTGGTTAAGGCTTTGTCGAGAGTCAGGCCATTCATACCTTTGCGAGTATGCAGTTGGACCGCATTTACAACCCGCTGATTCAGTTTATCCACGTCTTTACTGCGGTACTTACGGGACTTAGGAACAATTGAGAAATCCAGGTATTTTGCCGCTTCCAGTGGGGCTTCAAAGCGATAGGTCAATTGGCCCTGAATCGCCACTTCCTGAAAGTTCGCCGTGGATTCATTGAAGATAAACAAGGCATCCTGGGATACGGTGCTTACCAAAGCAATGGACGTGTTATAGGGCAAGTACCAGAAATCCAGGCCCTCGCCGTGTTTAACCACGCGTCCATTCTTGTAGCGAATGACGTATTGATTGGGTTCACCTTTGAAGTAGTTAATGATCATGGCACACCTCCTGAAGCAAAATGCTTGCAAATAAATAATAGTGTATCTAGTACACTAACAAGATAGTGTACAATAAACACTTAGTCAAGGATGAAATATAAGAAATCCTAAGGTCACAATATGTGACCTCAAAAGACAGCCAGGAAAAGGGGAAGAAAAATTATCGTATATGATAATTTATCGCTGTTTGAGCGCAATAATTATCACTAACGATAATAAGAAACCTAAACTAGGTATATATTCTAAGGGTGGGTTCAGACCGTGTGAACGAAACCATAGTTTGGCGTGTTGGCCAGTTTATGGTTACTTGAAAGTAATAATTGACCGCATTTAACAGATAGTATGGTTTAAGTTCATTTGTCCTGATTTTCAACTTCAGGGCACATTTACTTTCCCACTGAATGCTATGTACAAAAATAATATCCCTAGGCTCGGTTTCATTAAACATGGAATCTTCTTTAAATCTATTATGTCATATCGTTGGCTTTAGCTTTAACATTGCTTTGTGTCGTACTGATAAATTCAGACTTCAATGAAGTTATGAGGTGAGCGAGATGGTTTGCTGGTACTAAATGCCCATGATCAAAAGAGAAATCAGAGTATTTGTATGTTCCGGTACTGAGCTGTTGGCAATCCTCGGGGAACTCGAGCTCATTATCAAGCGTAAAGCTTGATCGCCTAGGCAGGCTTCCTTTATCTTTTTTTACTGTATATTCAAAAGGTGTGCATAACTATGTATCTCGTAAGGTACAACATATATATAGCTATATCGCGAAAATACGACGTATTTATCGACTATTATTCCAGCAATATCCTCAGTTTAAGTTCACTGTGTTACATTACCACTTAGCTAAAATTCTGATAGGTTTCGTTACAATGCGTGTACTAACTCATAATTTCTTTGAAGCTTGCTTTCATGAGTGTTGATCAATGATAAGCAGTAAGTGGCTATCGTAATGATAGTAATCATATAATGGTAAAAGCTACGAGCCCAGCATCAAGCGGGCCTGCTGGTTCTCACTTTGAGGGACAGATCGGTGCTTACTATATGCTGTCTATGTTGTCGGGTGCTGAGCCTCGAGGATTACCCAACACCACAATTGACCGTGTGGAACTGCAACGGGCTCCGGAAGGTCGTGAGCTCGATGACGTCATTGTCCACGCACACGATCAACATGGCGAACCCGCTGTTCTAGAAATACAGGTCAAGCGCAGTATTACCTTCGCCCCAACTGATCCGGTTTTTAAAGCTGTCGTATCCCAAATCGTAGAGGCCTCCCGCAGACCCGACTTCTGGAGCAGCCGTTACGAACTCGCAATTGCTACCGCCCGGACTTCTCGCCAAATCGATGGATCATATCAGGACGTACTAACGTGGGCACGAGAGTTGGGAGATGCGAAGACATTTATGGAACGAATCAAACGACCTGGGTCTGCCAATCCACAAATGCGAGGATTTCTGAGTACCTTCAAATCACACCTACAGAACGCCGGAGCAACCTATGATGACGAAAAGGTTTGGCAACTTCTGCGTAAACTACAGATCCTTGTTTTCGATTTTACGGCCCAGGGTTCCTCATCAGAGGAGCTGGTAAAGGAACGAGCCATTCGTACCCTTCATCCAGATCAAATATCCCGCGCAGGGAATCTTTGGGCGAGCCTGACTGAACTCTCGATTCGTGTTGCTGCCAGTGGTGGTGACCGCTCCCGTGAGCAACTGATCGAAAACCTAATGGCTCAAACATATCGCCTTGCCGGTGATCGCCACTATTTATCAGCACGTACCGCCCTTGCTGAAGCTTCCCGAAATGCGCTGAATGACATCAGTGACCAAGTTGGAGATGTCATGTTGACTCGTCATGAGCGAGTTGCAGCCGTTCGCGCTGCCTTAGACGAGGGGCGCTACGTGGAAATTCGAGGCGATGCAGGTGTTGGAAAATCTGGAGTGCTGAAGCATTTTGCAAAACAAGTAGCCTCTGAATCTCAGGTAATCGTGCTAAATCCCGGACGGACTACATCAAAGGGCTGGACGGCGATGCGCGCACTGATAGGTTTTGATGGTAATGCACGTGAATTTCTGTGGGACTTGGCGGCCGACGGTGCTGCAGTGCTCTTCCTCGATGGGCTTGATATGTTTGACGATGAAGAACGTCTAACAGTTATCGATCTCGTTCGCGAGGCTGTAAATGTGCCTAACTTCTCGGTTATTGTGACGGCAAGGCGTAATTTTGGCGTCGAGGAACCGAACTGGTTGCCAGCAGATGTCCTCAATCAGCTAGGTCACGCCACTCCGGTGATGATTGATGAGCTCGATGATACCGAGGTCGACGAACTCCGACACTTGACGCCAAAACTGGCAGCGCTTTTGGCTGATAGTCACCCAGCTCGCAAAGTAACCCGAAACCTCTTCAGGCTTGCCCGCCTCGTGAGCCAGTTGGTAGACGAACCGATACCGAGTACTGAAATTGATATGGCCAAGCAGTGGTGGCGCACGGCTGACGGTAAACACGACGACAATCATCGAGAACGTGCCAGATTGCTTAAGGCGCTAGCTGTGCAGGCGCTGTCTAGTTCTGCTCCATTGAATGTCAGTGATTACCCTGCAAGTGCCGTGAATGCACTAGTTACGAGTGAGACCTTGCGCGACTTTGAGGGCGACTGCGTAGCATTTCGTCACGATGTCCTCCGCGAGTGGGCCATCGCAAACTTGCTTAGTTCCGAGCCTGGTATGATCGATCGTTTTCATCTAAACCGTCCGGCCCCTGGTTCACTAGCCAGAGGTGTCGAGCTCACTGCACGCATGGCTATTGAGCACGCACCCGACTGTAAGCACTGGCAGTCTCTCCTCAAAAGTTTAAGTAGTGACGGTACACATGGCTCTTGGCGTCGGTCGGCATTGTTGTCGCTCGTTCATTCGGAGGTTGGTGTCGAGCTTCTAACGAGTGTTTCAGATATACTACTTACAGATCGAGCAAGCCTGCTTCGCGTGCTCATACGAACAGTTATGGCAGTCGATGTCGAACCTGCCTCTAAGTTATTTACGGCTGTTGGTGTTGATCCGTCATTGATCCCGGCTAATATGAATGTTCCAAGTGGCCAGTCTTGGCATCGGCTTATTTTGTGGTTGCTTGATTTAGGTGAATCGCTTCCAGCAGCTGCAATCCCTGATGTAGTGGATCTTTACACCTCATGGTTTTCTGGAACGCTCGGCCTTGATCCAATTACACCAAAGCTGTTGATTTGGTTCCATCGTTGGCTGACTGAGATTGAGGGTGGTCGCAAAACAGAGACTTTTCGTGATCGACGGAAACCATTCGATGGCGAACTAGACTACGATCGTCTCAGTCGTCTAAAACAAGATCTCCGTACTGGCTTCTTCCTGTTTTGTAACAGAACACCCGAACTTGCCGTGGAGTATCTCCGATCGGTACAACAATATAAACACAATGATGACTTGGTACGCAGTATCCTTAAGTTTCATGGAGCGCTTGCACAAGCCGCACCAAAGGAACTCGCATCGCTGACCGCAGCCGCCCTGATACCGAAACCTTCTCGAGATAAGCAAAAGCATTATAGTCATGAACGTAAAGAAGCGTTTGAATACATTGACCATATGTTTATCCCGGTATCACCAGCACAAGGGCCATTCCTTCAGCTCCTGATCCATGCCCCAGAACACGGCTTATCGCTTATCCGACAGCTTGTGGATCATGCTATATTGTTTCACAGTGGGGGGCATAAATCCGACTCCGATACGATCAATATCTCATTCCCTGATGGTGAACGCGTGTTTCCATGGGTTCAGTCGTATAGGTGGTCTCGGCAAAGTGGAAACTACAGTTGCATTTCATCTGCTTTGATGGCTCTTGAAGCATGGGCGCACATTCGGATTGAAAAAGGGGACTCGGTCGACAATGTACTAGCAGATGTTTTAGGTACTTCAGATGCTCCAGCAGCATATCTATTGGTCGCAGTTGACTTAGTATTATCCCACTGGCCGAAAATGCGTGATGCAGCAATTCCATTTATTGCGAGTCCAGAACTTCTTTGCATCGACCGTGAGCGACAAACACTTGATAACATCGAGCTCCCTGACTTTTTTGGATTAAACGCTCTTCAAAAAGAGCCTCATGGCTTGGCCAATTTGGACAGTTTGAGGAAACGTCATTCACGAAACTATACTCTCGAACAACCCATTGGCCAATATGCCGTCTTTGGTCCATCGGAACTGTTGAAGAGACTTACAAACCTACTTCATGGCGCGGCTAAGCGGCTAGGGCCACCAGACGAACAGTCAGATTTGAGTAACCCTTCATTCATGGCCGTCCATGCACTTAATCTAGCTGACCCAAACAATTGGTCGGAGAAAGATGTAAAGCTTACAGACGGTACGCAGACAGTAGCTCACCAATACACGTCCCCGAAAACAGAGAGTGAGCATTTCGAAGTGTTACAGGAAGGGGCGCACGAGCAGCACACGGATAGTAATATGCAGAGTGCCCTAAGCCTAGCGCTGGAAGATCCCTCGCAATCATCGACCGAGCTGGCAACGGCAGCAGTTGCATGGGCTAAGAGCATAGTAACGAAAGAAATGGATAATGGCTCTGATAGTGATTGGATGCGTGAACAGGCTGTTCTCACATCAGCAATGATCGTGATGCGAGATGGTGATGACAAGCTGCGAACAGAACAAGATACTTGGGTGCGCAGCATTTTTGCTCGCGCATTGAAGACTGAAAAAGATTCAGCCCATAGATTTCGACCAGGTATCCGGTTCAACCCAATTGCGATCGCCTTCGTTGGATTCGTTTACTTACTGCAAGATAATAACACCCCCGAGAATGTGCGTGCCCTTCTGAATATAGCTGCACGAGACGACCATGCCTCGGCGCACGGTTTCGGAGCATCAACATCCGTACTCTCAGCCATTGATGAACGTCTACCTCTCTCAGTGATAAGATGCGCCTTTACAGCATGCGTTCGGCCTAGACGGGAAATGGATCTTCCTGAGGAGGAATACGACGGACGGATGGAGCGCTATGAACAACGAGTACAAATATGTGTAGATGCAGAAATGGCCTGGTTGGCAGGTGAACATACCGAACCGAATTGGCCGATGTTTCCCACAGAGCCAGCACAACCGCGCTCTCGACACAGAATTCAAATCATGCAGAGTCATAACAGAGAATCAGCTCCACCAAGCACTAGACCAGAGGAGTACACAGATCATCAGGCGGCTGCGTTGTGGCTCAGGAATGCGGCAAGCCTCGTCGATGTCGTCAAAAGGCCATGGCTGAGAGACATCATACATAACTATGGGTCATGGTCGGCAGCTGCTAATGGTGCAGGGCTCGAGCAAGGTGAAGATATAGCGAATCAACCCATGGAATGGAACGACGCGTACTTTAATTTGCTTGCACACTGCCTGCCAGGAATGAAGTCGCAGGAAATCGACCAAATAGCTCTCACTCCTATTAGTTCTTTACCTGACGAGTCATTCTTCGACGTGGTCACGCAGTTCCTACGCACTGTAGATGAGGTCTATTTTAATGATCAAGTACTGCAAGAGGTGGAGGCAGTTCGTATTAGATCGGTGCTGGCGAAAAGATTGATGGAGAGCAATGCTTGGCGCAGACTTGCTGGCAGTCGTTCAAGTTCCATCGAGGTGCATCTAGGACCGGCTATTGCTGTGTTCTTTTTCAACAATTATTTCATTTCCCAGTCTCCACAATGCTACCTAAAGGAGAAGGGTATTGATCAACTCGACGCCTTTATTCCTGTTCTGGGAAAATTAGTCGAGAACGGAGCCTGTCTCTTTGTCGCACTCGCAACGCTCAACTTACTGGAAGTATCTACGAGACAGGGGCACCTGCAGTTTATCGTTACAACTGCGAAGGCGTGGCTTGCAAATCACTCTGACGACAGCTCTTTCTGGGTCGATCATGGGATTGGTCGACGCGTATGCACATTGATAGATGGGCTTCGGCAGCAAGAGCATGAGATTCTCACCCCTGAGCATCCAGTCCGATTAGATATCAACGCAATGTTGTCTACCATGATCCAACTCGGTGTCGCTGAAGCAGGTCGACTCGAAACTACACTCATTGATAGGGAATGAATTGGTACATTCGCTGCACGTTGTTTCAAGAATTGAACCGGCACTCTCGTGAAGGAGCTTATTTTTGAATTTGACGTGGCTATCAGCTCTACCACCCCGGCTAGTGGGATTTAGTTTTTTTCCTAGTGCCCGTTTTAGGTGATAACGATAATTGGCAACCTTCGATGGTTTTTGGTCATCTGCTAACCCTCTACACTGGACTGCCCCGATTTGCATGGCTTACTATACTGGCAGGCATTTGATAAGTTTGTTAGAAAACAAAAATATGAATGAATATATTAGGAATTAATAATGTTAACTAAACGGACCGACGGTTAAGTATAGTATTCAGTTAGATTTAAAACGCCCTTGATATCACACGAAACAGCCCCATTAGTGTAATACTATTAATGATGATAGCTAATAAAAAGGAGATACATTATGCCTGACAACAAAAATATAATTGCACCAGATGATAAAAGAAGAATTGATATAAACGACCCTTCAGAGGTGAGTAATTGGTGTAGGTCATTTAACTGTACTGCGGAAGAACTTAAAGCTGCTGTAAAAGCAGCTGGTAGTACATATGCTAATGAAGTAAAAAAATACTTATAGTACAAAAAGCTTACAAGGGAATTCAATACGGACTAGTTTTACACGCCGCTTCGCTTTGTATAAAACCATCCGGTTAATAGCAACATTGAAGCTGTAGAAAAACCTCTAATTTTGCAAATTATTTATTAGAATAGATATGAGCGTTTATAATAGTAGTCTTGCTGGTTTTACAAAATATCACATATCAAAGACTCGTATGTACGCATGGTTAAAATACATTACAGACCAGATATAAAGCGGCACTTAAAAAACATTAGAGAAATTCAACTTTTAGGAATTTTTCTACAGACTCGTTATGTCTGCAAAAACTTGAGAGGCATGGATGATTAACTTTGAAAATATATTACCATTTATAACTCTTCTTATTGGTGCGTATTCTGGCCCATCATGAACACCCATTCTGGAACAACGTGAACAGTCATTCTGGTTTATCGTGAACACCTATTCTGGTTTTATCTGAACACTTTT
>VAPL010014724.1_pt1 | contig 19448 bp, 18 predicted proteins | sample 3395061 | NCBI WGS metagenome assembly VAPL01 (sample SAMN08290444, study PRJNA428436) | hydrothermal vent metagenome | isolation source: Deep-sea hydrothermal vent chimney 2 | place: Pacific Ocean: Juan De Fuca Ridge | depth 2182 m m | reverse complement strand
TCCAACAGATTACAGGGCTAAATGAAGCACAGATTAAAGAAATAATTAACGAGAATGATGTTGATTAAAAGTAAGATGGCTAAAAGGGTCGCCGAAAAAAAAAGGGTAGATTCCCCTTTTCCCTCTTTATTCTAGGAAAAGGGAAAGCTATAGAAATCAAGCTGGCTGACCCCATGATTTGGATTTGTGCCATGATTTTCCATGATTTGTATAAAAAAGAGAAAACTTATGAATACGAATAAAAAAGTTGCATTAATAACAGGTGTAACAGGGCAAGATGGCTCCTATTTAGCAGAGTTCTTATTAGAAAAAGGCTATGAAGTGCATGGTATCAAACGGCGTGCTTCATCACTGAATACCCAACGTATTGATCATATTTACCAAGACCCACATGTCGATAATGCAAACTTTATTCTTCACTATGGCGATTTAACGGATTCTTCAAATTTAACGCGTATTTTGCAAGAAGTACAACCTGATGAAGTGTATAACCTAGGTGCGCAATCACACGTTGCTGTTTCATTTGAATCGCCTGAATATACTGCGGATGTTGATGGCATGGGAACATTAAGATTATTAGAAGCCATTCGTTTGTTGGGCTTAGAAAAGAAAACCAAGTTCTACCAAGCATCAACATCAGAACTATTTGGTGAAGTACAAGAAACACCACAAAAAGAAACCACCCCATTTTACCCACGATCACCGTATGCCGTGGCTAAAATGTATGCCTATTGGATCACAGTAAATTATCGTGAAGCCTACGGCATGTATGCCTGTAATGGTATATTGTTTAACCATGAATCACCAAGACGAGGTGAAACATTCGTAACCCGTAAAATTACCCGAGGTTTAGCCAATATTGCCCAAGGATTAGAAAACTGTTTATTTATGGGTAATATGGATGCACTTCGTGACTGGGGGCATGCTAAAGATTATGTGCGAATGCAATGGATGATGTTACAACAAGATAAACCAGAAGACTTTGTGATTGCCACTGGAGTACAATATTCAGTACGGCAATTTATTGAATGGTCAGCAAAAGAACTGGGAGTTACATTATGTTTTGAAGGTGAAGGCATTAATGAAAAGGGCATTGTTGCCTCAATTGAAGGTGATAAAACGCCTGCTTTAAAGGTTGGGGATATTATCGTACAAATAGATCAACGCTATTTTCGCCCTGCAGAAGTTGAAACCTTATTGGGTGACCCAACAAAAGCGAAACAAATATTAGGCTGGACCCCAGAAATTACAGTGCAAGAAATGTGTACAGAAATGGTGGCAGAAGATTTAAAAATAGCACAGCGCCATGCACTTTTGAAGCAACATGGTCATGACATTCCTGTTTCAGTAGAAGGATAAATTGTAGGAGTGGCTTCAGCCACGAATGGACTTTAACGACTAGTGACATCCTTCGCGGCTAAAGTCATGTATTGATTACAGAGAAACAATAAGCCAATGACAAAACAACGCATTTATATCGCAGGCCACAACGGCATGGTTGGCTCTGCCATTATCAGACAACTGCAAAATGACAACACAAATGTCATTATCACAGCAAGCAGAGACGAACTTGATTTAACCAACCAACAGGCCGTCAAGCAGTTTTTTGCTGACACTAAAATTGATCAAGTTTATTTAGCCGCCGCAAAAGTAGGCGGCATTCATGCAAACAATGAATATCCTGCCGAGTTTATCTATCAAAACCTAATGATAGAAGCCAATATCATTCACGCGGCTCATACTAATAATGTGCAAAAACTACTCTTTTTAGGTTCATCGTGCATCTATCCAAAAGCAGTGCCGCAACCGATGAAAGAAGAAGCCTTATTAACCGGCATTTTAGAAAGTACCAACGAACCGTACGCCATCGCCAAGATAACGGGTATCAAATTATGCGAAAGCTATAACCGGCAGTATGGACGAGATTACCGAAGCGTAATGCCAACCAACCTTTATGGTGAAAACGATAACTTTCATCCTAAAAATTCACACGTTGTACCCGCATTAATAAGACGCTTTCACCAAGCAAAATTAAATAATGATCCACAAGTCACTGCATGGGGAACAGGCAAACCAAAGCGTGAGTTTTTACATGTCGATGATATGGCACAAGCATCAATTTTTGTAATGAATTTAGATAACGCGGTTTATCAACAAGAAACCAGTCCGATGCTCTCTCATATTAATATCGGTACAGGTATCGATTGCACCATCCGTGAATTAGTCGAAACCGTAGCAAAAGTGATTGGCTATCAAGGTGAGATAGTGTTTGACACCAGCAAACCCGATGGCACACCAAGAAAGTTAATGGATGTATCGCGACTAGAACGACTAGGTTGGAAAGCAAAAACGAACTTGGAAGATGGGCTAAATACGACCTATCAGTGGTTTTTAATAAATCAAAAAACCTTTAGATATTGATAATGAAATCAGAAAATAATAAAGGATAAAGTATGAAAGCAGTGATTCTTGCAGGTGGGTTAGGAACACGTTTAAGCGAGGAAACAAGTCTTCGCCCAAAACCCATGGTGGAGATCGGTGGTAAGCCCATTTTATGGCATGTGATGAAAATGTATTCAGCGCATGGTATTCATGACTTTATTATTTGCTGTGGGTATAAAGGCTATGTGATTAAAGAGTACTTTGCCAATTACTTTTTACATCAATCGGATGTCACATTTTCGATGGCAGATAATCAGATGAAAGTGCATAAAGAGCGTGCAGAGCCTTGGACTGTAACACTGGTGGATACGGGTGATAGTTCGATGACAGGTGGAAGACTGGGTAGGGTAGCGGGCTATGTGAAAGATGAGGAAGCTTTTTGTTTTACCTACGGTGATGGTGTGGGGGATATAAATATTTCCGAAGTGATTAAATTCCATCAAACACATGGAAAACAAGCAACCCTGACAGCTACATATCCGCCTGGACGCTTTGGAGCGTTGGATATTGTTGCCGGAAAGGTGAATAGTTTTAAAGAGAAGCCAAAAGGTGATGGCGCGATGATCAATGGTGGTTTTTTTGTGTTATCACCAAGTGTATTGTCACGTATTCCTGATGATAGCTGTATTTGGGAACAAGAGCCTTTAATTGAACTGGCCGAAGATGGTGAACTAATGGCTTATGAGCACCATGGCTTTTGGCAACCAATGGACACGCTTCATGATAAGATGACGCTTGAAAAATTGTGGTCTGAGAAAAAAGCACCGTGGAAAATGTGGTGAACCATATGGTTGATCAAGCATTTTGGCAAAATAAACGAGTTTTTGTTACGGGTCATACTGGCTTTAAAGGTAGCTGGTTATCGTTATGGCTAGAAAGTATAGGCGCAACAGTTAAAGGTTATGCTTTATCCCCTGCGACACAACCAAGTTTATTTGAAGTGGCAAGGGTTGCTGAGAGAATAGACTCTGACATTGGCGATATTCGTGATCTTAAACAGTTGAAAAAAAGCATACTCAACTTTAATCCTGATATCCTTATTCATATGGCGGCACAACCTTTGGTTAGGCTTTCCTATAAAGAGCCCGTTGAGACTTATGATGTGAATGTTTTGGGGACAGTAAAAGTTCTTGAGGCAGCGCGTTCTTGCTCAAACTTAAAGGCTATTGTTAGCGTAACAACGGATAAGTGTTACGAGAATAAGGAATGGGTTTGGGGCTATCGAGAAGATGAACCGATGGGTGGTTATGATCCATACAGTAGCAGTAAAGGTTGTGCAGAATTGGTTACATCCGCCTATAGAAGGTCATTTATGCAAGCGCAAGGTGTTGGTTTGGCTTCGGCGCGTGCAGGCAATGTCATTGGTGGTGGAGATTGGTCAGATGACAGGTTGATTCCAGATATATTAAAAGCATTTGAGCAAAGTGAGCCAGTTACCATTCGTAACCCTAAGTCAACACGACCTTGGCAGCATGTGCTAGAGCCGCTTTCAGGTTATCTCGTATTAGCACAAAGGCTTTACGAACAACCAGAAGACTTTGCGGAAGGCTGGAATTTTGGTCCAGATGAAGAAGATGCCAAGCCCGTGAGTTGGATTTTAGATCACATGGTTGATCAATGGGGTAAAGGCGCAAGTTGGGATTTGGATCAGGGGAGCCACCCCCATGAAGCAGGATTTCTTAAATTAGATGTATCGAAAGCTAAATCGAGATTAGCGTGGCAACCAACATGGCATCTTGACCAGACCTTAAAAAAGATTGTTGTATGGCATCAGGCTTGGTTGAATGGTGATGATATGCAGAGGGTTTGTTTAAATGAAATTGGTGAATATATGAAGACAGTAGAAGGGAGTTTATGATGCAAGCAGTAAAAGCTTTATACAAACATGGAAATATTGAACTGTTGGAACCTCTTGTGGATGTCGAAGAGGCTGAGTTATTTATTGTAGTGTTGGATAAAAGTAAAAAAAGCAGCGATGTTGTTAAGTCTTTTGTTGCGAGGGAAGAAAGTTCCGAACATGAATTTAAAGCGATTGGTTTAGCATCGTATTTTGAAACAGATGAAGATAATGATGTGAATTGGGAAGAGGTCTTTGATGTTAAAGCTGGGTGATATTGTATTTTTAGATTTTCCTTATACAAACCAAGCAGGCAGTAAAGTTCGCCCTGGCATTGTCATTGCGATGAATGATTTTCATGATAGAAGTGATGTCAATGTTGCTTATGTGACAACTGAAGTGGATTCATACTATCTTGATGCTTGTGCTATATCTGTGAAACCTTCAGATATAGCAGAGGGTGCATTAAAACGAGATAGTATCGTTCGTGTTGATAAGGTCATCACGATTCAATCGGAACAGTGTCGTAAAGTTGCTAGTGTGACAAAAAATAAGGTTGATGAAATTCTTCGTAAACTCACTGCATATTCCGTCAAGAATTTTGCTGCCCAAAAATATACGTCTGTAGATTTTGTTGCTGGCCAGTCGGTCGTACCGCCATCGGGCAAAGTATTGGGAGAACCTGAATTACAATATATGGTAGAAGCCTCATTGGATGCATGGCTTACAACAGGTCGCTTCAATGATGCTTTTGAAAAGCGTTTAAAAGAGTTTCTGGGTGTAAAGCATGTGCTGACGGTGAACTCTGGCTCGTCTGCCAATTTGGTCGCATTTTCAGCACTGACTTCTTATAAACTTGGTGATCGGGCATTAAAAGCGGGCGATGAAGTCATTTCAGTGGCCGCAGCTTTTCCTACAACGGTAAATCCTATCATTCAACATGGCTGCATTCCTGTGTTTGTGGATGTGGATATCCCTACCTACAATATTGATGCGGATAAGATTGAAGCGGCAATCAGTGATAAAACCAAAGCTATTATGGTTGCGCATACCTTGGGTAATACGTTTGATTTGAAAAAAGTGCGTGCGATTGCTGATAAATACAAGCTATGGTTGATCGAAGATTGCTGTGATGCACTTGGTTCAACCTACGATGGCAAAGTTGTTGGCACTTATGGCGATATTGCCACGCTAAGCTTTTATCCAGCTCATCATATTACCATGGGTGAAGGTGGGGCTATCTTTACCAACAGTGGTAAATTAAAACTGATTCTTGAGTCGATTCGTGATTGGGGTCGGGATTGTTTTTGTGCGCCGGGTAAAGATGATTCATGTGGCAAGCGTTTTTGCTGGAAACTGGGTGACTTACCAGAAGGGTATGATCATAAATATATTTATTCACATGTGGGTTACAACCTGAAAATATCAGATATGCAGGCAGCTTGCGGTTTGGCACAAATGGATAGGTTGGAAGGTTTTGTTCAGGATAGAAAAGATAATTTTAATTATTTGAAATCGGCGTTAGCACCATTGGAAAAATATTTAATTTTACCTGAAGCTACGCCAGACAGTGATCCATCATGGTTTGGATTCCCCATAACCATTCGTGAAGATGCACCTTTCTCACGGGTGGACTTATTGAAATTTTTGGATGAAAGGAAAATAGGCTCGCGCTTATTATTTGCAGGCAACTTGACCAAGCAGCCTTATTTTAAGAATGTTAATTATCGAATTTCGGGTGAGTTAACGAATACTGATATGGTGATGAATCAAACTTTTTGGGTTGGCATTTATCCAGGGTTAAATAATGAAAAGTTAGATTTTATTGCAGATAGTATGAAAAGTTTTTCTGCTATGGTGGGTTAACGAGGTGAAAGCTTCTGATGTAGTCGCCCAAGTATTGGCAGAGAATGGTATTCATCATGGGTTTGAACTTATTGGTGGAATGATTGCTCACCTTGTTGATAGTATCAACACATTAGGTAAGACCAAACTGGTTTCCATGCACCATGAGCAGGGAGCTGCATTTGCAGCAGGAGCTATCTCAAGAGCAAGTGAGCACCGAAGTATGGGGGTTGCATTGGCTACAAGTGGTCCAGGTGCTACGAATTTAGTTACAGGCATTGCAGACTGCTGGCTGGATAGTCATCCGTGTTTATTTATTACAGGTCAAATCAATACACATGAATTGAAACAAGGGTCTTCGGTTCGTCAGGAAGGCTTCCAAGAACTGGATATTGTTTCCATTGTTCAAAGTGTAACGAAATATGCCTATCAAGTGAAAACAGTGGATGAACTGATTCCAAGTTTACAAAAAGCGATTGATATAGCGCAAGAAGGAAGAGCTGGTCCTGTACTATTAGATATTCCCATGGATATACAGTGTATGGAGTTGCCTGTATGTGTTCAGACTAAAAAAATAGAGGCTGAGAAAGTTGAAAGTAGCGTAGTTTATTTAAAACAAGTGATTGATTCCATTAAGGCTGCTGAAAAACCATTATTTTTGATTGGTGGTGGAGCAGTGAATGAAGTAAGTTTTTCAGACTGGTTAGAGTACTTAAATCGACATGAGTTTCCCTATGTTGCAAGCTTGAAGGGTAGTGAAAAAACAAGGGCAACAGAGAATTATTTTGGAATGATTGGAGCTTATGGCACAAGAGCAGCCAACTATGCGGTTCAGTCGTGTGATTTATTTATTGTTGTTGGAAGTCGAATGGATGTTCGGCAAACGGGTGCAAAGGCAGAAAGTTTTGCCAAGCAAGCGAAGATTATTCAAATTGATATTGATGCAGCACAACTCAATAATAGGGTTCGTTGTGATCAAAGTATTCAAGCTTCGTGTGAGGACTTTTTTCAGGCGTTTCTTCATTTTAGTTCGCACTTGCAAAACTCTTTGACATGGACTGAGCATCTTAGAAGCTATTTTGCTCAAACATTTATTGATGAATATCAAGAACGCCGTTTTAGTCCATTCAAACTTTTCAATTGTTTAAATGACATTTTTGTAGACTCCAAAGTACAATATGTGGCGGATGTAGGGAACAACCAAATGTGGGCTGCGCATACGCTTCGATTGCAAGCAGGGCAAATGGTGCATTATTCGGGTGGGCTAGGTACCATGGGATTTGCCATCCCCACAGGTATTGGAGTGCAATGTGCTTCAGAATCTCCCGTGGTTGTGATTACAGGTGATGGTGGAGCACAATTGAATATTCAAGAGTTGGATATTATTGCCAGAGAGAACCTACATATTATGGTCATTGTATTGAATAATGAGTCATTGGGTATGATTACAGGTTTCCAAGATATGTACTTTGACGGCAGGAATGGTTCCAGCTATTGGCAAGGTTACTCATCAAAGTTTCAAAAGATTGGGCAGGCCTACGGCTTGGAATCATCAGTAGTGCATGATTTACAAACATTTTCTGAAGCTGTTGAAAGTTTTTATGTTTCTCCAAGACCATATTTATTAGAAGTTTCTATGCCAGATGCTAAGGAATGCCGACCAAGGTTAGAATATGGTAATAGCATTGAAAATCAATCGCCACCTATGCGTGTAGTCTGTCCATGAATATCGCCATCCTTGGAGCAACCAGCCAAATAGCAAAGGATTTAATTGTGTCTTTTGCAGCACATACAGACCATCAATGTATGTTGTTTTCTCGTGTCCCAGCTAAGGTGAAAGCATGGCAGCAAAGTATTTCCGTTGAGTGTGGTTTTATATCGAAGCCTTATGAAGACTTTCCTACGGGAAGTTATGATGTGATTATCAACTTTGTAGGGGTGGGTAATCCTGCGCGAGCCAAAGAGATGGGTGCTAAAATATTTGATATCACTTATCAATATGACCAATTGGCTTTGGACTATATTCAAGTCAATCCAGCGTGCAAATATATATTTTTAAGCAGTGGTGCTGTGTACGGCGATATTTTTAGTGAACCAGCTACAGAGTCTAGTGTGGCAAGAATTCCTGTTAATCAGCTTGATGGGGCTTATTGGTATACCATTGCGAAGCTTCACGCAGAAGCAAAGCATCGTGCGTTACCTGAACACTCCATTGTTGATGTTCGGGTGTTTAATTATTTTAGCCATACGCAGGATATGTCTGCAAGTTTTTTTATCACAGATGTTGTGCGTGCTATTCAAAATGAAACAGTATTAATAACCTTTTCTGAAAATATTGTGAGAGATTTTTTACATCCAGATGATTTTTATCAATTGATTCAATGTATATTAAAATCAGAAAAATTAAATGTGGCTGTGGATTGCTATTCTAAAGAGCCAGTTGATAAAGTTAGCTTGTTGCATGCAGTGCAAGAAGAGTTTGGTTTGAAGTATGAGTTTTCTGATGCGCATGTCCGATTAAATGCAACTGGAAATAAAGTGAATTATTATTCGTTAAATAAGGCTGCTAATAAACTTAATTATGCACCGGATAAAACGTCACTTGAAGGTGTTTTTTGTGAAACTAAAGTCCTGTTGTAAAATATTAGATGACACAGAAAAAGAGTAGTAATGCAACCAATGTTGTTGCAAGTTTGTTGGGGTATGCAGTTCCTTTATTGGTGAATTTTGCATCAACACCATACTTGATGAGGTCGTTGGGTGAAGATGCATTTGGTATTCAGGTGTTGGTTAATGTGGTGATTGGTTACCTGGCGTTGATGGATTTAGGTATTGGACTTCCGCTGGTTAAATATTTGGCTGAGGACCGTGCTAAGGGAGATGGAAAGGCTGCTAGTGAGTTACTAAGTACTACATTGGTCTTATATACTGGACTGGGTATTTTTGGGATGCTGGTTGCGTTCGGTTTTTCAAGCTATTTAGCGGAATCATTTTTCTCGATTCCTGAATATTTGGTGGATGAAGCTGAAAATGTATTTCAACTGGCTGCTGCAGGATTTTTTGCGACATTACTAATGGGATGGGGGCGATCAGTTGCAATGGGCTTGCAAAGATATGAAATTGCCTATGCAATTTCTGCTTTATCCAGTGTGCTTGGTGTAGGCGTTGGGCTGTATTTAATTTACGCTGGGTTTGGTGTTGTGGGTTATGTGGCCAGTAAGGTTCTTTTTCTCTTCATAGCAGCACTTGCGTATTATGTTATCTACAAGGTATTTATTCCCGAATACAACATATCTTTTCGTTTTAAGCTTTCTGTTATGGTTCGAATTAGAAGTTACTTAACCTATGGGATTATACATCGTGGTGTGACTGGGTTGGCCGGGGCAATTGATAAAACTCTTTTAGGGATATGGGTGAGCGCTGCAAGTGTAGGGTTGTATTCGCTCCCGTTTATGTTAACAAATGCAGTTAACTATGCACTGAGTTATATGCTTAGCTTTGTGTTACCAGCATCTAGTGAGCTCTCTGTAACTGGGTTAGATGATGACTTGCGGAGACTGTTCTTGAACGCGACGCGATTTCTTGTAGGGGCTTCCTGCATGACTTTTCTTCCTTTTTTTTTATTGGGAAGTTCTTTTTTAAACTTATGGCTTGGAAGCGTAACTGGGGAAAAGGTTTTAGAGGCATTTTACTTATTATCATTTGCATCATTACTTTCGGTGCTTTTGGTTTCACAGACTAACTCCATATTGCTGGGGATTGGACGTATTGATCATTTCACCGTATATACAGTTGTAAGGGTTACTGTGTTTTCATTACTTTGTGTAATATTGATTCCGCAGTATGGTTTTGAGGGAGCAGCTTGGGCAATGCTACTTGTATGCGTGGTCGATGTTATATATTTTATATTTGTTGTTTCAGTGCATCTGAAGATGGAGGTTGTTTCAGTGCTTTTATCAGCGTATTTTAGACCCCTATCAATATCTGGGTGTATTGGGCTATTATGGTTTCCATTACATACCATAACTTTTTCATGGATTGAATTACTATTGGCATTAGCAGTTATTGAAATAACTTTGATGCTTTTATTTTATAATTGTAGAGTGTTGAAAAATGCGGAAAAAGAATTGTTTATAAATATATTAGTTAGTAAATTTCAGGTAATATTTATAAATAAAAAAAGGAAAGTATAATGAAACATTTTTTTACAAAAATTTTAATTAAGGGTCTTTACTTAGTGAATGTATACCCTACGATAATGACAAATAAAGAAGAAATACTATCTTTAATACGTAGCTTATATCCTATTAAAATAGATAAAGAAATGATTAGGTTAGGTTCTAGTGGAGATGGTGGTTACTTAGTTCCAAATGATTTTTTTAATATCAAAGCATGCTTCTCCCCTGGTGTTTGTGAGGTTTCTAGCTTTGAAAAGGATTGTGCAGATATGGGGATGGAAGTATTTATGGCAGATAAATCAGTAGAAGGCCCCGCTTGTGAACATGAAAGTTTTACATTTACTCAAAAATATATTGGTGCAGTATCAAATGATGACTTTATGACGATTGATGAGTGGGTGAATAAAGAAGATGGAAAAAACCAAGGTGATTTACTCTTGCAAATAGACATAGAAGGATTTGAATATGAAGTATTTTTAGCTATGACTGATGAGTTAATTAAACGTTTTAGAATTATTGTTGTAGAGTTTCATAATTTAGACCAGTTATGGAATAAACCGTTTTTTCTTTTGGCATCTTCGGCTTTCAAAAAAATTCTCCAAACTCATTCGTGTGTTCATATTCATCCTAATAATTCTAATGAACCTTTAACTTATAGAGGGGTAACCATTCAACAAACGATGGAGTTTACTTTTATACGCCACGATAGAGTAAATCAACTTGGGTTTGTTACAGATTTCCCAAACCCGTTAGACTCTGACTGTAGTGATCGAAAACACATACCTTTATCAAATAGTTGGTATAGCCAGAAATGATAAAAAAATCAGAAGCAGGTTATTCGAAAATTATTAGTGATTTTAATCGTTTATCATGACTGTGAAGAGTCTACATTCGCTGGTTAGTATTTGTATCCCCTGTTATAATGCTGAAGCAACAATAGCTAAAACAGTAGATTCGATATTAGCTCAAACATATTCAAATATTGAAATTATTGTTTCGGATAACCAATCGAGTGATAATACCAAGCAGGTTGTAAGTACTTATGAAAATCAAGGTGTGCGTTTGGTAGAGGGAGATGAGAGGATATTTGGAGGTGTTGATAATTGGGATAATGTGCTATATCAAGGAAATGGTGAGTTTCTCTGTCTTTATCATGCAGATGATTTATACGAGCCAAATATCATAGAGAAAGAAGTTTGTTTTTTGATGGCAAACCAAGATGTTGGCACTGTGCTAACATTGAAGCCGCCGATAGATGAAAACGGTTGGAAAAAAAGAGATTTTTTAGAGCGTGTGTGTTTGTGGCTACTTTATTGGTTTAAGGCATTGAAATTAAAAAAGTCAAAAGTATTTTTTGCATGAATATTGCACTTTGGGGATATTATGAGGATCTGTGTAAAGATGGGTATATATTGTCCCATCGAGATGCAGGGATTGGAAGCGATCTTTTGAGACCCTTGCATATTTTAAATCAAGAGCTTGCTTGTCATGGTCATGTTTTAATAACACTTGATATGGTTTCTAATTATAAAGAGTTAGATGCTATTATTTTTTTAGACTACCCTAGGTCAAGCAAGCTAGTACGTGATAATTTTGATCTAGATATTCCAAAATACTTAGTCGTGTTTGAAAGTATTTTGATTCATCCCGATAATTGGGATTTAGAGAAACAAAAGTTTTTTGATAAAATTTTTACGTGGAATGATGAGATTATTGATAATAAAAAATATTTTAAAATGAATTTTTCTCATGAAATGCCATCGTCTATTAATAAAAGTGTTAAAAAAGAGAGGCTTTGTACGATTATTGCTGGAAATAAGCAAGTAGATCATCCGCTTGAGTTGTATTCAAAAAGGGTTGAGGCTATTCGTTGGTTTGAAGAGCATCACCCTGAAGACTTTGATTTATATGGCATAGGGTGGGATGAATATCGTTTTTCTGGTTCTAAAATAGTTAGAGCTTTGAATAGAGTTAAGCCATTAACGCGACTTCTGGCAGAAAAACATCCCTCTTATCGAGGTTCGGTTAAGAATAAGAAACAAACATTAGAAAAATATAAGTTTTCTATTTGTTATGAAAATGCAAGAGATATTCCAGGGTATATTACTGAAAAAATATTTGACTGTTTTTTTTCTGGCTGTGTTCCTGTTTATTGGGGAGCCAATAATATCTCAGAGCATATTCCTTCTTCTTGTTTTATTGATCAAAGAAAATTTTCTAGTTATGAAGATTTATATCAATATATAAAGTATATGCCCAATGAAGAGTATTTGACATATCTTGATGAAATAGAATGCTTTATTCAATCCAAGAAATCATATTCATTTTCTGCTGAGTGTTTTGCCAAAACGATTGTAGATCAGGTGGTGCAATGATGAAGCCCTTGGTGTGCATTTGTATTCCCACATATAATGCTGAAAAAACAATAGCTGAAACATTAGAGTCAATATTAGCCCAAACATATTCAAACGTTGAAATTCATATTTTTGATAATGCATCAACTGACTGTACTGTTGAGCTTGTTACGGAGTTGGGTAAAACAATCCAAATTCATAAGGTTCAAAGTACAAGCACAGGTGAGGAAAATTTTACACGCTGTTTAAATCTTGGTCGTGGTGAATATACTGCGATTTATCATGCTGATGATTTATATGCACCGACGATCATTGAAAAAGAGGTCAAGTTTCTTGAGGAAAATAAAAATGCTAAAGGTGTTTTGACCTTTGCAACGCAAATTGATGCCGAAGGGAAAGAATTGAAAATGTATTTGGCACCAGAGAGTTTAGGATTAGCTGCTGGAGAAGCAAACGTTTATGGTATAGAAACTTTACTAAAAGCCGTACTGGAAAATGACAACTTTCTTTTTTGCCCCAGTGCAATGATACGAACAAATGTATGTATTAATGATATAAAATATTGGAAGGGCAATTTGTTTAAGTCATCTGCAGACTTAGATGTATGGTTTAGGCTGGCTAACTTAGGTGGTATAGGTCTTTTGAATGAGCCATTACTGCTCTATCGTATTAGCAGTAAACAGTGGACGGCAACCTACCGTAAAAAAAGGAAAGTGAGAGCCGATACATTTTTGGTGTTAGATGCTTGGTTGGGTAAAGAGAATATTAAGCAGTCGATAGAGAAGAAAGATGTTGCCCATTATCAGAAACTTCAACACCATGATGTGCTTGGCTGTATGTTAAATGCCGTTCGTGATAATGAAATAGAGTTCGCTAGAAACATTTGGTTTAATGAACCCTCATTTTCCATTATAAAAGAACTGCTTCAGGTAGAGTCGAGAAGAGACTTTAAATTTCTTGCGTTATCACAAGCACTTAAGATTATGCTTGTGCCTTTGGTTGGTCAACCCCTAAGATATGTTTTTCGAAAGTACTTAGATAAGGTAAGGCTGTGACATTAGACAAACATTTATTGACCCGCCATCAAAGGCATTAATAACAAGTTTTATGAAATGATTACTGTCTCAAAGAAGTTGGTGAATGCGCTGCTAGTTGTAAGCACGGTAACCTCTTGGGCACTGTTCCCTATATTATTGAAGTTTATGAACCCAGAAGGTTTTAAAACTTTATTTGGTAGTAGTTTGTTGGTTGCTGCTTTTCTTTCTTGGCATTATCTAAAAGTGAACGGGCTTTATTTGTTACAAGAGTATAAGCTCTTTTTTGCACTATGGCTGGCTTATTTGATAGCGCTTACTATTGCCACTATAAGTGCAGGGGAAATATATTCATATCAGCAATTGGCTACGGTTTATCTGAAAGTTTTCTTTTTCTTTTTTCTTTTCCTTTATATTAAAGGGCCTTTTATTGGTCAGACATTTTCAATATACGCTAACTTCATGGTACTTTGTACAATTACTTCGATTGGTGTTGCATTAGGCGTTGCAATGGGGGTGATTGAGCCTATCGCAACATTAAGAAATGAAGTTTCTGTTGAAAGGCACTATTTGTTTGATGTTTATTTGGGTGCTTATTATGGTCTATCCCCATTGTACGCTCCTTTTCCTTTATTTAGGCTTCAAGGTTTTGCTGAGGAACCAGGGACATTTGCGTTTAGTTTGTTGCCCGCACTCTACTGGATGCTTTTAAAAGAGAAAAACTATGTGCGTTCATTCATTATCGGAGTTGGGTTAGCCGCAACTGTATCTCTTGGGGCGCTAGCATTTATTATTATAATAATTCCACTTCTGTGGAGAGAGTTGGTTATGATGGAACAGTTGCTTTTAGTAGGAATTATTGCTATTAATGTTGGATACAGGTTTTTTGGTTATGTTTTGGACTATTTGCAATTTTTTTTGTTGGAAAGGCCTCAAGGTGCGGGGTATGATATATGGCTGAATTCACAGGACTCTGGGCATACTTCATGGGGTGATAGGTTGGATGCTATTTCTATAGTATGCTCGCATCTTGCAAATCACCCAATAGGGACGGGGGCAGGGTTGGGTATGACAACGGTTGAATACCCGGTAGCTGTTGGTTTTGCTAATGCAGCGTTAGAATCTGGTGTGGCGGGTGGGCTATTTTATTGTCTGATGTTTATTTTGTTAACGGGTTTTGCACTTAAGCAAGTATGGGGATGTTCAGGACGTGTGAGATACTCACGAGTTCAATTAGTAGTTAGTTTAAGTGTTCTTAGTTGTATTTTTATGGGGCTTCAACGTCAGCAGCCAGACATAAGTTTTTGGCATATGTGGATATATGCATCTTTCTTTTATTTAGCTTTAGGAAACTTAAATAAAAAAGATGGAGAAAGTTCGCATGCGATATAAAAGATTACTTTATGCCCCTAATATTCATCAAGGAGGGGGTAAGGTTTTACTCAGTCTTATTTTAGATGAGCTACGGAGGGATAAAGGTGTAATGTTTATTCTTGACACACGGATGACGTTACCTGAAAAAGGTCTTGCGGGAGAGATTTATTGGGTACAGCCCACGGTTTTTTCAAGACTGTGGCTTGAGTGGCGGTTAAGAAGTTTAATTTCTTCTGATATGCTTTTATTATGCATGGGTAACTTGCCACCATTGTTTGCTCACCAAGGTGTACAACATGTTTTTGTGCAAAATCGTTATTTGATTGATGTGGCTCCTTTAGACTCCTTTTCAAAACCTGTGCGGTTTCGGTTAATGATAGAGCGAGGGTGGTTGAAATCTAGATCAAGATATGTGAAAAATTTTTTTGTGCAAACGTCAACGATGCAAGCCCTGTTATATAAGAGCCTGGATCAGAAAGCTAAAGTTGTGCCGTTTGCAAATATATTTAGGAAAGCGGAAGAATCTAATCAAGATGGCCTTGTTAAAGCGTATGATTTTATTTACGTGGCATCAGGAGAGCCGCATAAAAAACATAGGGAGCTTATTGAAGGCTGGATTAACCTAGCCAAACAAAAGCATTTCCCCAGCTTATGTTTAACTATAGATAGGGGGGGCTTCCCCGAGTTATATGATTGGATTGAGGATATGAAACGAACTTATGATTTGTGTGTTGATAATAGGGGTGAATTAAAACATGAAGAGATTCTAAATCTTTATACTATTTCTAAGGCTATGGTTTACCCTTCAATATTTGAATCTTTTGGGCTACCTTTATTGGAGGCTGCGGCAGCCTCGCTACCGATTGTTACATCTGATATGGGCTATATTTATGATGTCATTAAACCAACTGCGGTATTTGATATAAGTTCTACAACTTCTATTGCAGAAACAGTGAAAAGTATGAGTAGTATACCAGCGATGATTACAACTAACCTTTTGAGTGTAGAAGATTTCCTTAATGAGACCTTTTGGCTAGAGTGCCATCCTGAGAATGCTGGTTTTTAAAGCAGATTTATAAGGGGTAGAGTTTTGTTTAAGAATAAAATATTGGTTATTACTGGGGGCACAGGCTCATTTGGCAATGCTGTTCTTCGTCGTTTTTTGGAAACTGAAGTCAAAGAAATTCGTATCTTTTCGCGTGATGAAAAGAAGCAAGATGATATGCGGAAACGGTATAATCATCCCAAACTAAAATTTTATATTGGTGATGTGAGGGATATTAATTCTCTTGTGGATGTTATGCGTGGTGTTGACTATGTATTTCATGCGGCAGCTTTGAAGCAAGTACCATCTTGTGAGTTTTACCCTATGCAGGCAGTACAGACTAATGTGATTGGTACTGAGAATGTATTGAACTGTGCAATTAATGCGCATGTAAAAAAGGTCATTGTACTAAGTACAGATAAAGCTGTGTACCCAATTAATGCAATGGGTGTATCTAAAGCAATGATGGAAAAAGTTACCATTGCAAAATCAAGAAATATTGATGAACAAGGTACTATGATTGCTATTACACGTTATGGTAATGTTATGGCGTCTCGTGGTTCAGTTATTCCATTATTTATTGATCAGGTTAGGCAAGGTAAGGATATAACGATTACAGACCCTGCGATGACGCGTTTTATGATGACACTTGATCAAGCTGTTGAATTAGTTCTATTTGCTTTTGAACATGGTAATAGTGGTGATGTGTTTGTGCAGAAAGCTCCTGCGGCAACTGTTGGTCTTCTAGCAAATACCTTGATTAATTTATTAGGCTGCCCAGAGCATAAAATAAGTATTATTGGTACGCGGCATGGTGAAAAGCTATATGAAGCATTGCTAACACGCGAAGAGATGGTGTCTGCAGAGGATATGGGTGATTACTATCGAATTCCAGCTGATATTCGTGATTTAAATTACTCAAAATATTTTGAAGAGGGTGAGGATGTGGTGACTCAGGCAGATGAGTATCACTCTCATAATACTAAACAGTTAACAGAAAAAGAACTGCAAGAGTTATTACTAAATCTTCGAGAAATTCAAAAGGATTTGATTGAATTTAATGTGATAAAGGGGGAAAGAAATGCTTAAAGTCATGACGATTGTGGGGACGCGCCCAGAAATTATTAAGCTTAGTGAAGTGATAAAAGAGCTGGATAGACATGTGAATCATGTGCTTGTTCACACTGGGCAAAATTATGATTATGAGTTGAATGAAATATTCTTTGAACAATTGGGAGTGCGTCGCCCTGATTTTTTCCTTGAGGCAGTCAAAGGAACGGTGTCTGAAACGATTGGTGATATCATTGCCAAGGCAGATAAGGTGATTGCGGATGAACAACCCGATGCAATTTTGGTTTACGGAGATACGAACAGTTGTTTGGCGGTGATTCCTGCCAAGAAAAGAAAAGTACCTATTTTTCATATGGAAGCGGGTAATCGCAGTTTTGACCAACGGGTTCCTGAAGAGATTAACCGCAAAATTGTGGATCATCTCAGCGATATCAATATGCCACTTTCCGAGCAAGCGAGAGACTATTTGATTGCAGAGGGAATACGCCCTGAAACGATTATCAAAACGGGCTCATCTATGCTGGAAGTATTGAATGTGAATATGGATAAAATTCAAGCTTCGGATATTCTAGAAAAAGAAGGGCTTGACCCTCAAAAATACATGTTGATGAGTATTCATCGTGAAGAGAATGTTGATTCGGAACGTAATTTTACGGATTTATTAGAGTCGATTGATAAGATGTCTAAAGTGTATGCTATGCCGATTATTATTTCGACGCATCCTCGGACACGAAAGAAGCTTGAAGATATGGGCTATGAACATAAGAATCCTTTGATTCGTTTTTCAAAGCCTTATGGCTTTCATGAGTATAATAAATTGCAAATGGAAGCATTCTGTGTCATTTCAGATAGTGGTACGATTGCGGAAGAGGGTTCATTGTTGAATTTACCTGCTATTACGATTCGCCAAGCCCATGAGCGACCTGAGGGCATGGATGAAGGCACACTTATCATGTCGGGTTTAAATAAAGATAGAATTATTGAAGCTATTGATGTGGTGACCAAACAATACGATAAAAATAAACGTCCAATGAAAGTTGTAGCCGATTACAATGTGGACAATGTATCCAGAAAAATATTACGCATTATTCTCTCATATACGGATTATGTGAACCGCACAGTTTGGCATAAGATTCCATAATGAAAAAGGTGCTCGTTTTAGGGACAACTGGATTGATTGGTCACCAAGTATATTATTACTTAAAGTCTAAGGGATATGATGTCATAGGTATGGCGCACATTCGCCAACTGGATGATACAACTATTCAGATTGATGCTAGAGATGAACATGAATTTATTCGAAATATTCTGAATGTTGCACCAGACACTATTGTGAATTGTATGGGGATTTTGATTGCAGAAGCGAATCAAAATCCTGAACATGCTGTTTTTTTGAATGCTTATATGCCTCATCGTTTAAAGCGTGTAGCGGATGATATAAAGGCGAAGCTTATCCATATATCAACAGACTGTGTTTTTTCTGGAAAGAAGGGTGGATATACAGAAAATGATATTAAAGATGCAGATGGTATTTATGGTCGAGCAAAAGCACTGGGGGAAATTACTGCTGAGCCACATCTAACGTTACGGACATCAGTTGTTGGACCAGAGCTTAAGGAAGAAGGGGAAGAGCTTTTTCACTGGTTTATGAAGCAGGAGGGCAGTGTTCAAGGTTATACGAAATCGTTATGGTCAGGTGTGACCACTTTGGAACTGGCAAAAGCTGTTGAATGGGCAATTTCTGGTGATATTAGTGGTTTGTATCATGTGACAAATGGGGTTCCAATTAATAAATATAAGCTATTGATGCTGTTTAAAAAATATACTGGAAAGAATATTGATATTGTGGCTGTTGAAGGTCGAGTGACAGATAAGTCATTTGTAGATACGAGAAAAATATCTGAATATACAATTCCTCATTATGAGGTGATGATAAAGAATATGATAAAATTGATGAAAAAAAAGGCTAATTTGTATTCGCAGTATCACTTAAAGGATTGAACATTTGCGTATCCTCATCGTTAGTCAATATTTTTGGCCTGAAAATTTTCGTATTACAGATCTTGCCCTGGCTTTAAAAGATCAAGGGCATGAAGTGACTGTGTTGACAGGCATGCCCAATTACCCTACGGGAAAAGTGTATGAGGGTTATACATGGTGGTCGAAGCGTAGGGAAACAATGGGTGGGATTCCCATCGTTCGTGTTCCCTTGTTTGCACGGCGCGAAAGTCGCTCTTGGCAGTTGGCGATGAATTATTTGTCGTTTGT
>VAPL010098011.1_pt1 | contig 19459 bp, 15 predicted proteins | sample 3395061 | NCBI WGS metagenome assembly VAPL01 (sample SAMN08290444, study PRJNA428436) | hydrothermal vent metagenome | isolation source: Deep-sea hydrothermal vent chimney 2 | place: Pacific Ocean: Juan De Fuca Ridge | depth 2182 m m | reverse complement strand
GGTCACGGTGGAAAGGGCTTATTCTATGGCTAACTATCCCTCTGAGAATGACATTGTAATGCTGGATGTCCGTCTCGCTTCACCCCCTCCCAATCAACCTGAAGCACCACCGGGAGTTGTGTCTTCTTATATTCATAGTCTGCACCCAGGCGATAGCGTTACCATTTCTGGTCCTTATGGAGAATTCTTTGCCAAAGACACCGATACTGAAATGATTTATATCGGCGGTGGCGCCGGCATGGCACCCATGCGCTCGCACATATTTGATTTATTAGAACGTTTACATAGTAAGCGGAAAATCAGCTTCTGGTACGGTGCGCGAAGCAAACGGGAAATTATTTACCAACACGAGTTCGATCAGTTGCAAAAAAAACACGACAATTTTGAATGGCATGTCGTACTTTCTCAGCCTCGAGCAGATGATAATTGGCTCGGTTATAGCGGCTATGTGCACACGGTACTTTTACGCGAATACTTAAATGAACATCCTGCACCGGAAGACTGTGAATATTATTTGTGTGGTCCGCCCATGTTAACTGCTTCGGTGGTAAGTATGCTTGATGATCTGGGCGTGGACCCGGAAGATATTTTATTTGATGATTTTGGCTAAAAAATAATGTGGTTGCGGAATCACTTCAATAGTGACGCAAGAGTCTTGTGTAAAACTGCAAAAAGGAATTAGAAAATGATGGAATTAATACTGAGTTTTTTGGCATTCCTGTTCATGATATTAAGCATGAGTGTTGGTGTTTATTTTGGTCGCCGGGCTTTGCAAGGCAGCTGCGGTGGGTTGAATCAATTACAGGACATTGATTCCGATTGCGACGGCCAATGCCAACGACCATGTCCTAAAAAAAAGAAATCAACCCTGTCAGTAGGAGATAGGTGATGGATACCATGTTAGTAAAAGACCATATGACGCGTAAGATTGTTACGCTACGACCAGACATGGATATAATGGAAGCCGTCAATATCTTGTGTGAAAATCAAGTGCCCGGTGCACCTGTGGTGGATCAATTAGGAAATTTTATTGGCATCTTGTCAGAAAAAGATTGCCTTAATGGCGTTTTGAATGCCGCTTATTATGAAGAACGAGGTGGACGGGTGGATGCGTTTATGCATCGCAACGTAGAAGTGGTTGAGGCCGAGGACAATATCACCGATGTTGCCAAACGTCTTGTTGATAAAGGTTACCGTGGAATGCCTGTCATCCACAATAATATCCTGGTGGGTATGATAAACCGTTCGGATGTATTAAAAGCTATCGTCAAGTGAACGTAGCCTTGTATCTGGAATTAAGACACTGTGAGGGCCCCCACCTGAGTGGGGGTCCTTGTTATATATCAAAGAATCGGCTAATTAACCTGTGACTCTGACGTGGCTGGCTTGGGGGCCTTTGGGACCATTTTCTACTTCAAAGCTTACGGTTTGTCCTTCAGACAGTGTTTTAAAACCCTCATTCTGCAGTGAAGAAAAGTGTACAAACACATCAGTCCCACCATCATCGGGGGATATAAAACCAAATCCTTTAGCATCGTTAAACCATTTAACATTACCTGTAGTCATGTAAATTACCTCTATAATAAATAAAATAAAAATATTGCAAATCTTGTTGAGGTATTACAGGAGAAAACCGGAAGGATACTGCTGATACATCTATTAAATTGCAACCAGGGTGTGTAGTAACATTTTATTCGTCGCAATGTCCCCCTTTAGTTACTTCATGGATCACGCTGCATGACGTTGTGCCAGCGGTGTACTGACTTAAAACATTTGCTACACGTTCCATTTGAGTTGAATTCACTCTAAAAGTTCCAGTTGTCTAAAAATAAACATCACCACCGAAATGTAATATACATCGAAGTAAAAAAGTAATAATACAAAAAGTCTTTTATTTAGATTCTGCACCTTAGTCGTTCGCACCCGTGCATGAATGCACGTAGTTAGAGGTAGGTTCAACTGATTTTTTTAGGTTAAACAGGTCGCCTTTGGCCTTTACTATAGAGTAAAGGCCGTTCGATAGCTGCCAGTTTTAGGTGTGTATACGTCATCCATGACGCATTATAAACCTTAGTATTCAAAACATAACTAAGACAGATGGGTATCTTCTAATTTTCTTAGTTTCCTAAAAGATAGCTATATTTCTGCTTGAATAAGCATAACTGATCATTGTTTTCCTTATATTATTATTCAGATGCATCATGTATTTCACGGGTTAACAATCTTTTTGAGAATGAACCGTATAACACCGGTAATACAAACAGGGTAAGTAATGTAGACGATATCAATCCACCGACGACGACAGTCGCAAGTGGGCGCTGCACTTCAGATCCAACACCGGTTGCTAATAACATCGGGATCAAACCCAGCGCCGCAATAGACGCGGTCATCAGTACCGGGCGTAACCTTGATAACGCGCCTTCAAATACAGCATCAGTGACTGTATGAATACTGGGCTGTCGTTGGTTAATCGCATTTACCATGACAACACCATTTAACACCGCCACACCAAATAGCGCGATAAATCCAATAGAACCTGGCACTGACAGATATTGCCCGGTAAAAAACAACGCAGCAATACCGCCAATTAACGCCAGTGGGACATTGAGCATAATTAACAAGGCCTGGCCGACGGAATCAAATGCGAAATAAAGCAATAAAAATATCAATGCGAGTGAAAGCGGGACGACAATCATGAGTCGGGCCTGCGCTCGCTGCTGATTTTCAAACTGGCCGCCAAATACGACGCTATAGCCGGGTGGTAAATCGACCTTCTGCTGAATTTGTTGATCAATTTCCGCTACCAAACTGCCCATGTCTCGCCCTTCTACGTTAGATTGGATGACCACGCGCCGTTGCACATCATCGCGTCGAATTTGAGGAGGACCGGATTCAACGGCGACGCTGGCGATGTCGCGTAATTTTACCCAGGCACCACTTGGCGATTTAAGAATCAAGTCTTCAATAACACTGACATTATTACGGTAGGATTTCGCTAAACGCACATAAATATCATAACGTTCATTGCCATTAATCACTTGCCCGGCGCTCTGCCCTCCGATGGCATCCGATACCAGAGACATCACCTGATCTACCGGGATACCAAAACGCGCCAGGCGATCACGATCGGGCCGCACGACTAACTGTGCCTCACCGGCTATTTGTTCCATCGAAACGCCACGAGTGCCGTCAATGTTTTTGACTAATGTTTCGATTTCTTTACCTTTTGATGCAAGTACATCTAAATCAGGGCCAAATAACTTGATAGCCAGTTGCGCTTTTACCCCTGAAAGTAACTCATCCACACGTGTTGCAATAGGTTGTGAAAACGTAAACAGTAAGCCCGGAAATACAGACATTTTTTCTTCCATTAATTTCTGTATAGATATTCGATCCTTGGCCGACACCCAGTCATCAACCGGTTTTAAACCAACAAAAATCTCAATATTAGAAACAGGCTCAGGATCACCCCCCACCTCAGCTCGCCCAATACGGCTGGAGGCATATAAGACTTCTGGAAATTCAAGCAACGTCGTTTCGAGTGTTTTGGCGACTGTTAATGCCGTATCCAAACTGGATGAGGGCGCCAGTGTAACGCGGACATTAATGGTACCCTCTTCTAGCTCGGGAACAAATTCTGTGCCCAGCCAGGGGACCAATAATAACGAAGCAACAAATAACGTTAGTGCAATTGCTACAACAGAACGCCTTGCTTGTAATGCACGTTTTAGCGCTTTTCGATAAAACTTTTTAATTGGACGAAGCAAAGGGCTTTCACGATGTTTTACTCCCTTTTTAAAACAATAGGTCGCCAATGCTGGAATCACGACAAGCGCGACCATCAGCGAAGCAAACATCGACAATACGATGGAAATTGCCATCGGTTGAAATAATTTTCCTTCTACACCTTCAAGTGAAAATAACGGGGCAAATACAATAATGATTATCATCACGGCAAAAAATACCGGCCGACCGACTTCGCGGGCCGACTGTTGAATTCTTAAGGCCATGCCATGACTGTCTTGAGCTGCATTAAAAGGATGCTTATCACCCGGTGCAACATTGGCCTGGATAAATTTACGATGCTCCTGGTCAGGCTGGGATAAGTGCTCGTAAATATGCTCCATCATGACAACGGAGCCATCCACCATCATACCAATCGCAATTGCAAGCCCCCCCAGCGACATGAGGTTAGCGGACACATCCCAGTAAGCCATAGCCATCAGCGCCAGTCCGACAGATATTGGTACCGATATCAGCACCAACAGTGAAGCCCGTAAATTCATTAAAAACAACAACAAAACCACCACAATTAACACAAAAGCCTCTAACAACGCTTTAGCCACTGTGTTTACCGCCTTATCAACCAACTCAGATTGGTCATAAAAGGGTTCAATCACGACCCCATCGGGCAATGCGGCTTGGATAATGGGCAAACGTTGCTTGACACCATCAATCGTTGCCTTGGTATTTACACCCAGTCGTTTAAGAACAATGCCGACGACGACTTCACCCAGGTATTTAGGTTCACCTTGCGAGTCACGCAGCGTCATCGACACCGCGCCCTGGCGAATTTCGGCGCCAAACGCAACGTTTGCGACATCACGCACTCGCACCACTACACCATCTACATCTTTCAAAGAAACATTAGCGATATCACGTAAACCGTCTTCCCCGCTGCGTACCCAGCCCACACCACGAACCACCAACTGCTCTGCACCGCGGTCCATATACCAGCCGCCCGCATTGCGATTATTTGCTTCAATGGCCGCAGTTACCTCATCAGCAGAAATACCGTAAGACAATAGACTTTTCGGATCAAGCTGTACTTGATATTGACGCACATCCCCGCCAAAGGATAATACCTCAGTCACGCCATCAACCGGCATCAATAAAAGTTTGACTACCCAGTCATTCAAACCACGTAATGCCATGGTGTCATATTGGCTGGGTTCATCTGTGCGCAACATGTATTGAAATACCTGGCCTAAACCAGATGTATTAGGGCCCATCTCCGGTACGCCGACTCCTTCAGGAATCTGTTCGCGAGCAGCTTGTAATCGTTCGAAAACAAGTTGGCGTGCAAAATAAATATCTGTTCCCTCTTTAAATACCACCGTGATACCGGACAAACCGGTTTTTGATATGGAACGCACTTCCTCTACATCAGGCAAGCTATACATCACCGCTTCAATCGGATAGGTGATCAGTTGTTCAACTTCTTCCGCTGCCAGACCCTGGGCTTCTGTATTTATCGTCACCTGCACATTGGTCACATCAGGAAAGGCATCAAGGTTCAGGGTCGGCAGGATTAATACACCAACGACCACAGACGCCAGCAATGAAAGCACAACCAGCAAACGATTTGCCACGGAAAAATCAATAATATTATTCAGCATGGTCTTACCTCATTAGTGGTTGTGAATATCGAAGCCGCTTTTTGCAAGTTCCGACTGCAGGAAAAAAACGCCCTGCGTGACAATGCGCGTTCCCGGTTTAATTCCTTCTACAACTACCGTGTCATTAACTGTACGCATAATTTTCACTTCCATTGGTTTATAATGCCCTGCTTCTAATTCAACAAAAACCACCCAATCCCCATCGGTACTGCGTATTGTCGCCTTTTCCGGAATCGTTATTGCCTCACTTTGTTTCGAGCTTAGGATAAAAGTATCGACAAATAAACCGGGGTGCAGTTTGTCATCCTCGTTGGGTACTTCAATCACGACGGCGAGTGTCCGCGTGCTTTCATCCAGTGTGTGATGTGCCTGAACCACTTTTCCTTGCAACCAGGTTTTACCCGCTAATACACGTGCAACAGCCCCTGTTTCGATTTTTGACCCGTCCTCCGGCGTGAGGCGCGCTTCTACCCATAATTGATTTTCATCGGTAATAACAAATAAAATGCGTCCCGGTTCAATAATCTCACCAACGATGAATTCATCCTTAATCACCGTGCCGTTTTGGGCTGCCAATAATTCAAATTCACCTGTAGCTTTTGACGCATCCTGCTGCTTCAATAAAGATTCTATTTGCGTTTTTGTCATACCGTAGGCTATGACCTTTGCATAAGCTTGTTGATAGGCGACTTGTGCTTCAATATAACGCCGTTCCGATACCACTTTTCGGCCCAGTTTTTTAACTCGCTTCCATTCACGATCAGAAACCAGTAGTTGACCTTGTGCTTCAGCCATATCAACACTGGACAAGGTCACCAGTACTTGCCCTTGTCGGACATGTTGGCCCAAACGCGCGTGGCGCTTCACGACTTGTGCGTCAATACGGGGCGTAACTTTTGTGGATCGATATGCATTAGCAACAACTTCACCTGGCGCTCTTATTTCTTCCGGAACACTATTGAATTTAATTTCGGTTACGACAATCTGAGCTGTTTGTCGTTGCAGTGGATTCAATTCCACAGCGCCTTCGGCATGTTCATCTCCTTGTTTATTTTCACTACCGTGCCCATGTTCGTCTTCTTTGTTATTCTCACTGCCGTGCCCGTGCTCGTCTTCTTGTTTATCCTCACTACCGTGCTCATGTTCTTCGTCATGTTTGTTTTCGCCATCGTGCGCATCTTTATGTTGTTGCGGCTGATCATGATCTTCGGCTACCCACGCACTTGTTGAAAACAATGAAAGCAGAATAGCCAGAATCAAGGTGTTTAATTTTTTCATTTTAATTCTCCAAAAACGGGATGGACTTCATTTTGTATTTGCAAGCCATTTTGTTACTGATCCTGTTGCGACAAGCCAATCTATCCATGCTTGCCACACATCGCCTTTTAATTTCACGCCACTGAGTTGGATATCCAGCGTTTGTTGTACTTGGATAAGGTATTGCGTGGTACTGATCTCCCCCGTTTCCCAAAGTCTTTCCAAATTTTTCAGATGATTGCTCAATGCTTTTTTCCCTGTTTGACTCCACAATTGCATCGCGTCAGACATCACAATATACTGGTTTTTTGTTGCCTCAATACGCCCCAGTATCTGCCGGTAAATATTTTGCGCTTGCTGTTCTTCTTTAACTGCTTCTTGGCTTGATGCTGTCACATCGCTACGAAAATTGTTTCGAACTTGTACAGGTATTGAAAAACGAAGGGCCACCAAGGTATCGTCATCCTCAGTGCCTGCAGTGACACCAATGCTTGGATCAGCACGACGATCCTGTTTTGTTACACGGATACGGGCTTTAGAAGCTTTAACTTTTAATTGCGCAGCCACAACCAATGGATTTTCTGCAGCAAGCATTTCTACATCAATATTTTTCGATATGCTTGTCGGCAAATTGGCAGGAAAAGGTAGAGAAGGATCAACATCAACACCTGTTAAAATCTTAAAGTCACCTGATGCATTTATTAAATTTGCAGTAAATTCCGCATTTTTAATAATCGCCCCAGTCAGCGTGAGTTGCGCCGTATCAACTTCAACCTGGCCGATATCCCCGGCAACTTGACGACGTTTAACCAACTGGACAAATCGATCCATCAATTGCACTTGACTTTTTGTTAAATCATTCATATCCCGGCGACTTAAATACCGGACTATCACTGCTACAAGCTCTCCCGTCACTTGTTCTTTCACCGAAAACAAGTTTGCTTCAGCGGTTTGTAATAAAAACTCTGCTTCGTCATAACGCGCAGATCGTTTATCGTACCAATCGATCGTTTGTGTTATTCCCAATGTATAGGTAGAAACACCGGCGTCTTCGGCTTCAATTTCTAACTCAGGGTTATAGAGTGGTTTTTCACTGCCTTCGACGCGCGCTTTCGCAATATCGACGTCCGCCTGGGCTGATAGAATTGCAGGATGTTCCAACAACATGCCTTCAACAAAGGTCAGTAATTCACCTGATTCGTGAGTATTGTTTTCTTTAATAACGGGGTTTTCTATATTTGTTGCATTAGCTATTCCTGAAATAGCAAAGAACATACCAGTGCACACACTCAGGATAACAAAAGTTTTCGATAACATAACGGTAATCCATAATCATTTATTCATGATAAAACATCGCGCAAACTGCGCAATGCGCTAACTAAGCAGATAAAAAGATTATGAGGTCGGGGGGGGTGTGGGAGGTGTTATGATAAGAGAATAAAAACGATTTACAGAATATGATGAGGCACTGTGTCGAGGTATATAAAATACCTCTTTAGATAAACTGAATAGCCCCGTCATATGCGCTGTGGCATGGCAACAGTGGTCATCTAATATATCATCAGATTGATCGAGAGAGTCTATATCTAAAAATACTTCACTGGTATGGCCAAAAAATGCTTCACTATGACTGTCTGACGACCACGCTAAGCCACTGGAAAGAATAGCGAAAATTAAAAATTGTATAGTGGCGTGTTTCATAATAAGCAGATAATGCACGTTTTTGATGAGTAATATCAAGTTATTTTTAGATTTATCGTCCAATCAATGTATAACTTTATGATTTGTATAAAAAATATTTGCCGTACGTAGTGCAAATATAAATCCCATGCCTAATTGTGAGTATGAAATTGCAGTAAAGTTTCAAAAAGCGTATCGATTATTGCTCCACAGGCAATCCAGCCAGCTTCCATTCAGGATAACCATCTTCAAGACGCCTTGCCTTAAAGCCGTTTTTTCTAAGCCGCGCCACCGCGTTGAATGCCAGAATGCAATGCGGTCCTCGACAGTAAGCAACAATTTCCTGATCAGTATCCAGGTCCTTTAGATGGTTTTCCAATTCTGATAAAGGAATATTCACCGCGCCGGGCACATGACCTGCGGCGTATTCTTGCGACGGACGCACGTCGATAACGGTAACTAATCCTGCACGGGCGCGCTTCAGTAATTCCTCACGTGGAATCGGTTCGAATTGATCTTTTACCGTTAAAAAAGTAGCGATAAGACGATCTACGTCTGCAAGATTTTCTTCAGCGACCTGACGCAATACTTTCAACAACATCACCACTTTGTCACCAGCGAGCTGATAAAATACATGCTGTCCTACCTTGCGTGTTGTCACCAGACTGACTTGGCGCAGTTGCTGCAGGTGTTGGGAGGTATTGGCGGTGGATAGCCCGGATAAGTCAGCTAGTTCTTCGACATTACGCTCCCCTTGGGCGAGAAACTCCAGTAATTCCAATCGATTACCGTTACTTAACGCCTTGCCAATGCGGGCGAACTGGGTAAATAGATCCTGTTTAAATGTGTTTTTGCTTGACATTCGTGTCTTTTTTAATAAAATAATATTCAATATATTAATTGAATAATTGATTTTGTCAATTCAATTTGTTTATTTTTTACGTATTAATCCTGCGGTATCTTAAATATTATTTTATTGAAAAGGGCCACTCAAGAAAGGTTTAATAATATGAATTTTAGCGAATTAATCATGAATAATGAGATCACTGTTCGGCTCAGCTTCTTTTTCGGTATTTTTGCCGTCATGGCCATTTGGGAAGTCGTTGCACCATGCCGTGCGTTAACGGTATCCAAAATCGTTCGTTGGACCAATAACCTGGGAATCGTTTTTCTCAACAGTGTTGTTTTGCGTCTACTCTTTCCAGCAGCTGCAGTCGGTGTGGCGGCGTTTGCAGCCGAACACGGTTGGGGAATATTTAACTATATTCAATTACCCTATCTCATCGCCATGCTGCTTTCTGTCATCATTTTAGATTTTATAATTTATTTACAGCATGTATTGGTCCATGCGGTACCCGCCTTGTGGCGCTTGCATCGGGTACATCATGCTGATCTGGATTTCGATGCGACGACGGGGGCGCGTTTTCATACTCTCGAAATCATTCTCTCTATGCTCATCAAGTTCGCCACTATCATTGTGCTTGGTCCGCCTGTTGTCGCCGTCGTGATTTTTGAAATTCTGCTTAACGCTACCGCGATGTTTAATCATAGCAACGTACGCCTTCCGCTAACACTTGATCGCATATTACGCCGTTTCGTGGTCACGCCAGACATGCACCGAGTGCATCATTCTGTGGAAGACGATGAAGCGAACAGTAACTTTGGCTTCAACCTACCCTGGTGGGATCGTTTATTCGGAACCTATCGCACCCAGCCTCGCGGTGGCCATGAAGGAATGATCATTGGCATCCATAAATACCGTAATCCGAAACAAGTATCCTGGCTACCGGGTATGCTTGCGCTACCTTTTACGGGTAGGATAACGGATTATGCTATTAATCGTCGCCAGTGGAACGCTGATGACAGGAAAAAATACGATGAAAGTAAAAATGATGCATAATAAACTGCTACGCTCGGCATTACTCGCAATATTGGCAACGGGCATTGCGATTGCGGGCGGATATGCAGCACGCACCTAGTACACCGTCAAGGCTATTTTGACGGTGTACTAGTAACCACCTTGACGGAATACTCGCTCGGGAGCTAGCAGATAAAATGGAAAATTGTTATAAATTCATTAGTTTGAAAGATATTTTTCCTTAATCTTAGCAATAACAACATCTGCCGCATCTTCAGCTTTCATATCCGCCATATGCAAATGAATCTCTGCCGCTTCCGGTTCTTCGTAAGGACTATCAAATCCTGTAAAATTTTTGATTTCGCCATTTCTTGCTTTTTTATAAAGCCCTTTTGGATCGCGTTGCTCACAAATTTCAAGCGGCGTATCAACAAAAACTTCAATAAATTCATGTTCCCCCAACATATCTCGAACCATGCGTCGTTCAGCGCGAAAAGGCGAAATAAAAGCCGTTAAAACAATCAACCCGGCATCCACCATTAATTTTGCAACCTCTCCCACTCGACGAATATTTTCTACTCGGTCTGCTTCAACAAAACCTAAATCTATACTGAGTCCGTGCCTAACGTTATCACCATCCAATAGATAGGTATGCTTACCCAAAAGATATAATTTTTTCTCGATTAAATTAGCAATGGTAGATTTGCCAGACGCACTAAGTCCAGTAAACCAAAGTACCACAGGTTTTTGACGTTTTTGCTCGGAACGGGCTAACTGATGCACATCGACCGCTTGCCAATGAATATTTGTGGCTCGACGCAGGCCGAAATCAATCATGCCAGCAGCAACCGTAGCGTTGCTAATTTTATCAATCATGATAAATGACCCTAATGCCGGAATATCCCGGTAAGGATCAAAAACAATGGCATCATCAAGACTAAAATTGCAAACGCCTACCTCATTCAATTCCAATACTTTACCAGCTTCATGCTCCAGCGAATTGACATTCACTTTATATCTTAACTCTGTCACTTCGCCAATTATTGTTTTATTAGTTGTTTTAATAAGATAAGGTCGGCCTGGCAACAGAGGCTTATCGTGCAACCAAATCAAATGAGCCTGAAACTGATCAGTTGTTTCCGGTCTATGATCAAGCCCAGTAATCACATCGCCACGGGAGATATCAATTTCATCTTCTAGAGTGATAGTGACAGCTTGATCCGCAACAGCTGATTTCAGTTCGCCATCATAAGTCACAATCGATTTTACTTTGCTGGTTTTTGCACTTGGCAAGGCGATAACCACATCACCCGGCTTCACCACACCGGATGAAATCGTGCCTGAAAATCCTCGAAAATCTAGATTAGGCCGATTTACCCACTGAACTGGCATCCGCAAAGGTGTTGCATCTGTTTGCTTTGAGACATCAATTGTTTCTAATTCTGTCATCAGTGTCAGACCGTCATACCAGTCCATATTATTACCCGAGTCCGTAATATTATCTCCCTTAAGAGCTGACATCGGCACACAAGTTATACTTGAAAAATTCAAGTTTGCAGCAAATGATCGATATTCTTCTTCTATTTCCCGGTAAGTTTTTTCAGAATAATTGACTAAGTCCATTTTATTAATCGCCACAATAACATGGCGAATACCAAGCAAGCTCACGATGTAACTGTGTCGCCGCGTCTGGGTTAACATACCCTGGCGAGCATCAATCAGAATAACAGCCAAATCTGCCGATGAAGCCCCTGTTGCCATGTTACGGGTATACTGCTCATGACCCGGTGTATCAGCAACAATGAATTTGCGTTTTTCGGTAGAAAAAAAGCGAAAGGCGACATCAATTGTAATACCCTGCTCACGTTCTGCCGCGAGTCCGTCCACCAACAAAGCAAAGTCGAGATCTCCACCTTGAGTTCCAACCTTTTTGCTATCATTTTCAAGGGTTGCTAACTGATCTTCAAATATCAATTTTGAATCATAGAGAAGACGACCAATAAGAGTCGATTTACCATCATCCACGCTACCACAGGTAATAAACCGCAAAAAACTTTTGTGCTCCTGCTCTTTTAAATACCCTTCAATATCTTCTGAGATTTTTTCGGATTGCTGAACTTCGTATGATTTATTTGACATTAGAAATAACCCTCCTGTTTTTTCTGTTCCATGGAGGCATTACTGTCTTTATCAATCGCCCTTCCTTCTCGTTCAGATGTTTTTGTCAATAGCATTTCCTGAATTATTTTAGTTAACGTAGTCGCAGTCGATTCAATAGCGCCTGTTAGTGGATAACATCCCAGCGTTCGAAACCGCACCATTTTTATTTGCGGCTCTTCACCCTGTTGTAAGGGCATACGATCATCATCGACCATCACCAGCATGCCATCCCGCTCAACCACCGGGCGCTCCTTAGCCAAATACAATGGTACAATTGGAATGTTTTCCAGATAGATATATTGCCAAATATCCAATTCAGTCCAGTTGGAGAGTGGAAAAACCCGCATACTTTCGCCTTTTTGTATCCGGTTGTTATAAATATTCCACAACTCTGGCCGCTGATTTTTGGGGTCCCAGCGATGCTGAGCTGAACGAAAAGAAAAAATACGCTCTTTGGCACGAGATTTTTCCTCATCGCGTCGCGCTCCGCCAAAAGCCGCATCAAAATTATATTTATCAAGTGCTTGCTTTAAGCCTTGCGTTTTCATTACGTCTGTATGGACGGCAGACCCATGAGTGAATGGACTCATCTTCATCTCCACACCTTCTTGATTGATATGGACGATCAGATCCAAACCATTATCAGCAGCAAACTGCTCTCGAAATGCGATCATCTCGCGAAACTTCCAGGTAGTATCTATGTGCATGATTGGAAAGGGAAGTTTTGACGGATAGAAGGCCTTCATGGCCAAATGCAACATCACGCTACTGTCCTTTCCAATGGAATAAAGCATTACTGGGTTTTCACAAGTTGCGGCAACTTCACGCATAATATGAATTGATTCTGTTTCAAGGCGTTGAAGGTGGGTCAGTGTGGTCATAGAAAACACATCCTAATTATAAATTTTTTAATGTAACCTAATAAAAGGTGCTCTATATAGATATAGATCTAACTAATGATACAACATTCCGGTGTTTTTAAAAAATTAAAAAAGGACCACAAACGCATAGCTGGACAAAATATGTTATTTCCTCCAATATTGAAACTTTCAGCAGTTACGCGGGTTAAATGATTAATAAATCAGCCATTTTGTACGATAAATTAAATATGAATATATTTCGCCAACTGAATTATCGTCGCTTTGTGATAACGTTATTATTACTGGCGGGGTTATTACCACAAATGCGCACTGTCTTTGCCTGCACACTAATCGACGGTGTGATTCAATTTAGCTGTTGCTGTGATGAACCAGGTGAAATGAACTGCGATAACTATGTTAACAACAACGGCAATTGTGACAATCACTCCCCTGCTCTTGCAAAGGAATGTTGCGATATTTCCTACCAGGCGGTTAGCACGTCAATAAACGCGAACACAGTCGGCATTTATATCACGGATGCCCGGATACTCAATCTTGATGCTCCCCAACCTCCTCCTGGTGTTGTTCTTAACAACTCTTTTGCCCATTCTTCGACTCCTTTAACAAGCAATGCTGGGTACACTATCATTTCCGGCATCCAGTCTGCCAAGGCAGGCAAATCAACATATCTGCACACGCGACGTCTTCGCATCTAAACAATACCCTTAAATAATTTCGACACGCTGAACGCGCAACATGTAATTAATGCATACGCGTTCGGCTCAGTAATTTTATCGCATGTTATTTTTTAAGGTATTGCTATGTTTTTATATTTTCCAATGACAAAATACGTTTCGTCAGGATTAACTACCACTCCCTTTAATTCTGATAAAACACGCTACCACCAAGCAGGATGTACTGTGTTGACTGCATTTTTTATATTTGGGTTGTTTGCCATCAGTGGCTGCACTGAACAGAGCAGCAATCCTGACAGCGCTATTTTGAATACACAGGCGAGTACACAGGAAAAACTCGATCCCGCAGGCCCCTATCGCGTAAAGGTAACCGTAAACCCGGAAAAACCAAAAGTCGGCATTAACCAGGTAAAAATAAAGGTTGAGGATGATAAAGGCAATGCAATCCGTGGCGCGCATCTCAAAACTGTTGCAGTAATGCCGTCTATGGGAAGCATGCCAGCAATGTATGCGCCTGCGGAAATGCAAGAAACCAGTCCGGGTGTTTATGAAGGTGAGTTTGAACCCACCATGAGTGGAGAATGGCCGCTAACAATTGATATTACAACCGAAGCGATGGGACAAGGTAGTATCACCTACGATCTGGCCACGGGTCGCAAAGGCCTGCGCTGTGCAAATTGTAAAGGTTCTGCTGAATCAATGGCGGAGGATTCCATCCTAGTGGACAACTATCGCCGTCAGTTGATCGGCGTAACGACCTCCAAAGTTGAACGGCAAGACCTGGTTAAAAATATTCGTGCGGCTGGCAGCATTAGCTATAACGAGACAGGTCTGGTTGATGTCACACTAAAGTTCAATGGTTGGGTAGGCAAGCTCCACGCTAACTATACCGGCATCGCGGTACAAAAGGGAGCCCCGCTATTTACTGTTTACAGTCCTGATTTATTGGCCGCACAGGAAGAATATCTGGAAACAGCTCGCCGTAACAGACAAAAACCTGCCAATCGAATGTTACAAGCGGCCCATCGAAAATTATTATTGTGGGATTTATCAGAAAAACAAATCGCTAAATTGAAAAAAAATGGCAAGGCAGCCGAATACGTTACAATTTTTTCACCGGCCAATGGAATTGTCATTATGAAAAATATCGTCGAGGGATCGGCGATCAAAGCCGGTGAACAATTGTTTCGCATCGCGGATCTGTCAACGGTATGGGTTAAAGCTCAAATTTACGATTATGAAATACCACTGGTGAAAACCGGCATGCCTGCAAATGTGATCCTGCCGGATCTACAAGACCGTGAGTATGCGGGGCAAATCAGTTACATCTATCCCTATATGCAAGACGACACCCGTACCGCCAGTGTGCGACTGGAACTGGACAATGCCGATGGTTTTTTGCGGCCCGATATGTATGCCCATATTCATCTCAAAGCAGTACTTAAAAACCGTTTGCTTGTGCCGGAGAATGCAGTTTTATATGCAGGTCAAACGCGCGTTGTCTTCGTTGATCTAGGAGAAGGCCGCTTGCAACCACGACGCATTAAAATCGGTGCGCGTAATCAGCAATACATCGAAGTGCTGGCGGGTCTGGAAAGTGGTGATATGGTTGTGACGTCGGGTAATTTTCTCATTGCTTCTGAAGCGAAGTTAAAAACGGGGATGGATCAATGGTAGATCCACAGACAACAAATTCTAATTTCCCGAATCCGGTTGAACACAAGACTGGCATTATTGAAAAAATTATAGCGTATTGTGCACTCAACCGTTTGCTAACGCTGTTACTCATTGTCGCGGCCACCTTTTGGGGTTACCGTGCATTGATCAATACACCACTTGATGCGATTCCTGATTTATCGGATGTACAGGTGATCGTTTTCACTGAATGGCCGGGGCGCAGTCCTGACCTGGTCGAAGACCAAATTACTTACCCATTAACAACGACCCTGCTGGCCGCACCCAATGTTTCCTTTGTGCGCGGGCAGAGTTATATGGGACTGAGTTTTGTCTATGCCATATTCGAAGATGGCACGGATATTTATTGGGCACGTTCGCGCGTACTGGAATATCTCAACTCCGCGCTGGATAAGCTACCGGACGGCGTACGCCCTACTCTGGGTCCAGATGCCACTGGCGTTGGCTGGGTATATCAATATGCATTGGTTGATAAAAGTGGCAATAACAATCTGGCGGATTTACGCTCTCTACAGGATTTCAAACTCCGTTACTGGCTGGAATCAGTCGAGGGTGTCGCCGAAGTCGCATCGGTTGGCGGTTTCGTTAAAGAATATCAAATCCACGTCGATCCCAACAAGTTGGCCGGTTACGCTATCCCACTAAAAAAAGTCATCGAAGCCGTTCGCCAGTCAAACAACGATGTCGGTGGACGCGTATTGGAAATTTCCGGGCATGAGCATTTTATACGTGGCCGCGGTTATATCCAATCAGTGCACGAACTGGATGATATTGTCATCGGTCTTGGCAAAAAGGGCGTTCCGGTGCTGTTAAGCGACGTTGCCGTCATCAGCGAAGGACCTGCTCCGCGCCGCGGTGTTGCGGAACTCGATGGTGAAGGTGAAACCGTTGGCGGTATAGTGATCATGCGTTACGGTGAAGATGCTTTGGCTGTCATCGACCGGGTCAAACAACGCCTGGATGAAGTCCGCAATAATCTACCAGAGGGTGTGGAGATCGTCACTGCCTACGACCGTTCTGACCTGATCAAACGTGCGATTGAAACATTAAAAAGCACGCTGATCGAAGAAATGATTGTCGTTTCGTTAGTGATCGCTGTATTTTTATTACATTTTCGTTCGGCACTCATTGCCATTCTGACCATACCCGTTGCTATTCTGCTGGCGTTTATCCCGATGTCTCAACAAGGCCTCACAGCAAACATTATGTCATTAGGTGGCATCGCCGTCGCCATTGGCGCTATGGTGGATGCGTCGATCGTGATCATTGAAAACATTCATAAACGGCTCGAACAATGGGAAGAGCAAGGCAAGCATGGTAATCGACAGCAGGTCATCATTACCGCCATGCAGGAGGTAGGCCCGAGTATTTTTTTCGCATTATTAATTATAACGGTGTCATTCCTACCGGTGTTTGCACTTGAAGGCACCGAGGGCCGTTTGTTTAAACCGCTGGCGTTCACTAAAACCTACTCCATGGGATTTGCCGCCCTACTGGCGATTACCTTTATCCCGGCTCTGGCCGCATTGTTGATACGCGGGCGTATTCGTGGTGACAAAAGCCCGTTAAACCGCTGGTTGGTCGCGGCCTATAGCCCCATAGTCAGACTGGCTGTACGCTGGCGTTGGTTTGTCGTCGGCATTTCGGCCGTCGCGTTGCTTGCCACTGTCCCGGTATTCCTTCAACTGGGCAATGAATTCATGCCTCCATTAAATGAAGGCAGTATTTTGTATATGCCTACGGCAGTGCCGGGTATGTCAGTCAATGAAGCAGCTAAAGTATTGCAGTCGCAGAACAAAATACTCACTACGTTTCCGGAAGTGGAGCGGGTCTTCGGTAAGATTGGTCGCTCGACCAGCCCGACTGACCCAGCACCGTTGTCCATGGTAGAAACAGTGATAACATTAAAACCGAAAAGTCAGTGGCGCGCCGGTCTGAACTGGGACGACCTGATTGCCGAGATGGATGAAAAATTGAAATACCCAGGCATGCCCAATGTCTGGTGGATGCCGATACAAACACGAACGGAAATGCTCGCCACCGGCATACGTAGCAGCCTGGGGATCAAGGTGTTTGGTGACGATCTGGCGACAATCGAGAAAACCGGTGTCGAAATTGAACGTGCATTGCAAAACGACGATCGTACCAAACAATATACACGTAGTGCTTTCGCAGAACGCATCACGGGTGGCTATTTCCTTGATTTTAATATCGACCGTAAAAAAATCGCCCGTTATGGCCTGACCATAGCCGATGTTGAGAATGTCATAATGGCCGCAATCGGCGGTATCGCCGTATCGGAAACCATAGAAGGCCGTGAACGTTATGCGATTAATCTACGTTATGCGCGCGATTATCGTGATAACCCGGAATCACTAAAACGTGTACTGGTGCCCACGCCCACCGGCGCGCAAATCCCGCTGGCGCAATTGGCGAACATTGAATTTGTCAGCGGGCCGCCCATGCTACGCAATGAAGATGGTCAATTAGTCGGTTTTGTGTTTGTCGATGTCAACAACAAAATTGGCATCGCCGATTACGTCAACCTGGCACGTGATGTTGTGAGCGATCAAGTAAACGTTCCAGCCGGGTACCGTCTTGATTGGGCAGGTCAGTTTAAATATTTTGAGCGCGCCAAGGCCAAATTAATGATCGTCGTGCCCCTCACCTTGTTCATTGTTTTCGTTATGTTGTTTATACATAGAAAGTCAGTGATTGAATCGCTTATTGTATTGTTGGCTGTGCCTTTTTCATTGATCGGTGCAATATGGCTACTTTATTTTCTCGACTATAACCTCAGCATTGCCGTGTGGGTCGGCATTATTGCACTGGCCGGACTGGACGCAGAAATGGGCTTATTGATGATGTTATACCTGGGCATGGTCTATAAACAACGAAAAGCCGCAGGCGAAATAATGTCGATGCAAGACTTAAGCGCGGTCATCGTTGAAGGTGCCGGGCGGCGTATTCGGCCCATGTTAATGACCGGTTTGGCCTTACTACTCGGATTGATGCCCATCCTGTGGAGCGACGGTAGCGGCGCTGATGTCATGAAACGTATCGCGGCACCTATGATAGGCGGCATCGCATCTGCATTATTCACTGTACTCATTTTATTTCCGGCGATATTCGCAATTTGGCGCGAATTTGATTTACGGAAAGTCAATGAATCGAATCAACTTATTACAAACCAGACTTCGGCCAAAGGAGAGCTAAAATGAACAATCAACTTAAACAACGATCCAGCTATTTATTACAGCATATGTGCAAATTACTATTGATAGTCTTTACCGGCTTTTTCGCAAACATAAGCTATTCTTCAGAAGACGGAACTAAACAGATTGAGCAGGGAAAACGTGTTTACAAACAGTTTTGTTCTTTGTGCCACGGCATGAAACTGCAAGGCCAACCCAACTGGCGTGAACGCAAACCCGATGGTAAGTTGCCTGCCCCACCGCATGATGAAACAGGCCATACCTGGCACCATCCTGACCAGATGTTATTTGATATAACCAAATACGGCCTGGTACCCCCTAATGCACCGGAAAATTATAAAACGGACATGCCTGGATGGGAGAGTACGTTAAGCGATGAGGATATTTGGGCCGTACTCGCGTATATAAAAAGCCGCTGGCCGGAAGAAATACGTCAGAAGCAAAGAGAAATCAACGACATTTCACTTAAAAATAAATAATGGACAATTTACGGACCAGCATGATTTTTCATTAACGACTCAACGAGCGCACAATGAACATCATCATCACTGGAGACTTCGCATTGTTTCACTAGATCTGACAGTGCGCTGCGCATGGTTCTGAGGTTTTTGATTCTTGAGTCTATTTCTTCGAGTTTCTT
>VAPL010025012.1_pt1 | contig 19478 bp, 11 predicted proteins | sample 3395061 | NCBI WGS metagenome assembly VAPL01 (sample SAMN08290444, study PRJNA428436) | hydrothermal vent metagenome | isolation source: Deep-sea hydrothermal vent chimney 2 | place: Pacific Ocean: Juan De Fuca Ridge | depth 2182 m m | reverse complement strand
TCCTCGTTGGGGGCGGTAAAAGGATGATGCACGGCCGAGTACCGTTTTTCCTTCTGATCATATTCGACCAGCGGAAAGTCGGTGATCCAGAGGAAATTATAGGTCCCCTCCTTGATCAGCCCCAGGCGCCGGGCCAGCTCCAAGCGGAGTTCGGCCAGCACCTGGTTCGCCACCGCCGCCGGGCCCGCGCCGAATAGAATGAGGTCGCCCGGTTCCACGTCCAGGGCCTCACCTATGGCATTGATCTCGTCAGCGCTGAAAAACTTGCTGATCGGCGACTGCCACCCGTCTTCCCTGATCTTGATCCAGGCCATGCCGCGGGCCCCGAAAGTGGCCGCATAATCAGCCAGGTTGTCCAGGTCCTTTCTTGAAAACGTGGCGCAACCCTTGGCATTAATGGCCTTGACCACCCCGTTTCCTTCAATGACCGAGTTGAAAACCTTGAACCCGCATCCCCGGAGGGTTTCGGTCAGATCAACCAGCTCAAAACCAAAACGGGTATCCGGCCGGTCCGTGCCGAATCGCCGCACGGCCTCGTCATAGGTCATATGCTTGAAGGGCGGTTGCAACTCGATATTGCCGGCGACCTTGAAAACAGCCTGAATCATACCTTCGGCAACCCTGATGATGTCCTCTTCGCCGACAAAGCTGAGCTCCATATCGATCTGGGTGAATTCCGGCTGCCGGTCCGCCCGCAGGTCTTCGTCGCGGAAGCATCTGACAACCTGAAAATAGCGGTCCATGCCGGCCATCATCAACAGTTGTTTAAAGAGCTGCGGCGATTGCGGCAGGGCATAGAACTTCCCCGGGTTGACCCGGCTGGGGACCAGGTAGTCGCGCGCCCCTTCGGGGGTGGACCGGGTGAGCATGGGGGTTTCGATTTCCAGGAAATTGTTTTCGCTCAGATAGTTCCGTACCGCCAGAACCGCCTGGTGACGCATGATCAGGTTTCCCGCCTTCTCGGGCCGGCGCAGATCCAGGTAGCGGTATTGCAGGCGCAGATTGTCGGAGACCTCGATATCTTCATCCAGGGGAAAGGGAGGAGTTTCGCTGACATTGAGGATCCGCAACTCGTTGACCAGCACCTCGATGGCCCCGGTTTTCAGCTTGGGATTTTCCATGTCGGCCGGCCGCCGGCAAACCGTACCGCGAACGGCCAGCACCCATTCGCTGCGGAGCCGGTGAGCCTTGGCATGGACGGCGGCGTTCCTCTCCGGGTTGAAAACGACCTGGGTGATGCCCCAGCGGTCCCGCAGGTCGATAAAAATAACGCCGCCGTGGTCGCGGCGGCGGAGCACCCAGCCCATGAGAATAACTTCCCGGTCCAGATGATCAGGGCCGAGTTCGTTGCATGTATGTGTGCGCCTAAGCGCTCCTAGAGAGTCCATGAAAAGCTCCGGTATATTTCAGGGTAATTTTGACTGTAAGTAATATCGCAGAGTTCCATACCATGCGATCGGTTATATTTCAAATTGTTTGCAGAATGTCGATCAGTTGCAGGCACTCTTGCCCGATATCGGCCTGCAGGGAAAAATGGAGCTGCTCCTGGGTCTGCATATTACGAAGAATTGCCGTCTGCCGTTCCAGTTCATCATCCCCGAGAATAAGTGTATGGCGGGCCGCCTGGCGGGCCGCCTGTTTCATCTGCGCCTTCAGGCTGCGGCCGCTGTAATCCATGGCGGCCCGCAGTCCGCGTTGCCGCAGACAGTGCACCAGAGAATAGCCGTGCAGGCAGGCCCGGCTGCCGAGCGCGGCAACAAACAGATCCATGCCCGGCCCTGCCGGCCTTGCGGCACTGTTGTTTTTCGCCTGCAGCAGCAGGACCAGGCGCTCCATCCCCATGGCAAAACCAATGCCGGGGAGTTTCGGACCGCCCAGTTGTTCGATGAGTCCGTCATAACGCCCCCCGGCGCCGATAGCAGCCTGGGCGCCGAGGTCGCCGGTAACGAATTCAAAGGTGGTCCGGGTGTAATAGTCCAGGCCGCGCACCATGAACCGGTTGATGGAATAGCTGACTCCCAGCAGGTCAAGGCGGCTTTGCACCTGGTCGAAGTGGGAACGGCACTCAGGGCAGAGGGCGTCCAGGATGGAGGGAGCCTCCTCAACCACTGCCCGGCAACCGGCCTTTTTGCAGTCCAGCACGCGCAGGGGATTGGTCTCCGAGCGGCGGCGGCAGTCTTCGCAGAGACCGGCCTGGCGGTCCTGCAGGTACGCGACCAGGCGGCGGCGGAACTCCGGGCGGCAGCCGGGACAGCCGAGCGAGTTGACCTCCAGGCTCGCGCTCAGGCCGAGCTCGGTGAGCAGCATCTGGCCCATGGCCATCAGCTCGGCATCAATCTCCGGCTCAACCGCGCCGATCACCTCGGCGTCGATCTGGTGAAACTGTCTGAGTCGACCCTTTTGCGGGCGTTCATGGCGAAACATGGGGCCAATGGTATAGAGCCGTTGCACCGGCTGCCGGACATGCAGACCATGCTCGATAAAGGCCCGGAGCAGTGAAGCCGTCGCTTCGGGCCGCATGGTAATCCCCATCTCGACAAAGGTATACATTTCCTTTTCAACAATGTCGGTTGCCTCGCCGATGGAACGGGCGAAGAGTTCCGTTTTTTCCAGGATCGGCAGGCGGATTTCATGACAACCGAACCGCTGAAAGATGTCCCTGGCAACACCTTCGATATGCTGCCACAGCAGGACCTCTTCCGGCAGGATATCCTTGAAGCCGTTAATGGCCTTGATTTTCAAAAAATGCCTCCGTCTGGTCAAAAAGAATGGACCGGCACCGAACCCGTTGTCCTTCCGGAACCGGGTCGGCCGTAATTTTCAGATGTTCTGATAAAAAATTTAAAATTTAATCAAAAAGAAGGTAAAAAGTCAAGCCGATGCCATCGAATTATGGTAAAATTGGAAACTAATGCTTTTTATTTGGCACAGCCGAAACCAAATGGCCTGCAGTGTGCTTGACAAAGCAATCTGCTCAGGGCATTATCACTTGAGTTATATTTTATCAAGAACAAGAGATTAACATGAAATTACCAGAACTTAAAATCGGCTCATTTACCGCGCGCATTCCCATTATCCAGGGCGGGATGTCGATTCGTGTTTCCACCGCGGCCCTGGCGGTTCCGGTTGCCGAATGCGGCGGTATCGGCACCATCGGCGGCTCCGCCATTCCGGTCGCGGAACTGCAGGACGACATCCGCCAGGCCAAGAAAAGCACCAACGGCATCATCGCCGTCAACATTATGTATGCGATGCGGGAATTTTACGAACTGGTGATAGGCTCCATTGAGGCCGGGGTGGACATGATCATCACCGGCGCCGGTTTTTCCCGGGATATCTTCAAGATAGGAAAGAAACACAATGTGCCGATCGTCTCCATCGTTTCCTCCCCGGCCTTTGCCTGTCTGGCAGAAAAGCTGGGGGCGGCAGCGATTATTGTCGAAGCCGCCGAGGCCGGGGGTCATCTCGGGACGGACAAGAAGCTGCGCGATCTCTTTCCCGCCGTGCGCCGGGTGATCTCCAAAGTTCCGCTCATTGCCGCCGGCGGCATTACCGACGGCTTTGAAATGGCCGAGCTGATGGACGAATACGGGGCCGACGGCATCCAGATCGCTTCCCGTTTCGTACTCAGCGAGGAGTGCGCGGTAGCGCCGGAGTTCAAGGAAACCTTCCTGCAGGCCGGCAAGGATGATATTATCCTGGTACAATCCCCGGTAGGTATGCCGGGCCGGGCCATCAATACCCCTTTTGTGCAGAAGATGGCCCGGGGCGAAGATGTTTCCAGCAAAGAGTGCAAATTCAAGTGTCTGAAAAAATGCAGCTACAAGTACTGTATCCACGAACGGCTGAACAAGGCGCGCACCGGCAACATTGAAGAAGGCCTGGTCTTTTCCGGTGCCAATACCTACAAAATGAAGGAAACCCTCTCTGTGCGCGAAATTTTCGACCGTTTTGTCCGGGATGCCCAGTCAGTGTACCGGGGAAAAAAGAGCATGCTCAGTTCGACTTCGTCCTGAATCCCCCCTATTTGATCATCCCAGACCAATGACTGCAGATCATATGAGCCCGAACGGGGAATGTCCCGACGTTCCGCCAAGCCCGGTACCGGTCATCATACCGGCGACCGACCACCCGATCAAGGTACATGACATTGACGGCGAGGCCCTCAAGGTACTGTACCGGCTCCGGGACGCCGGCTTCGCCGGCTACCTGGTCGGCGGCGGGGTCCGCGATCTGTACCTGGGGCAACGCCCCAAGGATTTCGACATCTCCACCAATGCCCGGCCCGGTCAATTGCGAAAACTGTTTCGCAACAGCCGGACCATCGGCCGGCGGTTCCGGCTGGTCCAGGTATTTTTCCGCGGCGGTAAAATCATCGAGGTCTCAACCCTGCGCTCCCGGAGCGAATACGATATCAATGACATCGACAAGGTTCTGCCCAGCAACAACACCTTCGGCACCCTGCCCGAGGATGCCTTTCGGCGCGACCTGACCATCAATTCGTTGTTCTACGAGATCGAAAACAACACGATCATTGACTACGTCGGCGGCGTCAAGGACCTTGACCAGGGCATAATCCGCATCGTCGGCGAACCGGACCGCCGGGTCACGCGTGATCCGGTCCGCATCATGCGGGTCGTGCGCCATGCCGCCAGGAACGGTTTCCGTATCGAGGAACAGTCATGGCAGGCGATTGTCCGGCATCGGCACAAGCTTGACCTCTGCCCGCCTTCCCGCATCAGGGACGAACTGCTCAGAGACCTGCGAAGCGGCAAAAGTGAGCCCTGGACGCGAACTGTTTTAAAAAGCAGAATATTTACCACTATCCTGCCGTTTTATACGGAAATACTCGACGGCGCCCGAGGCCGGCAGCGGCAGCAGGAACTGTTGGCGCTGACCCGCGTTCTTGATCGCCTGCACGGACAGTCCGACGATGATTATCGGATCGAGATACCCGATTACATGCTTTTTACCACCCTGCTGGTACCGTGGGCCGAAGAACGTTTCGACCTGCTGCAACAGCGCTTGCACGGCCCGGCGCACCATATCTTGTCCCGGGAAATCCGGGCCGAACTCGATAGTTTGTTTAATGAACGCTTCAATATCAAGCGGCTGGACAAGGAGGCCATGACCACCCTGCTGGTCAATCTGCCGATCTTTGAATCGCAGCAGCGAAAGAAGACCTGGCCCAAGTGGCTGCGGGGCAAAAGTTATTTTGCCGATTGTTCACGTTTTGCCGGCCTGTTTGTCGAGGCGGCGGGCGGGCCGGCCGTTGATGCGAATCTTTTCGCCGCCCAACCCCGACAGGCCCGGCGCGAGACGGCCGATTCTTCCGGCAGGGATTCCGGCTCCGGCCATGGCCGCCGGGGCCGGCGAGGCGGCAGGCCCGCCTTCAGCAGCAGGAGCAAAGGGATCTTCGGGTTCAGGAACGGTTAACCCGTGCGATTTCTTCTCTACAATATCCGCTATTGCACAGGCGTTGGTGTTCGTTTTCACCTGCCGCTTCCCTATGCGGGCTACCTGAAGCATACCGGCGTCAATCTTGAGAGCATTGCCGCCTTCATCAAGTCGGTCCAGCCTGATATTGCAGGTTTAATCGAGGTCGACGAAGGTTCCTTTCGCACTGACAACCACCTGTGCCAGGCCTCGACCATTGCCCATGAGCTTGGTTTTTCCTACGTTGTCGAATCCAAGTATGGAACCCGGTCTGTTGCCCAGAAGATGCCGATTCTGAACAAACAGGGAAATGCCCTGCTGAGCAAGAGGGAAATAATCAGCCACCGGTTTCACTATTTTAACGAGGGGGTCAAACGCCTGATCATCGAGGCCCGGCTGGCCGAGGTAACCGTTTTCCTCGTCCACCTGTCCCTGATGTTCAGGAAGCGACATTATCAGCTTGAACACCTCTACCAGTTGATCCGCAACGTGCAGGGTCCGGTTATCGTTGCCGGTGACTTTAATCTTCTGTGGGGCAACCGGGAACTGGAGCTGTTCCTGGCGGCCACCGGACTGCAAAACGCCAATGGCCGAGGCAGCCCTTCCCATCCCAGCCGTTCCCCCAAACGGCAGCTGGACTTCATTCTTCACAGCCCGGAACTCGAAGTAAGCAACTTTCAGATCCCCTCGGTTCGCTACTCCGATCATGCGCCGCTGGTGTGTGACTTCACCCTGCTGTAACCTGAACCACATTACCGGGTGCCCCGCAAGGGCGGGCGGGAGTGACCGCGTGAAGGTATATGGGGTGCCGGTGACGGCTTCAGCAACTATCCTGCATCGCCGTTTTTACAGAACCCGGTGAGAATAAAACAAAAAAAGGGAAAACCCCGGCAGGGTTTTCCCTTTTTTGCTTTCAGCAAGTCAGCAGACTTTGGTTAGAAGTATGCCTCCATGGTCAGGTAAACCTGACTCATGTCATCCAGCGGTGCATAGAACTGGGCATTGAACGGATCATTTGCCAGATCGTCTACGTCAACCGGGCCACCCAGCCAGGAGCCGGAGCCGGTATAGTCATACTTGTAGTACTGGTAACCAAGACGCATGAACACCTTGCTGTACTTGGAGATGGCCTCGCCGGTCGGCAGGTCATACACCAAGTACACTTCAGCAACCTGACCACGGGTAGCCAGCTTGGAGTTGTACAGATCATCCTCCGCAGGCGACATGGAAATCCAGTACTTGGAACCGTAGTTGTACTCGGCGCCGATCTTCAGGCCCAAGTCGTCCATGTCATACCTGACACCGAGATAGACCGAATAGCCGTCCTCTTCGTCGAGCGGAGCCCACCAGGAACCGAGCAGGCTGTTCCCCAGTTCGTCGTAACCCGTCGGAACGGTGTGACTCCAGGCACCGGCCACAAAGTAATTAAGATTGCCGATTTTGTCCATGTAGACGCCGCTGGTATGGTATATATTCCCAAGGTTGGCCTTGTTCAGGACACCGTCGCCGGTCATCACGCCCGCAAGTTCCAGGGGATTGGGGAAATTAATACCATCCGGGGTATTGACGAGGTTAAAGGCCTTAAAGAGTTGCAAATTGAGAAAACGATGGCCTTTTTTAAAGACATCCCAGTTGAAACCGGCAAAGTCCATATCGTTGAGATGGTTGGTGCTCAGACCGGCTTCAAAGCCACGGCCATAGCAGAAACGGATACGGCCGGTACCCAAGTCATTGCCCCAATCATAGGCATAGCCGATCGTGGCGCCGTCAAAGGCATAGTTCATGAAGGCCGTAGGGGTGGCCTGCCGTTCATTAAGCCCCAGGCGCAGGGATTGCGGGGGACCGTCAGTCGTCGGCCGGCGGCCGACGGAAACCCAGAACGGGGTACCGGCGATGCCGGCCCAGTTGATGAAGGCACGGTCGACGCGGAGGACGTTGTCAACAGGCTGGCGGGTCGAATTACCGTCCCAGTTAAAGCCGTCCAGAGTAAACGGGCTGCCCATATCGCCCGTTGGATTGGACTCCATGCCCCAGGCCTTGTACATGGCCAAACGCCCCTTGAAGGTCACGGTTTCGGTAGCCCGAACCATCATATTGATACGCAGCCGGTTGGTCAACAGGGTATCGTTGTCCACGTTATAGGCGGGAACAGGGGTGATACCCATCTGCTGAAACATGCCGGCACGTTGCTGCGGGGTGAACATCTTCATGTACTGCACGTATGATTTGACCTGAGCGGAGGAGAGACCTGAGCCAAAGGCCATACCGAAGCCCTGGGTAATCTGATTAGCCGTGTAGGCGGCCATGGTGCGCGAATGCATATAATCGAGACTTGCCCGGAAGTCACCGAAAAGCTTGAACCTGGCAGCCAGGTCCCAGGATTTGGACTTGTCCGTGATCGTGTCATCCAAGTCGTCGACATGGTTGCCGACAGCGGTAACCGCTTCGTTCTGTTGTGCAAGCTGTGCCTTCAGTTCGTCAAGCTCACGGGACAATTCATTAATTTTCTGCGTCAGGTCTGCCGGCACTTTGCCCGCACTGGCCGCAGCGACACCGGGGAACGCAGTCAGCCCAGCAGCGGGGAGCGCAATAAGCCCAGCCAAGACCAGAGTTGAAAACCTTTTGACCATTCCTCATCCTCCTTATCATTTTCGTCACGGGGAAATCCCATTACCAATTTCGCAAACCTGGTCCGGGGACCGGCGCAAGCCGTTCATCCCGAACACCGCCTGTAAAATCAGTTGTAAAAAATAACTCGATACGAGGTTTTGTATCGCATATCCCAGGCCTTGTCAACAGGCCGGAAGAATAATGTTAAAAAAATTGTACCAATATTAATTTTAGGCCTTCCGGCCGGGGACTCAGGAGGGATAGTGGAAGGTCATTTTACCGTTTTTCCGGCCGACCCGGACCGTTCCGCCCCTGTTCAGCCGGCCGAACAGGATTTCCTCGGTCAGGGTGTCGCCGATCTCTTTCATGATGAGACGCCGCAGGGGCCGGGCTCCATAGGCCGGATCATACCCTTCGGCGGCCAGCCAGCTTCGCGCACCGGGGGTCAGGCTGATCCTGACCTTCCTGTCCACCAGTTGGGCCTGCAACTCGCCGACCATTTTATCGACGATCTTTTCCACCGTTTCCATATCCAGGGGCCGGAAAGTAATGGTGCCGTCGAGCCGGTTCCGGAATTCGGGAGAAAAAATATTCTTAATGGCCTTCTGTTCATTGCCGGCGGATGAGGCGAGGAAACCGATGGCGTTTTCGCTCATCTCCCGGGCCCCGGCATTGGTGGTCATGATGATGATGACGTTGCGGAAATCAGCCCGGCGGCCGGAATTATCGGTGAGGGTCGAGTAATCCATGACCTGCAGGAGGATGGAGAAAACATCCGGATGCGCCTTTTCGATTTCGTCAAGCAGGAGCAGCGAATAAGGATGTTTGCGGATGGCATCGGTGAGCAGGCCGCCCTGGTCAAAACCGACGTAACCGGGAGGCGCCCCGATCAGCCGGGCCACGGCATGCTTTTCCATGTACTCGCTCATATCAAAGCGTTCGAAGTGAACCGCCAGGGCGGCAGCCAACTGCCGCGCGACCTCGGTCTTGCCCACGCCGGTGGGACCGGCGAAGAGGAAGCAACCCGTGGGTGACTGCGGATTGCCCAGGCCGGCGCGGGCCCGTTTTATCGCCCTGACCATCGTGTCAACGGCATTATCCTGGCCGAAGATCACCGATTTGAGCTTTTCGTCAAGTTCAACCAGGCCGGCGTTGTTGTTGCCTGATTTGCTGGTGACCGGGACCCGGGCCATTTTCGAGACCACGTTCTCGATGTCGCGCACCGTCACCGTACGGCCGGTCTTGCCGGCCAGCCGAAAGGCCGCGCCGACCTCGTCCATGACGTCAATGGCCTTGTCCGGCAAAAAACGGTCATTGATGTAGCGATTTGCCAGTTCCGCCGTGGAACGGATCGCCGTCCTGGTGTAGCGGATATGATGATGGTCTTCGTAACGGGGCTGGAGCCCTTTCAGAATACCGCAGGTATCCTCCACCGAGGGTTCCTCAATGTCTATTTTCTGGAAACGCCGGGACAGGGCCCGGTCCTTCTCGATGTGGTTCTTGTATTCCTCGTAGGTCGTCGAGCCGATGCAGCGAATGGTTCCGGCCTGCAAGGCGGGTTTCAGCAGGTTGGAGGCATCCATGGAGCCGCCGCTGGTCGCCCCGGCGCCGACAATGGTATGCATCTCGTCGATAAAGAGGATGGCATTGTCTTTTTTCTCGATGGCGGCGACCCCGGCCTTGAGACGTTTTTCAAAATCACCGCGATACTTGGTCCCGGCGACCAGCGTCCCCATGTCGAGCATATAGATTTCCGTATCCCGGAGCAGATCGGGAATCAATTTCCCGGCATCCGGTTTTTCCGCCAGCCGCGCGACCCGGTCTTCATGGATACGCAGGGCCAGCCCTTCCGCCATAGCCGTCTTGCCCACGCCCGGCTCCCCGACCAGCAACGGGTTATTCTTGCGCCGACGACAGAGAACCTGCATCATCCGCATCAGTTCATGCCCGCGACCGATCAACGGATCGATTTTCCCATCTGCCGCCCGCCGGGCGAAATTCACGGTGAATGTTTCAAGGGGATCGACCCTGGAGGTCCGTTTCTGTTTCTGCGGTTCGGTTTCCGGGTGCAGGAGCGGCTCTTTCTGCAACGATTCCGGCAGACCGTGGGAGATATATTCCACCACGTCAAGCCGGGCGACGCCCGCGTTGCCGAGAAAGTATACCGCGTTGGAATCGGGTTCGGCAAAGATGGCGACCAGGACATCCCCGGTATCGACCTGTTTCTTGCCGCAGCTCTGCACATGGTTGACCGCCCGCTGCAGGACGCGGTTGAAAGCAACGGTTTGCGATGGTTCGCCGACGGCATTTTTCAGAACCGGCAGACCGCCGGCGAAAAATCGCTCCAGGCGCTCTTTCAGTTTGGCGTCATCGCCGCCGCAGTTGGTAATGACATGCCTGGCGAGGTCGTCATGCAACAAACCGTAGAGCATGTGCTCGACAGTGACATATTCGTGCCTGTAGGTCTTGGCCTCTTGGATCGCCTTGATAAGGGCAAGCTCAAGTTCTCGACTTAACATAATATTTTCCATCAATAACGCATCAGCTCACCTTTTCCAGCGAACATTTAAGGGGATACTGATATTTTCGAGCCATGCTGTGAACAATGGCCATTTTTGTTTCGCCGATTTCCCGGGTATATACACCCGCCACCCCCACTCCCTGATGGTGCACATTCAGCATAATCCGGGCGGCCTCGCTGGTGTCTTTCTTGAACACGCGTTCAAGAATCATGACCACGAAGTCCATGGTGGTGTAGTCATCATTGTGCAGCAGCACCTTATACAGAGGAGGTTCACGAACCTCCTCCTTCTGCCGGGTCAGGGTTTCTTCCCGATCTGTCGTTTTACTTTTAGCCATGCCGTTCACAAACCGCGAAAAGAGAAAATTATTTACTTATATATTGTAATGCTCCGTCGTATTTTTGCAAGACCGCTTTCCATCACTTTTCCAGCATGGAAATAATCAGGTGCCGGAGGACGGTTGCCGGCGCCAACGGTGACCCCTTAAGGCGCAGTTCGGCCCCGAGCAGGAGCTGCAGCCAGTTTTTCAAGACGGCCGGCGAAAAAGCGGCCGCGGTCTGGAACTGCATGTAAACGGCGTAGGGGTGGCCGGAAAGTTCCTTTTGCCAGACTTGCCGTTCCTTGAGCCGCGGCAGGCATTGCCGCTGAAAAACGGCAAACGACAAGGACCGGCCGTATTCGAACTGCGGCTGTTGCTGCAGGACCCGGAACAACAACAGCGTCCGGGCGTAGTTGCGGAGGGTGGCAACGACGGCCAGGGGGTGAATGCCGTTTTCCTGGAGCCGGCCGGCAACGAGCAGGGCGCGTTCCAGGTTACGCTTGCCCAGGGCGCCGGTCAGTTCAAAGAGGACCTCCTGCCGGGTCCGCCCCACCAGGGCGTCCAGGTCATCTCGGTTGATCTGTTTGCGGGTGCCGGCGAAGAGCGCCAGTTTCTCGGTCTCGGTGACCGCGGCCACCGGATGAAAGCCGACCCGTTCAAGGAGCAGGTCGGCGACGCCCGGCGCCATGGTTTTATTAAAATCGGTCAGGGTCTTGTCGATCAACTCCCGCAGGACGCTTTTCTGCGCCTTCTGCGCCTGGGCGCTGCTGCCCTGATCCACGCTCAGATCGACAACGACGTATTGATCCTTGAGAATCTTGTAGAGCCGTTTACGCTTGTCGACATCCTCGGCCAGCAGCACCAGGACATTCGGTCCGGGGAGCCCGGATTCCAGGGTCTTTTCAAGGAGCAGGGACGGATCGCCCGGCCCGGCGGCGACCGACTCCTTCCCTCCCCCGCCGGCGGTTGCCGCTATGGCCTTTGTCCAGGAAAGATCACCCGGCGGCCGGGCAAAGCCGAAGAGCTTTTTCCACCGGGCGGCCGAGAGCGATCCCGGATCATTCTCCGGGTCTCCGGCATCAAGTCCGGCGGCCGCAAGCATCGCCCCCAGGTATTTGCCGGCCTTGGCCAGGTCGTTGTCGTTCCTGGCACCGGCCGCCCTGCTCCAGAGTGCCGGGGCCACCTTTTTGGAGATAAACAGCCTCGTATCCGAGACCCGGTAAACCTGGCGGCCGGGCAACAGGCTGAAACTGCGCAATTTGCCAAGGGTCGTGACAAAATTCTCCTGATCGCCGTCAATGGCGTGGAGAACGCCGCCAGCCGCCAGCAGGGCCTCGCAGACCCGCGCCGCCGCCTGCCGGCAGAGAAAACGTTCGCCGACCAGCAGATAAACCTTGGCGATCCCGTCACGGTTGCCGTTGATCTCGTTAATCAGGTCGTCCAGCCGATCCTTGGTAAAAATGGCCATATCTTTTCTCAGCCCAGGGGATTGCCGGCGCTTTTGGCCGCTTTCTCGCCCGGGACAGCGTCCGGTTGAGATCTTCTTTCTTCATCGAGAATTTTATGCAGAATTGCGGGCAGGGATCCGGGTTGCAGATAATCCCGGCCATGCCCCCCCTTAAAAATAAAGGCGGATTCCCGGCTGATATCCTGCCAGGAAAGTGTCGACGGACTCCTGGCAATCACTTCAAAAAGGTTCTTGTTATACGGATCGTTAATGGCCGCCAGCCCGGTACCGATGGTGGCCAGGATATCCACATGCCCCAGGAACATCTCACTGAGGCGCGTATAGGCCTTGACCCCCCCGCAGGAACCAAGACTGAGAAAACGTTGCTTGGCCTCCAGGTCTTTTTTGCTCAAACGTCCCTCTTTCAGCAGCATATTCAGCGGATCGGTGATCTGTTCCGAGCGCCAGTAACTGTGACCTCGCTGGGCGAACATCTCGGTACCGCCCAGGATAAACCGTTCAATCAGGAGTTCCTGGTTTTTCTCATCGCTGTACACGGAGGCCGCCTGGCTGATAGTCAGGCCGTCCAGCCTCCGGACCAGGGTAACGCAAAAATGATTGCGCTGCATCCCGTTAAAGAGCCGGGGCAATCCTTTTGCGGGATGCTGCCGGGCCCGGCGGATCAATCTCCAGGCCGCCTGCCTGGTCTTTGCCGACATGGGAACCACGGTAAACTGTTCGGACAGCCGGAGACGGTAACCGCTCTTGAGGAGCATGGTCAGAAAAGAAACAAAAGAGCGGCGGCCGTCATCATCGGCATGAAAGACCGAGATGGAGCCGAGACGGCCGTCCTCCTTCCACTGCGCAAAGGGGGTGCCGAGATATTTGTAGAGGTCGATCGCCCCGTGCCGGACCACGAGGCGGTCGATGATCGAACGGGCCTCGACGCTGAGCAGTTGCGGGTATTCCCGCATGTAGTATTGCAGAATCACGGAAATAAGCCGCGTAAAGCCGGAGCTGCCGGAATCGGCACATTGACTCATTTTCCTGATAAGAAAGGTGCGGGCCGGTTGGTCAAGAACCTCGAGCAGGTGCATGAAGGTCGCGGAAAAAAGGATAATGGAATTTTCATCCTTAAAGGCCGACACGGCGACCAGGTCGAGAATCTGTTCCTGCTCCCGGTTGTTTTCCGGGAAAAATGCGGTCAACTTTCCTTTCTGGGCCAGGCTGACGATAAAACTCGAGACCAGCAGGTTACCGGGATCGACAGAGTGCAGGAACTTCAGCAGATTGCCGGAGCAGCATTTTTCGATGCGCCGCCGCAGGGTCGGCGCCAGGATATCACGAAACGAGCTGTCATATAGTTCGCTGCCCTGGGCCAGCAAGGCATAGATATTGGTCGAGGTCAGATTACGGGCCGTTTCCACTCTGTCGGCAGCCGTTGCCCGGCGCAGGACGGCGATCATCCCCCATTTCCGGCCCGCCGCCAGCAGCTGATAAAAACGATCGCCGAAAACGGACCTGACCTGGGGGGAAAGCTGCTCAAATCGCTTTTGCAGTTGTTTGCCCGAATAACGGCTCAATTCCGCCGCCGAGATTTCGAAACCAAAACGGTCGGTAATGGCATGGAGGTTGTTGATCCGCCAGATCAACTCTTCACCGCCGTCATAAAAAGCCCGGAGCAGAGTCATCCGGCGCGCAGGACCCAGGATTTGAAACTGCTTTTCCCTCACTGCGGGCGGATTGGCAAAATAGGCCACAAGCCAGAACCAGGCCTCCTGGCGGGTCATTGCCGGGGAGCTAAAAAGTGTCCCGGCATTCCACGCATCATCCCGGCTCATCTGCCGGATCAGGGGCAGGGCGTCATTCAGCGTGCCGACATTCATGCCGGCAACCCCGGCCAAGGCGGCCGCCGCCCTGGCCTGACGATCATGGAGCAGGGCAATGATGTCAAGACTGTCCAGGGCCTGCACGGCATTCATGCCGGCCACGGCGAATAAACTCTGGGCCGCCCGGTTCCGGTCGTCATCGAAGCGGTCCAGCAGGGGGATGGTTTTCAGGGCGCAATCCGGCGTCATTTCCGGCAGGCCGCAGTAGCGGCCGAATGACCGGCAGGCCTCGTAGTCCAGGGTTTGAATCGCCCGCAGGGCCTTAAGCCCCAGCTCGCCGGTTACCATCGGCAGACTACTCCATTTCTCAAAGGCCAGGACCTGCGCATATGATAACTTCAGGCCGCGCAGACCGGCCCAGGCCTCTTTACATTTTGCGAAGTCCATGCCCGGCATCCGGCACATTTTGCGAAAAATCCGCTGGGCATTATAGTCAAGACCGGCAATAATTTTCCGGCCGTACGCCAATTCTTCGCGGCTTAAGTGCGGGACCTGCCGATAGAATTCAATGGTCTGTTCCACGCTGATGTCGTGCAGGTCCAGACCGGCACCGGCACAGGGGCGCGGGGTAAACCCGGCAAGCAGCAGGACTCCCAGCAGGAAAAAAATATTTATGCAGGATCGGTAATCCATCTTATGGGGAAACATGTAACAGCTCAGCAATGTTCCGGATGTTCGCAAGCAGACCGGTCAGCTCCACCCTGGCATGCCGGGCGGCCTGATCACGGACGGATGGAGTGCTGCTGAAGAGTTACGAGTTACGAAATGTTTTTTACTCTTTGACTCGGTTGGCAACTGCCAATTTACCGGCAAAACAAAAAATCAGGAAGTCTAATCTGTCCTGTGCCGTAATTTTTTTGCTCGGCCTGTGCCATCGGCAGGAGCGGCCGTCCTAAATGGCAGGCAAATCTTCACCGGCCGGGCCGAAAAAGGCGGGATTTTGATTGTTCGACTACGGGGAAGGCCGTTCAGGGCGGAGGATTCCTCCGCCCTGAACGGCCTGGTTCCAGGTTGGTTACAAGAGACGGACGGGTTAAAAAAGATAGTTCATTTCAAAGCGGGCTTCGTAATACGAGGGGTCGGTGCCGTCGGTTCTGTTGTCGGCATTGACCCTGGAGAAACGAACCTTGGCCTCAAGACCAGGCACGGCGGAAATACGTTCCCACATGTCTATGTGATACGCTTCCCGGTCGGTTTTACTGATACCGCCCAGCAGCTCTTTGGTCTCGTCGTAATCCATGATCGTATAGTCGACCGCCGCTCTGAAGCCCGGGACCAGACCGGCCTTGTCAAAATTATAGGCGGCCGCAATCATCCAGGACTTGGTATTTGCATCCCAGTTGTACTGGCCCATGGAACGGGTGTAACCACTGGTGGGGAAACCCCGCCAGGGGGCAATCAGGTCCGCGTCGTCGGCCACTGCGGTGTAGCCGACCCGCAGTTTGCCGTTGCCTTTTTTGATGACCAGCCGGCCGCCGACAAGACTGCCGTCAACGCTGCCGGCATCATCATAGCCCTTGGCCGAGCCGGTTAAACCGGCCAGGCTGCCGTTCAGGGCGGCCCCGCCGATCTTGCCGGCCCCGTCATCCAACTGGTCCATATAACGCAGGCCGGGAGTGACACTCCAGCCGCCGGCCAGGTGAATGGTATAATTGGCCTCAATCATGCCGGACCAGAACAGGTCGGGCACGGAAGTCAGCCAGGCATCCACCTTGAGATTCTTGATCGACTTGTTGGACAACCCGACGACAATGAGCTTGGTATCGTCGATGCCGTGGGCCTCAAGCCTCGCCGTAGTCAGGCCCTTGTTAACGGCCGAGTCATCATTTTCGTTCCAGCCGTCATACGCGATCACATCATGAAACCCGGTGTGATCCCTGAGTTTCTGACGGTTGAAATAGGCGGCCGTGAACATGGTCCCCGGCAGATCTTTGACGATCACGCTCACGCCCTGAAAGGTGTTGGGAATCATCTTGGTATCGTTTGACTTGGTCAGGAAGCTCTCATAAATCTGCCGCCCGACCTTGAACTCGGTTTTACCGATGTCGTACTGCAAATAGGCCTGGGCCAGCGAGGTCATCCCCCAGTCGCCGTCGTAGGCGCCGTTATCCTTGATCCGGTGCCGGTCGAAGGTGTCCTTGCCGGACTTGGCATACTTGACGTCGATCTTGTCCATGTTGAGATCATTGAAAGGATTCTGGCTGGTATACAGCCCGACGGTAGCGCTGAATCCCTTGAACGGCGCGGTCTTGTAAATAAGGCTGCCGCCGATACCGTTCGCATAGTTGTTTTTCTGCTTGCCGGTCACCTCGTCGTCCCAGTGGTAGGTAAAAAAATTCGCCCGCAACCGGCCGTAGACCATGCCTTTGGGGAAGGCCTCGATGAGGCTGTCAACCGGCTGCGGCAGGATATTGTATACCTCCGTCATGTTGTTCTTCAGGGTCCGCTTTTGCTGCTGGGCATTGGCGGTCGCGATCATGCCGGCGGCAGCCACAAGTGACACCGACACACCGAGTGCAATCATTCTTTTCTTCTTCATCTCCTCGCCTCCTTCTTACACTTTCAAGTAAAAACCGGATTCAGAGCCCGCTCAAAAGATAAGTCCGGGCCCATCCGGAAACTGTTGCTGAATCCGTGATGGCTTGAGGCAATGCTCCATGCAACATGTGCACTTTATTGCATTATTGCCAAATAAACGTATCCCAGGCCTGCACCTCGCCGCCCTGCGGGGCGCCCGATAACGGATTCAGGTGATTTTAATGTGACATAGTAGAATAACAATGATAATTTCCGGCTTCCCCCTTTCCCGGCTCAGATTTCCTGCAGGGCCACGAGTTTCAGGGCATGGGTGGTGCAACGGGTCACGCAGGCCGGCCTGAGCCCGGCGTCGATCCGGTCCATGCAGTAATCGCACTTCACCACCTTGCCGGTCTCCGGATTGTGCTGCGGAACCCCCCAGGGACAGGCCCCGACACAGGCCATGCAGCCGACGCAGACCTCCTGGTCCACGAAGACGATGCCGTCGGCGCGTTTCTGCATGGCCCCGGTGGGGCAGACCGGCACACAGTAGGGATCTTCGCAGTGGTAGCAGGAACGAAACCGGAACTCGGTCTTGGGCACCCCCCGCACCGCCTTCAGCGGTTCATGACTGATCTCGCAGAGAATCGGCCCCACGGGCAGCCGTTTATTGGTTTTGCAATGCACCTCGCAGGCATGGCAGCCGATGCAGCGCTTGGAGTTGAGGTAGAGGGTATACTTGTTCATAATTCCACCATCCTTTTGGGATTTTTCGAACTCCGTTTCACCGTGACCATGCACTCACAGAGGCACAGGCCGCCGCCGGCCGGGTCCATTTCCGTGAGCATTCCCTTCATCAGTTTCTGGTCGCCCACCCCGGCGTGGTAGGAACGGGTCTGCAGGGGGACCTGGCGGCCGAACCCGTGCACCATGTACACTGCTTCCTGATGGATAAAATCAGTCACATGGGCCTTGATGGTGTTGACCATGCCGTTGCTGCTCACATCCACCCAGTCGCCATCCTTCACCCCCATCCTGGCGGCCGCCCGTTTGTTGACCCACAGGGTGTTCTCCGGCATCAATTCATGGAGCAGCGGGTTGTTGATGGTGTGCGCGTGGGCATGGACCGCCGAGCGGCCGAAGACCAGGCGAAACTTGCCCTTGGGCGGTTTTTCCGGACTTTCATACGGCTTGAGCGACGGCAGCCCGGCCTCGGTCAATTTCCGGCTGATGATCTCGATCTTGCCGGACGGAGTCTTGAACTTGCCGTCAAGTTTCTGCCGGTCATACATGATCGGTTCCTTGGTGAGCTCGACAAAACCCTTTTCGGCAAAATCCTCGATCCGGACCCCGGTAGGTTCGAGCTGCCAGGCCTGGAGTTCCTCGGTCGAATTATAGGGGAAATAGTGACCGATCCCGACCCGGTCGGCCAACCCCTTGATGATCTCGCTCAGGGACCGGGTATCGTACCTGGGCGCCACTGCCGGGTTCCGGCAGATAAAACGGGGCTTGGTCCCCTTCTGGGTGGCGATCATGCTGTCACGCTCAAGATAGGTGGACTCGGGCAGAATCACGTCACAGTACCAGCCGAACTCGCTGTAATGGGTATCAATGGCCACCAGCAGGTCAAGCTTGTCCAGGGCCTCCTTTTGCGCAGCCGGATCGGGAAAGCAGGAAAAGGGATCGTGACGCACGCAGATCAACCCCTTGATCGGGTACGGGTCCCCGGTCACCATGGTGTCATAGAACAGGTGAAACAGGCCCGGCCCCTTGTCGAAATGGCTGTACTTCCAGCCCACCCCGTCGCCCCGTTTAATCGCAGGCTTGGGGATCTGGCCGTCAAGGGAACGGAGCCCCTTGACCCCGCAATCGCCGGGACCTTTCGGAAAAATCTGGCCGCCCTCCACCTCGATATTGCCCATCAGGACGTTGAGGATATGCAACGCCCGGCTGGAGTAAAAAGAATCCCGGTAGCGGGAGGTCATCCAGCCGGGATGAAAGACCACCCGCGGCCGGTCGATGGCCAGTTCCCGGACAAACTCCCGGAGCCGCTCCGCCTTGATGCCGCACTCACGGGCGGCCCAGTCAACATCATACGGCTCGACAAAGGTGACCAGGGCGGCAAAATCGCTCACATAGCGGTCGATGAACTCCTGATCATAGGCCTTTTCCCGGATCACCTCGTTGATCATGCCGAGGGCCAGGGCGTAATCGGTGCCGGGCCGGACCTGGAAAAAACGGTTGGCCTTGATGCCGGTCATGGTCTGGCGGACGTCGACATAGGTCAGCCGGCCGCCCGAGTCAAGCATGTCCAGGACCTGGTTCACCTCCGCGACCCGCAGCGAGGCCAGGATGTTGCGGCCGAACAGGATCAGGTGCCGGGTCTTCTTGATGTCATAGGCAAAACCGGTCCGGCCCACGCCGTAAAGGGAGAGGCTGGCATGGTGGGCGTTACGGCCGCAGGCGCTGTCGTGATTGGTGAAGTTGGGGGAACCCAGGCCGTGGATAAAGGCCTTGACGATGTCGGCAAAGGGGCCACCCCGGCAGCTCATTATCACGCTTTCCGGACCATCCCGTTCGATAATTTTCTTCAATTTCTCAGCCACGTAATCAAGGGCCGTATCCCAGCTCACCTTGTCCCAGCGGCCGGCGCCCCGGCCGCCCTTGCGAATCAGCGGCTGCTGCGGCCGCTCCGGGTCATTCAGCAGCGCGATGCCGGCCGAACCCTTGGCGCAGAG
>VAPL010200539.1_pt1 | contig 19491 bp, 15 predicted proteins | sample 3395061 | NCBI WGS metagenome assembly VAPL01 (sample SAMN08290444, study PRJNA428436) | hydrothermal vent metagenome | isolation source: Deep-sea hydrothermal vent chimney 2 | place: Pacific Ocean: Juan De Fuca Ridge | depth 2182 m m | reverse complement strand
TTTGCATCCTCCTGTTTCCCTTCTTCTGTTAACTCTGTAGCTTTATCTTCCAGTAATATATCGGCGCGATATCTTTTTTTAGAATCCTTGTTGTCAATCATAGGGTCGTTGAAGCTATCAATATGACCGGAGGCCTTCCATGTTTGTGGGTGCATAAAAATGGAAGCATCTAATCCGACGACATTTCTGTTGAGCTTGACCATAGCTTGCCACCAAAGCTCTTTGAGATTCTTTTTCAGTTCTACTCCAAAAGGGCCATAATCATAGACAGCTTGCAGGCCATCGTAAATTTCACTTGACGGATATACAAAACCATATTCTTTTGCGTGAGAAATAATCTCTTTTATACCAAAATTTTGTTCGTTCATAGCTTCTAAAATAATTCCTGCAAAGATATAATGTAATCTACGCTTATTGCAACCAAACCTTCAAGGATTTTTAGTAGGACTTGTCTTTGATTTCTACAATAAGGAGGCATTTGCAAGCGAATCCCTGCCTGTCCGGCAAGGCAGGCTTGAAGGTTTTTGCTAAGTTCGTAAAATAGAATTAAGTAAATATTGATATTGAACCGGCTGACAATTAAGAAAATATTTTGTTAAATAATTCGTAGGAGAAATAATTGAGTTTCAAAAAATGGTAAAGGTTAAAAAGTAAAAACAAATGAAACTAAAGATTGGTATTATAATAATTTCGTTTTTTTCATTTCAACAATGTACCAGCGATGCTCCATCTAAAAATGGCTCGATCCCTACCAACCACAAAAATTGGACTGCCTTACTTCAAAAACATGTCGATAGAAATGGCATGGTAGATTATGCACATTTTCAAGAGGACAGCCTTCTTCTTCAGGGTTATTTAAAAGAACTGAGCTCAAATCCTCCTGATGAAAATTCCTGGACAAATGAAGATCAAATTGCCTATTGGATAAATGCATACAATGCATTCACTATCCAACTCATTTTAAATCACTATCCATTGGAGAGTATAAAAGATATCGGATCTGCCATTCAAATACCCTTTGTCAACTCTCCGTGGGATATCAATTTTATAGAAATCAATGAGAAAGTACTGGATTTAAATGATATTGAACATGCCATATTAAGGAAAAAATTTAATGAGCCTCGCATACATTTTGCCATAAATTGCGCATCCATTTCTTGTCCTAAACTAAGGCGTGAGGCATATATTGGAAATCGGCTTAATGCTCAACTTGAAGAACAGGCTGTATCATTTATTAACGATTCCCAGTGGAATAGTATCTCTAAAACCCAGGTAGATATTTCAAAAATATTTAGTTGGTTTAAAAGTGATTTTACTAAAGAGGGTTCGCTGACAGATTTTATAAATAGATACAGTACTGAAAAAATTGATAACGGCACAGATATTAATTTTTTCGATTATAACTGGACTATAAATGATTTGAGGAAGGCCAAATAGTTATTCTCCACCAAATAGTAACTGGAGTTTTTCAAGGCTTTCATTTGATCCAACAACAGTAACAATGTCTTTCTTCCTAAGCCTGGTATAACCATGAGAAATGATTGATTGACCTTTTCTTTTTACCGATAGAATAATCACATCTGAGGGTAATCGAAGATTTCGAAGCGCCATGCCATGCAGCGATTTATCTCGCACCTCAAGGTCAAGCGTACTTTGCCCGACTTCTTCGCCAAGCAACATAGATGCTGCTACCGGCGATCTTACGAAATTGTCCAGCAAGCTAACCATCGCCGTATCAGGGTCAACTATCAGGCATCCCAGTTCATGGAATTTAGAAAAGTATTTCCTGTCATTGAGTCTTACTATAATATTCTTTGTGCCAATAAATTCATAAATCAATTCACTTATCGTATAATTTTCCTTGTCAGACAGTAAGAGGATTACTGCATCGGCCTTCTTGGCTTCAAGCTTATCCATCGCCTCGAGGTCTAATTTATCGATGTGGATAATATTTATATCCTGAATCTCTTCAATCTCATGAGGAGGCTTAAGTGTCGCAACTTCTACTTCCCAACTATGCTGTTTCAATAGTCTGGCCAGTGCCAATGATTGATCATCCAGCCCAAATATTATCGCATCCTGAACCCCATCGAACCCCGGAGCACCTGCCCTTTTATGACTTTCTCCAACTTTATTCAAAGCCCATTCAAATAATGGCGGTCCAACAAATTGGTTTAATACAATAACTGCGATGACAATAGTTGCAAATTCAGAACCCCATGCCGGAAATATGGAGGATACTTCGATCGCCAGACCTAAACCTACGCCGGCTTGTGTCACGTATGGCATCCATCCTACTTTTCTGAATAGATTGCTGTCCTTTGCCAATGTTGAGCCTATATAAGCTCCAATAATCATTGCAATTAATCGTACAAAAAATAGGAGCAGGGCAATCAACCAAACTTTTGCGAGAGTATCAATCGATATCATGATACCCGTAAGCGTGAAAAAAGAAATGTAAATGAAAGGGCCTATTTTATTTATAATGAATAGAAACTCAGGCCTGAATTTGCTAAAATTCGTAACCATAAAACTCCCAATAATACAGATCAGTAATGGTTCAAAAAATAGCTCTTCACCCAGATGTAGCTTGCTTATATCCTGGATAAAATGTGTAGAAACAAAAACCCCATATCCAACCATCAAAATAATTGCCCCTTTTATTTGCGAACTGATGGAAAGAGAAAGAACAAAGGCAATGAATTTTCCAAGCAAAATACCAATTCCGAAAGATACAGAGAGTTCTAAAATTAAAATGCCCAGTATCTTTAAGTCAAATGACTGATCTGATATAAGTGTTTTGGAAATAGAAACGCATATGGCGAATAAAATAATTACAAGAACATCCTTTAAGACCGTAACACCCATTACAGTTTGAGTAAATGGCCCTTTGGCCCTGAGTTCGTGGATTATTGCAATGGCCGAAGATGGAGATCTGGCGACAAAAATAGTAGCCATAAGTAGCGAGATCGCAATCTTGTTGCTTTCTGCCAAATCAGCCATAAACGGAATGTAAGGCGACAACAAAAATATAATGATGGTACTCAATACAAACGTTACTACAAACTGACCAAAAGTATTCCAGGCGATGCTTTTAATTCGACTACGTAAATCTTTTAGGTATAATTCTGAACCTGCCGCAAAGGCAATGTATGCTAATGAAATACTGTTGATAAAAAGTAATTTATCAATAGCTTCCTCAGGAATTAAATTTAGAACATATGGCCCTACAATTACTCCGGTTACTATAAAACCGGTAATCAGCGGTAGTTTTACTTTTTTAAAAAGTCTTGAAAAATAATCTGTTGCAAAAAGTATCCAGATAAATCCGAATACAAAGACTATAACTTCACTAAATGCGCTCATTCGATAAAAAATTATCTCTAAAGTGATTTCTGAAATATTTAAATAATTTCAACATTACCCTGAATTTTCAGACGAAGTAAAAATTGAAATTCAACATAGCAATTTTTTACTTAAAAAAATGTAATTATTTAAAAAATGAGAGGATTTGAAATGAGCAGTTCGATAGATTACCTGCAATTGCGGTTGATCAATTGTTATTGATAATTTCGCCTTTTCCAGAAATATCTGATTCAATTGATGGTGTGCCTTTATACAGAACATTTCCTTCGCCTGAAATATCAACTTTTAGAGATTTATTTGCGGTAACTTCGCAATCGCCTATCCCGCTAAGGTCAATTTCTGTATAATCTGTGGCCATCAAAAAGCTACTCATGGTGAATTCGCCAGAGTTCATTACAAAATGCCTGGTCGCTAAACCACTATATTTAATATTCCCTTTTCCTGAAATGGTAGTATATAAAGTGTCTGATGAAATATTTGCATCAATATCACCTATTCCCAGCATTTCAATTTCCAACACTCTACTACTTATCTTGCCATTTGTAACTATTGTACCTTGTCCGGCAAGTTTAATAGAATTGAATTTTGGGGAAGTAATCATTATTTCTAAGTTGTAACCACCATTGAAACAGTCATTGGTGCCAATTACGAGCAAGCCATTTTCAACATAAGTATTGGTTAATTCCAGTACGTTATCGGGCCCTTTTATACTAAATGAATATTCGGCCCCTTGAGTTAATATTAGGTCGCCAGCATGATTAAAAACTATTCCGTCAAAACCGCTTAACTCACGTGTTTCAGTAGTAATATTAGAACTCACTCTAATACATTCGAGTTGACTTGTGTCGCAAGAATTAAAAAATAGTCCAATAATTAAAAAAAATATAATATACCTCATGATAAAAAAAATTTAGCATTGAATTTAATTCATGTCTAAAAGAAAAGATTTGAAATTCTCAAAATCTTTATTCATGGTAATGGCTTGCTTTTCTCGTTCTATTATTTTTTGAAGTCTTTCAGGAACGGCCACCTCTTTAGAGATTAATTGTTCTACAACATCCTTAAATTTTACAGGATGAGCAGTGGATAAAAAGATGCCCAAATCTCCAGGGTTTAGTAAATGTTTTAATCCTCCATACCCAATTGCTGTATGAGGGCACATCAAATAATTATATTTAGCATATACTTCTTTGATAAGCTCTTTGGTTTGTTCGTCGTTAAAACTTATGCCTCTGATATCCTTTTTAATTTTTATTTGGTCATCCCCATAAAAATCTAATATCCTGGAAAAATTAGATGGATTACCCACATCCATTGCATTGGAAATGGTTTGAACAGATGGCCTTGGAGAGAATTGGGCTGTTTTCAAATAATTTGGAACAATGTCGTTTGCATTGGACGCTGCTATAAATCCAGCAATGGGAATACCCATTTTCTTAGCAAGAAGTCCTCCACACAAATTGCCAAAATTACCACTGGGAACACAAAAGACTATGTTTTTGGATTTTTCTACTAGCCTTGAATATGCATAGGTATAATAGAATGATTGAGGAATAAATCTGGCAATATTTATGGAATTTGCAGAGCTTAAGTTCAATTTATTATTTAACTCTCGATCGAGGAAGGCAGTTTTTACCAATAGCTGACAATCATCAAAAGTACCATCTATCTCCAGTGCAGTAATATTCTGTCCTATAGTAGTTAGTTGTTGTTCCTGGATTTTCGATACTTTCCCTTTAGGATACAACAATGTTACTTTTATCCCATCTACTCCAAGAAATCCCTGGGCAACGGCACTCCCTGTATCACCGGATGTCGCAACAAGAATGTTTATCTCACGATCATCCGACAATAATAAATTCCCCATAATACGAGCCATAAACCGAGCTCCAAAATCTTTGAAAGCGAGTGTTGGTCCACGAAATAGTTCTAATACGTTAATGTTGTCATGGACATTTTTAAGTGGGATATCAAAGTTAAATGCATCTTCGATAATGTCTCGTAGGTCATTGTCTCCAATTTCATCTTCAATAAATAACCTTGCACTTTCGAAGGCAATCTCCTGAAATGACATCTCCGGAATAATTTTGAGAAATCCATTGGAAAAATGTGGTATTTTTTCGGGCATATAAAGCCCGTTATCGTCAGGAAGACCTTTGAGGACAGCTTCTTTGAAACTTACTAATGGTACTAGTTTATTGGTGCTGTAATATCGCATTTACCTATTTTTTAAGGAGCAAAATTAAAAGTTTATCCTGACGAAATTATAATTTTATACAAATAAGAAAAGTAATATTCAAAAGGAAAAAGAAATATGAGCAGCTCCATTACATGTGTGCATTTTGGTAATTCTCTATTGTAGGTAGATGATATTTTAATTGTTGATTAACTTAGCAATATTGGTCGAAAATTATTGACATTGGTACACAGGCTTTTATTAAATTTTATTCACATGAAGTATCTCACAATTATTGCATTGTTATTATTCTCTACAGATTGTTTCTCGCAAGAGTTTATACCTAATTATACCGAATCAAACATTCCTGAATACCAACTGCCTGAGTTGCTAATAACTAAATCAGCCGATAAAGTGATTACTCCAGATCAATGGAATAAAATTAGAAGAAAGGAAATATTAGATGATTTTGAAAAATATGTTTACGGGAAAGTACCCTCTGGAAAAGTAAAAGTACAAACCGAGCTGATGCAAGAAATGGATGCTTTTGATGGCACTGCCATTATGAAAGAAATAAAACTGACTTTCCGCAATAACGGAAACGACATTGAAGTGGTGATGCTCATTTTTTTACCAAAAAACAATGAAAAGGTTCCATTATTTATCGGGTACAATTTTTATGGAAATCATACGATAATTGACAATAACAATATTTCATTAACCTCAAGCTGGGTTCGAAATAATCCGGAATTTGGTATCGTAGCAAATAGAGCAACTGAGGCTTCAAGGGGTGTCAGGCAAAATAGATGGGCAGTAAAAAAGATACTCGATCGTGGATATGGTTTGGCTACAATTTATTATGGTGATGTTGATCCGGATATAAACGATTTTTCCAATGGCGTTCATCCCCTTTTCTATAAATCAGATCAAGAGCATCCAGCAAAAGACGAGTGGGGGTCAATAGCAGCGTGGTCTTGGGGATTGAGTAGAGCGATGGATTATTTTGAGGTCGATGATAATATTGATGAAAGCAAAGTTGTATTAATGGGTCATTCAAGACTGGGAAAAACTTCGCTTTGGGCCGGGGCTATGGATCAACGCTTCGCCATTGTAATTTCTAATGATTCCGGCTGTGGGGGAGCTGCCTTATCCAGGAGAAGGATTGGAGAAACCATATGGCGCATTAACACTTCGTTTCCTCATTGGTTTTGTGGTAATTTTAAACAATACAATAATAATGAAGATGAGTTGCCGGTCGATCAACATATGCTTATTGCATTGATGGCTCCCAGACCGGTTTATGTAGGCAGTGCTCAGGATGATAAATGGGCTGACCCTAAGGGGGAGTTTTTATCTGCATTTTTTGCAGGCGATGTTTACAAACTGTTTGGTTTAAAAGGAATTTCAGATGGTCAGATGCCAAAAGTAAATGAGCCAATTATGCAATCAGTTGGATATCATATCCGAACAGGAAAACACGATGTTACTGATTTTGATTGGGAGGCCTATTTGGATTTTGCAGATAAGAACCTTAATTCCAATTACGCTAAATAAAATTTGAATAATTTCAATTAACCGGCAGCACAATACTGAATGTAGTACCTTCATTTACCTTGCTTTTTACATCAATCTCCCCATCATGAAGATTGATGATATGCTTGACTATCCACATTCCCAATCCTGTTGATTTTTCACCTTCAATTCCTTTTCTTCGGGCTTTAGAAAATTTATCAAATATAAATGGAAGCAATTCATCAGAAATGCCAATACCTGTATCTGATATTTCTAACAATTTATTATCATCAGAAATAGATTTGGTTATAATTTTTATCTCTCCTCCTGCGGGAGTAAATTTTATCGCATTGCTCATCAGATTTGTAATAACCCGAACGAACTCTTGCTCATTTATATTCACTTTTTTTAAATCGGGATCAAACTCTTTGACAAACTTGATGTCTTTTTTTATGGTTGATTTGCTAAACTGCTCTAATGACTTTTCGATAAACTGGTTAAGGCATACATATTTTTTTTGCAAAACATAATTTTTGTCTTCAAGTCTTCCTAATTCCAACAATTCTGAAATCAAATTTGTAGAATGATTGCAGTCTTTTGTCATGAGCCTGAATATTTCTTCCCTTTCATCATCTTTTACCGCTCCCATTTTTATCAAATCAAGTAGTGCCTTAAAATTTAACAATGGATTTTTTAAATCATGCGCCACAGCATAAAGTATCCTGTCTTTTTCATTATTCAGCTTCTCCAACCGTTCTTCATCATTTTTAAGTTTAGTGATATCAAACATGATTGTCAAAAACCTTTTTAGTTTTTTATCTAGATAATGAATTGGTGCAACAGCCGTTTGCATCCAAAAATAATCGCCGTTTTTCCTTATGTTTCTTAATTCTCCACGCCAAACTTTTCCTTTGCCAATGCTTGGTATCAGTTCTTGATAAAAAGTCATATTATGGGATTTTGAAATCAAAGAAGTTACCTTAATTCCTTGTAACTCTTCAATCGAGTATCCGGACAGACTACGGAAATTTTCATTGGCTGAAATAAGATTTTTAGATTCGTCTGAAATTATCAGGGAAGCAGATTGGTCGATGGCGTTACGTTGAGCATTTAATTCTGAATTGGTCGCTTCCAATTTATTTTGAATTTCCATCAATGATTTATTGATTTTTTCATTGATCAATTGATGTTGATCGTTTAGGTTTACAGAATAAAAAACGGCAGTGGTAAGAAACAAAAAAATAATGATACGGACTGAATTGTAAATAATGGGTGCTGAATTTAATTTTTCAAATATCATTACCAAAGAATCTTTGGCTTTATAGAGCATAATTTCATCGTGAAAAACCGTATAAGCTAAAAAAATCAAGAACACGATAATGAGCCATGTTTTTTCATTTTTTACATCCATTATCAAAAATGGTATTATGGATACTCCTAAAATCATAATAGGTTGCCATAAAAAATGTTCGCCAACAATATCACCTGTTAGCGAATAATATGTCATAAATACCAATGGGCTGAATATGATAAAAAGCTTGGCCGGCAGATATTTTTTCTTTTTTGCCAGAACTAGAGAAATTATACAAACTATCCAGAATATTGGTATGGGATCCTTTTCAAGGGCATAAGGATATATATTCAGTAAATCAAGCGACAAGTTGTAAATGATAAATACAGGAATTGTAAAAACCAGGAAATTATTAATGACCAGTAATCTATTGACACGTTTTTGATTGTTGTCAAATCTTAACGGTTTATCGCTATTGTGATTAATATTTTTATTTAATATAGATTCCATTTACAGAGATTCCCTAAAGATTGAATTATTGATTATTAGAAAAAAAATGAACTCTTGCAATTTTAAATTCTTTTTGGCTTATATCGGTAATGTAATAGTAAATGTTGTCCCTTTGTTTTCTTGACTTTTTACAGAAATTTCACCACTATGTAGATTGATGATATGCTTTACAATCCACATTCCTAATCCTGTTGATTTTTCACCTTCAATACCTTTTCTACGTGCCTTGGAAAATTTGTCAAAAATATTAGGAAGTAAATTTTCCGATATGCCTATGCCTGTATCTGATATTTCTATTGAAATAGTATCTCCGGAAATAGATTTGGTAATAATTTTTATCTCGCCCCCTTCTGGAGTAAATTTTATGGCGTTGCTAATTAAGTTGTTAATAACCCTAATGAATTCTCCCTCATTTAAATTTATAGGCCCTAAGTCTTTTTCAAAAAGTTTAACAAACCCGATTGACTTTTTAGTAATATTGTTATCAAATTGCTCTATCGCACTTTCAAGAAATTCATTGAGATCAATTTCTTGCTTTTCAAGTACAAAATTTTCATCCTCTAGTCTTCCTATTTCTAACAACTCGGCTATTAAATTTGTGGAATGATCACAATCTTTCGTCATCAACCTGTAAACTTCTTCCTCTTCTTCTTTTTTAACGACACCTGATTTTATCAAATCCAACAGTGCCTTAAAATTGAGCAAGGGGTTCTTAAGATCATGAGCTACGGCGTAAAGAATCCTGTCTTTTTCAAAATTTAACCTTTCAAGCCTTTCCTCATGCTCTTTTAGTTTAGTGATATCAAACATGATAACTAAAAATCCTTTTTGCTTTTTGTCCTTATAAAACATAGGTGATATCGCACTTTGCATCCAAATATGACCGCCACCTTTTTTATTGTTTTTCAACTCACCTCGCCAAACTTTTCCCGATTCAATAGTTTGAGTCAAAACGTCAAAGAATATTTCATCATGATTATCTGAAATTAGCGAATGAGCTTTTTTGTCTATCAGTTCTAGGCGAGTGAACCCGGTAAGATTCAGGAAATTGTCATTTACAGTAATTATTTTTCTGAATTCGTCAGTGATAATTAATGATGCTGATTTATTGATGGCATTGCGCTGGGCATTTAACTCGGCGTTGGCCATTTCAAGGCTTTTACTTGTTTTAGTCAATGAATCATTAATTTTTTCATTGATCAAATGTTGTTGGTCGTTTAGGTTAACAGAATAATAAATGATTATTGTGAGAAACAAAAAAATGATGATGCGGACAGAATTGTAAACAAAAGGTGTAGTATTTAATCTATCAAATAATAATGCCAAAGATTCTTTCGCTCCATAGAGCAAGATGTGGTCGTGAAAAATCACAAATATTAGAAATGATATAAAAACGAGAAGCAACCATGGCTTATCTTTTTTTACGTCTAATACTAAAAACGGAACAATAGACATACCTATAACCACAATTGGTTGCCACAAAAAGTGTTCTCCAATTATTTCTCCCATTATTGAATAGGTGCTCATTAATAATAAAGGGGCATAAATAATTATTAACTTGGCAGGGATATAAATATTTTTTCTTGCAAAAATTGAAGCAATAACAAATAACAACCAGAATATAATCAACGGAATTTTTTCTGGAGTAAACTTATCAATTTTCAATAGGGCAAGAACCAAATCGTAGATGACAAAGATCGGAATAGTTACAATAATAAAATTTATTATCATCGACAATCTCTGCACACGTTTTTGTTCGTTGCTATATTTTTGAGAAGGATCAGAATTATTGTAAAATATATTTTTGAAAAACGACTTCATCTATAGCAGTAACAATATCAGTTTATGTTTAAATCATGATTTTTAATTTCTAACCACAATATATGCAAAACAAACTTAGCTAAAAGAACAATTAGTAAAAGAATATTATTTCATTTATTTGCTTTTTAGTTTATGCGTCACTGACTTTCCATTTTAGTAAAAAGTAAAAACAAGATTAAGAAGCATGGATTTGGGAAGGCAGGCTCTCCGAGTGACTCTGATGGGGGAAACCTCAAAACCCATGCCCTGCGGTAGAAAAATTAAAATATGACATGGGATTAAGTAAACTGCAAATCATTCAATTTACCTGCCTAACTGGTAGGCAGGATGAGTTCAGACCTTACAATTCTCTCAGCCAAATATTTCTATAACTCGTTGGGTTTCCATGGTCTTGTAAAGATATAGAGGCCTTTCCGTGAGGTTTGTACCGTGGAATACGGTTAAATTCTGTTGGGCCTTTTAACTCAAAGCCATTTTGAATTAAAACTCCATTATGAAGAACTGTGATTTTTGCAGGAGATTTTAAGGATCCTTTTTCCGTGAATACCGGAGCCATAAAGATAATGTCATACGTTTGCCATTCTCCTGGTCCTTTGCATGCATTTACCAAAGGAATACTTTGTTTGTACATACTTCCTGCCTGGCCGTTTGAATATGTGACACTTTCATAAGAATCAAGTACTTGAAGTTCATATCTTTCCATCATAAAAATGCCACTATTTCCTCGATCCTGACCATCACCTTTTACTTCTGCCGGTGTTCTCCATTCAATATGTAATTGAAAGTCACCAAATTTTTGCTTTGTCTTGATAATACCTGTCTTGGGCTTTACGGTCATTGCTCCATCTTCAACAATCCATTCGGCAATTCCACCTTTTTGATTCGTCCATTCATTCAAGTCTTTTCCATCAAATAAAACTATCGCATCTGAGGGAGGTGCATTATTCTCTCCGGTGGTGATTTTAACAGGAACAGGTTCCCAAACTTCCGTGAGTTTCGGGTCCAGTGTCTCTTTGTCTTGTGCATTTGATAAAAAAGGAATAACTAATACTGTAAAAAATAAACTGATTAATTTAATGTTTTTCATAATTATTGCTATTAAGTATAAAAATTATAAAATTTTTGGACCAGACTGATTGATATTAGAAACATAAGTTTCACTTTCTATTTCAAATCCAGTATAAACATTTTTCATTTTATGCGCAATTTTTTCTGCAATATCTCGGTCTTGACTTAACGCAAAAATTGATGGTCCTGAGCCGGAAATACCTGCGCCCAAGGCGCCTATTTCCATTGCAGCATCTTTTATCTCTTTATAACCCGGTATTAGTATCGACCTAATTGGTTCTACAATATAGTCATGCATTGATCTGGATATCAAGTCATAATTTGAAGTTAATAGACCAGTAATCAGACCTGCAACATTTCCCGATTGTTTCACGGAATCTTTGAAGTAAATCTGATTACGAAGAATTTCACGTGCATCTTTGGTTTTTACTTCAATATGAGGATGTACTAAGGTTGCATAAAGATCCGGTGGAGTTTTTAGGCTGATTACGTCCAATGGATCGTAACTTCGTATAAGTACAAAACCTCCAAATAACCCAGGCGCAACATTATCAGCATGGGCAGCTCCACAAGCAATGCGCTCACCTTCCATTGCATAGGGCAAAAGCTCCTCTAATTTTTTTGGTTTCCCCATAAGTTCATTTATAGCATAAATAGCTGCTACAGAACTGGCGGCGCTGGAACCCATCCCACTACCCAGAGGCATCTTTTTGTTCAGGTAAATGTCAATTCCCTGATCAATTTCCAGGGTTTTTAAATATGATTTAATAACTGCCCCGCAAGTATTTTTATCAGGATCAAGAGGAAGAGCTCCTCCATCTCCAGAAATCTCAATTATTTTTACTTGACCTGTATCTGACAATTTAAGCGTGATCTCATCACCCGGCTGATCTACAGCAAAACCCAGGATATCAAAACCACATGTCACATTGGCGACTGTAGCAGGAGCAAATACTTTGATAGAATCACGCATAACTTTCTTTAAATTATTTTCCTTGATCAACGGTTTTCATCTTATTCAAAACATTCCTCCAGCTGGCTAAAAGCTTTAATAAAGTTCGAAAATCTTTGTTCCCAACGAATATCCTGATGATCTCTGTTTCCCATACTATCCTAAAAAATGACTAATACTAATGATCTCTGCAAAAACACCAGCTGCTGTCACTTCTGCACCGGCACCCGGGCCCTTGATGACAAGTGGTCGTTCCAGATATCTATCCGTAGTAAATGAAATCATATTGTCACTTCCATCCAATCCATAAAACGGATTTGTTTGGTTAACGGATTCCAGGCCAACTGATGCTTTGCCATTTTCCATTTTTGCAATAAACCTCAATACTTGTCCGCTTTCCTCTGCATTTTTTCTTAACTGTTCAAAATAATCATTTGCCTTTTCCAGTTCATCAAAAAAGGCTTCAACGGAAGTTGCGTCAATGCAAGCTTGAGGGAGTATGTTATTAATTTTCACATCCTTCAGGCTAAGATCAAGTCCAATCTCCCTGGATAAAATGAGTATTTTTCGTGCGACATCCATCCCGTTGAGGTCGTCTCTTGGATCTGGTTCTGTAAAACCTTTTTCTTTGGCAGATTTTACGACTTCACTAAACTTAATGCCTTCAATAAAGGAATTAAAGATAAATGACAAAGTTCCAGAAAGGACACCTTCTATTTTCAAAATCTTGTCACCACTATTTTTTAAATCATTGAGTGTAGTAATTACTGGGAGACCTGCTCCTACATTAGTTTCATAAACAAATTTCACATCATTTTTCAGAGCAAGACTTTTTAGTTTTTTAAACATGCCAAGATCACCAGAGCTTGCCAACTTGTTAGGTGTTGCAATAGAAATTGAATGCTTGAGGATATTTTCGTATTGGCTAACAACTTGTGGGTTAGAGGTGCAATCTACAAATACAGAGTTTTGAAGATTGAGTTTTGCCATTTTAGTTATAAATGCCTCAGCCGAAGATGTTTCGCCTTTTTCAAATAGATTTTCTTTCCAATTTTCCAGATTTAATCCTTCATCGTCAAAAATCATTTTCTTAGAATTGGTCATGCCAACAATATTTATTTTGAGGGCATGATCTTTTTCCAGTTTTTTATTGTGAGTTGTTATCTGATTGATGAGTGTTCCCCCGATCAATCCAACTCCGATTATAAAAACATTTAGGGTTTTGATATCAGAAAGAAAAAATACTTCATGAATTGTGTTCAGGGTTTTAGATATATCCTTTTTAGAAATAACAATCGACACATTTCTTTCCGAAGACCCCTGGGCCATGGCAGAAACATTTATGCCGTTTTTCCCAAGCGCATTAAATAACTTTCCTGAAATCCCAGGAGTGTTCGCCATATTTTCACCGATTATGGCAACGATAGACATTTGTTCTTCAATGGCCACTTGATCGATTTTACCGGATTCTATTTCTCTACTAAACTCTTTCTCGATTACTATTTTTGCAAGTGAACTGTCCTTTGGATCCAATGCAAAGCAAATAGAATGCTCTGATGACGCCTGAGTGATGAGGATCAGATTGATGTCATTATTTGCGAGGGTTCCGAATAACCTGGATGACACTCCAGCAACACCAACCATACTGCTGCCTTGGAGATTTAACAGAGATATATCACGTATGGAAGAAATACCTTTGACAAGGTAATCTCCCGATTCAGCCAGACTGGTAATCAGCGTCCCCGGGAAATTTCGATTAAAAGTATTTCTAATTCTCAGCGGAATTTTCTTTTGAAAAGCAGGTTGTAAAGTTGGTGGATAGATCACTTTTGCTCCAAAATGAGACATTTCCATCGCCTCTTCATAAGTCATCTCTTCAAGAGAAAAAGCGCTTTTTACATGTTTCGGGTCGGTAGTCAATACACCATCTACATCTGTCCATATTTCTATTTCCTCAGCACCCAGAGCTGCGCCAAATATTGAAGAAGTATAATCAGATCCTCCTCTGCCAAGGGTTGTAGTCTCATTTTTATTTGTCGAACTTATAAACCCAGTAATGATCTGAATGTGTTCGTGAGTATTAAAATATGCTTGAATATTGTTTTCAGTCTTCGATATCTTGACTCGGCCTCTCCCAAAACGGCTATCTGTTTTGATCATCTCCCTGGCGTCGAGTAATTCTGCATCAAGACCTTGTTGTTTTGCGTAGGCAACTAATATGTAACATGAAAGCCGCTCTCCAAAGCTTAAAAGCAAATCGGTAGTTCTCAAAGAAAGCTCCTTAAGCAAGAATATGCCATGAGCGAGATCTTCCATTTCATTAATCATCTTTTTTACATAGGCTAAAGATTGACTTTGATTTTTGACCTTAATTAATTCTTTGATGGTTTTGAAATGATTTAACTCTATTTCTTTAAGTAAATCAAGATACGATTCATCATTTTCTGAGGCTTTTTCCCCTATCAAAAGTAGTTTGTTGGTTACGCCTTCCATAGCAGAAGAAACCACTGCTACATGGGTATTTTGTGATTTATAATCTGCAATAATCTCTATTACTTCTTTAATACTTTCGGAAGATCCAACAGATGAACCACCAAATTTTAATACTTTCATAGGGATAGTATAGTTTATTTCAGCCTTAGATTTGCTGTTTTATAAGTTGACAAAAATAGTAAGCGAACTGTAATTTAAGGTCTATTCGAGAGATTATTTTAATTTTTTGGCTTCTTCCCAATACTTATCCATTTCGGTCAATGTCATTTCAGAAATATGCTGCCCGTCCTTAACAGATTCAGATTCTAAATACTGAAATCGCTTTATAAATTTTTTATTCGTTCTTTCGAGAGCTTCTTCTGGATTGATGTTGATGAATTTCGCATAATTGATAAGTGAAAATAAGATATCGCCAAATTCAGACTGGGCACGTTCTTGATTGACAAGTTGGGAATCATCTACATTTATTTCTTCTTTGAATTCTTTTATTTCCTCTTCAACTTTTTCCCAAACTTGCTCTTTCTTCTCCCAATCGAAACCCACTCCTCTGACTTTTTCCTGGATCCTCATGGCCTTGACAAGTGCCGGAAGAGATTTTGGTACTCCACCTAAAACAGAACTATTGCCTTTTTCTTTTAATTTGAGTTTTTCCCAGTTTCGTTTGACCGCTTCTTCGTCTTCCACATCAACATCGCCATAAATATGGGGATGTCTATGGACTAATTTATCGCAAATACCATGAAGTACGTCAACTAAACTGAATGCATTTTTTTCATCCGCTATTTTTGCATAAAAGACCAAATGAAGCATGATGTCTCCAAGTTCATTTTTTATTTCCGGTAAGTCTCCCTCAATAATTGAATCGGAAAGCTCATAGGTTTCTTCTATCGTCAAATGCCTCAAGGATTCCAAGGTTTGTTTTTTATCCCAGGGGCAATTGGCACGCAACTCATCCATGATGGTTAATAGCCTGTCAAATGCTTCCAACTTCTCTTTTCGTTGAGAATCTTTTTGTTTTATTATCTGTGACATTGATCTCCTTTTTTTAATTCAAAAGTATAAACTTTGCACTATTATTATGCGTTATAATTCTATTAATTATCTTTGCAACAAATTTAAAAATTATGGCTACAGCATTGTTGGCAATCGGTTTTATTGCATTATTTTTCATACTTATGTCGGTAAGACTTATCTTTCTTAAAGACGGTAAATTCAAAGGAACATGTGCATCTCAACGCGAAGAGGGCGGTACTTGTGGCTTGTGCGGCGACCATGTAAATGCCGGAGAATCTTGCAAAAGTGAGCAAGAGAAATCTGCCATCCAGAAAGTCTTTTCTAAATTTTAACTCTAAAAGATAGTTTTTTTAACTATTAAAAAAATGCACAACTTATCACCATTATGAAGAACAAATTCTATATCAATAAATAGACATTTAGCAATTTTGTGTTTTGTAATATAAGGACAATTACAAAAAGCTGAATTGTAAATAATTCTAAATTCAACCACAATAATATCAAACCATGACACTTATAAAATCTATCTCTGGGATCAGAGGAACAATTGGAGGCAAAGTCGGTGACGGGCTTACCCCTTTAGATATCGTAAAATTTACTACAGCTTTTGGATATTTGTGTAGAGAGCAATCGGAAAATAATAAAATTATAATAGGAAGAGACGCACGAACATCGGGAAAGGTAGTATCTAATTTAGTTTCATCCACGCTTCAAAGTTTGGGATTTGATGTGATTGATTTAGGTCTTTCAACAACCCCAACTGTCGAAATAGCCGTTCCGATAGAAGAAGCTGCCGGAGGGATAATATTGACTGCAAGTCATAATCCCGGCCAATGGAATGCTTTGAAATTGCTCAATGAAAAAGGAGAATTTATTTCGGCAGAAGATGGAGAAAAGTTGTTAAAATTAGCTGAAAATAAAGATCTGGAATATGTCGAAAATAAGTTGCTTGGAAGCTACACCCAAGATGATACCTATATTGACAAGCACATAGAAATGATATTGGAATTGCCATTGGTAGATGTTGAGGCCATTTCAAATAGAGATTTTAAAATTGCGATTGATTGTGTCAATTCTACCGGTGGTATTGCTATCCCAAAACTGCTTAAAGCCCTTGGGGTAAATAATATCACTGAAATTTACTGTGAGCCCACCGGACATTTCCCTCATAACCCTGAGCCGTTACCGGAAAACCTTACGCATATTTCTACCAAGATGGCGAATGATAATTTTGATCTTGGAATTGTTGTAGACCCAGATGTAGATCGACTTGCATTGCTTAATGAAGATGGATCACCTTTCGGTGAAGAATACACTTTGGTAGCTGTAGCGGATTATGTTCTTAAAAGTTCTCCTGGCAACACAGTCTCAAATCTTTCGTCAACCAAAGCACTAAAAGACATTACCCTCAAAAAAGGGGGAAGTTACAGTGCTGCTGCTGTTGGGGAAGTGAATGTTGTAGAAAAAATGAAAGAGACCAATGCCATAATCGGAGGTGAAGGTAATGGAGGTGTGATATATCCAAAGTTACATTATGGTAGAGATGCACTGGTGGGCATTGCACTTTTTTTAACTCATTTGGCTAAATCAGATAAATCTATTTCATTTTTGAGGAGCGAATATCCAAATTATCATATCTCAAAAAACAAAATTGAGTTGACACCAGAAGTCGATGTTGATGAGATATTAAAGGCTATAGAAAACAAATATAAAAATAACCCAATCAACAATATTGATGGTGTAAAAATAGAATTTGAAAATGAATGGGTACATTTAAGAAAATCAAATACTGAGCCCATTATTCGAATTTATTCAGAGTCGGAAACGCTTGCAACAGCTGAGTATCTGGCAAATAAAATTATCAATGATATAAAAGAGTTAATCACTGAGAAAACCGAATAATGAATATATATCTCGATAATGCTGCAACCACATCATTAGATGAGCGTGTATTTGAGGCTATGAAGCCTTATTTTATTGATCAGGTTGGGAATCCATCTTCAATTCATAGTCACGGAAGATCAATAAGATCGGCCATTGAAAAAGCCAGAAAGCAAATTGCAGATATGTTCAGGGTTGCTCCTTCCGAAATATTTTTTACATCAGGAGGAACGGAAGCTGACAATACCATTATAAAAAATACCATTGATCACTATGGAATAAAACATGCTATCACATCCAAAATTGAGCATCATGCTGTTTTGCATACGCTGGAGCATCTGGAAAAAGAAGGTAAAATCAAATTGCACTTTGTAGATATTGATGGTGAGGGTCAAATTAACTATGAGCATCTGACAAAATTAGTTTCCGGCCATAAAAATTCCTTTGTGTCTTTGATGTATGGAAATAATGAAATAGGCAATATTCTGGATATCGAACGAGTCGGCGAGATATGCCATGAGCATCAAGCATTTTTTCATTCAGATACAGTTCAAAGTCTTGGTCAATGCGATTTGGACTTATCAAAAATAAAAATAAATGCCATAGTTGGTTCTGCGCATAAGTTTCATGGGCCAAAAGGCATTGGGTTGATGTACATCAATGCCGACAAACCAATACCTCCTTTGCTGATTGGAGGAGGGCAGGAACGCAATATGCGTGGCGGAACAGAAAATGTGCCTGGCATAATTGGCCTTGCAAAAGCACTGGAAATTGGGTTTTCGGAATTAGAGGAAACTCAGCTCAAGCTACTTAATTTTAAAAAATATACCATCAAAAAGTTAAAAGAGAATTTTGATAATATCTCTTTCAATGGGCTCAGCGCAGATTTTGAAAAGAGTTTGCACAAGGTGCTGAATATAAGCATTCCGGGAGTTGACGATAATGATATGCTTTTGTTTAACCTTGATATTAATGGTATATCTGTGAGTGGGGGGAGTGCCTGCGGTAGTGGTACGAGCATAGGTTCTCATGTGTTGGATGCATTAAACATTGAAGGAAACCCAGGGACTTTGAGGGTGTCATTTAGTAAATACAATACAATAGAAGAGATTGATTATTTACTGAATAAATTAAAGGAGATATTATGAAAGTGTCTATGAGGCATGATTTTTTATCTAACCGAAATAAAAGATTTTCTTTTCCTTTGCGTAGTTATTTTTTGGGTTTTTTGATTTGCTTCTTTTCAATTTCCTCAAGTTATGGTCAATCGGAAGACAAGCTTGGTAGTTGGTATATTTACAATGGTTTTTTTAACTTAAATCCTAAAGTCCAACTTTTTTTTTGAAACCCAATTGCGTACTTGGGAGACTTTTAGTAATCCAGAAAATTTCTTCCTACGTCCTTATT
>VAPL010115254.1_pt1 | contig 19497 bp, 16 predicted proteins | sample 3395061 | NCBI WGS metagenome assembly VAPL01 (sample SAMN08290444, study PRJNA428436) | hydrothermal vent metagenome | isolation source: Deep-sea hydrothermal vent chimney 2 | place: Pacific Ocean: Juan De Fuca Ridge | depth 2182 m m | reverse complement strand
TCCGCTTCGGTATCAATACCAGGTGGAATTTCAGCCTCACTAAGCGCCACATGAATCCGGCCTCCATGCCATAACACCCGTAACTGCTCCAGAGCTTCGACCTGCTCCACAGCACAAGACGCCCATTGAGTATATTTCCTTAAAAACCCCGCTTTATATGCGTATAAGCCTACATGCCTAAAATATTGTTGTTTTTTCAATAGGAATTGATTTGGTTTATCAGCAAACTCGGCTCTGTCCCAAGGAATGGGCGCACGACTGAAGTATAGAGCATAACCTGCGTGGTCACACACCACTTTAACTACATTGGGATTGAACAGGCTTTCTACGCAAGTAATAGGCTCGCATAATGTGGCGACTGAGGCCTCCTTGTATCGCGCAAGATTGTGAGCGACTTGTCGTAGCGGTGCCATGGGCATTAAGGGTTCATCCCCTTGTAGGTTCACCACGATTTGAGAATCATCAAAAGCACATTGAGTCACAACTTCAGCAAGCCGATCCGTACCTGAAACGTGATCCATTGACGTCATAATGACATTAGCCCCAAAGGATTGGGCAACATCGACGATATCTTGATGGTCTGTCGCAATGTAAACTGCCTCCGCACCACAAGCCAAGCCTCTTTCATAAACATGCTGAATCAGCGGTTTTCCAGCAATATTTAGTAAAGGCTTTCCAGGTAATCTTTGAGATCCAAAACGAGCGGGTATAACAACAACATAACCCATTATGGCTTAAATTACTTCGTCAGCATCAAGCTGGCGAGCCTCTTCTTCTAGCATCACCGGGATATCTTCTTTTATGGCAAAAGCGAGCCTATCTCCTTTACAAACCAGTTCACACTTCTCTTTTTTAAAAACCAAGGATCCTTTGCAAACTGGACACACCAAGACATCAAGTAACTTTTTGTCTATCATATTTTTATTTCACCCTCCATTTTTTTAATTTTATCGCGCATAAGATTCGAAAAATTGACTTCCATATTCGCTTCAACAGCAACATACCAAGAATTAGTATGGCAGTATCCCGTACATTTCACCGCATCCTTTTCTGTCATCATCACGATTTGCTTCTCATCAAAAATAAAATCTTTTTGTGTATACGCATAGTGGTCTGGAAAAGCATGCTCGATTACCTCCATCCCCAGCAGACGCAAATAGGAAAAAAAACGATCTGGGTTACCAATGCCCGCAACGGCATGCACCTCTTTCCCTTTAAAGTCCAGTAGAGAACGCTTTTGCTGGCGATCTCTAATATTAATCACTTCTTTTCCTTCCAGCGCCATGACAAATTCATTGTCTAAGGCTTGTCCATTGACAACAACAAAATCAACTGATTGTAATCTTTTTGTAGACTCTCTAAGAGGACCTGCCGGCAAATGAAAACCATTACCAAAGCGCCGTACACCATCAATCACGGCGATTTCTAAATCACGATGTAAAGCATAATGTTGCAACCCATCATCCGCAATGATTATATCGCATTGCTCATGCTGAAGCAGAGACGCACCCGCCTCTACTCTTTTCGGTGCCACAGCGACAGGACACTGGGTTCCCCGCGCCAAGAGTATCGCCTCATCTCCCACGACCTGGGGATCGCTATCCGCTCTCACTTGTTGCGGCCAGGTTTGCGCCTGCCCACCGTAACCTCGACTAATAATACCAGGGCTGAACCCTTCTTTTTTCAAAAAATCAGCGAGCCAGATAACGAGGGGGGTTTTGCCCGTTCCACCTACATTAATATTCCCTACTACGATAACAGGAACAGCTAATTTATAAACGGTGAAAATACCAACACGATAACAAAACCTTCTTACTATAGAGATAGCACGAAATAAAAACGAAAGGGGTAACAACACAATAGCTATGCCATTATAACTGTACCAATATTGATCAATTCGCTTCATACTCTTGATTATACAAAAATATGAGCGTTTGAATTAAAATTTTTGGAAGTCAAATGAAATGAAGAACCTGGGTACAAACAGGCTCCTCAATTGAACCAGCACTATCGTAGCTGAAGGGTTACTCTTTTGCTGTTTTTGTTGCAATAGATAAGTGCAACAAACCCACCTGTCTTGCTGCATCCATTGCCATCACTACAGATTGATGCGATGCTTTTCCATCCGCACTAATGATCAGCGGGGAATCCGTTTTATTTTTGCTGGCGTCTTGTAAAGCTCTCATCAGCGTTTCTATCTGAGTATTGATAAGCTGCTTATCATTAACATAATAAACCCCGGCAGCATCTATGATTAAATCTATAGGTGCTTGTTTTTCTTGCACCGGCCGATCACTCGCTTCGGGTAACTCAACAACAATTTCTGATTGCTTGCTAAATGTTGTAGACACCATAAAAAAAATGAGCAACAAAAATACAACATCAATAAGCGGTGTTAAATTAACGTCCGGCCCACTCCTTCGGGGCGCTCGCATACGCACTAGTGACTCCCTCCCAGATCGTCTTTATCACGTTCACCATGCAAAACTTCGACCATTTTTAATGCTTCTTGCTCCATGGTTACAACAATTTCATCAATTTTTCTTTCAAAGTATCGATGAAACATTAAACTGGGAATAGCGACAGATAGACCCGCAGCGGTGGTTAAGAGTGCCTTGGAAATACCACCCGCTAATGCCGTAGCACTCCCTACACCTTGACTCGTAATAACAGCAAAGACATCGATCATGCCGATCACAGTACCCAGCAAGCCTAACAAAGGCGTCACCATGGCCACGGTACCCAGCGTATTTAAAAATCGTTCGAGCTCATGAACCACATGACGTCCGGTTTCTTCAATCGCATCTTTCATCACCGCTCGATCTTGACGTAAATTAACCAGCCCCGCCGCCAACACCCGCCCTAGTGGCGACTCTGCTCTCAGAGATGCGATACGCTGACCATCCAACTGACCCGCTTTAGCCCATTTCCAAACTTGCGCGACTAAACCATCAGGACAAATTCTGCTTTTATTCAGCGACCAAAAACGCTCAACAATAATTGCAAAAGAGGCTACGGAACACAACAAGATTGGGGCCATTAACCAACCACCCGCTTGTATAAATTCAAACACTGACTGTCACCTTCTTTATTAAGTCATACCCATAATATTTTAGATAAGCATGATTACGCCGCTTAATCTAGCCATTGTATACTTGTAAAATTAACTTTCCTCAACCCAATGCCAATAATAACGGCTGGTATCACGAAAACTTTTAGGACTAAATACTTCATTTTCAGAATGGCCTAATACCAGGCTAATCGCACCCTCTCGTGCGGTATCATAAGTTTGTGTCCCTCTTGCAGTAAAACGATCAACGATTTGAGTTGCTGGAAAGTTCCAACGATTTCTGTAGCCTACTGGAAACAAAGCTATTTTAGCTTGCACGGCATCAACAAATGCGATTGTCGATGAGCTTTTACTCCCATGATGAGCCGCGACTAATATATCCGTAGATAAGTTATTTCTCAATCTAGCCACGATACTGAGCTCTGCTGCCTGTTCTATATCTCCCGTCAGCAAGACACTGTCTTCGCCAGAAGAAACGCGCAAAACACAAGAAGCATTGTTCCCCTGCCAATTTGTATTTGCATTTTCCGGGTGCAGTATTTCAAAATACACACCATCCCATGTCCAGCTTTGTTGAGCACAATGTTCTGCTTTAAAATTATCAATTTTATGCGGGACACTACTCAGTAAACGTTTTATATCAACCGCTTCAATAACGGAGTTCAACCCCCCAATATGATCGTTATCACCATGACTAACAATCACAACATCAACGACTGAAAGACCTTGATGCCGCAAAAATGGAACAACAACTTGACGACCCATATCATAAGCATTTCCCAAGCTAACGCCAACATCATAAACAAGGGCATGGTTACGTGTCATGATGGTCGCCGAGAGCCCTTGCCCGACATCAAGCAAAGTCATTTCAAACTGACCTTTGGGCAATCTGTCAGGCACAACAACAAGTAGAGGCAAGAGCCAAATGATCCCCACCCAGCGTAGCACAATGCCTTTTGGTGCAATCAACCACACAGCACCCAGCACGCCACATAATAACGCCCAAAGAGGAGGGGCATGCTGCGTCCACTGTGCAATGGGTAATGCAGCCATAAACTCAAGTGTATACCAAAGGACAGCAATGAGTCGATCTGTGATGGTAAACAGAAGTATCCCCAGATCATTAAAAAGAAACGAAACCAATGTAGAAAAAAGAACGAAGGGGACAACCAAAAAAGACATCCAGGGTACGGCGATAATATTGGCCAAAGGTGCAATCAAGGAAACCTGGGAAAACATAAATAATAAAAATGGCATCAGCCCGACAGCCAACAAACACTGCGCCCAGCCCCAACGCCACCACCACGAACGAACAGCCAAACGCCCTGACATACCATAAATCAACAGTGATACAGCGACAAACGACAACCAGAATCCAACTGACATCACAGCAAATGGATCCCAAACCAAGACGACGATGAGCGCAGTCGCCAGCAAGTGAGCGGGCGGAATCGAGCGCTTCAGCAAACTACCCCAAGCAAATACGGTTAACATGATTAAAGCACGCTGAGTAGGAATAGCAAAGCCTGCTAAAGCACTATAAACTAATGCCAGCAAAAAACCACCGATCAAACCCGCTTGCCGAGCGGGTAATTTAAGGCATAAGGTCGCACTTCTTGCCCAGAGCCAGCTAAAAAACAGCAAGCCCAGGCCGGCGACCAAACCAATGTGCAATCCGGAAATAGCGAGCAAGTGATTCGTCCCTGTCGCTCTCAGCACAGCCCAGTCATGATGATCCAGACTCTGTCGCTCACCTACCGCAAGCGCCATGATAATCCCCGTATGTTCCAACCCTGCCAGTACCGTTTGTAGATGAGTCATAACCCCCTGGCGAAAGCGAGCCAGGGCATAAGGTGATATTGTTTTTGGCAATGCAACCTCTTGCTGAACGTGCTCTGAGCGAACATAACCTATCGCACGTATTCCTTCTTGAAAGAGCCAGGCTTCATAATCAAAACCACCCGGATTTAAATGACCATGAGGTCGCTTCAATCTGACAGTAAACGTTCTTTTTTCTCCCGGAATTAAATCCGGCGCTTCATCATACCAACTTAACCTGATACGTCCTGGAGATGGATAGACTTTTTTATCAAAGCTGATACGACTCACATCAAAATCAAACCTGAGACTACGCTCCCCTGTTTTTGGCATTGAAGCGATGAAGCCCTCAACAACAACATCCTGACCTTCTAATGCAAAATCAAGATTGGCCGACAAAGTAATATCAGCCCGAATCAAGGCCCAAAGAAAACCACATGCACAGAGACTAATGAATTTGTATTGTTTTAAAAAGAATGAGGAAAATAGAGCCAGCGGCAGTAAAAATCCCCACATTATATTTGGCAAGACCTCTAATTGCTGAAAAAGCAATATTCCCGTCAAAAAAGAGGCCGTTAGCAATAACATTGTGTTCTCTGTTAAGCTCTGAAATGTGGATATTGTAGATTCATACCATACACGGATGAGAAGTGAAAATGTATGCCTAAGCGTTTTTTTAAGCGGCTCATGCCAAGCGAAGAAAGTATTCGAGCCCATCCTCGACTGAAACAATGTTTTGGCTCGCTTTTACACAATCCCAATATTTGGCATTTAAACCGGCATTCCGTCGCTGGTGCTTTTTCTGTGGGTATTTTCATGGCTTTTATACCGGTGCCATTCCAAATGTTATTAGCAGCGTGTATCGCTATACCCTTAAAAGCAAATCTGCCTATTTCGGTAGGGCTGGTCTGGATAACGAACCCACTCACCATACCGCTTATCTTTTATAGTGCTTATCACATCGGTGCCTGGCTGATGCATATCCCCGCCCAAACCCTCTTGTTTGAGCCCTCAATAGCGTGGCTATCAACGGGTCTAGCCGCTGTATGGCAACCTTTTTTACTGGGGTCTTTAATTCTCGCTATCATCGGCGCATTTTTAGGTCATTTTATGATCCATGCCTTCTGGCGATTCCATATCTTTCAATACCTAAAAGCACGCCGGGCGCGGAGAAAACAATCGAAAAGATGAGACATCGATTAGGAACGTGCACGCCCCTCATAACGTACCCACCAAAGGTCTTTTATCAATACTTCCTCTCTAAGTAATCGCGCTCAAACGACCCTCTGCCAAAACAAGTTGATGTTGCATTTTTTTCGCCAAGCTAGGGTCATGTGTAACAATGATATAACTTGTCCGCAGTTCCTGATTGAGTTCAAGCATCAGCTCTTGCACTTGCCTCGCGCTCTCATAATCCAGGTTACCTGTTGGCTCATCTGCCAAAACACAGGCCGGCTGGGTCACCAATGCTCGGGCAACGGCTGCTCGTTGACGCTCTCCACCTGAGAGTTTTCCCGGTTTGTGCTTTAATCTGGGTCCCAGTCCAACACGAGTCAGTAGCTGTGTCGCTCGCTCTGCAGCCTCCGCAGGAGAACAACCTCCGATCAATAAGGGCATAGCCACATTTTCAAGCGCAGAAAACTCAGGTAATAAATGATGAAACTGATAAATAAAGCCTACTTTTTTATTACGCAGATGGCCTCTCTCTGCTGCATTCAGCTCAGCTAGATTCTGCCCTGCTAAAGTAATGGTGCCCGTTGTCGGTAAATCCAGCCCACCAAGCAGCTGCAATAGCGTTGTTTTTCCCGCACCCGAACGCCCCATAATAGAAACCGTCTCGCCCTTTTGTACACTAAAGGAAATATCTTGCAACACGTTGACCGCCAACCCTCCTTCAGTGAACTTTTTTGCTAAATGTTCACAACGCAAAACCTCAGTCATAACGCAAAGCCTCAGCAGGTTCCGTTCGAGATGCCCGCCATGCCGGATAAAGTGTCGCCAGAACACTCAAAACCAGTGCAATACTACTTATTTTAATCACATCTAACCCACGTAGATCAGAAGGAACATCACTGATGTAATACACATCAGCAGCCAGAAAATCGACGTGAAACAAGCGCTCCAGAGCAGGGACAATATTTTCAACATTAACCGCCAGCAACACCCCCCCTATCGTCCCTAATACGGTACCAACGAGACCTATCAAACTCCCTTGAACCATAAAAATACCCATAATCGTTTTCGGTGTCGCACCAAGAGTACGTAGAATAGCAATATCCGTTCGTTTGTCGGCCACCATCATGACCAGGGTCGAAACAAGATTAAAGGCAGCAACAGCAACAATCAGTAACAAAATAATAAACATCACTGTTTTTTCAGTTTGTACCGCTTTAAAAAAATTGACATGTTGTTGTGTCCAGTCCTGAACACGATAACTATAACCCAGTGCTTGCTGTATTTGCTTACTTAAGCGCGGAGCATCAAACATATCTTCAAGCTTTAGACGAATCCCCGTAAATTTCCCCTTAATTCGAAACAACGTTGCCGCATCGTCAAGATGAGTCAACGCCAATGAGCCATCATATATATGTGTACCTGTATCAAAAATACCCACGACGGTAAACCGCTTAAGGCGGGGGATGATTCCAGCGGCCGTAATATTCGCCTGTGGAATCATCAACGTCACTTTACTGCCCATACCCACACCCAGCACGCGCGCCAAGGCCTTGCCAAGAATAATGTTGTAGTGCCCCGCTTGCAAAGCCGCCAGACTACCCTCGACCATGCTATTGCCTATAGTTGAAACTTGAGGTTCCTGATCCGGCTGAATGCCTCGAATCATCGCACCGCTCACGCGCGAGCCCATGTAAAACATGCCCTCGCCACTCACATAGGGCGCAACGCCCACAATTTCTTTATGCTTATTAAGACTTGCTTTGATCTCCGCCCAATCTGCTGACCGAGCAGCACGATCATGGATCGTCATATGCGCAACGACCCCGAGTGTTCGCTCTCTCAGCTCTTTTTCAAAACCATTCATAACGGAAAGTACGGTAATCAGCACCGTGATACCCAGCGCAATACCGAGCATAGAAATAAGAGAAATAAAAGAGATGAAATGATTCCGTCTCTTAGCACGCGTATAGCGTAACCCAACAAATAAAGATAAATTTTTTAACATGGGCACGTATTAAACCATATTTTTGTTTGTTTTTTTATTTTATCTAAATGACGCATTTAAAACTTGGATTCGGAGCATAGCAAAAGGGTTTAGGAATTAGATCAGGAGTATTTTTGTCAAAAAATAGATCCTCGAACAAAAATCCGGCACAATCTAGACACCACTTTTCCAGCATTCGCCTTAAGGTTTGCAAGTAGAGCAAGCTGTGTTCTACTAGGAGGTTATCCTGATTATATGTCAGTTGCCAAATACAGAATTCTGAAAAAGACTTTTAATTAATTGCTCAAGTTTAAAAAGGAGAATATCATGAGTGTATTAGTAGGCCGTCCCGCACCCGATTTTACCGCCCCAGCCGTACTGGGTGATAGCACCATTGTAGATAATTATACTTTTTCTGAGGCCGTCAAAGGAAAATATGCGGTACTTTTTTTCTATCCCCTCGACTTTACTTTTGTCTGTCCATCAGAACTCATCGCCTTTGACCATCGTCTCGATGAGTTTAAAAAACGCAATGTAGAAGTGATCGGGGTCTCTATAGATTCTCATTTTACACACAATGCCTGGCGAAATACGGACATCAACAAAGGCGGCATCGGCCAAGTCGGCTACACCCTCGTTGCAGATATGGCGCATGAAATATGCAAAGCCTATGATGTAGAAACACCCGATGGTCGAGTCGCATTTCGCGGCTCTTTTTTAATTGATATGGCCGGCAATGTACGCCACCAAGTTGTTAACGACTTACCTCTAGGTCGTGATATTGATGAAATGTTACGCATGGTCGATGCCTTGCAATTCACTGAAGAACACGGTGAAGTCTGTCCCGCAGGCTGGAAAAAAGGATCTAAGGCGATGACAGCAACACCGGATGGTGTCGCCAGTTATCTGAACGAAAACGCTAAAGGCTTATGATCTAAACGCCGTCTGAGCATCTCGCTTATGAACATTTGTTCATAAGCGATTCAAGGCGTCTACCGATTGACTTTTTTTGACAAGGACATTTTTCAGTCATGACGCAGACCATTCATTTTTTAAACCGCCATCGAACAATTTCCGTTAATGTCGGTTCTGTGACCATAGGGGGCAACGCGCCCATTGTTGTACAATCGATGACCAATACCGATACAGCAGATATCGCCGCCACGGTGAGTCAAACCATCGCCTTGGCCAATGCCGGATCGGAATTAGTTCGTCTTACAGTGAATACAATGGAAGCGGCACAAGCCGTACCTAAAATTAAAGAACAACTGGAACGCGCAGCTTGTGAGGTTCCCTTAATCGGTGATTTTCATTTTAACGGCCATAAATTATTGGCTGCAGAACCCGCTTGCGCGCAAGCTTTAGCCAAGTTTCGTATCAACCCTGGCAATGTTGGTAAAGGCCGTAAACGAGACAGTCAGTTTGCTGAAATGATTGAATTGGCATGCCGCTATGAAAAGCCGGTTCGTATCGGCGTCAACGGGGGCAGTCTTGATCAAGCCTTATTGGCTCGCCTGATGGACGAGAACAGCAAACAAAAAACACCTGAAGACGCTGCGATTATTATCCGAAAAGCCCTGGTGACGTCAGCCATAGACAGCGCCCAACAAGCTGAAAGTCTGGGCTTAAAAAAAAGTCAAATTATCATTTCATGTAAAGTAAGTAATGTTCAAGAACTCATTGCACTCTACCAAGATCTAGCCAAACAATGTCACTATGCGTTACACCTGGGTCTGACTGAAGCAGGCATGGGTAGCAAGGGCATCGTCTCGTCCACTTGCGCCTTAGCCGTGTTACTTCAACAAGGCATAGGCGACACCATCCGTCTCTCTTTAACACCGGAACCGGGCGGCGCGCGTACTGAAGAGGTTCGCGTTGCACAAGAAATTTTACAATCCTTGAGCTTACGATCCTTTATCCCCTCCGTTATCGCCTGCCCAGGTTGTGGTCGTACCACCAGCACTGTTTTTCAACAATTAGCAAAAGATACTCAAGACTACCTGGCAAAACATATGCCCTCATGGCGAAAACAATATCCTGGCGTGGAAAATATGACGCTGGCGGTTATGGGCTGTGTAGTTAATGGCCCTGGCGAAAGCAAACAAGTCAATATCGGCATCAGCCTACCTGGTACGGGTGAACGGCCTGTTGCGCCAGTTTATATCGATGGCGAAAAAACTGTCACTCTCAAGGGCGATAACATAGCCCAAGAGTTCCAAAGCATCATGATGGACTATATAAAAAGGCACTATAAAAAATAGTGCCCTATCTCCTACATCTTTACCATTATTCTCTATCGGAATCAGCTTGATAAATAGCATTTTATTTCTGCGGCCAACGCACAAAGCTGCACCCGTTATGAAGCCAAGTTACTGGAGGTTGCCATTCGCATGAAAGAAACACAACGGGAATACCAATCCGAAACCGATGTCTCAGCAATGGCGACACATTATGACCTGCTGAGCAATATCGCCAACTACAACGGTAGGGCTACGGCATCGCCATAAACTACTTTACCTACCCCCAACAAACACAACGTTGAATACATACTGAAGGATCTTGAAGACCTCCACAATGAAGTCTATAAACAAGGTAAATGGAGCCATCAAAAATTTCTCCGAATGCAGGGCATGTCGATCAGTCACCTGGAGAAAATATTGGGAATGTATGTTGATCGGCAATCGGTTTTTTTTAAACTGAATCGAAAAAACCTGAAAAAGAGCCTCGGCCTGAGTCCCAAAACGATACTCCATCAAGTCAAAAAACACCGTGGTAGTGAATTATGAGTACTAATAAAAAACATATAGTCATTACAGGTCCGTCTTTAATAGATCCCGGCGGTGTTTCAAATTATTATACAAACATACTCCCGATATTGAATAAAAATAAAGAGTTTAGCATTACCTATTTTCCTTTAGGTAAAACGCAACGTTCATTTGGAATATTATATCCATTATTCGACCAAGTATCATTTAAAAAAAAGATAAAAAAAGAAACTCCGTGCATAACCCATATAAATCCATCATTGGATATAAAAAGTTTTATTAGGGATGGATTGCTAGTTAGGCAATCTATAAAAAATAATATAAAAGTAGTAGTTATGTTTCATGGGTGGGATCATTGTTTTCAGGAAAAAATCAACAAAAAATATTTTTGGTTTTTTAAGGCGACTTTTGCAAAGGCAGATTATTTTATTGTTTTAGCTTCTGAGTTTGCAGATCAATTAAGAGATTGGGGCGTAAATGCTCCTATATATTTAGGCACTACTTCTGTCCAAAATTCTTTATTAAATGGATTTTCATTATCAAGAAAGATATCCGAAATAAGATTTAATAAAACAATCAAAGTTTTATTCTTAGCAAGATTAGAAAATAAAAAAGGAGCACTAGAAACCCTTAAAGCAATCAATATATTGCAAGGCAAAAATTATAAAGTCACTTTAACGATAGCAGGTGATGGACCCGCCATGCAGACTATTCAATCCTATATAAAGAAAAATAATATAGAACCCGACAGGGTAAATTTAATTGGTTATGTTACAGGGGATGAAAAAAAGTCTGCATTTGCTACACATCAAATATATTGCTTTCCGACTAGTTACGGTGAAGGTTTGCCTACATCGGTATTAGAGGCAATGGCTTTTGCTATGCCTGTAATTACAAGACCAATGGGTGGACTGAAAGACATGTTTAAGAATGGAAAAATGGGTTATATATCTAAAACTACTGACCCGGAAGTTATAGCTCAATACATTGAAAAACTTATTAATAATAGAGAGTTAATGGTAGAAATGGCAAACTATAATAATAATTATGCTCTTAATAACGTGATGGGAAATGAAGTTGCATCTACAATTCGTGATATTTACGTACGATTGTAATATTCAATCTTAGGCGTATCAGAAAATAACCAGGCCTTTCTCTCGATTACAAAAGCGATAGTGTCGCTACCTCGGTATAGATTTATGGCATTCCTACCAAAAATCGCCTCGCTTACGCGACAACAAATTCCTTTTGCGCCGACCGCCCTGTGCCCGGCACGACTGCGTATAACCTCTCTCATACTTCGTTCGTTACACTCCATCAGGCCTATACTTCAATGGCTCTACGGTCGCTAACGCCGCTCCTACATTTCTACGTCACTCGCTCCGCTCTCCATAGCCGTCAGCGGGGGTCAAGTTTTATTTTTTAGCCGTTGCTGTCAGAGTGGCAGTGTGCTCTAGCGTTTGACTTTGGTGCTTCAAGCGAATAACGTCAACACGAGGTACATAGAGTAGTTGAGCCAGCTTGCCAACCAAATGATCTTCATATTTATCGAGACGATTGTCAGCCAGTGCAATTTTCCAGAGCATCAATATCACTTTCTGTTTTTCGTTGCTATCTAGAGCGCTGCGTAAAGTGCACGTAAACTCGTGTAAGCTCACCGCTTCATCGGCCGCCGTTTGTGCCCTTCCCAGCAAACGAGCTGACTCCTGTTCTGTCAGTTCAAAATGCACTTTGAGAAGACGCTTGATTTCTTTATCTTCCGATTGTTCTTCATTGAAATCGGTACGTGCCATTTCGACCATCAAAGCAGCAACGGCAAGCTCCAGCGTATCTTGTCTGTCAAGACTTGATGTTTTATCATCAGCCATGCCCAGCAACAACTGTTTTAATTTTTTAATCATTTTTTTTACAGCCTTCTTGTTAAATTTCTCACCAGAGTACTACGAAGCACCGTCAGTTTACTATTGTGAATAGTCTATTTTTTTCCAATAAGTTTCGTAGCCGTATTCAACGTAAGTGACGATCTTGTTTGCTCGTCGTTTGTTATTTGCTTAAGTTCATCGAAAACAGCTTGGTGTTGGGAGTTGATATGATCCCAAAGGGTTTGCAGTGCGTTGCTTAATTCTGCGATGCCAGACCGAATGCCTTGGTGTAACCCACGCCTCGCTGCTGAAGTCAGTGATGGACGCAGTTGGCGTTGAAGAAACCAGGGAATCAACCAAACTAAGCCGATGAGTAGCCCACTGTGGATAGCAAAATCAACACCCAGAAAAGCACTACCTTGAGTGCCGCTATAAAAACCAATGATAGCATGGTAGACCGCCCATGATGCGGCGACAAGGGGAAGCAGGACACTGAGCCATCCCGTGAATTTGTATAACATACGTTGTAATTGTGTACCGGGGTTGGCTAGAGCTGCGTTAATGTGACTTGTTACGGCTTCGTTAAGTTTTTGCTGCGCCCCTGCGATGAAATCGTTCAATGAGCTTTGGAATGGTGCATCAGGTATATTTTCCCGGTGCAAATTATTTTTGAGTTCGATTGTGATATCGTTCAGCAAACGGTCACTTTGTGCGGTGTGTAATGCGTCGGTAAGTGTTCGTGCGGGGGGTAAAGATGGACTGTTTTTATTTTTGCTGAGCAAGCTCGATTCAGTACTTGTCAATAATAGGGTTTGATTGATAATGTTAGTTTGGTTTTCTAACAATTTTTCCAATTTGTTGAGTTGTTCTTGGACTATTTTTTGCCACTGTTTTTGATGGGATACCCAGGTTTCTTTGGAACCTATTTTTTTTTGGAGCTGAGCGGCATATTTTTTAAGATCATGTAATCGAGCCTGTTGACTGATTTTCTTTAATCGCTCTACACCTTGTTCTTGTAAGGCGTGATCAATGGTACTTTCTAAAAGAGAGAAATCATCTTCAATTTGTGGATCGACGCAGCTGGTACGTAAAATAGTCGGATTGTCAAAGCCTGAATTTTGTAAGCGATCATGGAAGTCATTAAACTGCTCGGTTGTTCCTTCATCCCAATGATTCATAATAAAGAGCCAGGCGTGGCGATGACCACGTTGCTGTAAAAAATGCCAGCCAACATCATCTTGATAGCGTTCAGGGCTAACCACGTACACTAACCAATCTATATAGGGCAGCCAAGTTAAAACCAATTCACGGTTAAGGGTTGCCGTACTGTCAATGTCCGGCATATCAAGCCATGCGATTAAGCGGCGATGATTGTCCTGATGATAGCGAATACTCATTTTTTCGGTAGGAAAGGGGTCTGGCAATGGTTTAACCTGGTAATCTTGGTGCAGATAAAGTGTGACCTCGTGAGAGGTAGGGCGCTCTACTCCGACTTGTGCGATAGAGGCGTTGGCCAAGCGATTCAACAGGCTACTTTTGCCCACACCAGTACCACCAAAAAAAGCAACGATTAAAGGCAGTTGATGATCGCTTTCAAATAATTGTTCGGCATGTTGTTGTTCAATCTCATTGAGCGATTGAACATCTTCTTGATTAATCCATCCGGTTTTTTGTGCTTTTGTTGCCCAGGTTTTCAATTTTTCCAGAGCGTGTTCTCCATCATGGCTCATTGAGTTAAATTCTCCATCGCTTGTTCTGCTTTTTGTAGTTCTTCAGCGCTGAATTGATATAAACCCTCGCAGGACATGTTCATCGCAAGTTCGCTGAGTTCGGGCTTGAGTAATTGATCTATAACATGTTGTTTGACTGAGGCAAGTTGTTTTTGTTTTAGCTCTTTTTCTACGGTCCGCATGTAACCGCCAACGGCGCTTTCAGTAAGAAAAGAAGTAAAAGAAAGTATGGCGGGTGCCACGGCAAGATCATAGGCATTAATGCCGCCACTTTTGATGGTAAATACAACAGCGGCAGCGTCTGTTGTAATACGCGCCGCTCGCAGGCTATTGAGTGCAACTGGGTGGTCTTGTAAATAGAGATAGAGTCTTTCAGCGGCAGCGTCTATTTCAGGTTCAAAAGCCACTTGATGATTTTTAATAGCGTCACCAGAGCGGTTAATAATTGCGGGCGTTTCTTGTTGTAATTGCTGAATGAGTGCGCGATGCCATAGTGCGTCCTGATCCGTCCCGGAAATGGCCTCCATTAAATTATTTTGCAGTGTTCGCAATGTATGTTGTACGGCTTCGTTAATAACGGTTTCTTCATGGTCAGCGGTGTTATCAGGTAACTTTGACTGCCGTTGTTCTTGCCATAGAGACACTATTTTTCTACCAGGCCAAGTGACGATTTGTCGGGCAGTAGCGAGTGTGCTGGCAATGCCCGGGATTTCCAACAGTGTCAATAACTGTATGATTGCTTTTTGCAGTGTGTCAGCGTGCTGTGGATTTTTCAGATAATCTCGATTGTAAATTTCCAGGGTATTGGCCGTGGCTTGTTTAACTTCGTTTTGCCATGCTTTTTCGGCATCGACTTCTTGGCGAATAGGGGTTAACCAGCGCTTCCAATCCCCTTTTAGTTTGTTTTTTAATAGGGCGGGGGACGAAATTTGAGGGGTATTTGGCAGCGCTTCATGAACCTTTTTTCTCAAATTTTGACTGACATCAGACCATAATAACTCATCGGTTTCTGTATAAGGCAGTGTGATGATGGAGTCATAAGCGATGTGTGCTTTTTTTAATTTATTTTTGACTGAAGAGGTTATAATTTCAGCCGTATCAGGTGAGGTTTTGTTGATGCATATGACCAGTGGACGATTGATAGGCGCAATCATCTCCAATATCTGCCAAACAGTTTGGTCGGCATATTTTTCTTTACTGACGACCAGAATAACAAGATCAGAGATGGCGCAAAGTTGTGGCACAGTGCTGCGATATTCACGAGAACTGACTGAGTCAAAGTCAGGCGTATCCCAGATAACACAAGGTTTATCTGAAAAAATAGCAGTGGTGTCTATTTGTGTTAAAGCATAGCAATCGAGTCGTTGCTTATCGAGTTGTTCGAGAGGTAAACACGTCCAGTTTAGGAGAAGTTGATCAACTTCTGAATGGAGTGATTCAGTAATTTGTTCACTGGTGAAACCTTGAGCATGACGGGTAAAACCAGCGAGCGGATGAGATTCAGCGGCTTGTGTTCCCATCAGTAGATTAACAACGGTACTTTTTCCTGATTGGGTTGGGCCAATGACGGCCACTTGCAATGGTAAGGAGTGCAACTCTGGGCGTAATAAACAATGACGAAGCAGAGCGTCTATATAGATGAGTGATTGTACTGGTAAGTCGGTAGCTTCTTTATTGCTATTTTGCAGTACGTGGGCGTGGCGCACTTTTAATTTGGATATAAAATGAGAGAGTGTTTTTATTGGCATAACTTAAAGACGGCGCATAAGGTGATCATAAGGCCGTTATTCTACTCTCTGAGGCCTCTGTTTTCAGATATTTTTTATTAGCCTAAAAATTGAATATCAGGCTCTGCGAATATATACCCATAGCGTTATAAATTCAGGAATTTTTACGTACACCTGCACCTCATTTTCAGTTTTTCAGGAAAACTACTCCTACGTTGCGCTAATACTTACATTCTTGTTGGCCGGTGTTTTTCAATGACGTTATTGCCTAAACCCTATCAGCTGCATAAATTGTGCCCCAGAGCCGTTTCACTGCTTTTATATACCCATTCCTAAGGAACGTGCACGAAATAAAATGATATCCGTTTTATCGGAAAAAGATCAAGGCCGTCTTCATAAGAAAGACACCCATGCTACGATTTCTGAATAAATCGCAGCATGGGATGTCACATACTTAAACGTAACCGCTCAAACTGCTTTTAAAATAACGGACTTTAGCTCTTAGCTGAGACTCGTTGATAACGTTTTCGAAGTAGTAATGCTACCCATAATCCCGCTATCAAAACAAAAATACTCAACGCCCCACCACCATCGGAGTCCGCCCCGCCACCATCGGAGTCATTCGTTAATGACGACAACGTCTTGACGATCACGGCTGCGGATTGTGCCGATTCATTTGTGGGATCCGCCGCATCGTAGGCAGCAATGGAATAGCTATAAGTCGTTCCCGCTGTCAGCCCTGTATCCGAATAATTTGTCGTTGAGCTGGTGCCAATTTCAACCCCATCCCGGAAGAGTCGATACCCTGCTACTCCTCCCGCCCCACTGTCCGTCGAAGCTTGCCAACTGAGATCAATTTGACTGCCACTATCAGCGATACCGGCCAAACTTTCCGGAATACTGGGTGCAGTTGTATCCGGGTTCGAGGTGCTCGATAGCGTAGTGACGGACACCGCCTCTGACTGTGCCGATTCGTTTGCAGGATCCGCCGCATCGTACGCGGCAACGGTATAACTGTAAGCGGTTTCCGCTGTCAGACCTGTATCCGTATAATTTATCGTTGAACTGGTGCCAATTTCAACCCCATCTCGGAAGAGTCGATACCCTGCTACTCCCGCTCCATTGTCCGTCGAGGCCTGCCAACTGAGATCAATTTGACTGCCACTCTCTGCGGTACCGGCAAAACTTTCTGGAATGCTGGGTGCCGTAGTATCCACAGAACTTGATATACCCGTACTGCTCAGGCTCAAATCAAAACTCAGATCCGAGCTGTCAGGGCTATTTTGATGTACTTCCACCGCGACGACATTAACGCCATCCTGCAATAAATCCGGCGCAAGGTCATAGCTGCTATAAACCGATTCATCCGCAGGGGCGATACCCGTCAAGGCTTGCGTCGTATAAGTTATTGTATCTGCAGGTAGATTAGAGCGCACGATTTCGGTTCCATTAAGATAAACGATCGCGCCATCGTCGCGTAATAGATTTAACGACAAGGCCGTCACATCGGCACTATTGCTGACATTAAAGCTATGTCGAAAATAGGTGGTAATAGGTTTATTACTGGCATTATCACCAAAGCTGACGATCGTCGCTTCGTCACCATCGCCATAACCCAGCTGTGCCGCACCACTACTCCAGTTACTGTCATCAAAGCCCGACTCTTTCCACGCCGTGCCTTGATCGGTTCCATTATCCAGATAAAACCAGACGCTGCCGCTGCTTATTACTGTCGTCCGTTTTAATTGTCGGTAACTGTCAATTAATATCCCACCTTCAGCGACAGAGTAAAACTCATAGAGGATGGATTCCGAGTCAGCCGTAATCAGCATAGCACCGTAATCCGCATTATATTGAAATCGACTCTGTGGAATCGGTTTTCCAAAGGTGCGGACACTCCGTCCGCCTACTCCATTAACAAAATAGGGAATTTCTCCCACAAACAGTCTTTCGTAAACATGGTCATGTGAAGCAATAACGGCATCGGCTCCCCACTCTTCATAGGGCCACTGGAGGTCCGGTTGCGAACCATTCAGTGATGATGAATTCTCCGATGAATAAGGAGAGTGGTGCATATACACGATTTTCCAATCCGCGGTGGAATCCGCCAAAGCCGCTTTCAGCCATTCTCCCTGCACGGAATCAAAGGTATTACCATCAGGCTCATTGACATCGCTGTCAATCGCAAAAAATTCAACTGCGCCTTGAGTGAAACGATAATATCGTCCATTGCCAGGTAATGATGGGAAATAGTCTAAGTAGACTTGCGGCAAATTTGATGCTGGATTTTCTGGATCTTTAGTCCGCCAATCATGATTTCCCAACGACGGAAAAAAGCGGTTAGTCTCCGAACCAGAACCATATTCACCCGTATACCCCCCTATGTATTCCTGATAATACTGACCGACATTATCGTCCATTGTTTCAGCTGCACCATCTTCATAGTTATTATCGCCGAGCGTGATGATAAAATCGACCTCCCAGGTTGCAATGAGTTCGGCAACCTTTTGCTCATCTGGCCCTGCTGCACCATAGTCTCCAATGGCAGCAAAACGTATGGTATCAGAGACAGCAACAACGGTTTGGCTATAACCCAGCATAATGAGCAGGCAAGCCAATAGTGCGTTTCGAAAACCATAAAAAACAAACAACAAATACCCCATAAATACAGCCTCTCTTTAAGATCCACTTCACAATAATAATAACACTCACTCTTGTATACAAGGTGAGTGACTATCAATCTATATTTCCAAGAAGTCTAAAGCACAAATTACGCCAAAGCAATCCATTGCATAGATAATAGACTTAGTGCCAGCCCTAAACCCCGTAAAACGGTCACGATTTCGGGCCGATAATGAACCACTTGGGTTAATTTATTTTTTCTGCCCTTAATCACCGAGAGGCATCATCAACCATCGCTACTTACAACATTATGTCAGCATATACCCATTCCTTAACCAGCTAGGCCTGCATTTTTTTCAATTAGAAAAACCGAACCTAAGTGTTAAGCACACCTGTATGCGCTAACACTAACAACATAACACCATGGGTATGGGTATATCTATATCCTTATCCGTATTTTTTTCTGAACAAACAAGTGATTCAAATTTAATTTCACGCTTTCCACAGCTAAACCTGTCACAAGTTACAGCTTTTGTAATGTGCCTGCTGATGTTTCTATACCTATGGCGTTATGTTGTCGGTGTTAGCGCATACAGATGTGCCTTAGGTTCGGTTTTATGGATGAAGGAGATAGAGAGTAATGCAGAAGAAATTTACCGAAGATGAGATATAGATGAACGTGAAAACGCCTAAAGTCATAACGCCATGGGTATATACCCATGGCGCTTGAAGTGAAGAAAATC
>VAPL010215552.1_pt1 | contig 19509 bp, 14 predicted proteins | sample 3395061 | NCBI WGS metagenome assembly VAPL01 (sample SAMN08290444, study PRJNA428436) | hydrothermal vent metagenome | isolation source: Deep-sea hydrothermal vent chimney 2 | place: Pacific Ocean: Juan De Fuca Ridge | depth 2182 m m | reverse complement strand
GTACCTTGTTTGGGCAAAATGCTACTGGTGGGGCGATCAACTATATTGCCGCCCGGCCAAGCGACGAGTTTTCTACGGGACTCAATTTGAATTTTGGGAGTTTTGATGCGATTCAGGTTGGTGGTTTTGTCAGTGGTTCGCTCAGTGAGACGCTGAAAGCGAGATTTTCTGCTCGCCGTGAGACTCGCGGCGATTGGCAGCGAAGCTCGAGTCGGAATGACGAGATTGGTGAGCGTGATTTTACTGTTGCGCGGATCTTACTTGATTGGGAACCATCGGATACCTTACGTTTTGGCGTAAATCTGAACGGTTGGCAGGACAAATCTGATTCACAGGCGAACCAATTTTTAGGTTTTAGGTTTGGGGTTCCATGTCCGGGTCCCGGTAGACAAGAAGCGTGCGATGCACTGCTTGCACAGCCCTTATCGCCTGAAACCGCCCGTGCTGCCGACTGGACTCCTGATCGTAGTTACGCAGCTGACGACAGATATTTTCAAGGCTCCCTGCATGCCGACTGGGACGTAACGGATGACGTTACGCTAACGTCCCTGACTTCTTTTGCTGACTACAGCTCACTGGCGCCATTCGATACTGATGGCATGGCTTATAAAGACCTGACCGTCATCGGGGATGTGGACATCGATACGTTCAGTCAGGAACTGCGGGCAGCCGGAGAACTTGATAACGGCGTAAGGTGGATGTTTGGCGGAAATTATCAACGTGTCGATTCCAGCGAAGTCCAACTAAGCGATGTAGGCTCGACGAACTCGGCTGGCTTTGATTTCCTTCTCTCGCGGAACAGTCAGCGTGCGACGACCAAAGCGGCTTTTGTCAGTCTTGACGTCCCGTTAGGCGAGCGGTTCAAGCTTCTGGGATCAGCACGTTATACAACAGAAGACCGCGATTTCAACGGTTGCGCGGAAGATGTGGACGGCGGGCTTGCCGGGTTAATTGGCGTGATCTCGAATTTGAGAAATGGTCTGCCTCCCGTACCTCCGGTTTTTATCGAACAAGGCACCTGTGTGACGCTCAATGTTGACACCAATCTGCCGGTAGGCGGCCTGGTTTTTGATACCCTGTCGGAAGATAATTTTTCCTGGCGTGCCAGTTTGAACTATAAGCCAGACGTTGACTCACTGGTATATTTTACGGCTAGCAAAGGGTACAAATCCGGTTCTTACCCGCTGTTGCCCGCAATTTTCGATTCGCAACTTCAACCCGCTACTCAGGAGTCTGTTCTAGCCTATGAGACCGGGCTGAAAAAGACGTTCGCCGACCGGCGGGTGCGACTAAACGGTGCATTATATTATTACGATTACGAGGACAAACAGGTGCGTGGGTTTGTTGACGTCGGATTTCCGTTCGGAAACATACCTGTTCTGGTGAACGTTCCGAAATCACGTGCATGGGGTGTTGACCTTGAGCTGACAGCGATACCCATGGAAGGGCTGCAGATAAGCGCCGGTATCAACTACATCGATACAGAGGTACGTGGTGATTTTAATACACCTGACCCGTTGGGAGATATTTACAACATTAACGGCGAAGAGTTTCCTATGGCGCCACAGTGGCAGTTCAACGGCGATATCGAATACCGTTTTCCCGTTGGTGGATCACTGGACGCATTTGTCGGAGTTAGCCCAAGGTACCAGTCGTCTACCAAGTCTGCGTTCGGGACAAATCCGCTGATAGGAGTCGACAGTTATACTTTGCTGGATGTGAGAGCAGGCATTGAGACGGAAGACGGTATTTGGCGATTGGAAGCTTATGGCAGGAATGTCACGGACGAATATTACTGGACCCAAGTAACACGAGAAATTGATGCGGTTACGAGGCTGGCAGGCATGCCGGCAACTTATGGGATACGCTTAAGTTACAGGCATTGATTGACACGTATTTATGGAAAACTCGGAAACCCTCGAAACCATGACTTATTCCTGTTTTGATCTCGATATCACAGATAGCGTAGCTCATATTGTACTGAAACGTGGTGAAGAGCTGAACACCATGATTCCTGCTTTTTGGAAGGAGTTACCCGAGATCGTCCGTAGCATCGATGCGGAAGCTAAGGCTCGCGTTATCGTAATTTCCTCTACCGGCAGACACTTTTCTGCCGGTATGGATCTCGCCGTATTCAGTTCCTCGGGAGGTTTCCTTGGGCCGGACGGGGATGATGAGCAGAACATTGGCCAGCAACGCGAAACTTTTCGGCATCTTATCGCAATGTTGCAAGACACATTCAGTGCGCTTGAAAGTCTTCGCATGCCGGTTCTGGTCGCGGTGCAAGGTGGCTGTATTGGCGGCGGAATCGATCTCATCTCGGCATCCGACATCCGTTATTGCACGCGGGACGCCTTCTTTTGTATTCAGGAAATCAATTTAGGTATGACCGCCGATGTAGGCACGTTTCCCCGCCTTTGCCATTTACTGCCGCAAGGGTGGGTACGGGAGATGGCGTATACGGGGCGGCGCCTGACTGCCAGTAAAGCAAAAGACATTGGCCTGGTGAATGAGGTCTATGACACCCATGAAGAAATGATAAAAGCAGTACTGCTGACAGCGAACGAAATTGCCAGCAAGGCGCCGCTGGCAATTGCTGGCTCCAAACTTATGATTAATTATGCGCGTGACCATACGATTTCTGACGGCCTCGACTATATCGCCATGTGGCAAGCAGGGATGTTTCAAGCGGCAGATATCGCAGAAAGTATCGCTGCTCAGACTGAGAAGCGCGCAGCCTCTTATCGTGATCTGCAAGCCATTAAGAAAACGCTGTAACGGCCTTCTGGATCTACCGGGATGGTAACAGGGAAGTAAGAATGCCCGGAGCAGATCGCTATCCTCATTTGTTTGCGCCGTTGGACATCGGCTTTACAACTATCAAGAACCGCTTTCTGATGGGCTCCATGCACACTGGCCTTGAAGAAGCGGAGAACGGCTTTGAGAGGCTGGCTGCGTATTATTCTGAACGAGCACGCGGTGGTGTCGGTATGATAATTACCGGTGGTATCGCTCCAAACTCGGAAGCCGGGACAGGCGCAAAACTCTCGACACCGCACGAAGCGTCTCAGCACAAGAAAATCACTGATGCAGTTCATCTGGCAGATCCAGATGTAAAAATCTGCATGCAAATCCTTCACATGGGGCCGCTCGCGGCTAACGAGGCCTGTGTTTCTCCCTCGGGGATCAGGTCAAGAATCGGAGCATTTACACCGCTCGAACTGAATGATGTCGGCATTGAAAAGCAGATTGCTGACATGGTGAATTGTGCGTGTCAGGCAAGAGCGGCTGGTTACGACGGCGTTGAAATTATTGGTTCTGCGGGATACCTCTTGAGTTCCTTTCTGGTTGAAAAAACCAACAAACGAACAGACCGATGGGGCGGCAGTTACGAGAACCGAATGCGGTTTCCGCTGGAGGTTGTGCGCCAGATTCGTGCGGCAGTTGGTACTGAGTTTCTTCTTATCTTCCGGATTGCGGCGATGGACATGCTCCAGGGCGGTATGTCATGGGACGAAGTGGTTCAGTTGGCCAAAAAGCTGGAAGAAGAAGGCACGAATATTATCAGTACCCACTTTACCTGGCACGAGGCCTCTGTACCGACTATTGCGACGATGGTACCCCGGGCCGCCTTTACCAGCGTGACGGGGCGCCTTCGTAAAGAGCTGAATATTCCTACCATCACCAGTAATCGTATCAACATGCCCGATACAGCTGAGGCGGTACTGATCCGCGGTGATGCTGATATCGTCTCGATGGCTCGGCCGATGCTGGCAGACCCGGACCTGGTTCGAAAAACAATGGAAGGCCGGGAAGACGAGATCAATACTTGCATCGCCTGCAATCAGGCCTGCCTGGATCATTGCTTTACCGGGAAAGAAGTGAGTTGTTTGGTCAATCCCAGGGCCTGCCATGAAATCGAGTTGAATTATTACCCTGTCGACATCGCCAAGAACATCGCGGTTGTTGGTGCGGGCCCGGCCGGCCTGTCCTTTGCGACTGTGGCGGCCGAACGTGGACACAAGGTAACGTTGTTTGATGCCGCGGCCCAGATTGGCGGCCAGTTTAATCTGGCCAAAAGAATCCCGGGTAAGGAAGAGTTCGTTGAAACACTTCGATACTTCGATCGCATGATCGAAGTCCACAGCATTGATTTACGCCTAAACACCAAGGTAACGGCCGACATGCTAAACGGCGGCGGCTTCGACGAGATCATCGTTGCGACTGGCATTGAACCACGCACGCCCGACATCGAAGGCATCACCCACTCCATGGTTGTTAGTTACATAGATGTCATCCTGGGGCGTGCGAAGGTTGGCGACCGGGTGGCGATCATCGGCGCAGGTGGAATCGGTTTTGATGTTGCGGAGTTGATCAGCCATGCTGGTAAGTCGAGCGCTCTTGATATCGATATTTTTGCCAAAGAGTGGGGCATAGACTTCAAGAACCATCCGCGCGGCGGTGTTACCGGTGTTAAACCTGTTACCTGCAAAGCAGATCGGGAAATCTATCTGCTACAACGAAAGTCCACTCCCGTAGGGCGTGGGCTGGGTAAGACAACAGGGTGGACTCATCGCATCGTCCTGAGACATCGTGGCGTCAAGATGATCAGCGCGGTTGAGTATCTGAAAATAGATGATGACGGTCTGCACGTGCTGATCGGCGGTAAACCTGAGGTCCTGAATGTGGATACGGTCATTGTTTGTGCCGGGCAGCTACCAATGCGCGGTCTCTATCGAAGCTTACAGGGTCACGGACTGAAGCCTGGCTTGATTGGCGGTGCTCATAAAGCAGGGGAATTGGACGCAAAGCGCGCAATCAACGAAGCAAGCCGCCTGGCAGCGATCATTTAGTACTAGCAACTGCCCGCGGAATACGGCGCAGCATGCCTTACTGTATCCCGAGAGCTTCCCCTTCTCATCCTTCGAGGTGGCGCCGTTGCATCATCGGCGCCAGCATATTTACAAATTCTTCCATAATCTCGTCGAGTTCTCCGGGCTTGTTAACAAACGCGTCGTGCGTAATCAATCCGCGATAGAAAACACGGGCAACTTGCCAAACGCGACTGAGTCGTTCGTCGTCGCCATCAGATGCCGTGTAACTCAGCAGAAAGGATTGCTGCATACGGGTATTCCAAAGGACCAGGTCAGACTTGATTCTATTTCTCAGTTTTACATCGGTTCTAAAAGCGACAAGAATTTCCAGGAGCGCCCGAGCTTCCGCAGTGTTTGCCAGTTGTTGCCAAACCCGGCGGAGTTCAAGCTTAATCACCGACAGCTCGTCATCCCCTTGAGAATGGCCGTCGTTTGGCACTGGTTTTCGGATCGTCGGTCGCAATATTCTGTTGGTTGTCTCAACGATCAGATCTTCTTTGGAACGGAAGTGATGAGTGAGCGCGCCACGTGACACGCCTGCCTTTTCGGTGATCCGGCTTGTGCTTGTTGCCGCATATCCGTATTTGTCCAGACAATAAATTGTCGCCTCACAAATAACATCTTTGGCCTTGAGGGCTTGCTTCTTGCGCCGCGTCAACGGGCGGTTTTGGCTGTTGTCATGCGGGGTATCAGCGGCTACTGAGTCCTTGGGTGTCATAGCTTGTTTCCTGAAGCTTGTTCAGATTGATGAAAGGAATATAGATGACCCACTCCGAAAGTCAATGTTGACAAACAGAACGTTCTGCTTGTAATATGAAGCTCCTCAAGTTGATAGCAGAAAAGCCGCGTTCGGGAGATACCGTGAGCGACAAGCAGACCGTGAGAGTTGGCGGTGCCAGCGGGTATTGGGGTGATTCAGACATGTCCGTGCCGCAATTACTGGCTGCAGGCGACCTTGATTATCTGGTCTTCGATTATCTGGCCGAAATTACGATGTCGATCATGGCCCGAGCACAGGCCGCAGACCCGGAAAAAGGTTACGCGCTTGATTTTGTCTTCTCGGTCCTGAAACAGAACCTTCCAACGATTGCGGCCCAAGGCGTAAAGATAATTTCCAATGCCGGTGGCGTGAACCCGGAAGCTTGTGGCACGGCAATCAGAGAACTGCTGCGGGATTTAGGGCTTAACTTAAGTGTCGCGGTGATTACCGGCGACGACATTCTGGAAGCTCTGCGGGCCGGTACTTACGGATCGTTGCGAGAAATGTATTCCGATACCGCACTACCATCAATGGAAAAAGTGATGAGCGCCAATGTCTATCTTGGCGCATTTCCAATTGCGGAGGCGCTCGATAGGGGTGCCGATATCGTTGTGACAGGCCGCTGTGTTGACAGCGCAGTGACCCTTGGGGCCTGCATCCATGAATTTGGCTGGACGGCGAGCGACCTTGACAAGCTTGCCGGAGGATCTCTTGCCGGTCATGTGATCGAATGTGGACCTCAGGCCACGGGCGGTAACTTTACCGATTGGCGCGAAGTGGCGGAAAGTATCGTGGAAATCGGTTATCCCATCGCCGAGATCAGTTCTGACGGATCGTTTACGTGCACAAAACCTGAAGGCACCGGTGGGATAGTCACCGTGGGAACGGTTTCTGAGCAGATTGTCTACGAACTCGGAGACCCTCAAGCCTATGTGCTGCCGGATGTAATTTGTGATTTTTCGCAAGTATCTGTGAGACAAGAAGGAGAGAACTGCGTGACCGTGCGCGGCGCGGTCGGCTATGCGGCGCCTGATACCTATAAAGCCAGCATCACCTTTCTGGATGGCTTTCGCGGACGAATGATGCTGGCTTTCGCGGGCTTCGAGGCTGACGAGAAAATAAGAGTATTGACTGACGCCGCCCTGGTACGGACACGCAAGAAGCTCGATGTGTTCAATCTGCCGGACTACGACGAGGTGAGCCTCGAAGTGCTGGGTACGGAAAGTCAGTATGGAGCCGCGTCGCAAGTCGCCAAAGGCGCCCGCGAAGTTGTTGGCAAGTTCGCTTGCAAACACAACGACCGCAAAGCAATTGACCTCTTATACAAGGAGATGGCGGGCATTGCGCTGGCAACTCCGCCGGGCCTTGCGGGGCTTGGCGGCGGCAGGCCCAAACCTTCTCCGGTTGTACGTCTGTTTTCCTGTGCTATTCCAAAGACAAGCCTGTCAGTGTCAATCAACGTCGATGGCGAGCTGTCAAATGTCAAACTCGTCGCTGGCAACACCTTGAAACAACCATCCCGGCAACGCCCACTCACACCTTCAAAAGTACCGGCGGGCGAAGCTGTCGAAGTACCATTGATCAAGCTTGCCTGGGGCCGCAGTGGTGACAAGGGCGACAAGGTAAACATTGGTATTATTGCGCGCAAACAGAGTTATCTTCCCTACATTTGCTCAGCGCTCACAGAGCAAATCGTGGCCGCACGTTTTGATCACTTTCTGAAAGGACCTGTTGAGTGCTTCCCAATGCCGGGGTTGTGTGCGATCAATTTCCTCTTGCACGATGTTTTAGGTGGCGGAGGCATTGCCAGCATACGCAACGATCCACAGGGGAAAAGCTACGCTCAGATTCTGCTTGACCAGCCGATTTCAATACCGGCTGAACTGGCAGAAGCGCTCTAATGGCAGCGTTTGTTTCGAGGATTTCCAGCAACTCGGTGACGTTTCGCGAGAACAGGAAAGATATGCTTGGTCTTGTGACCAGCCTTAGAGAATATGAATCTCGTCGAGAAGCCCTGTCTGAGAAACGCCGACCGCGATTCGAGCAGCGCGGTCAGCTGACGCCAAGAGAGCGGCTCAAGAGATTGCTTGACCCGGGCATGCCATTTCTTGAGCTATACAACATGGCGAACTTCCTGATCGATGACCCGAATCCGAAAACAAGTATTCCGGGAGCGAGTGCCATTACGGGGGTTGGTTTTATTAGCGGTGTGCGCTGCCTTATCTTTGTTGACGATAGCGGCATCAATGCCGGCGCTTCCACAACGGGCTCAATTCAAAAGACGCTTGGTGTTTTAAAAGTAGCCCTGGAGCAAAAACTCCCTCTTGTTCATTTGGTCGAAAGTGCCGGTGCTGATCTGATGAAGTATACGGTCGAACTCTGGGCCAATGGCGGCGGCATGTTTTATGGACTTGCAAAGCTGTCCGCAGCGGGAATTCCAACGTTCGTTATTTTGCATGGACCGTCTACGGCGGGCGGCGCGTACTACCCTGGGATGAGCGACTACGTTATCGGCGTGAAGAAAAATGGCATGGCGGCGTTAGCTGGCGTCGCTTTGACACAGGCAGCAACCGGTGAAATTGCCAATGAACGGGAACTCGGGGGTACAGAGATGCACGCCTCTGTGTCTGGCCTGGTGGAGTATCTTGCCGAAGACGATGCGCATGGGATTTTGATCTGCCGCGATCTTATTCACCGGCTTGACTGGAATAAACGTTGTCCATCATTGCCTCTTGGAGAAGCCCTGCCTCCAGTACTGGATCCGGAGGAATTGGCCGGTGTGGTTCCGGTGGACTACAAGGTAGCGTATGACACGCGCGAGGTTATGGCGCGTATTGTCGACGGGTCGGATTTCGTGGAAGTCAAACCACGCTTTGGGCCAGCGACTGTCTGTGTACAGACGAAAATTTTTGGTCATGCAGTGGGAATCATCGGAAATAATGGCCCGTTAGACCCTGACGGAACCGCTAAAGCTACGCAGTTCTTTCAGTTGTGTGATCAGGCCGATATGCCGATCGTTTTCCTCAACAATATCACCGGATATATGGTTGGCACCGAGTACGAGCAGGCAGGAATGGTAAAGCTTGGCTCCAAGATGATCCAGGCCGTTTCCAACATCCGTGTTCCTAAGATAACTCTGTATATCGGTGCAAGTTTCGGCGCCGGAAACTACGGAATGTGCGGCTTCGGCTATGAACCCGATTTTTTGTTTGCCTGGCCTAACTCAACCACGGGTGTAATGGGTGGCGAACAGGCTGCGATAACCATGGATGTTGTCGCTCGCGCCAGCGCGAAACGCCGAGGAGTTGAGATCACAGACGAAATGGAACAGAAGATGGCTAGCCAGAAACAGGCAATCATTGATCACTTCGGACCACAGTCCGATGCTTTCTATACATCCGGACGCATGTTGGATCAGGGCATTATCGATCCCCGGGACACTCGAAAAATTATTGGGTTTGCGCTTGAGACATGTTGGGAAGCGCGGAATCGTACATTGCAAGCGAACAGCTTTGGCGTGGCCAGGATCTAGGGAGAGAGCAGTGATTGATCTACCTGATTGCGACACTCTCGATCTTCAGTTGGAGCACGACTGGCTGACCGTCTGGTTCAATCGCCCCGAAGTACGCAATGCACTTTCCGGTGAGATGATCGTGGAACTTCGTCAGGTATTTACTCTGCTAAAAGAAATGCAGCACATCCGGGGCGTGACCCTGCGAGGGCGCGGCGGCGTATTTTGCGCCGGTGGGGACATCAAGGGCTTCAAATCGGCCCTTCAAGGCGGAGAGCAGAGCTTCGATGATATCGCTCGTACCAGTCGTGTGGCCGGTGAATTATTCGCCATGATCAATGAGACGCCCCAGGTAGTAATGATGCTGGTTGAGGGTGCGGCTATAGCGGGCGGTTTCGGAATTGTTTGTTGCGGTGACGTGGTAGTAGTGACAGAAGATGCAAAATTCTCACTGACTGAAACTTCTGTTGGGATACCGCCGGCGCAGATCGCTCCTCTTGTTACCGAGCGTCTGGGCTCACGATTGGCTCGTCGTTTAATGCTAACGGCGAGTCGATTTAAGGGTGTGGAGGCTGAGCGCATTGGGCTGGCAGACTACGTTGCGAAAGATGCCGACGAGATGAATGAGATTGAAACAGATATGAAAACTCAGATCAGGAAATGTGCCCCCGGCGCCAATGCTGCAACGAAGAGAATTATCCTTGCGGCCGGGCGCACTGATCGTGCGTCGATGATCGAGCGAGCAGGTGCCGAGTTTGCCGAATGCATGCTGTCCGACGAGGGACGGGAAGGTGTGGCATCGTTCCTTGAAAAACGTAAACCCTATTGGGTTGAGGGCTCTTAGGCTGTCCAGGCTGGTGAGGTGTAATTTGCGGCGTTTTAACAGAATTTTGGTGGCCAACCGTGGTGAAATTGCCCTGCGCGTTATGCGCACGTCGAAGGCTCTTGGCTACCACACAGTTGCTGTCTATTCTGCAGCCGATGCTCAGGCACCGCATGTTCGGTTCGCCGATGACGCTGTTTACATCGGTCCGGCGCCAGTCGGAGAAAGTTACCTCGTGGCTGAAAAGATTATCGACGCCGCTCGGGAAAGCGGCGCAGAAGCGATTCACCCCGGCTATGGTTTTCTATCTGAAAATGCGAGTTTTTCCAAAGCCTGTGAAGAAGCCGGTCTCGTTTTTATTGGCCCTTCGGCCGCGTCGATAGAATTGATGGGGAACAAGGCCGCTGCGAAACGCCGGATGAGGCAAGCTGAGGTTCCCTGTATTCCTGGCTACGAGGATAAAGATCAAACGAACGGTCAGTTGGTCTCGGCCGCGAAGGACATCGGTTTTCCGATAATGGTCAAAGCGGCAGCAGGAGGGGGTGGCCGCGGCATGCGTTTGGTAGAGGACGCCGCCGATCTGTCCAATGCGATCGAGTCGGCGAGATCCGAGGCCTTGAATGCGTTTGGCTGCGACGAATTGATCCTTGAAAAGGCGATCGTTCAACCGCGCCATGTGGAAGTGCAGATTTTTGCGGATTCGCACGGTAACGCGATCCACCTCGCGGAGCGCGATTGCTCAGTGCAGCGTCGCCATCAGAAGGTGGTTGAGGAGGCACCATGCCCGATTATGACGGAGGAGTTGCGGGCACGCATGGGAAGTGCTGCTGTCGACGCCGCGAAGAGCATCTCATATTGTGGGGCAGGCACGGTCGAATTCCTTCTGGATGCATCCGGGGAATTTTATTTCCTGGAGATGAACACCCGCCTTCAGGTAGAGCACCCGGTTACGGAGATGATCACCGGACTGGATCTTGTTGCATTACAGATAAAAGTCGCACAGGGCGAACCCATCGGTTTGTCGCAAGAAGATATTCGACTCAATGGTCATGCGATTGAAGTACGCCTCTACGCGGAAGACCCGGCCCGGGATTTCCTTCCGGTCACAGGCCATATCGACCTCTGGCAGCCCGCGTCAGGAGAGGGTGTGCGTATTGATGCGGGAATCGCTTCGGGACAGGATGTTTCTCCCTTTTACGACCCGATGATTGCAAAGGTAATTGCATGGGGTGAGACGCGGGATGTAGCCATCAGTCGTCTCATCGGCGCACTGAAGAACACGCGTCTTTTCGGTACAAAAACCAACAAAAGTTTCCTGGTCGACGTTCTTTCGAAACAAACCTTCAAAAAAGGAGCGGCAACGACCGCTTTCATCGCTGAAGAGTTCGATGAGGGCGGCGTGCAGGAAGCTCCATTGTCGATGTCGGATGCTTCCATTGCCGCGGTTCTGCAGTATCAGGCATCGCGAACCCGGGTTTGGGAATACGGTCTGGGCGTGAACTCGGAATTGATGAACTGGAGCTCTACAGGTCATTTGGAAGCACACCTAAAATACTGTGCTGATGGTCGCTGCCTTGAGCTGATTCTTCTCACTTCCAAGGCGGGTGAGTATGAGGTTTTTTGCGAGGATACAAAGAGGTCAGTAGTCCTTGTGGACATCAGCGGATCAGAGGCGAAACTCTCCGTAGACGGTCGTCGTTACCAGGTCGGGTTCTTCGTGCCCGAAGAGGGGCGAATATATCTGGATGTTGATGGAAGAACACACACTTTGCGTAACGAGTTTGCCTTTTCTGACCAGCACGAAGAGGCCGGTGGCGGCGGGCGAGTGACCTCCCTGATGCATGGAACTTTGCTTGAGATTTTTGTGGACACCGGCGACGCGGTGTTAAAAGGTGATCGTCTGGGCGTTCTTGAGGCAATGAAAATGCAACACGAAATTCTTGCACAAAATGATGGGGTCGTAACTCACATTCACGTCGCCGGCGGGTCACAGGTCGCAGCGGACGATTTGATTATGGAAATTGAAGAAAACACGGCGTAGAAACTTGAGAACAACGGGTACTTGAACACGAATGAGCAAGACATCCACGATATTCCAACAGCCCCTTGATTTTAGAGATGAAAGTGAGGCGCTATACACACTTCTAAAAGGGAAGTCCGACGCTGTGCTGGCGCAGCGAACGCTGTTTAAAGGCTGGACAAGTGACGACATTATTGGCCATCTGCATTTTTGGAATTTGGCGGCTGATCTGTCGCTACGTGGCAGCGACGACTTTGTTGCCCTCATTGCCGAGGTCTCTGCGGTACTTAAGCAAAGGAACAACTTGCGCGAATTTGAAATACATCGGCTGAATGGGCTGCGAGGCCGAGATCTTGTTGAGACCTGGCGGAGTTTTTATCTGCAAATGGCAAATCGATTTGCCGCTGCGGATCCCAAGTTGCGAGTCAAATGGGCGGGGCCGGATATGAGCGTGCGTTCGAGCATTACGGCACGACTGATGGAGACCTGGGCTCACGGACAGGCAGCATACGACGCGATGGGCGAGATACGCGAAGACCAGGACCGTCTCAAGAATATCGCAGTCCTGGGTATGAACACATTTGGTTGGACCTTCGTGAACCGGAGGCTGCAGGTGCCAGAACAGCTTCCCTATGTTCGGTTGAAGGCCCCGTCTGGCGCGATCTGGGAATGGAATGATTCCGAAAGCCGCAATCGCGTGGAGGGGCAGGCTGCGGAGTTCTGTCAAGTGGTTACCCAGACACGTAACGTTGCCGATACCTGTTTGCGAGTAACGGGCGATGTGGCGGAGCAATGGATGGCGATAGCACAGTGTTTTGCGGGTCCGCCAGAAGATCCGCCTTTGCAGGGGGCGCGAAGGCGAGTCAGTGTATGCCAATGCTGAATCATGATTCGCCTTCCTCAAAGTCCGGTCTCCTGTTCGACAACAGAAAACCTTTATTGGCGAACCAAACAGGGTTTCTGTTTCCGCTGGAAGGCTAACGCACAGCATCCTCGATCCGAGGAACATGCTAGCCTGCTCGAATGACTACTTGGATAGCGTTCTTTAGGGGAATCAATGTTGGCGGTAATAACCTGCTGCCGATGAAAGACCTGACCGCGGCGCTGGTGGGAATCGGTTGCACGGATGTAAAAACCTACATCCAGAGCGGCAATGTAGTCCTTAGAAAGTCGAGTTCCAAGGCGCCTCAGCTGGCGAAACTCATTGTGAAGGCGGTCTCGAATAGCCGCGGTTTCGAGCCAAGAATACTTCTGTTAACGGTCGGGGAACTGGAGAGCGCGGTGAACTCAAACCCCTTTCCGGCTGCCGCGGATGATCCGAAATCCTTACATTTTTTCTTTCTGGCGGAGAAACCGAAATCACCCAGAACCGACCAGTTGAACGAGATCAAAACCGAGAGCGAAAGCTTCTTGCTGGACGGGAAGACTTTTTATCTTCATGCCCCTGACGGCACAGGGCGCTCTAAACTCGCCGCACGCGCCGAAAAACTACTCGGGGTTACGGCGACTGCTCGGAACTGGCGCACTGTTTCAGCTGTGCTTGATTTGGCGAAACGCGATAGATGACGGCTGTTGGCGTAGCAAGAAGAACAGCTAGTCCTTCTTCTCCCCAAGCCCGATTCGGCCCAGCAGTGCCGAACCCTCGTCGGTCTGGCGAATGGCCTCAACCATACCCGCAATGTTTGTGCCACCCTTGGTCGTGAGCACGTCGAGCAGATTTGTCATGCCACTGTTCACGTCGCCCGCATTCACTATCACCTTGATGCCGGCATCCTGCAGCGCTTTCGCTTGCTCGATACCGACCGCTTCGTCCTTTTCGACGCCGCGAATCTTGATCAGGTAATGCTGGTACCCTTCGTTGCTTCCGATTTCGTCCGCTAGCGCAATTTGCGGCGATACGGTCGCCATCTCTTCGAGTCGTTTGGCCTCCGCGTTGGATGTGCCGACAGCGAGAATGCCTTCGGCATCCTTGAGAGCATCCTGAAGATCGCCTTCTGCAACAATAATCGTTTTTTGTCTAGTCGCTTCGGCATCGATAATTTCCTGCTGACGCTGACCTTCGGCACGGATAACCACCGTTTGCTTGTCCTCATCGGCCTTGACGACCTCTACAGAACGGTTGATCTCGGCGGCGCGTACATTCTTCACAAGTTCGACCGCCATGTCACGTTCCGCGGTTTCCTTTGCTTGCGTCTTGATTTCCTGGAGTGCTTTTTCGTCGGCGATACCCACGGCCTGATCTTTTTGTGCCGTTCTGAGCCCGACCAGTTCTTCGGCTTGTTGCTCTCGCACGTCGACTACCTGCCTGGCCTCGATTTCGGCAGTTTCCGCAAGCTTGGTATTTTCTGCAACGACGACGCGCGATTCTCTGTCGATGACGGATTCTTTCTTGGCCATGATGTTGGAAACTGTCTTTGAGTCGTTGCCATCACGGATGTCCATCAACTCGATATTCTTGACGTTTGTCACTCCCCAAGCCTTAAGTTGATTCGCAACTTCGTCGGTGAACATTTTTCCGAAGGTGCTACGCTCCATCATGATGTCTTCAATTTCGTGCTTGGCCAAAATGGTTCGGACGGCGCCTTGCAATATCGATTCGAGCTGCGTTCGAAGCTCATGGAGATCCTGAATTCGCTTTGCCGCGATGGACGGACTGTTAATACGAAAAAACGCAACGACGTCGACCACGAACGGCACTTTGCCGATGTCATACGCCTCGTAGTTAGTTAGTTTTTGATCGAAGACAGACAATGGCAGAACGATCGTTTGCACGCCGAGTAGCGGCCACCAATGCGGCCACTCGTAATAGCTATTACCGGGTGCCTTTTCCCCCTCCTCACCCTCTTCGAGTTTCTTGCCGTAGGCGATCGTGCCGCGTCTGGACTGGACGATATGTACCTCGTTGGGTTCCACCACGCGGCGGTACGCTTTGGCCAGAAGGATAGCAAATAGCAACAAGCCGCCAACATAGAGGGCGATCTGTCCGCCAAAGGTGAGATTGAAACCGGATATCGTGTTGAGTGCGTCGTTCATTCTTTTTATCTCCTGAGCTCTCAGTTATGAGGAAATGGGAACGCTACGCCAATTATCAACTGTCGAAAAAATTCACAATTCCCGCAACGCCACATTCACCGGCACCCGCACCGCCCGAATCGCCGGAAACAGCCCGCCAATCAGACCAATCACAACCGCCGCGACCAAACCCTGCACCAACAAATCCGGCGATACCGCAAACTGAAACACGACCTGGCTGAAACTGGCGCCGTTCAGCGTTGATACCGTGTATCCATTGAGAAACAGATACGCCAGACCGCCGCCAAGCGCACCCCCAATAACGGCGAGCAACGCGGACTCCACGACCACCGATACCAGAATCGCGGTAGGCCCAAATCCGATCGAACGCAACGTCGCAATCTCCCGGCTACGCGCCGAAACCGACGAGTACATCGTATTCAAGGCACCAAAAATTGCGCCAATCGCCATCAGGACAGTCAACGGGTAACCCACTACCCGGATAAAAGTCGAAAGGTTCTCCGACTGCTGAGAGTAGTAGTCCCGCTCGGTCTTTACATCGACGCTGATTCGCGGGTCTTCCTCAAGCACCGTGCGTAATGTGTCTATGGAGCCCGGCGTTTCCAGTTTTACGCGAACGGACTGATATGAGTTACCGCGATTGTAGGCATCTTGCACCGCGCGCGCATCGGCCCACAACTCGGACTCCGACGCGCTGCCGTTATCAGAAAACGCTCCGACCACGGTCCATTCCAGAAGGCCGAAACGAATCTTGCTACCAACCTCAAGCCCGATGAACTGATCCTGCGCGCCGCGACCGACAACGAACTCGTTCTTGCCCAGTTCGAATACGCGGCCTTCGACGATCTCGATATTATCCCGAACATCAAACGCCGCGAGCTGCACACCGCGCAACGGCACATTCGCACTTTCGTTGGTGGACTTCTTTGCCACGTCAACCACAACGTAGAGCTCTGCGGACACCAGCGGATTACCGTCTTTACGCTGAATACCGGGCGCGCTGGCGATAACCTGTACGTTGTCGTTGCTGATGCCACTGGACAGCTCGCTGGTAGACCCGGCTCGAACCATAACGACCGTCAACTCGGAACCCGCCGAGATCATGGTTCTTTCGAAACCGCTGGCCATCGACAACACGCCGGCGAACACGCCGACGACCGCGGCAACGCCAACTATTGAAACAATCGATGCCGCCAGCCGTTGACGAATCGACAGTATGTTCATCACCGTGACAGAAATTATTTGTCTGAACCAGGCCATTTTTGATCCTTTGAATATCGCAATTAGGCCCGGGACAGGGCGTCGGTGATTGTCAGTCGCATTGCGCGCAGCGCCGGAAATACGCCGCTGATAATACCTGCAAGCACAATGTACAAGAACCCGGTAAATAAGGCGCCATTCGGCAAATACAGTCCCGGCAAACCCGCCCCCTGCATACCATAGGTAACCAAAGCCCAGGACGCCGCCAAACCCAGAACACCACCGACCAGCATGATCAGCACAGACTCCGCGAGTACGATGGCCATGACGCTCTTGTCTTCAAAGCCGAGCGTCTTGAGCACAGCCAACTCCGAGATTCGCTCTCTCACCGACTGCGCCATGGTATTCCCGGAGACCAGCAGAATGGTAAAAAATACCGCGCCAAGGATGAGTGAGACGATCAACGCAATATTGCCGAACTGCTTGACGAACGAGGCAGCAAACGCCGCTTCGGTGTCGGTCTTGGTTTCGTTGGGCGAGTTCGCAAAATTCGCATCGATCGCATCGGCAACTTCGTTCGCTTTCACCGAATCGGCGACCGTCACGACGAACCAACCCATAGTGCCGGTACCGAAGCTCCTGCCTTCGTCGAAGTACTGGTAGTCGAACAGCATCAGCGGCGCACCCTGCCGCGGATCTTCATTTTCGAAAATACCGGCGATTTCGAATTCCCAAACCTGGCTGCCGCTCTTATTGGTCCAGATCGACGAATGGATCGGCACACGATCACCGACCTTGAATCCGTAAGCGTTTGCCAACTCGATACTCACCACCGCGCTGTCACGCGTACTGAACCACTTTTGCTTTTGTTCCTCCGGCAGCAACAATTCGGGAAACACCTCCAGATAACGCTCCGGGTCTACCGGAAACTGCGGGAACTGATTGCGCTGTTCCTGATAATAGCCACCGAACCAGTTCACGAGTGCGACCTTTTCCACACCGGGAATCGCTTCAATCTTTGCCAGATAACTTCCCGGCATCGAGTTGATTATCGAGATCTTGTCGACCACCACCAGTCGACTCGCATTGGCCAGGTCGGGATTGCCAGTGAACGCCTGGTTCAATGCGCTCAATAATCCGAACAGCAGGAACGCCACGAATATCGACAAAACCGTTAGCACGGTTCTGACCTTCTTGCGCCAGATGCTTTTCCAGATCAGGTAGAAGTACTTCATGCCTCGACGCTCGCCTTCAGCGTCCCCTTATCCATGTGCAGCGTATGCGTTGCGTATTCCGCCGCGCGAGCATCGTGCGTCACCATGATGATGGTTTTGCCGTATTCCTTGTTCAAGGCCTGCAACAGACCCAGAATCTGATCGGCGGTTTCGCGATCCAGATCACCGGTCGGCTCGTCACAAAGCAATATCGTCGGGTCCGATACGATCGCTCTGGCAATAGCCACACGCTGTTCCTGCCCGCCGGAAAGTTCACGCGGGTAGTGCGACGCTCTGTCTTCCAGGCTGACGATTGAAAGTGCGGTAGCTGCGCGTTTCGCGCGCTCCGAGGCGCCGAGCTTGGTCAACAGCAACGGCAACTCGACGTTCTTCTGCGCACTCAGCACCGGCAACAGATTATAGAACTGAAATATGAAACCAACGTGTCGCGCACGCCATTTTGACAAGGCTCCGGATGACATCGCGTGCAGCGCCTCGCCACCGACAACGATGCTTCCGGCGGTCGGTTTGTCGAGCCCGCCGATGAGATTAAGCAAGGTTGTCTTGCCGGAACCCGACGGCCCCATCAATGCCAGGAAATCGCCCTTCTGAATCGTGAGATCGAGTTCGTGCAGAACTTCGACTTTCTCTTTGCCCTTCTTGTAAACCCGGCTCACTTTTTCAACTACAACAAGATCGCTCATTTTTTCACTCACTCAAATTATTCAGTTTCTAATCCGGGCTAGTTGGCCGTCGTTACTGCCATGCCCTGCTCCAGCACTTTCTCCGACTCACCGACGATACGATCGCCGGACCCGAGTCCGGTCATGATCTGCACGCCGCGCGAATCCCGGCGACCGACACTCACTGAACGTCGATACGCCGTGCTGTCGCGAACAACCCAGACGTACGATCCCTCACTGTCGGTATGCAATGACTCTGCCGATACGTAAACGGTCGCCGGCTGTGATGCCTCCGGTGCCTGATCGTTTTGCAGGAACGCCACCTTAACACCCATGTCGCGAAGTATTCGATCGTGCTTCTCACGAAAACCTATGCGGACTCTAACCGTTGCCTTTTGCCGATCCGCCGTTGGCACAATGGCGATGACTTCCGCGGGAATTTTCCAGTCCTGATAGGCATCCAACGTCGCCGTAACTGCCTGCCCCGGACTTACCCGCTGGATATACGCTTCGTTAACGTCGACTTCGATCTCCAGAGAATCCATATCGACAATGGTGCAAATGCCGGTGCGCGTAAAACCACCGCCAGCGGAGTTCGGTGAAATCATCTCGCCCGGCTGTGCATTCTTGCTCACTACGACGCCAGCAAAAGGCGCGCGAATGACGGTTCTGTCAAGTTGATCCCGGGTCACATCGGCGTTGCGTCTTGATACCGTAACGTTTTCCCGGCCGGCCTCAAGACGCGCCCGCAACGTCTGCGCGTTAGCGCGCGCGGCATCCAGCTCCGCCGTGCTGGCAAGGCCGCGCCTGGACATTTCCTCGGTGCGCTTGAGGTCAAGCTCTGCCTGTACAAGCTGCGCCTGAATTTCCTTTAACTGCGCTTCCGCGGAAACCAACTGCGCCTCCGCGAGCGACAAATACGCCTGCTGCAGACTGTCTTCAAGATAAGCAACGACCTGGCCCTTTTCGACCGTCATACCCTCCTCGATGAGTACTTCCAGTATCTTGCCGGATATCTGAGACGAGACGGTCGCCTGTCGTCGCGCAACAACATATCCCGACGCGTCCAGTACACTGTTGCTGCCGGCACCGGGCTGCGACACGCGAACGGTCTCGATTGTGACAATAACCGTTTTGTCCGTTGCCCAGCGTACAACGAAGAACGTCAATGCTACGACCAACAACGCGCCGCCCACGTATAAAGGCCAACGGCTCGGCGAGGCCGGCTCTTCGCTGCGATCGATTCGCAGCTCGGCGAGTTGGTCAATTCTTGAGGTCACGATAATCGCTTAGGTTGTTTGGTTTTCTTGCACTGTGCAACGACCAGTTTGCCTCGATCATCGCAAAAAGCAAGGCTGCTTGCCCTCAAGTAACCTGGCATATCGCGGATT
>VAPL010591653.1_pt1 | contig 19518 bp, 21 predicted proteins | sample 3395061 | NCBI WGS metagenome assembly VAPL01 (sample SAMN08290444, study PRJNA428436) | hydrothermal vent metagenome | isolation source: Deep-sea hydrothermal vent chimney 2 | place: Pacific Ocean: Juan De Fuca Ridge | depth 2182 m m | reverse complement strand
TACCCCCGCTGAGCTAAAACAACTTGAATGGGGCTTGCGTTTTACGCCGGCAGCCTGTTCGTTAATTGCAGCATACGGTTTGCTGACCCAGCAACCGGCTATTTTGTTTTTTGTTGCCTTATTGGGTATCTGGGCATTTATTTTCCCGGCAGGCCATCCAATGGATCTGATTTATAATCGTGTGATTGCGCCGGTGTTTAATGCCGTTAAATTGCCAAAAAACCCGTTTCAGCGTCGCCTCGCCTGTTTTTCTGCAGGGTTGATGAATATTATTGCTGGTGCGTTGTTTATTTTTGAAATGCCGATGGCGGCAATGATTGTTGGGGTGAGCTTACTGTTCTTGCAGGCCATCGTTATTTTCACACATTTTTGTACTTTGTCCTGGATGTATGAAGGTGTCATGCGCGTATTGGGCAAATGGCATAAGCCAGTGGATATTTTTGAAGCCAAGCTGATGTTGAAAGATGGAGTGACGTTAGTGGATGTCCGTAGTCAAAATGAATTCGCAAAAGATTCCATTGATGGTGCCCTTAATTTGCCTCTGGAAGATCTGGAGCAACATATTGAGACTTTTAAAAAGGACAAATGTTTGTTGTTTTGTAATAGTGGCACACGCAGTCATATTGCAGCAGAAAAACTCAAAGAGTTTGGTATTGATGAAATTTATAATTTAGGTGATTTTAGCCGAGCGAAGTCGATAGTGGGTGTTTAGTCTGCAATATTGTCACTGTAAAAAAGCCGCTTCGGTACCTTTTTTTATACACTGAGGCTTCAGATGGGAAGTTGATATAGATCAACTATAAGATAGAAACAAGCTGGCCAGCAAAGTTAAGCCGTATTGAGTGTAGTAATATAGTGCTCTTATGAGAAATCTAAAACCATTAAAACTGTTTTTACGCAGTGTGCCTGATAGCATACATAGTCAGCTATTTTGCCGCTTATGTACACAATTATTGCGTGGCCAGTCAATAGTGAGAAAACTGGAAAAACTGGACAGTAAAATTGTTAGATTAACTATTACCGATACAGGAAATAGTTGGTGTTTTCGGTTTGCTAATGAAGGCCTGGAAGCTGTTACAAATAAACATGCGGCTGTTGATGTACATATTAAAGGCAGTTTGAAAAATTTCCTGTTGCTTGCTACGCATAACGAAGATCCCGATACCTTGTTTTTTAATCAGGAACTTTGTCTGGAAGGCAACACGGAGGATGGTTTGTATTTACGAAATATTCTGGATGCAATGGAATTTGACACAGCAGCACATTTGCAAAAAGTGTTTGGAAATTCAGTGGCTAGTGCTGTGTCTCCACTAATAGCACGTTTTCAGGTGGGTTCACGCTTGCAGGCAATGGGAAAGTCTTTAATTTAGTAAATTTTAGCAGGAAGCCTGTTCCTGCCAGTCCATACCGGGTTGCCCATACCAGTATCCATTACACCATTCACTATTGTTGCTGTCTTCTGTCAACCATAAGTCTATTTCAGTTTGTGTAATTTTTTTATCAATCGCTTTGCGAAACATCTCGACTACGGTAGCCATATTATTTATTTGTGGAGACAATCGCACCACGTCAACCTTTAATGAACGCATCTGTTCAATAGCAGCGATTAAGTTGCAGGGAATACCGGATTGCAACTGAATGCCATTAATATTAAACAGTTTGTTATTTTCCTGGGTGTATAAAGCAACCCCCTGATCATCCTGTTTGCACAGGAAATTGCACTGGTCTTTCGGTAAGTTATGTTTTCGTGCAGTAAAACAACGTGCAGAAAATGATAACGGGATGTGTCCGTAAGAGAAAACTTCGGTTTCGAGATTGTCTGGTTTGTTTTCTAACAAGCCCTGAAGGGTCTGCGCCGATAATTCCATTGGCATAACCCAGCGATAGGCACCCAGATGGGATAATAATTTTATTGTTTCAGTGTTGTACATATTAATATGCGGGCCAGCAACAAACTCTCTTACTTCTTTTAGCAGGTAAACGGCAGACAAGTCATTTGCTTCCACAGGATAACTCTCGTTATTGCATATTCGTTTTAAGCGTGATAACTCGGAATCTGCCTCAAGCAAAACCATTGTGGAGAGAACGACGTGTTTACCCGCTGCGGTTAATCCTTTGGCAATTCGTAACCAGTCATCTAACTTTATTTCCCGCCGCTTGGCACAAACATTTTCACCTAAATAGACAATATCTACCGGCCATGTTTTTACCTGCTCATAAAAATCATATACTTTTTCAGCAGGCCAGAAATATTGAATGGGTCCAAGTGATATTCTCATTTATTGTTGCCTCTCATCATTATTGCCACGGCCGATGTAAGGCACCGAGTGTGCTGCTACAACCTTCGGAAACACGTTGTAATTGTTGCAACCAGTCCGGATCAGGCTGGTAACTGTCGGGTGATGCTTTATAAGCATCCAGTGCGGTACGGAAAATCCGTGTTACTTTTGCAATATAGGCGGGGCTGCGTTGGCGGCCTTCTATTTTTATTGCTGCCACACCGATATTAACCAACTCGGGTAAAATTTCCAGTACATTCAGGCTGGTGGGTTCTTCTATGGCATAAAATATATCGTCACCCGTTTGAAAACGCCCTTTGCATAATGTTGGATAACCAGCGGCTTCACCAGGCCGGTAACGATCAATAAGAACATTATTGAGCCTGGATTGACGGCCGTTTGGTGTTTCTTCCCAACTGACAGCATGTGCCGGTGAACAGACGCCAGATGTGTTGGGCGATTCACCGGTGACATAAGATGACATAATGCAGCGTCCTTCGACCATCACACAGAGGCTGCCAAAGCCAAATACTTCAACTTCAATGGGGGTGGCCGCCACAACATTACTCACCTGTGTCATTGAAAGTACCCGTGGTAGTATCACGCGGTGTACTTCAAACTGTTCATAGTAAAACGCAATAGCATACTGGTTGGTTGCCGAGCCTTGCACTGAAAGGTGACGGTTTAAGTCCGGGTGGTGTTTGGTGGCGTATTGCAATAACCCGAGGTCGGCAATAATAACGGCATCCAGTTTTAAGTCGGCTGCACTTTGCAAGGCTTGCGTCCATAACGGCCAGTTTTCTGATTGGGGATAAGTGTTTAATGCCAGCATCACCTTGCAATTTTTTGCATGTGCGTAGTCAACACCTTGCTGCGCTTCGTCCATATCAAAATTTAAACCTGGAAAATTACGTGCATTGGTTGTATTGCTAAACCCGATGTAAACAGCGTCGGCACCGTTATCGACTGCTGCCTTCAATGCAGGCAAGCTACCGGCAGGGCAAACCAGATCAGGTATTTGATCTACAATAACCATGATACCTGCGCTCCATAACTTGTCCCCTGATAACTTTTGCGTTGTTTAAGCTCGTCTTCAATCGCATTTAGAACATTCCATTTTTGTGAACACCAGGAAGGTGCTAACAAGATATTTCTGGATGCTGTTCCTGTTAAACGATGGTAAATAATATTTGCCGGAGTCAGTTCGACTAAATCGGCAACGGTATTGATATAGTCACTCATTTCCAGAGGCTGGTATTCTTTTTTTCGCCACTGGTTTGCCAGTTGCGTTCCTTTTACAACATGTAGCGGATGCAACTTTATACCATCAACCCCCAGCTCCATGGTGCGTAACAAACTAATGCGCGCGTGTGAATTTGTTTCGCCAGGTAAACCAATAATTAAATGCGTACAAACTTGCAGGCCTCGACGACGGGCAGCTTTAATAGCCACCTTATATTCAGCATAACCATGGCCACGATTGACTCGTTGCAGTGTTTTGTCAAAACTGCTTTGCAAACCTAATTCCAGCCAGATCTCATAGCCTGCGTCATGGTAGCTGGCAAGTAAATCCAGTACTTTGTCTGGAACGCAGTCGGGTCTTGTTCCTATAGCAAGGCCGATAACATCCGGTTCGGCCAGTGCTTTATCGTAACGTTTTTTCAGTACACTGACATCATCATAGGTATTGGTGTAGGCCTGAAAATAGGCAATGTATTTTTTTGCGCCGGTTCGTTTGCGGATAACACAACGGCCATTATTAATTTGTTGTGCAATACTTTCCGGTTGCCGTCCATTGGGGCTGAATGAAACATTATTACAAAACGTGCAACCGCCCCGGCCAATGCTTCCATCACGATTAGGGCAGGTAAAATTGGCATCAATCGCAACCTTATGTACACGTTGTTTATAGCGTGATTTCATTGCCTGACCAAAGGTATGTACATAACTAGATAATGGCATTAGCCGACCTCATCAAGAATTCGGCTTCTGAATTTCACACCCAGCGTTGCGGCTATTTTTTCGCACGCTGGAATATCAACTTCCGGCAGGCCGTCTATTGCTGTGATGGTAATATCAGCTACATGCTCACGAGCGCTGCGGATAAAGTTCTGCACGGCATTAAAGGCATTATCAATAAGTGGCCGACAATGTTTTTCGTATAGTTTAGCGTTATGTGAGTTGAGTGAAACAGAGATTGAGTCAACACAATCTTTTAATAAAGGGGTAATGTCTTTTTTATAAACGGCGTTAGCGAGTCCATCGGTATTAAGCCGGATTGTTGCACCTTGAAGTTTAAGTTGAGTGGCAATAGCCAATAATTCTTTTAAGCGCAAGGTAGGTTCTCCTAAACCACAAAAGACAATTTCTTTATAACGGGTTGGATCGCCAACGGCTGTGAGTATCTCCTGTGTATCAGGTTCTGATTTCAGACGTAACAAATAACCTTTCACATCCCATTGCTTGTTAAATTTGGGGCAGAATGCGCAGCGTAAAGTGCAGCGGTTTGTCAGGTTAATGTAACAGTTACCATGTAAAGCATAAGCAATATTTTGCATATTGGCAGAGGTTTTTGATAATTGTAATCCATTCATTATACTGATGACCCGCATTAGTCCCTGGCGATTAAAATTTGTGGAGTATAGTATTAAATAGACAGAACAAAATCGTTTTGATATAGATCAACTAATACAGGTTCATTTTTAACAAATTGGGATGGGTGTTTAATGAGGGAAAAGAGCGATATTAAAACCGGGGACTTCAGTTTTACTTTTGTCCGGTATATTTTTCCGGGGTACATTTTTGTATGCAGAGATAAACACGAGTATGATGCTGCTTCGCTGACAGCTACTAAAGTAAATCAAACATGATGGACATAAAAACTGAAATTAAACTGGAACCTTCGTGGCTTGCTTTATTACAAGACGAATTTAAACAGCCCTATATGCAGGAGCTAAAGCAATTTTTGTTAACACAAAAGCAGCAGGGTAAAGTCATCTACCCTGCCAGTGATTTAATTTTTAATGCCCTGAATACAACACCGTTTGATTCGGTAAAGGTGGTTATTCTGGGGCAGGATCCTTATCACGGGCCAAATCAGGCGCATGGGCTGTGTTTTTCGGTTTTGCCCAATGTACGTTTACCGCCATCTTTGTTAAATATTTTTAAAGAGATCCGCCAGGATTTAGGCTTTACGATGCCCACCCATGGTTACCTTCAGCCATGGGCAGAGCAGGGTGTACTATTGCTAAATGCAACCCTGACGGTTGAACAGAACCAGGCAGGTTCACATCAAAATCGGGGCTGGGAGCAATTTACTGATCGAGCTATCCAGTTGCTTAATGAACAGCGTGAAGGTTTGGTATTCTTACTATGGGGCAGTTATGCGCAGAAGAAGGGGCAGTTTATCGATAAGCAGAAACATCTGGTATTGAAAGCACCGCATCCATCACCACTGTCAGCACATCGTGGTTTTTTTGGCACTCGACATTTTTCAAAGGCAAATGCTTATCTGGAGCAGCATGGGCTTAAGCCGATTGACTGGTGTTTACCCGATGTGAGTGTTTAGCGTGTAGAAATTGATTGCACCGGTGGTGGACGTTGAACAGCGATGGCCGTTGCATCAAATACTTTACCGCGTCTTACACCTTCTATTTTAAGCTTGTCGCCGGGTTTGGACAGGCTAATTGTATTTAAAGCATGCCGAACATTCTTTAGTTCAATACCGTTTATTTTTGTAATCACATCACCGCGAGTCAGTTTTGCTTTGTCGGCCGGGCCATTGATAATAATGTTGGTAATGATAACGCCATTTGTTGATTTTAAGCCTAGTGACTCTGCGAGTTCGGGAGTAATGCTTTGAATTGCTACCCCCAGCCAGCCACGTACAACATGGCCATGCTCAATAATTTGTTGCATCACATTTTTTGCCAGGCTAACGGGAATGGCAAAGCCAATGCCCTGCGAGCCACCGCTACGTGAAAAGATAGCGGTATTAATACCAATTAATTCACCATAAGGGTTAATCAACGCTCCGCCCGAGTTGCCGGGGTTAATGGCAGCATCAGTTTGAATAAAATTTTCAAAGGTATTAATGCCTAGCATGTCACGGCCAGTGGCGCTGACAATGCCGGAGGTAACCGTTTGCCCAACGCCAAAAGGATTGCCAATTGCCAGCACCACATCACCGACACGTAATTCTTTATCTTTACCTAATGTTATGGCGGGTAAGTTATCTCCCTGAATTTTAAGTACCGCAATATCGGTTTCAGGATCGGTACCCACTATTTGTGCTTTTTTGACTTCACCGCTTTTGAGCGCCACTAAAATTTCATCTGCACCGGCGATAACATGATTATTCGTCAGGATATAACCGTGCTGATTAATGATAACGCCTGACCCCAGGCTGGACTCAATTTCCTGACGGCTTCTCGATTGATTCCGGTCTGAAAAGAAACGGCGAAAGAATGGATCATTTAAGAGCGGGTTAGCCTGACGGGTAACAATTTTGGATGTCTGGATATTAACCACCGCGGGGGCAGCGGTATCAACGGCATCTGCGTAGGATATAACCACCTGTGATCTATTAGTATCGTGTTTATGCAGTGACTCTTTTATTTCAACCGTGGGAGGTGTTTGATTATTGTTTAGCAAATGGGGATACATGTATATAAGGATAAAGGCAGCTGCTAACCCCACTGTTGCAAACTGAAAGATAAAAATAAGGTTCTTTGTTATTTTCATAATGATTCGTTATGCTTGGTTAGGCTCTGATAATTTGAAAGACAGTTAAAATGTGGAACGTAAGAATAATCTTACCTTAATAAACCCTAAACAGGAATGATATTTAATAATGGTGGCACGGGCAGACATTATCAACTATTGCGATGATTTGTTAGAGGTGGCGCAATTTAAAGACTATTGCCCAAATGGCCTTCAGGTTGAAGGGGCAAGGGATGTAACAAGGATTGTGACTGGCGTGACAGCCAGTCAGGCTTTGATTGATACGGCAATTGAGGCCGGTGCCGATATGCTGCTGGTGCATCATGGGTTTTTCTGGCAAGGTGAAAATCCGAATATTACAGGTATTAAGCAACGCCGGATCAAGTGCTTGCTACAGGCGAATATCAACCTGGTTGCTTATCATCTGCCGCTTGATGCACATCCATTGCTTGGCAACAACGCACAGTTGGCAAATGTACTGGATTTAGAGATTGAAGGGCGCTTTGGCGGTAATGGGGGGGGCAGCACGGCGATTGCCATGTATGGCCGTGTGGCGGATAAAATAGCGGCAACGCAGTTTGCTGAGCATATTAGTACGTCACTGGATCGCCAGGTTTTACATATCGCTGCAGAATCCAGAAAAAATATTCAAACCGTGGCCTGGTGTACCGGTGCTGCACAGAGCTATATTGAAAAAGCGGTTGAATTAGGGGTGGATGCCTTTATTACCGGTGAAGCGTCTGAGCAAACGGCGCATATTGCCCGTGAGTGTGATATTCACTTCTTTGCGGCCGGGCATCATGCTACCGAACGCTACGGTGTCAAGGCCTTGGGTGAGCATTTAAGCCAACATCTTGACATAGATCAGTGTTTTATCGACATTGATAACCCGATCTAACTTTTTGATTCCTAAAACAAAATTCACCTTTTACTTGACGTTTGGGGGGCTTTAGGTCAAACTTACGCCGCAAATTTTAGCTATTTAAGTATATTTCAAACTTTTAATATTGAATTACTTAAGTGAGTCGTGAGAAAAATGAGTCAATAAACTCGTCAATTTGTCGATATAGAATGATTCAATCTAGTTGGGAGACTTTTAATGAGTGAACAAGACGTTGATAAAAGCAGACGTCGCTTTTTAACTGCGGCGACAACCGTAGTTGGAGCTATCGGTGCCAGCGCAGCAGTTGTTCCATTCGTAGGTTCGATGATGCCAAGTGCACGAGCCTTATCTGCTGGTGCGCCAGTCGAAGTGGACATTTCAAAACTTGAGCCAGGCCGTCGTCTGGTGGTTGAGTGGCGTAAACAACCAGTTTGGGTACTGCACCGCACAAAACAAAATCTGGATGATTTAGCCAAGCTGGAAGATAAATTAGCGGATGTTGAATCTAATTCTTCAAAGCAGCCAGCTTACGCAAAAAATAAGTATCGCTCGATGAAACCTGAATACCTCGTGGTTATTGGTATTTGCACCCATTTAGGTTGTTCTCCCCAGTATCGCCCCGAAGTGGGTAACGTTGATTTTGACTCCGGTTGGTTAGGTGGCTTCTTCTGTGCATGTCACGGTTCAAAATTTGACCTGGCTGGTCGGGTTTATTCAGGTGTGCCTGCGCCGACTAATTTAGTGATACCGCCTTATATGTATATAAACAATGATAAGGTTGTAGTGATTGGTGAAGATGGAGGAGTTGCATAATGACAACGAAAACTCAGGCCTTTATGAATTGGGTAGACGCACGTTTCCCAATGACAAAAATGTGGGATGACCACATGGCAAAATATTATGCGCCGAAGAACTTTAACTTCTGGTATTTCTTTGGTTCATTAGCCTTATTAGTACTCGTGCTTCAGATTGTGACGGGTATTTTCCTGACAATGAATTATAAACCTGATGCAAGCATGGCATTTGCATCAGTTGAATATATTATGCGGGATGTCAACTTTGGCTGGCTTATTCGCTACTTACACTCAACAGGTGCTTCGGCGTTTTTTGTAATTATCTATTTGCATATGTACCGTGGATTAATGTACGGCTCGTTTAAACAGCCACGTGAATTAATCTGGTTATTTGGTATGTTGCTCTACCTTGCGCTCATGGCTGAAGCCTTCCTCGGTTACTTGTTACCATGGGGGCAAATGTCTTACTGGGGTGCACAGGTCATTGTTAACCTGTTTGCTGCTGTACCATGGGTAGGTGAAGAACTTTCCGTCTGGATTCGTGGTGACTATGTTGTGTCGGATGCAACATTAAACCGTTTCTTTGCATTCCATGTTATTGCTGTACCATTCATATTGGTTGGCCTTGTTGTTGCTCATATCATTGCTTTACATGAAGTGGGTTCAAACAATCCTGATGGTGTTGAAATCAAGAAAAACAAAAATGCAGATGGCATTCCTGTTGATGGTATCCCGTTCCACCCTTATTATTCAGTAAAAGATATTGTGGGTGTGGTTGTATTTTTAATGTTCTTCTCGGCTGTTTTATTCTTCGCACCTGAGCTAGGTGGCTGGTTCCTGGAAAAAGAAAACTTTATTCCTGCGAATCCGCTTAAAACACCAGAACATATTGTACCGTTATGGTATTTCACTCCGTTTTATGCGATTCTTCGCGCAATTCCACCTATTTGGGAATCACAGTTCCCGGGTGTTATTGCAATGGGCATGGCGATAGTATTCCTGTTCTTCCTGCCCTGGTTAGATCGTCATCCGGTTAAGTCTATGCGTTACCGTGAGCCTATCTTTAAAGTGAATATGTTTATCTTTATTGTGAGCTTTATTGTATTAGGTTATTTAGGAACGCAACCTTCTACTGGTGTGTTGTCTGAACTTGCTTATCGCTTTACACAACTTTATTTTGCATTCTTTATCTTCTTGTGGGTGTTCAGTGCTGAGCGCTCGGTAAAATATTACATTACAACTCTGGTTGTTATGCTGGGTATCGTAGTGCTGCTCGATGTGTTGCGCGGTGGCGATGCAGATAAAATTGCAATGATGATGAAAACTTTCCTTATTCCTGGGGTTTGTTTTTCATTTTTATTAGTTGTTCCTGCAAAAGTTAAATCGTGGGCACAGGCTAAACCAGTTCCAGAGAGGGTTACATCATAATGAAAAAATTAATCGCAACACTCCTGATTTCTCTTTTACCAACATTTGCCTATGCCGCAGGTGGTAATATTAAACTGCAAGAAGTTGAAATTAACCTGGATAATAAAGCTTCACTTCAACGTGGTGCTAAATTATTTGTGAACTATTGCTTAAACTGTCATGAAGCCAGCTATATGCGTTATAGTCGGATGGCTAAAGACATTGGCTTGACAGATGAGCAAGTTTCCAAAAATATGATTTTCCCTGCTGACTTTTCCAAAGAAAAAGACGGCAAGCCCAAAAAACCAGGCGAGTTGATGACTGTCGCAATGTCGGCGGAAGATGGTAAGGCTTACTTCGGTACACCGGTTCCTGATTTATCAGTAATTGCGCGTGCGCGAGGTGTAGACTGGCTTTATACTTATCTAAAATCTTTTTACATTGATGAGTCACGCCCATTTGGTGTAAACAACACTACTTTTCCCAGTGTGGGTATGCCGCATGTATTGTGGGAGCTTGAAGGTTTGAAAAAAGCCATTAAGACTAAACATACAGATGAAAATGGCCATGAAACAGAAACAGTTACTTATGAAACAGTCATTCCTGGTTCAATGAGTGCTGCTGAATACGATAGTGCGGTGACGGATCTGGTTAACTTTCTTGAATACATGGGTGAACCTGCCAAGTTAGTACGATACACAATGGGTATTTATGTACTTGGTTTCTTATTCCTGTTATTTATTGTTTCTTATGCAATGAAGAAAGAATTCTGGAAGGATGTTCACTAAGAACAAAACAATGTTTAATGTATTTTCTGTTTCCTGAATTTACAGGAAATGGGCATAAAACAAATGAAGCAAGAAAAGGGGGGCAACCCTCTTTTCTTGTTTTAGTTTTATTTTATTTATAAGTTTATAGGTATTAAAAATGGCGCAAGTAGCAAATAAACGTTTAGCAATGATGCTTTTTAGCAGTGACAGTAATCTCTATTGTCATATGGTTCGAATTGTACTTGCCGAAAAGGGGATCAGTTATGATGTAACTTTTGTAGATCTGGATAATACACCGGAAAATCTACAGGAACTGAATCCTTATAATGAAGTTCCTACTTTAGTTGATCGCGAACTGGCTTTATACGATCAACGGGTTATTGTGGAATATCTGGATGAACGTTTTCCTCATCCGCCGTTAATGCCGGTTGACCCTGTGTCGCGTTCGCGCATTCGCTTATTGTTACAACGTATAGAAAGAGACTGGATGACTCTGTCTAACAAAATTAACAAGGGTGAAGATGTTGAAAATGCACGCAAAGCATTGCAAGACAGTTTAGTGGGGGCATCTCCCATATTTGAACAAAAACCTTTCTTTATGAGCGACGAGTATACTTTGATTGATTGCGCTCTGGCTGCTTTACTATGGCGCTTACCTTCGTATGGCATTACCTTGCCTGCACAGGCGAAAGCGTTAATCAATTATGCTGATTCACTTTTTGAAAGAGAAGCCTTTAAAGAAAGCCTCACTGAAGCAGAAAAAGAATTACGTACTTAGGTTAAATTACCATGGTTTCGAGCCGACCTTACCTTATTCGTGCCATGCATGAATGGATACTTGATAGCGACTTAACACCTTATGTTCTGGTGGATGCCAATTATAAAGATGTTGTGATCCCACTCGAATATGTTGAAGATGGCAAGATCCTGTTAAATGTTAGTCCTGGTGCAACTCAGAATCTTAATTTAGGTAATGAGTTTGTTATTTTTAGTGCGCGCTTTAGTGGTAAAGCAATGGAAGTTTCTTTTCCTGTTGATGCTGCTCTGGCTGTGTATGCAAAAGAAAATGGCCGCGGAATGATGTTTAACACCGATGGTACCGATGATGAACCACCTTCATCTGATCCAGGCTCTAGTGAACCTTCCGCGCCCGGTTCTACGACTCCGGGCTCGCCCACAGCACCAACTAAAAAACCCAGTTTAAAAATTGTAAAGTAAAATCTGTTTATATTTTTGCTTTTAGCGCTCTTTTTTTGAAACAGGGTTATGTATAATCTGCTAAACTATTGTAAATAGCAGTTATTCAGGATACGGCAATGAGAATTATTTCATTTGAAGTATATGGCATGATCTACCCCCACCATGCAGAAAAGCTGGAAGCAGATTTAAATGAAATAAACGGAATTAGTGTAAGGGTTTCATCAGAAAGTCATTTAGTGATGATTACATCACACCAGTTGTTTGATTTACAGCAGGTTATTGATGTTATTGAAAATCACGGCTTTGAAACGGAAATGCTGGATGTTGATTTTATCAATGGCAATAAGTTAGCCCTTAGCGGTTCATCCGCTTGAGGAATAACGAGAGATTCAATTACGGTGTTAAAAGGCTATACGAAAAAGCTCACTTACTATTGTAAGCTCCGCTTTTTCGTGTAGCTTTTTGCCTTGTACTTGAACCTCTCGTTATCCCTCAAAGTTGATCGCTTTTTTCCTTAGTTATTCCAAAAATTAAAAAGAAGTAACATCGTTATTGCGGCACCCTAAAGGGCATAAAAGCATAGTGCGGCAATCTTGTTGCATACTTAATAACCTGATTATTTTACCAGTGGAAATATCTTATCTGGATTAAGGATATTGTTTGGATCAAACTGGGTTTTTATCTGGCGCATTAAGTTCAGTGTATTGTTATCGATTTCTCGTCCAACATAATCGCGTTTTTCAATTCCAACGCCGTGTTCGCCAGATAATGTTCCATTTAATTTTAAAACCAGTTCGAATACATCGTTTAAACAGGCTTGCGCATTATTAGCCTGTATGGGATTGTTTTCGTCTAATAACAGGTTTGTATGAATATTGCCATTACCGGCATGGCCGAAGTTAACAATGGGAATGCCATAGTTGGCAGAAATTATTTGCAGCTGTTTAATTAACGCTGGAATTTCTGAAACCGGTACAACCACATCTTCATTAATCTTTTTAGGGGCAATGGTGCGCAAGGCGGGTGAAAGAACTTTGCGTGTTTTCCATATTTTCTCTATCTCTGCTTTTGATTCGGCAGTGTTCATTTCAATGAGCCCATTATTTTGTGCACTTTCAGATATAGCATGAATAGCGGCTTTTATGGTTTCGTGATTACCATCGGCATCAATCATCAGCAGTGCTGTTGCTGTTGCTGGTATATGCTCACTAGTATGTTGGCGAATAATATCGAGGCAAGCTGAATCAATAAATTCCAGTGCACAGGGGCTAATCGGTTGTGCCATTACCTTTGTTATTGCTTCGGTTGCGGATTCAATATCTTTATAAAATAGTTGCAAGGTGGCTTTGCTTTCAGGTAAGGGCAGCAATTTTAGATGTGCCTGGGTAATGACCGCAAGTGTACCTTCAGAGCCGACTATAAGCCGTGTTAAATCATAACCCACAACACCTTTGGTCGTTCGTACACCGGTTTTAATTTTTTGCCCATTACCGGTGATGGCATGAAGGCCTAAAACATTATCACGCGTGGTGCCATACTTTACTGCTCGCGGCCCGGCAGAGTTAATTGCAAGATTGCCGCCAATACTGCAAAAAGCGGCGCTGGTTGGATCGGGTGCCCAGAATAACTGGTGTTTGGCGAGCGCATCCTGCAAAGTCTGGTTTAGTACACCGGGTTGTACCGTTGCCATCCGGTTATCAGGGTCGATATGAATAATTTCTGCCATGTTCTCTGTTGACAGGACAACGCCGCGGCGTAATGGAACGCTACCCCCTGCTGTACCTGTGCCACGGCCTCGTACTGTCAAGGCAATCTTGTACTCATTGCAGAGATTTACAATTTTTTGTATTTGTTCTTCATCGTTGGGCAGCACAACTGCATGCGGTAACTGATGGTTACGGCTATTGTCATAACCATAAGCATAGCAATCGGAAGGATCAGTAAAACATGCATTAGCAGCAACACAGTTTTTAAGTTGTGTTAAGAATTCAGTTGTGAGTGTTTCATCAGGCATGAATAGAACTAACCAAATAGTACAGCGTCTATTTGATCACATAAGCAATGCAGGGTAAGAATATGGACTTCCTGTGCACGAGCGGTGGAGTCGGTTGGTACTCTAATTTCGATATCATTATCGTTGAGTAACCCTGCAATGTTGCCACCATTGCGGCCAGTGAGCGCAATAACCGGCATTTGTTTTTCATGCGCAATATTGATTGCCTGAATAACATTCTCTGAATTGCCACTGGTTGATATAGCGATAAGTATGTCACCTTGTTGGCCAAGCCCTGAAACCTGTCGGGCAAAAACATTTTTAAATGAATAATCATTCGCAATTGCTGTTAACAGTGAACTATCGGTTGTTAAAGCGATGGAAGGTAATGATACTCGTTCGCGTTCAAAGCGGCAAACTAGTTCAGCGGCAAAGTGCTGTGCATCGGCGGCAGAACCCCCATTGCCACAAACCAGAACTTTATGATTATTTTTTAGTGCATCAACAAGCAAATTCACAGCATGGGTAATGGGCTCAATTAAACAATTTTTAGCCGCCTGTTTTGTTGCAATGCTTTGTTCAAACATTTTTTCAATATTAGAAGAAATTGGGTTGGCGCTCATCTTTTATCTCTTTTAGAGGATTTATTTAGTCTATGTTGGATTTTACGCTTGAAAAGCATCCTTTATCCAGTCAATTTTACTTTGTTTGCTTTTAATTTCAGGTGATATTGATATTACATCAAAACGAGCTGCCAATTGGTTTGAGCCGGAAGTTTGTTGTAAATAATGGCTGGCTGTTTTAATAAGTTTGCGTTGTTTGGTAAGGGTAATCGTTTCTGCCCCACTGCCAAACTGGCTGCTTTTTCGGTAACGCACTTCAACAAAAACAAGGCACTGCTGGTCTAGCATAATTAAGTCAATTTCACCAAAGCGGCAGCGGTAATTTTTACAAACAAGTTTTAGTTTTTGCTTGATTAGAAACTGGTAAGCATCCTGTTCAGCAGCCTCGCCAGTTAATAAATGTTTTGCTTTCTGGAGCAAGGTCATTAATTATTATTAATCAAACTGGGGCGACCACTGCGGAAGGTGACCCAGGTAAGCTGGCGTTTAATCCGGCGGTATTCGTCCAGACTTAAACTACCGGTTTCGCCGTCAAAACGTTCATAGGAATAATTACTCAAGGTATTGATTGCCGGGATAATATTAAAAGCATCGATACCCAGAGCGTAAAGGCGTTGCAAACGGTTACCCGCATCCGATATAAGGGATTCAATCTCGGCGCGTAATCCATGATGTGAGGTACTTTCTGTGAGTACCCATGGCATGTCACCAAAGATCATACCGTCCATATCACGGTCTCTTTCCTGGTTAAGGTTGCCGGTGAATACATGTGATGTTGAGTAAATTGGAATATCGGCAGCATGATAAAATTTTATTTGCGGCCGAATTTGCCGTGCCTGCCTTGGGTAGGCAGCAAGAAAAATAAAGTCCACATCCTGACGCCGCCGTGCGGTAAATTTAATTTTACGCTGCAGTACCGTAGTGAGTTTACGAAAGCGTTGTTGGCTGGCATTAATTTCCAGCATATTGCGAATTGGCTGAGAAAAATCACGCTTGGTTGGGTTATAGGTTTGTTGACCTACTACCAGCCCTCCAATGGCTTCCCACTGTGTTTTAAAGGCATTAAAGACACGTTCACCCCATGGGCCGGATGGGTAGATAGCTGTTGCACGAATATAGCCATCAAGCCAGGTGCGTTGTGCAACCTGACGTGCCTCTTCTTCGGGAGACAAACCAAACATATACAAATTACTTGGTGGTGGTGCATCAAGGCCAATATAATTCAGCGCCATAGTGGGGACGGGTAAAATATCATACTCAAGTAATTGCTGTATGGATTGTTTGCGTAATGGGCCAATAATAAATTGTGCCCCTTCGTTGACGGCTTGCTGGTAAATATCGGTAAAACTTTTTGTAGGGTCAGCCGTATCGTATACTTTTATACTTTGTTTTCGTTCAGCAGACTGAGAATAATAAGCGGCAATAAAACCATCACGAATGGCATCGGATGCTTTTGAAAAATTACCGGACAAGGGGAGCAGTAATGCAATATGGTCAGGGACGGCAACGTCTTCCTGCTTGCGTAGCATTAAATTTTCCAGCATAGCTTGTTGTATCGGGTGGTCAGGATAATTTTGTTGCCATTTACTTATCTGAATTTTCAGGTCAATTGGATTGAGCTGGTAGGCTTTTGCAATTTTAACCAGTTCCATCCAGCCACTTAAAATGTCTGGTGCCGGTGCAGTCATTAGTTGTTGTAGCGAGCGAATGGATAAATTTGCAAGTAGTTCCCAGATTTTTTTCTGGTTAGCATGAATTAAACCTGCGTCCTGAATGTAATTTTCAAAGTAAACACGTTCTTGAGCGGAATCCAGTGGGTTGCCCTGCATTGAAAGTGCCAGCGCCCGAAGTAAATGGTATTCGGCCAGTAAACTTGCATCGGTGTTAACGGCAAAATTCGTGTGCAGTAACTGCAATACTTCATCGGCTTTTCTTTCGGCAATGGCAATATTGGCTTTGGCTAAAAGCAATAGTTGTTGTTGAACCGGTGATAATGATGCCGCCTTAATATTGGCCAGAATTTGTCGCGATTGGTGTAACTGGTCAATGTGTGCGAAACTCGCAGCCAGTCGTAATTGAATATAGCCTGTTTGCTCCTCGGATGTGGATTGGGCGAGTGCCTGCTGATAAAAGTCGACAGCCGTTTGGTATTGTTGTTTAATCAGTAGCGTATTGCTATGAATGGATGCCGCAGTTACTTCGGGTGCGCTATCGTCAATTGCTATGCTGTCGGAATATTCTGTCGTGGTGCTGCAGGCTGTGAATAAGACAAGTGCTAATAAAAGTAACGTGTTCTTAAAAATGGCACGGTTTAGTGTTTGAGTCATTACAATATCTTTAGTTTTATTAAATTAATGGTACGGATTATAAGTGAACCCATCTATTAGTACATCATCAGGTACCTTATATATTGTCGCAACACCGATTGGCAATCTGGGAGATATGTCACAACGTGCAATCGACACCTTAAAAAATGTTGACTTAATCGCTGCGGAAGACACTCGCCATAGCCGACATTTGTTACAACAATTTGCCATTACTGGTAGCTTAACATCTCTTCACGAACATAACGAACGTGGCGTTTGTGAGGATTTAATCGCAAAATTACAGGCCGGTGAGTCGATTGCCGTTATTTCGGATGCCGGTACACCACTGATAAGTGACCCTGGTTACTATCTGGTTCAGCAAGCACATCAGGCCGGTATTCGGGTTATACCCATTCCCGGTGCCAGTACTTTAACCTCGGCATTGTGTGCGGCGGGGCTACCAACCAATCGGGTTCATTTTGAAGGCTTTTTAGCGGCAAAAAGTACCCATCGAGTTGCGCGTATTAAGGAGCTGGCTGTATCAACCGACACACTGGTTTTTTTCGAAGCGCCACACCGGATCATTGAGACCTTATCGGACATGGCTGAATATTTTGGTGCCAACCGACAAGCTGTTTTTATGCGAGAGCTGACCAAAATGTATGAAACGATTCGTGCGGATACACTTGGGGCATTGCATGAATGGGTCAGTGCCGACACCAATCAGCGCAAAGGTGAAATTGTATTGGTGGTACAGGGTGAAACAGCTCAATCCACAAGCGAAGAAGTCGATGCCGAAGCTGAGCGGATCCTAAAATTGTTATTAAAGGAAGTTTCCACTAAAAAAGCCGCCGCATTAACGGCCGAAATCACCGGTTTGCGGAAAAACCAGCTTTATCAGCATGCGCTGGCGATATCTTCCGATTCTTAAATATTCGACTTGGTCTGATTTGGCTGATGAACTAGAGTAAGCGGTTACTCATTAACCACTGGCTTTGTTTGGATGATTCGGCGATACTATATATAAGGAGTTAGCCAGGCAATCGCGGGTATTTAGCTAAGCTAAATACCGGAGGAAAGTCCGGGCTCCACAGGGCAGGGTGCCAGATAACGTCTGGGCGGCGCGAGCCGACGGAAAGTGCCACAGAAAATATACCGCCTTTGCATTTTATGCATCGGTAAGGGTGAAATGGTGCGGTAAGAGCGCACCGCGCTTATGGCAACATAAGTGGCAGGGAAAACCCCACCTGGAGCAAGACCAAATAGAGAAACATTCCTTATGGAGACATGCGGCCCGCATGGTTTCTGGGTAGGTTGCTTGAGTTGCACGGTAACGTGTATACCAGATGAATGATTGCTCACGACAGAACCCGGCTTATCGGCTAACTCCCCTTTTTTGCCCTTTTCGGGGCTATTTTCTTCAAATTCCACTTTAACTGACATTTATAATATATTGATTATTAAGGATATTTATTTTTTTAAACTGTTCAATTTTTAACCAACAGAGGTCATAAGTAGCGCTAAGTCATTGTCATAAAAGAAACTTTTACTTGAAATGTGTACCACATCACTTGATTTGTGGTGGTTTGCTCTCTATAGTGTATAAAAGTGGATCCAAGTGGGGGATTATGGATCACTTTAATAATAAATAGTCACTTAGGAGCGACAAATTGTTTAGAGGTGTCAATACACTGAACCTGGATGCAAAAGGGCGTATGGCCATGCCCAGCAAGTACCGGGAAAAACTGACTACGCAATGCAGTGGTCAGTTAGTGGTTACTCTCGATTTAAACGATCCTTGTCTTCTGCTCTATCCTCTGCCTGCATGGGAAGAAATTGAACGCCAACTGGTGCGCTTGCCAAATATCAATCCCCAAACCCGTAAACTGCAACGCCTGTTAATTGGCCATGCATCCGAGTGTGAATTTGATAATAGTGGGCGGATCTTACTGCCACCATTATTGCGCGAACGGGTCAATCTGGAAAAGCGGGTAACGTTGATTGGTCAGGGCAAAAAATTTGAAATATGGGATGAACAGATTTGGAACGAGCAGCGTGATAGCTGGTTAACCGAAACCGACAGCGAAACCTTATCGGCGGATCTTGAGAATATTTCATTATGAGTGATGCGCTAACACATCAAACAGTCTTACTGGATGAAGCAGTACAAGGCTTAAACATCCATGCATCCGGGCGTTATGTAGACGGTACGTTTGGCCGTGGCGGACACAGTCGTTTGATTTTAGAGCAGCTTGATTCAGACGGACATTTACTTGCCTTTGACAAAGATCCACAAGCGATAACTACAGCCGAAAAAGAATTTAGTCAGGATAGCCGCTTTTCAATATCACAAACATCGTTTGCCGAACTGGAAGCGGTTGTTACCCGATATGGTTGGGCAGGGGATGTGGATGGTGTGCTACTGGATTTAGGCGTGTCATCACCACAGATAGATGATGCGACGCGTGGTTTTAGTTTTCAAAATGATGGCCCGCTTGATATGCGTATGGATCCGGAACAGGGGGTAAGTGCTGCACAATG